>JADMIO010991021.1_pt1 | contig 40090 bp, 50 predicted proteins | sample 8958161 | NCBI WGS metagenome assembly JADMIO01 (sample SAMN16585339, study PRJNA669376) | soil metagenome | isolation source: Crop rotation soil | place: USA: Cullars Rotation, Alabama | collected 2011
GCTTAAATCAAAGGTCTTTTATCAACCAACCATAAATATGTGAATAAATCAGAGTTAATTGAAAAGCTCTCATTGAGCTTACAAATCCCCTCTAGGGATGCAGAGAAATTCTTAAGCACCTTCATCAATCTCATTTACCAAGAGTTGAAGAATGACGGAGAGGTAAATATCTCAGGCTTTGGAAAGTTTAAAGTATCTCACCGTGAAGCCCGTATTGGCGTGAACCCGCGCCAACCAGATCAGAAGATAACTATTCCCAAGCTCAACACTCCCAAGTTTGTAGCTGGGGAAGCATTTAAGAAAGCAGTAGCAATTAAGAATTAATTAACATTTTATGGGAAATGATTTTGAAGAGATACATTGGCGTCATATCGTGGCACTTGCAATGCTTCTTGACGTTGATCCAGTCAAGTTAGTAGCGGCTTCTGCTAATTCAGAAAAAATTGATGCCTACCAGGAAAAAATGCTTACAGGAGGCTTCTCTATTCTAGGGAACCTTATAAGCTCATTACCAGATAAGGTGCAAAAGACCAGAAAGACCAAGAAGACCATTAAGAAATAATCCTATGAAATACTCATTCAACGACACTGTGGAGCTAGCCAAAAAGGAATATGGCCTCGGTAAAGGCGAATACTTCAAGCCCAAGGATGGAGATAACAGAATCCGTGTTCTGTCAGCCGCTATTCCGTACCAGTCTGAATTCAAGGGCAAGTCCCGCGTTCAATTCGTCTGCTGGGTCATTGACCGAGCCGACAGCAAGATCAAGTTGTACTTTATGCCCGTTAGCATTCTTGATGCGATTGCGGCTTTGCAGAGGGATGAGGATTACGCCTTTGAAGAAGTCCCGATGCCCTATGACATCAACATCAAGACAGAAGGGGCAGGGGATATTAAGGTCAAGTACAACGTGGTCCCCAGTCCGAAACAGACTCCGCTTACTGAAGAGGAAAAAGCCGCTTTCGCTGAAATGAAGGATATTGAAGCGGTGGTACAAAACCTCAAGCAGACACAAAACGCTGCTCCTGGGGCAAATCCTGAAGCCTCAGAGGATTCTGGCGGTGAGCCTGAAGGGAACCAGGAAACTCTAGAAAACGAAGATACACCTTTTTAGGAGGCTGTGGCTGGTGCCCCTGCCATGCTTGGTCACAGCAAACTCGAAATAAGTTTAAGGCCAAGGTAGGACAATGTAATCGGTGTAGTTGCCGGTTCTAAAACAAAAGCCCCTTGTGGGGGCTTTTGTTCGTCTATTTATAGGGATAGCCATCATCGTCATCACTGTTTGAGAGGACGACATTGTGTTCTTGGATAGACAATGAGCTTATGTAAAACCTGTGTGGATCACCTACTCTGTAATCAATCTCAATCTCTACCGGCACCTCCATCTTTTTATTTAAAGTGGCTTCTTCAGTTTCAGTTGGATAGTCCGGGACTACTCCCCACATCCATGTTACCTCTGCTTGAAATTGGATTTCTACAGAGAGTTCGAATGTTGCCCGCTCCTCTTCTACGAAAACAGAATATTTACTTAAAATTCTTACCGTTTGAACGTTTATCGAATCAACCTCGCCCTCTTCTTCATCAAAGTAGAAGCCAATACTAGGAAACTGATCTGCAATGCGTTGTTTTACTTCTTCTTCGTTCTCATCGAATAATTCGTTGACAAATGAGTAGTGCGGCTCATTTTGAGATGCGTAAACAAGGTCAACGAATTCCTCTAATTTAGGGATAGATATAAGGTATTCATCGTTCTCACAGCCGTTAATCATATCCTGATCAGCACTGACAACATACATTTTGGTATTCTTCTTCTGGCACCATTGCCGCAAGGCCGATAAAACAAAGGCGTCTGGAAATTCGCTTTTCTTTTTGCCGGCTCCGAACGGGGCCTTTTGCGAAAAGTATTGGTCGAATACGTCGTCTATGGACACATTCTTAACTTGAATAAGCCTAGCAGACAACTTTTTCATAAACTTGCTGAATTGATCCAAGAGTTTCGTCTTTACTTCTTCAATATCAAAAATGACATATAGAGCGTTTTTAAGCGGTCCTTCTAGATTCTTGATAATTCGGGTGTCTGAAGTCGCCTGGAATTTTCGGAACGCATTGCTTGCTGTTTCAACGCGCTCCTTGATATTTGCTTCTATTTCTTTAACCGTAACCGGAGTCAGATAGATAAAGACTGTTTCGTACTTCGTAAGCAACACCAGAGTCTGAAATGGCCGGGATTGGTAATTGAAATTAGCTGCAATAAATGGTTCCGTATCTATAAACACATTGTCGGTTTCCAGTTTCTTTACCATAATCATATTTTATAACAATGACAGCCGACAAATAAGCAGAACCCACGGACGCAATCAGGTTCTGCTTTTGAGTTTGAATGAATTCACATCACCGCTGTCGTCGTCGGACACTGGATCAGCAGTTCCATCAGGTTGATTGAGATGTTCCCGGCTTGCCCGCACTCACCGCACTTGCCGTACACGTACAGCTCGCTCGTTTCCAGCAGGTACAGGAGTATGTCGTTCTCGATGTATCCGCCGCACTGGAGCGGGCAATGCAGGCGTAGTGACGTAGCTTGCTTGCCCTCGATTATCATGTTCGGCCTCCAAGATGCACCGAACCAACCTCCCGCTGCATCTCCCCTTCGCCCTGTGCAGCCGTAGAAGCAGCCGAATGGCTTCTTCGATGGTTTTGTCCCCGAACAGGTAATGCCAAGCGTCGTGACGCCCGACACGAAGCAGCAACATATTCTCTTCGCTCTTGTCGCCGCCTCTCGATTTGGGGAGGATGTGGTGTCGGTTCCGCATCGGATACCTGCGGTTTGCGGTCGCGTGTCTTTTCTTTCTTTTCCCTCTGTGTTTCGCCATAGAACAATCTCCAGGTGTGCATCCACTGTTGGGTGTTCTTTAAGAGTTGCCATTCGTAGGTAACTCGGTCGGGTCGGTGAACGGTGGTCGTGTCCTCGCACTTGCCTTGTATGCAGAATCCGAGCAGGAAGCAGACAAGGTAGATGATTCTCCAGACACGGTGATTAAGCGGCTTCGGATTGCGGTTGATTAAGACTCGCATCCTTCCCTCCAATCTTTCGCTCGCACCACTGGACTAAGCAGCCGAGGTGGAAGATGTTGTTGTGAAGCGTGGCTACGGGTTGGCCGTAGAGGATTGGCTTATGACATCCGGTGCATTGATCCATACTTTTCCCTCCGCTCTGGGCCTATCGAGGCACAAAAAGGAAGGGAGGACGCAAAAATCATGGATTGATTAGTGGTTGCTGCGTCCTCTTGTATGGAGTGATCCTAGGCGAGAATCTTGCGGAATCAGGCGGTGTTACTTCTTGCTGAACTTCTTGCTGCGGTTTACCGTCGCTTTCCTGGTCGGCGCGGGCGGCTCAGGCTCTGGTCGTGGCGTCGGGGTTCGCAGTTGGAACTTGCAACCCGGAAGCACGTCTACGGTCAGGTTGATTGATCCGTCACGGTTGACGAATCCCACACCAGCCCTGTTCCAGACCGGCTTCTTTCTGCCTTTAACTTCGACAATCTGGTACAGAACCTTGTGGGTTGGTGCATTTGCATTAGCTGACATTTCTAGCTCCTTATGTCTGACACCTGACTTTTTGGCCGAGGTGTAAAGTGGATGTCGCGCTCAATCTTCAGGCCGAAAGGTCCGGTAACTGAGCTTAGTTCGTTAAGCGAGAAATACCCCCATTCCCTCTCTTGGCCGACGACATAACCGAAGCAGATGTAGTCTTCGCCTTGTTGTTCCCCTTCAGTGGCGTACCACGTCCAGGCTCCCCAAGGCTGAAAGAACTTCACATAAACGGTCGGGTCTTTTGAACCTTCTTGGGAGTAGAGCTTGGGGATTTGCGCCTTTAAGTCGTCAGGAAAGAACTCGTACTCTTCCATAATCCTCTCAGAACGGCTTGCTGTAGCGGTTGAGGAACGGGTGGAGCTTCGCCGCCGCCTTGTACTGGTCGAAGGGCTTGAGGCTCTTGAACGCCTCGGTAAAGCCGTTTGACAGGCTCCACAAATTACGGGGCGCAAAGTCGGCGTGCGGCGGGTTGAAGTACGCCTGATGGACAGCAGGCAGGAGCTTCGGCGTGACATCCAACTGGGCCTCAACGAAGGCTTCATAGAGGATCAGCTTGGCCTCGTTGTCCGTCAGTTCGTTTGCCGCCCACTCTGACACGTTCTGGCGTATCGGGTCGAAGTTACGCTGCATCTTGTCAATGCCGATTGAGATGGTGTCTATCAGGTTGAAGCTCTTGGAGTGCTTGGCGAGGACGGGCGTGAAGTCGCCCTTGAATGCGAGGTTGTCACAGACCATCACCCGATAGCCGACCGTGAGCGCGAGCCTGAAAGACTTGTCGTTGGAGTTGCGAAGCCCGATGGCAAATCTACAGCCGGTGAATGAGTGGTCGAGCGTCAAGACCCCGAAGCACTTCATTCCGTCCGGTGTGGCCGCGAACTCCTGGCCGATGACTTGGATGTGCCGGAACCCCAGCGTTTCGATGACCGCCGAAACAATCTCATGATGGGCAATTGGCTGATGGGTGCGTGTTGCAACAGGCACAGGTAACGCCTTGAGTTCATCAAAGGTCATCTTCTGTGCGCCACGATGCGCGATGAGAGTGCCTTCACTCATAATTTAAGGTCACAGATTGTGACCACCTCCTATTCGGTTGGGAAAGAATAATGCCCGCACAAAGGCGGGCATCCGGCCTTTTGGCTGGAGCCGTACAGTGAGGTGTAGACCCAATCTATGAAACAATAAATCTATGAGATTTATTCAATTGATAAGGATTCACTGTACGACCCCAACCCCTTAGCCGCCTTGAGATATAACCCAGCTAAGGAAGGGGACTCTAGAGTTATGGATTGTTCTTGTATCTGGTAACTGCGTCTGCCGTTCCTTCCGCTGCCAGATACATCAGCAGAATTTGTTTGAGGGTATTAATGTCGTCGGGGGAAAGTGCAAGATAATCTCGGAAGAACAGAATCAATATTGCTGCGACTACCACCAGAAACTTACGGCTAGTAAATCTCTGAAGAAGATCAAGGAAAAATTCTTTGCTCATAGATTTTCAATTAGTTGCTTACTTTTTAAGACAGTGTTGAGCCAGTTGTTAGAGGCAGGGAGTACATAGAAACCGTTTAACTGTTCAATGGTAGTTTTGCCGTACTCCGTTTCATACTTCGCTAGAAGCTCAGAAATGGCCTGTATGCCCTGTTCTGGGGTTGAGTAGTAGGCAAGACCACTTGAGCCGCCAATACCCCACAGGTTCCAATTCTTGCCCCCAGGCAAGCGATTACATATACCACCATCCTTGCTCTGTTCTATATGACAAATGCCGATGATGGTTGACCAGTAGGGACTTTCGAGGATGCTGCTTGAATACGGAGCAAGTGGGCTTTTTCTGTCGGATAACCATACTTGTAGCCGTTCCACTGAGATTGTTTTCTCGGCACGAGTCGTATGCCGTCCACTTTGTTTTCTAAGTACAATAGATGTTCTGGAGGAGGTGTCAATCGTGCTATTTGGTCTTTCAGGTCCATAAGGCGGGTTGATAATCGAGCTATTTGTTTGTGGAGCTTGTGCTGTTACAGGTCTTGCTAACCAGAGTCCAATTAGGACGCTCATTAGCACCAACAGCAACGCCCATAAAAGAGTTTTCAAACATAAGCCTATTTCCGCTTTTAGTCTGTCGTGCTATTCCCTCCACTCAGCATATCTCAGGCAGGATTTCTAGCGGGTTAATGCTTTGGCTTCATCATAATCCTTTCAGGGGATCTTCACAAATGAGTTATCCACAGCCCTATTTCTTAACGTAGGTGATGCCTACTACAAGCTGGCCTGCGAGGTTGGTATTTACGATGTCCCGGCCAATCTCATTGAGCGAGTCAGGTAGTTGCAGGAGTTCTTTGATGTAGGGGTAAAAGACGCCATCTGTGGCAATTTCCCAATACTTGCTGCCTTCTTTTCTGACTACGGTAGCTTCACCTTTAACCTTGTAATACTCAGACATAGTTTGTCCTTTCAAGACGATTTTTAATGCTGATTGAATCTTGGATACGTCCATAGTCTTGAGGTATGGAGCGTAGGTATCGAAGTAGTAAGCGGTGTTGCCATCCAGGTGGACCAGAACAACGGCGTGGTTTGGATAAGGGAGTGGAATGGTGATTTGAATGGGAGCGTGTTTCAGGTGGTATTTCAACGATGTCGGATCAGCAGGAACCCACTCATAAGCAATATCGAGCTTCTGGGCCTTATTGATGACCTCCTGCGGGATGGGTGCATAGTAGGAGTCCCAGGTGTAGTGAGCAGGAGCCGGCCACTCATTTTCCAACACCAGCCCAATATTCCTGATAGTGTCAGCTACCTTGTTGAGATAGTTGCCCTGTGGTGTGGTCCCGCTCATCTTGGCTAGGAAACGGTCAGAGAAGTTGATGTCTGATCCTGTCTGTTGCTTGTACTGAATCTCCATAGAGTTGTTAGCCGAGAACGACACACAGGCCATTGTATCGGTGTTCTCAGAGTATTGGTGTTCCTCTACGGGGAGGAATCCTCGCCAATCACCATCGGATTGACGGACTTCATAAGGGATGCTGCCAGCGAGCCAGTCACTTGGCCTGATCCCTTCTAAAAGCCCGGTATTGTCTTTAGGAAAATCATTCATAGGTATTTGTTAATGATTTAGAAAGTTTGGAAACCCGTTATTGGTTAGAAGCCAGTAAAAGAGCATAAGTACAATCCCGATGATGCCCCACATTACCTTGCCCCGGTTTTCTCGCCAGAAGTCATCATCTCGTTCATCTTTCTTTTGGAGAGATTGGATTGAAGCGGCTAGTAGTGACTGGGTAGCGGCTTGTTCTTGCTGCCTGATCTCTTGGCTTGCTACTTTGCCGTTTAGAGTCTTTAGATGGTCTTCTACGGCTTCCATTTTGGTTGTGGCTACTGCCTGAGATGTCTTGATGGCCGAGATGTCTTTTTGGATTTCAAGGACGGCGTTTATTAAGGTTTGGTCGCGTCGTTCGCGGGGCATAGATTTTTGTGTGATGCCCTTGTGGATAACCAGGGCTATTCACGATTAGTGATTAGTGCTACGCTTGGGGCGTTGATAATTAAGCTGAATTTATGCTCATTCTGAAGATAATGGTTATATGTGCGTTTATTGCTTGGATTCTCGAAGACTGGGATTTTGAGTATTTCCGGTAGCTTTTTGTTCGTAATACCCGGCTTTACTGCCGATTCTGAGAGTTCTACCAGCGTGGCTCCGTTGCAGGTAATTGACTATTTCAGAGGCTTTCTGAGTGCTTACTCCTAATGCCGCAACTACCTCACCAACTAGGCGGGGAGAAGTCGTGGCTAGAGCCGATAACGTAGGGAGGCTAAAGAGCGAAGCCAATCCTTTGAATGCCGCCAAGACAGTGCTTCCCTCAACCAGCTTCCCGAATAATCCTCTTGGTAGTGCCGCGCTCAGGTTATAGCCGGCAATCTTTCCGGTGAGATCCTTGCCACCAATTTCTTCCAACTGTTTAACGAGTTCAGTCCTGAATTCGTTATTTTGTTTGAGCGCACTGGCAAGTTTTCTTAGAGCCGTATCAGTGGATGCCCTATCACTTAATGACAATCCTTTGGTTACATCGTCAATGAAGTCGCTGGCTTGTTGGTAGGCTTTGGTCATTTCTTCATAACCAGGGACTTGGTTATTAAGCAGCTCTCGCGCTTTGTTCTTGAGCGTCGCAGTAAAGGCCCGGACATCGCTGTTAGGCGAGTAGAGGTTATCGAGTCTGCGCTTTAAAGTGTCCACGCCAGCCGGTGTGAGGTTATTTGGGTTCTTGCCCCAGCGGTTGATGTCATCGTAAGCGCGTTGAATCTTGGCCTGTTCAGCCGGATCAGAGATGGTGGAATTATCAAAGTTCAGCCCGCCCGTTTCATCCATTTCTACGCCAAACTTCTTTAATTGATTACTCAATTCCTTTTGCAGCGGGGTTATGTTGAGTGGCTGGCCGTTGGTCTTAATCTTTGCCAAATCACTTTGGTATGAAGACGAGCGGTTAGCCTTAGCAGTTCCCAGAGCTTGCTTGGCTTCATCAACAATCGCTTCAGGTGAAACCTTGCCCCGCAAACCCTGATAAAAGCCCTTGCTTGGGTTGGTATATGCTTCCTTGACTGCACCACCACCGGCACCCGTAACGAAGCCGGCAGCTTCGCTGGCTACATTGCCAGCCTTATTTGCTATAGCTTTCAATCCTTTGCCTGCAATGACAGCAGGGTTGGTGATTTCACCAGCTTTGGAAACAACTTCACCGGCCTTAGACAACTCTGAAATCTTTGACACATCGCCAAGCTTGCCGAGTAATGAGCCGCCAGCATCCAGTACCGTAGACAGGTCAATAAGGAATCCTACCGGGTCTTCATAGGCAGTCTTCTTGATGTTGTCTACGCTTCCGTAGCGGTCTTTTAGAAAGCTTATAAGTCCGTCAAACTCAGGAGTGCTTTTCTGGCCCAAAGTAAATGTACTTGCTGTAGCGCCTCCAAGCACCTTTGCTATGCCTTCAATAGTGTTAATCGGGTGCAATACGGCAGTCAGTACATTTTTCACAGCTTCCGCCCCACTCTTGCCGATATTGCCAATGAAGCCGCCAATACTCGGCTTCTCTTCACCCTGTACAGGCTGTACTACAAGGTCTTTGTACTCAGGGTACTTTTGAATCATTTTCTGGGCCAGTTCCGCACTGTCCTTATCGGCGTATTGCGGGTATTTCTGTTTAATCAAGTTGCCGAACTCTTCAAGGGATAGTCGCTGAGTGTAGGGCTGCTGTTCCGTTGCCGTCCCAATGCTCGTAATTGCCCCCTGTCCCTGCGGTGCTGGCAGGGCCTTGGGTGCAAGACTCGGCTGGGGGGGCTGTGTTACCACCCTTGGGGATAAAACGGGCTGTGGCGGGGCAGATACAACGCGAGGCGCGATTGTAGGCTGAATAGGGGCCTGTACTTTGGGGTTTAAGGTCGGCTGGTTTTGAGGAGCCGACAGGACTTGTAATCCAGGCATAGTATTAAATCTTTAATGTCCCTCGAATCGCTCCATATATCTGCGGGGAGCTTGCAGAGATAACACGGTCATTGCTTACTTTGCCGCTTTGCTTAAAGTTGCTTTCGGATAGTTGGATCTTTCCGTCAGGGAGAACGGCATTGACTACGGCAACGTGGCCGTAGGTCGGGTTTTCACCAGTGATAATCACGTCACCGACTTGTGGCTTCCACTGGCTTGTTGGGATGCCATACTTTTGAACGGCAGCAATTTTCTCTGTTTTGCTGTCACCGACTGGCGGGAATTGGACAAGCTGATGGGCAAAGTCCCCGCACTGTCCACCCGTAGAACCTTCCGGGTATTTTGTGCTGATAGCCGCCGCCACACCGCCACCCATTTCTTTGTACAGGCCAAGGGGATCATTGGCGTTTCCTGATCCAGTCAAACTCTGATAAGCCGGTCCCGCTGAATTTACAAGAGAGCTATAGACTGCTTCGCGGTTAGCTTTCTTCTGGGCCAAGACCTCTTCGGAATCACCAGGGCGAGGCAAGTATTGCTGGTAGGCGTTATCAAATTCGGATTGAGAGATTGCCGCCCCAGATTCACGGCGCAGCACGGCGTTAATGAAGTTTCGAGCCGCCTGATTGTATGACTGAATAGTACCGGATTGGGCATAGCTTGGCAGCTTCATCTGAGCTTCAAAACCCACTGGGTTATACCCCTGGATAGCGGATTCGAGATTATTCAGGATGTCGCCTGACTGTTGGATTCTGAGTGCATACCCGGCAGCTTGGTTTTGTGCATCCGTGGCTGGTTTTTGCGGGATAATTCCAAGTTGCATTGCCTGTCCCCTGGTCGTGCCATAAGGAACACCTAAGGCGAGTGCATCAGTAGGCGAGAGGATTTCATTGGATTTATCCAATGGATCAATGACCTGTTCAAAGGTTCCGGTGTCAGGATTCCAGCGGTAATAGCCGGTTTCCGCACTTCCGATAGTATCGGGTTTTTGGGCTTTAGCTTTGGCGTTCAGGTAATCAGGCAGGTAGGTATAGGCTTTATTTGTTTTTGCAGATGTTGCTGTTGCATATTGATCTTCTGCTTTTTTTAGAAGGTAAGTCAGTTTTGAAGCATTCAATTGCTGGTTCGTAGTGAAGTCTTGAGATTGTCTACTGACTAAAGAATTAACCTCACTTACACCGTTATTATAAAGGTCTTGAAGCTGAGATAGCTCATTCGTCAGGTTCCCAATCTGGGCTTGGTACTTGTCTTGTAGTCGGGAGATGCGTCCGACACGCGAGGCTTCAGAGAGGAACGGGTTTTCATTTACGTTTGCTGAGGCATCGGTGAATTGTCCGCGAATTGAGTTTATCTGGTCAATAACGGATTGAACCTTCGTCTTTAAATCAGCAAGACCTGCCGAAGCATATGCATCGTTGTAAAGCTGAGTAGTAGATTTGGAAGGTAGGGCAAAAACGCTTTCTTCTAAAGCCGGAATGCCGAGCGATTTATTTATTGTGTCTTTCTCTGTTTGCGATAACCCATTTTGACCGGCAATAATTTTTTGGTAATCCTCAAAGCTCAAACCTGCCATCCCAGCGTTTTGGGCAATCTTCTGGTTTGGGTCTGTGATTACAGCGTTTGAAGCGGGTGCAGATACAGGAGGAGGAGCCGGAGAGTAGTTGGTAACAGAAACCGGAGCCGGCGCTTTGTAGGCAGACGGATTATACGAGGTATCGAGCTTTACCCCGTTCCAGGAAGTGAGTCCAGTTTCCCGAAAGAAATCCTGTGGGTTACTAAAGGCATAGTTGTCGCTTTTGCGGTAGACGGTCGAGCCAACCAAACCATACTTGCCGGTCAGATCATAGTTCGGACTTGGGGCAGGAGTAGCTTTCGGGGCCGGTTGAGGAACCGCAGTCGGTTGAACAGGCCCGTAGACCGGGGATGCACTCGGCTGAATGACTGCGGCCACGTTGCCGCCTTGGATGTTCGGGTTACTCCCTTGCAGGTTGTAAGGATCACCCTGTAATGGTACGGGCATAGAGGGTCAGTTAAGGATTAGTTGAGATAATCAAAATTGCCGGTATATTGGCTGTTACTTTTAATATTCGAGCCGTTGCCGAAGAAGTTGGGGACGTTGAACATAGGGCGACCTTGCGACTGCATATTGGCTTTCATCTGTTTGAATGGCTCCCATAGCAGATTTAAGGTCTGGTAGGCTTTCTGGCGTTCGATTTCAGCTTGAGAAGGATTCTTGAATTTTTCACTGTCCAACGCTTCGGCATAGGCGAATTGGACGATGGCCTCATTGCCTGAGTGCTCGTAGTTATCGGTCGAGGGACTAAAGGGGAGAAGGTCAGATGTGCTAGATAAGGTAATAGGAAACTTCTTGCCGTAAAAGTCTATTGTATTTCCGATGGTGTAGGCGTTCTTATTGATGAAGACGTAGGTTTCAATCTCAGTCCAGTATCGAATAGTTCCAGTCGGGTTATCTTCCAAATATTTTAAATAGTCTTCTGGGAGGATCTTCTTGAATTCCTTGCCCCCGACTTTGAGCAAGTAGATGCTCCAATTCATCAGCTTTGGTGGATGGTCGTAATATTCAGCGTCAATGCTTGTTGCAGTCTGGGTGCCTTGTGTGAACGGCCAGGGCTTAAAGTCCCAGGCTTTCTTTACCCCCAGATTAATCCACTCTCCGAGGTCGGTATCAGAAAACAGGTCGTTGTTGGAAATGTCTGAATAATTGCCGTTGAGCTTTCTATCGCAAAGATGTTGCTTGGCTTCTTGGAAGGTCATAGATTTAGGTTAATGGTACGCTTTTCCAGCCGATGGTTGGATCAAACCAGATGTGAAGCTCATACGTTCCGCTGTTATCAACGAGTTCAAGCTGTTCGAGGAGATTTTTGGGAGTGTGCGTAGGGGCTGAAGTCCGCACCCGCTTTACCCGCCGCAGGGTTTCAAGAATCGGCTGGTATTCATCGAGCGAGAATGGCGGAATGCCTTCATTCCGGTTTGCTTGAGTCTGCTTCTCCGCAACCCGTACCTTGCCGGACTCTTGTAATTGATTAAATTCAGTTTCGGTCATAGCAGTCCTTTGTCGTCATAAATGAAGTGCCCGCCGTAGATTTCAGGGGTAACAGTGCTGCTGCTCATTCCGTCAATCAGGACTTTTAACAGATATTTCTTTCCAGCAATCTTGTTCTTAATGTCAAAATACAAATCCCTGAGTTCTGGGAGGCTTGTAAGGACTTGCTTCTTGATTAACTGGAACGGGGAAATGGAGATGTTTATGCCGCTTTCAGTGTTGTTGGAAAGTGCGCTGTCCAGTGTCCAGGTTTCAGTGTTGGTTCCCTGATTGGCGATGCTTGCAATGTGCCGGATTTTTCCTGCATTTACTCCATGAAGAATTGTTATTTCATCCCCTACCTGCGCGCCTGAATACACCGTGCCATCCACTCGGATGGTGTTTGCCGATGCGGATGCATTATTAGTTTGCGCCACGGACCATAACGGCCTCTTGAAGTTGTATACCTTGACGCTCACATTAAAGGTTATGTTGGCCGCCGTCTGCGTAGTGCGGGAAGCAATGCCGAGGTTCAGCTTTACCCCTTCGGCAGTCTTTTTGTTGGACCCCTGGCCCAACTGCTCGGTAATGTAATAGGCCGAATCCGGCTTGGTATTGGATAAGGAACTGATGTACCGCTTGGCCGGATTCGTGGTCGAATACGAGAGGTGGATGGTAAAGGCGTTGTCGTAGAAAATCGCCCCTCCGGTTACGTCAATCAAGGAGCCGTTGTAGACAGGGACGAATTCAAAGGTTGCCGTTTCCATGTCAAACAGGTACAGGCCGGCTTTGTTGCGGTTGAAGTTGCCGCTTTCGCTCCAGAATGCCAGGTACTTGTCAATAATCGCCGCCCCCTGCGGCCTCAAGTTGCTTAGGATGCTGGACGCATTAGCAACGTCGTCAATCATGCTTTCTACGATTGGCTGTATCGCATACCCGTTGCAGTGGTAGATGCCCCGCGAGGTAACGACAATCCAGGCTCCCGTTGTCTGGACAGGGAGGATGCACTTGACGTTGCCATTAAACCAAATCCAGGGAGCTATCGAACGGTCGCTCTGTGCATCCCACAGCATCACGATTCCGCGATTATTGAAGTTCACTCCCAAAAGAATCCCCGTCCGACCGGACGAGCAGGTGAGAGCCTTAAAACCACTCGGAAGCGTGAAACCCGCCTCATCAAAGCTGTCGTCGGTGACGTTTAAAACGGCAAACCCGTTGTTGTTCGGGAACACTACCCAATCTTCATAGGTGTCCCCCTGCCGGGGATCAATGATTTCATTGCTTGAGCCAAAGTCCTTCCATTGGTCAGTGCAGGAGGAGAATATCGTGAAACTCTTTCCGCTGCCGGTCGTGCCTGTGTAATTGCTCGAAAGGGTGATGTGGGTACTATCGGTGAAAGCCGACACCTTGTAGAACGTATTTTCGCTTCCAATGCGGATCATCTTGCCAACCATGCCAGAGGTAAACGTGGTCCCTGATCCGGTGACTGCGTTTGAGCCGTTAGTTACTGAAATGGTGCCGGTCGTATAGTCAGAAGTGGTTACGGGGTCGCACATTCCGAGATACCGACGCATCGGATACAAGAGCCGGTTCTTTTGGTCGAAGATAATCCCGTTGCCTGAAGTATTCTCCCCCGGCTTATAGAACAGGGAGTACGCAATACCAGCAGATGAGCGGTAAATGTAGCCGCTGCGGTCAGTCATTACGACATAGTTGCTCCCTGAGATCATCCCTTGCGTGAAAGCATTACCCAGGTCCAGAGTCGGCAGGTTAGTGTCTGACTGTCCTGCCGGAATGTTCCAACCGGGGACTAATCCAAACCGGGACTTGTTCATTCCTTGTGAATAGAAATACTCACCGGGCTGTTTGCCGGAACCGAAGCCACTTAAGTTTTGTATGGGTTCTACCTGGATCATTGGGGATGGGTATATTTATCGGAATAAGAGGTGCCACGAGTTGAATACTTGCCTTGGTGGCTGGTCCCGCGACTGCTGTACTTGTCGGAATAAATAGCTAAAAGACCGTTAAGGAGGGCACGAAAGGTTTGCCAGGAAATCGAGATGATGCCAGATGCAGCAGTTAAAAGACGGGCGATGCGAAACGAGGAGTTCTGGCCGCTGAGCGTGAAGGAGCCGAAGGCTGCAATTATTCCTCTGCCAAACGAGAGGATGGCGCTTATGCCCGTGTACGCGAAGGAGCCGACACTGGCAGCGATAGTATGACCAACAGAAAAGAGCGCGTTTTTGCCCGTAAGAACATAGGCTCCCACAGCCGCAGCCATCGTTCGGAAAGAGGTAATCGTCGCGCTATAGCCAGTGTACGTAAAATTGCCTACAGAAACCGCAAGATATTTTCCTTTGGAGAGCAGAGCGGCAAATCCAGTGAGCGTGTAGGAGCCGAGTGCAGCAATGATGGTATGGCCGATTTTAAGCAGCGAAGTTTTTCCCGTATAAGTAAAGCTCCCTTGTGCTGCCGAAAGCGTGTAGCTTACCGAAGTTGAATAAGTAACAACCAATTTGGGATCTTGGGTGGTTCCCGCTTGGTCGGCGTAATTTCCTCCTAAGAAGCCTTCTGCACCTGAACCCCATGTGCCGGTGAAGCTGTTGTTGATGTCCCAGGATGTCTGCGCGGAGAACTTAGAAATGCCTGTCTTGCTGATGTTGGAAATTCCCGAAGCGTTTAAGGTTATGTCGTTGTATGCGCTTGTACTGAAGCTCGCATAAGCAACACTCCCGAATGAGGTTGTCTGGCACTGCCCGTAGTCAGAGTTGGCAAGGGTGCTCGTTGATGCGGGGGTAGCGCCTGCGACGTGTAAATCAGGGCTTCCTAACCCATTATCTTTTGACTGTCCGAAGAGTGAGAATATCGCTTGTGTGATTGTCGGCGTGGAGGTGATTGAAGAAGTATCAAAACAGAAGATACTCCGTAAAAGACTGGCAAACTGATTAGTGGTGGCAGAACCTGCCAGATATGCGAAGTTGTTGTTGCTTGAACCAGTCGATTTCAGAGTCCCCGCGCCGCTTCTGATTGTGCTAAAAGTTTCGTTTACTCCAGACCTTCCCACAAGTCCATCTATAGGGCTAGAGTCACCCGCAGCGGGATACGCGGTTAGGGTAGTGAAGCCGAAACTCAGCCGTGGAGCAAAACGGTCAGCTAACAGCCAATCCCAGAAGTGCATTACCCACCACAGAGGACGGAAGGCATAGTAAAGCCGTTTGCCGAACTTCGGATGAGTTCTAAAATCTGTTGTTTTGGTAACGTGCCAGTTCCCCTTTTTATCTTTGTGAAAGAACCAGTCGTATGAGAAATAGTTTGCCCCTATCTCATAGACTTTCGTGCTTGCTGGAATGTCTTTATGAATCCGCAAGACCCAGCGGAACCAGTATTTGATAATCGGGCCATTGGCAAGCCAGAGCAGCACCGTTTGATGCCGCATAAACCAAGCATTATTGAATGCAAGGAATGGCCCGATGTGTTTGTTCATTTACGCGATTTGAAGCAGCCCGTTAGTACCGTCAAAGTCGATGGTGAAGGTGTCGCCATCGGCCAATGTGACAGATGATCCGTAGTCGTAGTAGGCGATTAGCTCGTCATTCGTAGCGGTGTCGTTATAGATAACGATATAGCGGAAGGGGCCAACGCTCCCGCCAGATGCGGTAAGCACAAGGTCAGCAATGACCAGTTTATACGTGCCGGAACTTTGGGCGCTGGAGGAAACCGTCAGCGCCCGCGAAGACAGGTTTGTATAGGTGATTTGAGTAATATCGGATAACTGAGTGTTGCTCGCGCTCGGAGCGGAATTAGTGAGGGCGACTTTTAAGCTGTCCGAGCCGAGGTTGTGGACCTTCTCGGCAATAGCTTCAACGAAGCTATTGAACTTAGTGAATGTTGCCATTTCATAGTTGAGTTAATTTTCTGAGTGCTGCCCTCTGCTAAAGAGCAGGGGCAGAAAACTAGAGGGTTTCCAAACCAGGAAGGAAAGGGAACGGGGTGTTGACGTAAACTGCGTTCGGAACAACCGTGGCATCATCAAGGTCAGTCGTGCCACCGACAAAGTTACCAGTGCCGGTAGGGTTGACTATAACGAAGCCGATGATAGCCTTGCCCTCGGTGACTGTCGGGAATATCACTCCACCAATAGTAGAGGCTTCAGTTCCCATCTGGGCCGTCACCGTCCCAGCACTATCAATGCTCAACACATAAACGTTAAACTTGGCATTGGTAATGGTGCCGGAAATGACGATTTCGGCGGTCGTCTTTTTGACCAACACACCTTCCACATAGGCGTAGGTGGTGTTAGCAATCTTGACCTTGGGCTTATTAGAAGAACCAATAGTCAATCCTGCGCTGTTCAAGACAACTGCGCTGGCCGTCCGCTGGAGCTTCAGGAACAAAGCTTCAAGCTCATCCAGACTGTTCGGGAACTTGATGCTAAATGCGTTAGACATCAGGGTAGAAATTAAGAATAGGGAGAAACCCCGGCCCCCAGAAGGGAGCCAGGGTTATACAAACTAGGCGAACTTCACGAAAGAGTGGGTGCCGAACTTGCGGCGGTCATCAGCCACTTTAGCGTCATACACGAACAGATCCTTGTATGCGGTCCCGAAGTTACCAATCAAATCTTCTTCCATTCCAGATTCCAACATTTTGTCGGCAAAAGTCAGGAATGACCGATGAGAAGCTTGGATGTGATAGCCGTTGGTGTTATCACCAGTAACACGGTTGGTCTTGATGATCTTAAAACCTTCAAGAGTTCCCATGTAGCCTTTAACAACCAAGGCTTGATATGCAGGCTCAACAGCGAGTTTGATACTGGTGTCTTTCGCCATTGTGGTGAAAGCTGCTGGCGGTAAGGGCAAAACACGGTCTTCGTCAGGTACTTCAGCTTCATCAAGCATCTGTTTTAAGGTCAAGACCCAGGTTAAGAAGCTTGGGTTAGAACCACCGTTATCAATCTGCTTTACGGTGTTCGCCTGAATGGTGTAGGTAGCGCCAGAGATAGCACCACCGTCATAGCTGCTGGTTTCATCATCGCTATCGTTTTCAATAGTAATGTGAGTGCTATCAGTGAAGGTCTTGACACGATACCACTTGGAATGACCCGTAGCCTTAAACGGCTTGCCAACCATACCAGAGGTAAAGGTGGTGCCTGATCCAACGACAGCGCCAGTGCCAGTAGTAATATCTACTGTGCCGGTGGTGTAATCGGTTCCATACCAATTACCTGCGGCGGCATCAGCGTAGAAGCTCAGAATGTAAGTCATTATGTTCTTCTTACGCTCATTGGCAGTCTGTTCAAGGACAGTGCCGCGCGGATTCTTGATGTAGCTGACCCATTTATCAATGGTCTTTTCCTTCCAGTAGAAGGACTTTTTTTGCGCGATGCGGAATACGGTGTTTACTTCCGTGAGGTCATCGGCTGTGAGGTTAGAGCCGGAGTAGTCTTTTTCAGAAATCTTGTTCAATGACAAGATGTTCAAGACAGAACCAACAGCGTTAATCTCACCCTCATAATCGCGGTTTACGATTTCATCAATCGGGGCGCTTTCGTAGATTTTCTTGATAAGCTTCTGCGAAAAGCCCTCGGCGACTTTAGTTCCATATGCGGACATGGGGAGGGGTTCCTATAGATGCCCGTTCTAATGAGTTATTCGAGTTCTTCAAAAGCGTCAGCATCCAAGAGTTCTTTCCACCGCTTGTAGTCGGTTTTGCGAATCTTTTCTGACTCTTCAAAAGAAATCTTCTTTGGCTTCAGTGGCGTTCTGGGGCCACCGGAGCCGGTAGGCAATGCTTCAGTAGGCATAGGTTTGGGAGGAGTAGGAGTGGGCGTTTCATCTTCGGCGTCGAAGAGAAAGGCTTTGGCAATGACTTCGGCAGACAGGCCGCGATTAGCAGGCTTCAAAGCGAATCGCTTGAATTCTGCCTCACGTCCTTTGAGCTTTGAGAACTTGGGATCATCCAGTACGGAATCAACCTCATCTTCAAGCTTTAATCTTGCTGCTAAGTCTTGCTGCTCTTTCCGAGTAGCCGCGTTCTGCATCGCAATGGTTTCTTGCCTGATAAGCACACGCTTGTTGTACTCATCGAGGTTATCCCATTCAGGATACAGCCCACGCATTGCTTCATCAGTCGGGGTATCTTGCTTTGTTAAGGATTCAATTCGAGCATTTGCAGCTTTCACCCGTTCAGCATTGAGGATTGATTCTCTCTGCGAATGAACAAACTTTTCTTTGAAATCAGTTTGCGGTTGAGGCTGCGGTTCCGGTGTAGTCGGCTCGATTGCCGGTTGCGGCGTTTCGACTTCACCAGGAGTTTGAGGAGTTTCTATCTCCGGGTCAGCTTGAGGAGTGACCTGTTCCTTTGGTTCCGTTCCCTCATCGGGAGTTTGGATTGGTTCTGGCATTTGATTATGCCGTCTGGTTTCCCAGGTTTGGCAGATTAACGAATAAAACTATTCTACTTTGGCTTTGCGGACCCGCTTCAGAGCTTCCGGCCCAGAGCCTTCAGCGTTGCCTTCTTCGCCCGCTTCAGAGCTTCCGGCCTCTGGCTGTTCGGCCAGGACTTCCGCATAAACGGCTTGCTGTTCGCCGTTGAGATAGCTTCTGCGCGCTCGCAAGAAGTCTTTATCAGCGTCAGTCAATGCCGCTGGTTCTTTGGCTAGAATTTCATCTAGCGTTGCTTTGGATGTGTCATCCATAGTTATTTCCCTTTCTTATTGCTTAATGATTATTTAAGGCGTTGTTCAATATGCTTCTCTAGCCATTCCCTGCGCTTCTCAGGCCCGGTAATGAAGGCAAGCATCATCTTGGCATTGCGGAGAGCGGCTTTTAGATAAAGGTCTTTATCCTTACTGTTCTCGTAACTGGTCTGGTCATATTCGAGCCGGTCAATGTAGGAGGGAAGGAACTTCTTTAAGTCGTCTATAGTGACTTCCTTTTGGGTAAAGACGTTTTCCCATTCCTGGTAGGTCTTCTTTTCTTCTGCGGTGAGCTTATCGTAGGACAGGCCGAGTTTTTCAAGCAGCGAGTTGAGGGATGGCATTTTGCGGAGCGGTTAATTGTGGAGCTGGGTCGGGAGCCATTGGCATCATTTCCATCTGCTTCATTCGCTGTTCTTCTTCATCCATCACCTGTTTCTGTTCATCAGGATTGAGGCCACCGAACTCCAGAATCTTCTTATCGTAGATTTTCTTAAAGGCAAGGTTGGTAGGGAAGTCCTGCTTAATAGCATTGAGCTTTTGAATTGTTTCTAAGCCCTGTTTCTCACGCTCTGAAGAAGATACAGCCTTGCAGGTATATCCGGCCTCACTCTGGTAGTCTTTGGCCGTAACCGTCTTTGAAAAGTAATTACCCTTGTGGGACTTCTTGTAGAGTTTCACGGCTTCGAGCTTATCCCCCATTGCATTTACTATCCTAGCCCACTTATCACCCTTTTCCTTTGCGGCCAGCATATAAAACTTGGTTGTGGAGTTGATGCGCTCTTTTGCGGCAGATACGGCCAGTTCGACCTCACCAAGCGTCACCTTCTTCTGGTCAGTATCGCCTTTAGTGGTTGAGGTAGCTGCTGTAGCTGATTCAATAATGCGCTGGACATACTGCATTTCATCTAAGGAATCGGACAGATCAGGAATTTCTACTTTTTGGAAAACATCAGAGGGTTTACCAGGGAGAGGAATCCAGCCAAACGGCGTTGGTTCCATTGTCTGAGGTGCCCAATTTTCATTAGCTGTAGCATCGTAGAAGTTCATCCCGAAGTTGCGGAGAATCCTATTCTCAGCCAGAGCAGAGATGTTGGCATTTAGGAGCTTATTCGGATTGCGGACAATATCAGCTACGCCGTCAGGATATTGGTCGTTTCGCTCAGGATCATCTGACCACTTCACAAAGGGAGAAGCATCAATGCCCAAGATTTCCTTCATTGGCTTGCCGGCCAGGACTTCGCTATCGCAGACAACAATGGCGTGCCAGTGGAAATCCTTATCCTCCTCATCCCAGACGCGCTTGTAGTGGATCTTCAGTTCAACGAGAGTATAGCCAATCAGTGGATTATCTAGGTCCGGCACTCCCATTTCGCTTAACCGCTGGTTCTTGGCCTGCATCTGCTGGGTAATCTCTTCGGCCTTTACTAGCCCTGCCTGTGAGCCGTATTTGAGCTTTAAGCGGGCAATGGCTTCCTTATCATACATCGGGTTATCGGCCAGTTCATCAATCGTCCGGTAGATTCCCCGCTCAATAATGTGGTCTGCGGTATTGTCGAGGTCTGAGGGATCAGCATAGCGGTCTACGAGAATGTCAAACGGCTCTTTAATCTCGGTAACAATCCGACCCCGGACAATGTTGAATTTGGTCCAGCTAATGCCGTAGAGCAGGACTTGTTTCTTATCCACAATGTCCTTGAGTTCCAGCTTGTCCTTAGAAACGAAATCAGCCCACAGTTCATTCAGGATGATTTGCTTGTCCTTGTTGTTTCCTAGTTCCTCAAACTCAATAGCCGGAAACTCGTCAATGTTGGCAAGAATCGTCTTAATCGTTCCCTTCATTAAGGGGACGTTGATAGACTGCCGTTGAGTTAAGCGGTTGATGATGACCGTATCCCGGTATAGCTGGTAGTTTTCAGTCCATTGAGGATGCCGACGCTCTTGATACGCAAAATCCGCTTGTTCGTCGGTATCGAGTTGAGGTTTTAGACTGGTATAATCAACTTTTTGCATGAGGTTATATACCTAAGGATGTGTAATAAGGTTTCACGCCGCCTTGAACGGTCGTAGCTACTTTGCCTATTGGCTTTTTAAGTTCAAAATACATTCTCATCATCAGTGTATCTGCATAGTCAGGAGAGCGACCTATCAGGGCTTTTACTTCTTCTTTGGGAACAACCTGCAACTTCTTTTCTTTATCAGGGTCTTTTTCTTTAATCTGTTCAAGTTCTTCGGCTAAATCATCCTTGTACGACTGATTATCTACTCCCTCAACCTCAGTGATTATCTCGGCGTGAATAGCGATTCCGTGGTTATTAATCTTTTCAGCCAGCATATATGAGCATTGAGATTTGAGGTTGGCATAGTTCGGCATCTTATAGGTTTTATCTTTCTCTGCCTTCTGCTTTGATTGAGGGTCTTCGAGCGGAGAGCTATTAGCTGTGAATCCTTTGACCCCTGAAAGGTGATCTACTACACCGCCGCCTACTCCGTCTTCATCAATTACGATATGGCTATAGGGGATTTTCTCATCTCTGGCTATGTCCCGTATTTTGTCTTCGGTTTTATCTGTACCCTGTTTCTCATAGACATAAATCTTGTATACTTCAAACCCTTTCCAAAGCTTTATCACTGTTTTGTCTTCACCGAACCGGGCCACATCAACCGTCATGTACTTTTGCTCGGAAGCCTCAACCGTATTGGTGAATAAGTCCAGAATTGCATCGTATTCAATAAGCGACCCCTCGCCGTCATCATATTCCCACTTACCGTCTTTAAGACGCTGTTTCTTCACTTTACTTTTGAGAGAGGATAATTGCCGTCCATATTGGCCTGCCGTATGAGGATTGTCTTTGTAAAGTGATTGGATGAATGCATATTCAGGAGGGAGCTTTCCGTCTTTCCAGGGCTTGTATACAACTCTGTAAGGCCAGCCCTTTGTCGGGTTGAGTGTGGCAAGGAGCTTTGCTGCCAATCGGTACTCGCGGTTCATATGCCGCCCAACTCTGGACTTCAGTACATCAAAGGCTCCAAAATCTACTTCTTGGCATTCTTCAATCCAACCGCCCGTATATTCTGAGGAACCGAATCTATCGTATTCAGGATCAGAGGGAAGGTATTTAAGGTCAAGTAAATCAACTCTACAGCCTTTAGCCGCACCGCCAATAAATTCAATGTAATTATACTGACCGTTCAGCTTCCAATCTTCTGGCGGTATCTTGTGAAACTTACAGACCTTGTTCCACGTCACAAAGGTGGACCGCATCAAGGTTGTTCGTTCTTCTCTGCCAATAAACCAGCGAGATTCTGGATACTGATAACAACTTGTTAATGTCCACTCGCATCCTTCCCAACTCTTGCCGCCGCCCGCGCCACCACCGAAAAAGATAAAGCTTAGAAACTTGCAATCTTCACAGGTGAAACAATCATTACAGCGCCCACAGTGAACCTTGCATTCGTTATCCTTAAGAGCTTGCCACGCTAGGTGCTGCTTCCACGTCGGTTTTATTATCGGGACCATTGGGGACGATGTAATTAAAGCCAGTAACAACGTGCAGAGGGTTTTCAGGATCACCAGCGAGGGTTTGAGGAATCATCTTAGTGTACGCCTTAGTAAGCTGCTCTACAGCCCAATTCTCTTGGTCGGGCATTCCGCTTTCTAGTCGCTTCTTGAGGACACGGAAATACGGCTCAGTCAATTCTGAGTAGCGTTCAAATAGCTTTAATTCTTCTTTGAGGGACTTTCTACCGGGCATACTGCATTAATTAGTCGTTTAACGCTTATCTATCAAATATTCAAAAAGATTCGTTGTAAGCTGACCCAGATAAATTCAGGCATCCATTTCGGAGGAGGTTTGAGGATGGTATCAATAGTTGTCTTAAACTCCTCAACTTTAGCCTCGACCTGTTTAGCGTGTTCTTGGGCTTTCTTGCCCAAATCTTTCCGGTAATACTGGCGTAGTTTTTTAGCTTGTTTGCCGTTCATAAGCCTTATGCTCTTTGCTTCCAGTGTGCATTGGTTTGCTATTTAAGAATGGTTTTAAAAATTAGGTGAATGATATACGCCCCTGCTAGTGCTGTGGCGGAAGCTTCTTGTGCTTCTTCTTTAGGGCTTTCAGTTCCTTTAAGGATGTTTGACCAAAAACTATCGGGGGACATTGGCAATCTTCTTTAGGATATTCGCAGATTGGACAGAGCTTCATTGTGGATAACTTTTCTCTTATTCGCTAAATACCTTGATTTTATTGGTGTTTGACAAGGTAGCATATGCCACCTATAATATAAGTAAGGTTAATCACTAAAGCTCATTCGAGCGGAAATTAATTAATCATATGGACAAAGAACAAGAAAGCGTATTCGATAACTGGACAGACCAAACGGTTCAAAACTTTGGAAAAATACAGATGGAAGCTCATCTTAACGCTTGGGCTGGCAAATATTGCTTATCTCACGAAGTAACCCATCCGGCACATGAACAAGAAAATCAGTAAAAGTGATTTAGAGCTACTAACAATACTCGCATTATCTGAAGATTGGGACTTTGAAAGTTTTAAAAGAGTAGCTGACAACATAATCGAATCCTATGAAGAAAAAGAACAAAATACTTAAGCTCTGGAAAGCTGGTATGAGCAAGCGGGCTATTTCTCTAAAGGTCGGTGTCCAACGCTCATACGTCCAGAAGATCATTAAACGATTATCTAAACCTCTATGAAATCCTACGAACTCCACTACTACCGCAACCAGCTACACCGTCCTTACCCGAAACTCAGCCCAATGGACATATTCCCAGTTGCTACTAAAGTCTTTGCTATTGGCCTAGCTATCGCCTTAATTGCCTTATTCATAATTAATCCCTAATGGCTATGAACCAGCCCTATAACAACGGATTCAGGGACTACCACAAGCACATCCACTACCTGCCTGAAGATTGGAAACCCTATGCAATAATGGCCGCGTGGAGCCTCCCAATCATCCTTGTAACCATTCATCATCTAAATCCCTAATATGGACATCACTCAAGAAAGAAAAGGCTGGCACAATGCCGAGCTATCCAAAGAGGATCTATGCCCAGCCTGTAATAAGGGCGTACTGGTCCCGAAAACCAGCTTTGATCCAGTAACAGATGAATCTTATCCTTACGGAGAGTGCAACCGCTGTGGCCACACAGAATCTTAATCAATTATCAAAGAACCCATGCACAAAGACTACTTACTAGACATCCTCACTCATAAGGATGAAACCAATTATCCCCGTACCGACCAACAGAAGCATTACGAGCTTCAAATCGCTATGGATATATTCAAAGGGCTGTGGCCGGAACTGGAGCGAGAAATTGAGGCAGGGCGCACCGAAACGGTTGACGCCTGAAGATCAAATGAAGAATTTATGATGCCTCTGAGGTCAATATATACCTTGTAATTAAAATGTCAAATCCTATGACCAAAACAACCAAGTGTCCCGTGTGCGGAGTAGAAGTAATTGACCATATACACCAATGAATAACTGGGAAAAAGAGTTCAATAAACAATTCGTAGAGTTCTACCTTGGTGATAGCGGAATTGGTGGCAACGACCCGCAGGAACCCGACGAAGTTTTACAAGCCTATCCCCACGAAATCAGAGCTTTCATTAAATCTCTCCTCCACTCCCACAATGAGGAACTGATACAGAGAATAGAAAGGATGAAACAACCTGCAAAGCAAGACTATGAAAATGCCACCTTTGATGGAAACGAGAGAGGCCAACAGATAGCCCAATTAAGAATTGATACCTGTGATGACATTATTAATCTCCTCAAAGATGACCAACAATAATCAGGATGTTTTAGATGAGTTTGAGAAACAATTTGAAGACGAGTATTACCGTTATGTAGGTTTAGGGGATGGCTATCCTAGAACTAAGCGTAAATTTCTTGAAGATTTAAAAGCCTTCATCTCTCAAAAGCTAACCGAGAGAACAAGACAAGTGATTGAGGAATCTGCTGAAACACCTGAACACTGGAATCAATGGAGCATTGAACGACAACTTGGTTATAACCAAGCAATCCTCAATTTTAAAAAACAGCTTAAATCCCGCTTCCTAGACCAAGAAGTAGGGGAAAAGGAATAGGTATGAAAAATACTTATCAAACTTGGCTTATCAAAATGTGGAAAAGAGAATTGAAGTCGCTTATCCAATGGACAAGGGGTTGTGGTGAAGATATGCACGAACCCGATGAGGCCGGAGTGTATGTCGAGTTAGTTGATGGAATGCTTGATAATGCAGGAGGGAGTGGTGAAGCTGGATTTTACTTGATTAGAGATGATGGAAAACGAAAGCGTAAAAGCCAGTTTTTTAATCTTGCCAACATCATCGCCCTCGCCAGAAAAGCCAAAATCTAAATCCCCACCACCCCAACAAACTAACGAATAAATTTATGGGAACAAGATACCACTACGCATTTTGTAAGCCTTGCGCTGATAAAAAATGCACCAACAAAGAACATAATGAATTTTGGGATGGCGACGGCTCATTTGGCTTTATGTGGGAACACATGTCAAAGACCGAAGCATTAGAGTATCTTCAAAACATCAAATGTCCTTGCTGTGGAAGTGATGAATGGACTTTATCTGATTATTCGGAGATTTAACCCCTAATCCAACCCTCATAAGTAACAATGAAAATTATGGCAAAAATCGTTGAGTTAATTACAACCCAAGACAGACGTGGCACTGGAAAAGAAAATGACCCTATTCGCTTAGTTGAACAGCTATGGACTAAAAGCGGCAGGCTGATTGCGGAGAATGACCCTTGTGGAAAGAATTGGTTTAATCAATTAAACGACCTCTATGACCTCCAAACCAAAGAAAGTATCAAAGCCGGTGAAACCAATTAAGGCTTGGGTAAGAATAGGTGAGAATGGCGAGATTATTGATTCAACACTAGAACGTAATACGCTTGTTGTTCACTCTAAGCGCCCTAAGAAAAGCTGGAGCGCGGTTAAAGTTATCCCCGTTCGCATTGTCCCCCTGAAATAAGACCAAGCCTTATGGAAAAACTACTTATAACAGTGGAAGTAACCGAAATGCCACCCGGCAACCAATTTGATGTATTGGCCGCTGTCCAATCTAAACACTGGTACAAGAGATTGCTTGGACTAAAAGACTACTATCCGCTTCAAATCGTAGCTCTAAACAAACTCCAAGATCAGGCCAGTGAATAACTGGCCTTTTCTTTTACCAACAGAACGGGCGGGGAATAGTCATTCTAAGGGCATAAAACAACTACCCCCTGTACCAAGATATGCCCAACTTAGTACCCCGCAAGCCAACAGAGTCTGTTGACATCAAATCGCACAAAAGGTTCTTGCCGACCCTCGGCGGGACCCATCCTGTTAAGTGCAGAATATCATAAACTCGTCATCTCTACGGCTAGGCTGGAATTTTAAGGGTGTGGCTGGTCTAGCTGAGGGGGCCTGAACGACCGTTTAGCAGGACGATGTGATTTTACAAAGGAGCTTTCTAGGTATCCCTGACGGATATATGGTTTTGAGTAGATCATATAAACTTGAATGCTGGCAGTTTCACCGAAGGCAGAGTTTTCATTCACCCTTACGATTGGATCACCAGCTTATTATTTGTTTCCCTTAAAAGAATCTGATCAATGGGACTTCTACATTAAGCATAAAAAATACTGTCCTATCTCACAACATACGAATATCCACCGTTTTCTGACATACCCCCAATCTTATCCACAAGTTTTACCGACGAATCTAATATCCAACCAACCACGACACCGAACAGTAACACCATTACACCTATCACCATCTTCTGCCTGAACGAAAGTGAAGGCCCCCGAAGCTTAGACCTGGAGCCTAGCCCCAGAGGTGAGGAGGAGGGCGGGCCACAAGACAGCCCGACCGACGACGAACCTCTGGTACTCAATTTCAGGATTTTGTCCGTGAAACCAACGCCAGTGTTTCACCAAGAACAGCAACCGGAGGACAGATGAATTGAGTTTCATTGAGGCAAAAACAAAGACCGGCTAGGCCGGTCAATGTGTAAAGCATACACTCCTTTATTACCTTACTCCTTGTACGGATCACGTCAAGTTTGCAGTGTTCCCATTGTAACCTCGTCCGCCCATTGTAGACGTGCGGCGGCGTGGTGGATTATGCGCGCCTTCGGCGCGCGGGATTCGGCAGCGTCTTTCTGCTCTCTTTTTCCCCTCTGTTCAGGTTTTCTTAACTACATCGAATCTTCTAACTAAAGGAATTACAGAAGTTCAAGCCGGATTTTCTTACAGCAGTGTTTCTATCTGGGAAACATCTAGGGAATGGGCTTAGGGAACATCTGGCGTAAGCCAAAGCAACACCCCAAAGGGCTATAGCGTAGCTCCTGCTTCTAACTGAAAGGCAGCAAGGAGGAGAAGGACGCGCCCCCGTTTTGACGGCTGGCGCGGATAAGAATTAGCCGAGTAATTGCGTAATGGAGAGCCGTACAAACTGGTCATTCTCAGTCGAGATTAAGACATCGCCCAGCGGATCAGGGAGGAATTTTTCAAGCAGCGTACCAGTCACGAAATGCCCCAATCGTTTCTGCCGACAGTAATTCACTATCTGGGTTCCGATGACACCAGCCTTATATTTCCCATCCCGAAGCACGAAGATAACCTTTTCCCCAGGCGCGGAGAATTGCCGGTAACGCTCTATCTTGTGATACAGGCGCTCAGGCTCCATATTCCCCAAATCTACTTCGAGGTGGAAGCGTTTCCCGCGAAACAAAATGCTGGCATCCGAAACCAGAGCACCCCCGCCGAGCGGGTATTCATTGACCCATTCATCAACTAAAGAATGGAGAGCCACATACAAATCAGCCTTGACGGTTTCGTGTTCGTATTTCCCGATGCGCGCCTTGTTGGTCCCTTTCAGGGTAATCCAGTTATGACCGGATTCTAGGGGAACTTCGTGAACCTCCAACTGCTCATCAGGGGGACGGTGACGGTTATTCTTAATCATCCGTTGGACGAGCAGGCGGGTCTTCGTATAGGCGGCTGAATACATCCTCTGGTTCTTTTGAACGAGGGGCGCGGCGGGGTGCAGTACTCTTGCCAACTGGTCGAGATGTAGTCTTGGATGATTTCTGAGATGTCTGATGACTTCTTCCTGGAGATTCATACGTTTGATACTTGATGACCCTTAGCCTTTGTTCTTGCTCTTTTTGGACTTCACTAACGGGAACGTACCCTTTATAAATCTTCTCCAAATAGGGCAGCACGTCAACGCTAGGAGGGTTCACGTCCCGCACAAACACCGTCTTGGAATCCAGGCCCGGTAGTTTAACGATGCACTCCTGTCTTTGTAATCGGGTGATGTAATGTGCCGATTCTCTGTCCTGAATCTGCCCGCCGTACAACATTCGAGCTATCTTGTTTGCATCGTCGGCTGACTCTAACCTGAAAACCACCTTTGTAGCAGTTAGATTCAAGATAGCGTCCCGGACGTAAAAGTCCTCAATCTGGGAAAGGTTTTGATGGGCAAGGGTGAGATACAGCCCGGTCTTTCCTTTGTGGGCTAACACGTCAGCGAGGTTCCGATTGGCGTACCGTCCTACTTCGTCAATGTAGAGGTAAAATCTCCCCTTCCATCCCTCTTGTAAGGGATTGCCGGTGAGCGCGTCCATCGCAGAGATGATTTCGTTTATTATAGCAGTTCCGAGGAACCGGGCAGGGGATTTGCCAAACCCTTTCTGCGGATAGAGGTTGACGATAATAACCCACTTGTCAGCAACCAATCTTGTAAAATCCAGTCCCTTTCGAGAGCCGAAATAGAGGTTTAATATCGGGTGAAAGGCACTCAGGATGCGCCTTCCGGTTGGACGATACTCCCGGTAAACATCTCGATTAGAGAAGGCCGCACGGAGCATCAATACGTCGTGCTTTAATTGTTTGGCACGGGCGAATATCTCTTCCCGTTCTTCGATATATGCAGGCTGAGTAAAGTACACCGCATCAGCCAGGGTCATCCCTGCTTCGTGCAGTACGCGCACAATTGCCGGAAGGTATTGTTGAATGACCGGAGTTTCTGATTGTTCTTTCTGCTGGAATTGGATTTGAATAATATCCCAAACCTTTTCAGCACTTTCGTCTGGATACTTGCCAAAGACGTTTACAGGCGAGATTTTCTTAAAGGTGTAGGTGTGTAGCGGATCAATGAAAATCACCTTTCTGTGACCAATGGAGGCGCAATACCGGAGGATATGGTAGGCAGTTTCACCCCCCTCTGAGGAGTCTATAAAACACACTCCCTGACCCCGCCTGATGTCCTCGCAGATCAGGTGTTCTAGGAATCTCGACTTCCCAACTCTCGTTGTCCCTAAAACGTGCGTGTGTGTCCGCTGTTCTTCAGAGATTAAAACTTCTTCAGTCCCGCTCCCCAGGCTCCGCAGTGGGTAGTTTGAAAGGAGCTGCTTCAGGGCCAGATTCTCCACCTCCGGTAAGGTCGGTAATCGAGTTAATCTGTCGAATGACTTGCCCATCTCCTTCTTCCACAAGTCGTCGTCGAAAGACATCAAACACCTCCTGGTAGGTATCTATTGCCAGTTGCATCCTGCCCATAACCTCACCTTTGAGATACACGTTCATATGTGACATCTCAATGCGGTGGGCTTCTTCGAGCAGGGCAATCAACCTACCCCGAACCTCATCGAACGCATCAAACTGCAAGTGCCGGTAGCGTGTGATAGCCGCCAAAGTGTTCATCTTCTTTTTGAAGTCCATTTCGACTTCATGTTCATTTAAGATTTTGGCTTTGTTAATCTCAATATCAGTCTTTTCCCGGTCAAGACGGATTGCCTCACTCGTATGGTGGGACTCAACAACCATCTGTTCGTGAATCTCAGGAGCAACGCCGTGCTTACTCGCTTCTTCTAAGCGGGATTCTTGGTTCTTGTGCTGAAGCTCTAATAGCTCGTGTTCCAGGCGATGACGGACTACCTGATAGTCATTTTCTAGCTCGGCTTTCCGCGCTTCACCCTCTTTCTTATGGAGTTCAGCTAAAGAAGTGGCGACTTTCTTACGGGCTTCTACGATACTGACTGTATTACCGGCCCGAAACTCTGCACTCATCGCCCCGGCCCACGATGCGTCAATGGGTTCAGTACGGGCTTTTTCGGCGTAGTCCCGTGCGCCAGGATTAACCGGCTTTTTGGAAAAAATCAGGTATAGCAACCAGACGATTAGCAATACCAATACTACTGGACTAATCCCATTTGACATACTGCACCTTAACCGCCAATCTCTCTAAGCTTGGATTCGAAAATCGGCCCATGTACTTCATATTCATGAATGTTCTGCCAATCCATCCAGGCATGAACAAGTTCGTGTTTCAAAAGCCACTCGATATCGTTCACTTTACCCGAATAAACAATCCGGGGATGAATCCTAATATGCTGACCGAATGGCCGACGAAAATATCCAAACCCAGGATGATATTCCCCAGTGGCTTGCTCATTTGTAGGAGCCTGTACGAGAACCTTTACGCGAAACATATCATTCAACTCAGCCCGGTAGTGATGAACTACCGCATCGCACATCTCTTGCACTATCCGCTCTTCTTTACTTTGGGGATTGCACCATTCCAGGTACTCTGGGTTTTCGGTCTTCCGCTCTATCTCCTCTTTTCGTAATCGTTCCTCATATTCGCGCTTCGATTGTTCCGGCAACTCTCGAAGGAATTTTTGATGGCTGTACCATTCTATAAAGGGGAACGGCAGGTAAATGGAGAAAAGCACACCACAGCAGATCAGCAAAACCCGTAAGGCATGAATGTCACCCAGTATTAAAGCAGCAATAATAGGGATGCCAAAAAAGAAGGCTAGAGCGGCTAATACAACCAACAGGCTAGGGTAGGTGTGTTGCCAGAAGGTTTCATTTTTCGCTTCTTCGTAACTGTTCATGCTTCCCCCTTGTTCGTTCCCCGTCAGAAAATTATAACTAGGCCATCAAGCCCTCGCTAGACCCTCGTTTCGTCCATTGCGTTAGACCTTGCTTCCAGTTAAAAGGTTGCTGAAGGTAATTGACAGGTATGAGATAATTGAAGTTGGAGAGAATAGAGGACTTTGAAAATCAGTCCTCTTTTTACGTCTGTAAGTATTGATACTAGGTAGCGGTTCTATTCCTTCGGATTACAAACCTCATAATCCGTTGGTTGGAGGTTCGAATCCTCCAGGGGCCACCAGCATTTTCAACCATTTACAGCTTTAAACCGGGCAGCCCTTTCATCCCTTGTGACCAATCTGTGACTTGAGTTTTCGACGGCGGCAACGACGCGGCGCTTGCCGTCTTCGGTAGCATGCGCGTAGCCCTCCGTCGTCTTAATCGACTTGTGGCCCATCACCTTTTGCACGTCACGAAGGTTGGCGCCACCATCTACCGCTCTCGTTCCGAATGTGTGGCGAAGGTCATGGAAGTGAAGGTTGGTTATTCTTGCTGATCGACAGGCGCTCGCCCAGGCATTTTTGACACTGGTGTACTTTTTTCCAGTGTCAGGGTTGGTGAAGATGAAAGAATGGCTTTTGCGGCGGGCGGCTTCAACCAATCCGCTCAGTAGCTTTCTGCTCGTGTCGTTCAACGGCACGAAGCGGTCTTCGCCGTTCTTAGATTTTCTGACGTGAATGGCGTCACGGTGAAAATCTATATCTCCTACCTCAAGGCTAAACAACTCGTTTTCTCGTAGACCGCTGTTGATGGCAAGGACGACCATGTCATGAAGATGTGCCCGTTTTCCGATAAGCTCGGGCATCAATCTCTCCTCTTCATCTGGCAAAAGATACCGCTCCCGTCCGGTTTCACCTTCCAGCGGTTTAACACCCTTGAGAGGGTTTGAAGCGATCTCCTTTTTGGCAACCGCTAGGGTCAGGATAGCCGAAAGCAACATCAGTTCACGATTCACACTGCCAATCGCTCGCGCCTTCGTCCTCGTAACTTCTCCTTTCTTGTTTTTGTAGATGATCGGCGCGGCACGGCGCTTAACCTTCAGGCTCTCGCCGTCAAACGCGCTCATGTCTTTGAGCTTCTTGTCGCCATAGAGTTCAAGAATCGGCTTGATTCTCGACGTGTCGTCTTTCCAACTCCGCTTCGTGGCCTTCGCCCAAGGTAGGTAGGTCTCGTTATAGAACTCCTTCAGCGTAACCATACCTTTCGCCCTACCGAACGTGCCCTCATGAATCTCTTTGAGGAACTGTCGTTCGGCTTCCTCTGCCATTGATTTCGTCCGTGCCGTCAGGATCACGCCGCGCTCGCGCCGGCCCGAAGGCGTAATGCTTGCCGGAAAGTCGTAGTACCACTTCTTTCCTCGCTTAAAAACTGACATACAGGTTCCTTTCCCAAGCCGCAGCCAAGCGTTTGGGCGCGGCAATCATATGACGGTTGGTATTATTCTTCAACCTTCACCATGCCCGATTCGATCCAGTCAAGCGCGTCATTGAAAGCAATCAATACCTGCCCTGTGCCCGGCGGCTTGCTGAAGGGAAACAGCCTCTTCTCAATCCAAAGATAGACCGTGCGCGGCTTGACCTTCGCCAACTGCGCCAGTTCTTCTGGGGTGAGATATTCAACTTGGCTGATCGCAAGTCGCCCGTCGCAATACCCGGCTTTCAAGAAGAGGGGGCGGCTTATTCGGCCCGCGATCACATCGGACAATGCCTTGATTGCGATTTCAGCCTCAGTTTGCATAATCTTACTCCTTCACCGCTAAATACTCAGTCCGTAAGCTGCAGCAGACGCGCCCGGCGCGGCCACTCGCATTGAGCGAAAGTGGGTGCCGGCTAGCCGATACCCTCAAACAATAGAAACCAAGTTGTTGTCGGCCCCTCATAGCAGCATTGCGACACCAATGGTGTTTGGTATACATCGCCCTACATGAATGTTCTCAGCCCTTCCTCACATCAGTGGCCCTCCCCAATATATGACCAACCACCTCCGTCTGCGTGAAATGGGGCTCGAACAGTTTTGTTGCCAGTCTTTGGTCAAGTTCAGCCAGTCGTTTGTATTGAATCTGTAACACACTGCCCTTGCCGAGGCGATGACTATAAGTCCGACCCCATAGCAGGCTTCTGCCAATTCAGGTTCGAGGCTGATGGCATGGTGCAGAGATTCATCGGCATCCGCGTACCGGCATTGTAGAGGCTGTGCCATGCCCAGTGTCCAACGTGGAACAGTGGTGAGAGGCGCGACCGCAATCATTTGCCTTGCTGCCTGCTCCGTCTCCTCATAGCGACTAAGCAGCAGAGATGCATGGGCGAGCGCCGCCAAGGTGTTGGTGTCATCAGGTTGAGGAGTGATAGCCTGATGATAAAAATCGAGTGCTTCTCTCCGGCTTGCTGATGCGTGAGCCAATCCAAGTTGTGCGTGAGCCGCCGGCCAGAATGGCCGCAGCCGGGCGGTGGTCTTGAATGCGTCACTGGCCTGCTTCTCCAGTCCGATCCCCAATTCCATAAAAGCGGCACCATAATTAAACAGCGTCTGTGCGTTGCCGGGCTTAAGTTGAGGCGCACGTTCATACGCTCGAATCACTTCCGCAGTCCCCTCTACGCCGGGCCAATCATCAACGTGTTTATCGTCAATCATAAGGTCCCCTCACGGTTTAAATTCCAACCTGTCCCACACGTCCCTAACGCGCTCCAGCGAATCCCCCGCAAGTGTTTCAACCCATCGCCTGACATTAATCGCATTCAGCGGAGTGCCTGCCAGCGCCGCGTCATCAATTCCTTTAGCAGGACCCTCCCAGACGATGACCTTCGTCCTTGCAGTAGCTGTGCAGCAGATCTCTGAATCTCGCGCACGCTCCGCGATCAATGCCGCCAACTGGCCGCACACGGAAGGATTTGATCGGTGATCTATGTCGAAGCCGACCAACAGGTCATGCCCGCGAGAGGCAGTGATCAATTGGGCGCGAGAGTTTCCTACCCCTGACGTGGCTAAGACAAAGTTGCGCGGCCTGAGTGACACGAACGCTTCTCCCTTGAGCGCACCTTCGGTAATCAGACGGGAGTTGCCTGGCAGGCAGTTTCTCTCGATGAATGTGAAATGGATCGGGTCGCGCGTTCCCACTCCATGAGGTTCACCGGCTGATGAAAGCCAGCAATACCGTTTCTTCTTATCCTCCTCTTCACAAGAGGTTCGCAATTGACATGCCTGAACGCGTCCTTCTGCGTCGCGGTATGGAATGATGAGAAACGGGTGATCGTAATTCACTTTCTTCCACAAGCGCACTCGTCCGTCAGGTTCCTGCCAGAAACCGGGGATGCCGATGAGCGGCACCTCTCTGCGTTGCTGAACAAGTGAGGGAAAGTGTTTTCTTACGAAGCGGTGCAGTTTGTGGGATAGCTTGTCGCGTTCATTCATCTCCGGCGGCAGCGCGCCAAATTTTGATATTTCCTTTCTTAGAAAGCCGCGTGAGAGTAGGCCGCCCGATCCGTTGATAAGCTCCTGATCATAATTCGACGCCGGTGAGAGTCGAATCAATTCATTATAAACGGCGTCTCGTACCTCAAGTGGGGCAAGATTGATTGAGGGCTTGATGTCTGCGGCTGGCTGTTGCGTGCCCAGTCCTATAGCCGGTGAATCAGTAGAGTGAATGTGAATGAATCCGCCCTGGCTATTCATCCTGACCGCACCCGCGCTGACCCGCATACAAATGGAGACCTGTTCGTCTCTCGTGTAAACGCACCAATCCGGTTTGCCACAAATGGCGCAAGGTCGTCGCCGGTTGACGCGAGCAAATCCGCTGGAGATGAGTGTTCTTTGATTTCGACTGATGGCTTGAACCATATTGCCCCTCGTTGATCGCAAGGTTTGGTCTCATGAACCATGCCTTTCAATCGTTTTCCCCTTAGTGGCAACAAGCGCCGCCTGGGTGCCCGCAAGAGCGCACCCGCAGGGGCGAAACGGAGTGGAGCACCCTGGCGACCAAGTCCAGGGTTGCGCTCGGCGGGCTGGCGAGCAGAATGCAGCAGAAGGGGAAATTTGATGTGTGGATCGAGCCCAAGCTATATTCGCTCCGGTTCACCTGAATTAGCGCGATGTTCACCCCCTGCGGCTAGACGTGTTTCGGTTTGCTTCAACACCTCTTCAACTTCGTTGTTGCCATAGCGCATACCCCGCCCGTGATAACAATGCCAGCAGGCGATGAGGCCTTGATCTTTTTGTTTCCGGCATAATGGGCACACCTCGCTTGCACGGACATATGGATAGTCCAGCATCTCGATCTCTCTGATTGTTGAATTGGCCTTTACCGCGAAGCGCCTGGTGACCTGGCTATTACCAGTTCCCAGATGATCTCTCGTTTGCGCAGGCCATCGCTGACATTCTCAAGCACCACTGAATCCCCGTTCGTCGCCGTCACCCTGATGTCAGAAACATCAAACAGGCTCTGAAAGAAATGCCGGCGGTGTGTGACATCGCGGATATAGTTGAGCGGAATGCGCCGAGTGGTTTTCTCGAAGGTGCCGGTCCGCGCTTCGATATATTCATCTGTGACCGTGTAGCTCGCCGTGCGCAGTCTGCCGTGTGTAGAGAGAGAAAACGTAAGCGTGCTTGCCAGGGCAATGACGAGAGAAAAACCGATGCTGAATTTCGCGCCGAAATTGATCGGCAGGAGAAGAAGCCCTACGCCTGCGGTGAGTAGGATCAAAGGCGCTAAGTAGCTGAGCTTGATTAATCGCAAGTCAGGTTGGTCAGTCAGAACCGGCCTGTTACTACCTGCCCCCAACTGGTTTCCTGCTACGGCTTTCAACTTGCTTGTAACTGCTGCTCTGTACATCTTTGTCCTCTCAGCCATCGGGCTCAATAACGTAATGTTAGGCCGTGCTCGATCTCGCGCGCAAGGTTATGCCCGACGGCGCTGATGACGCTCGCCATCGCGTGCAGCCGCGCGGCCTCCACCGCGGCGTCCCGCACCTGCCCGGCTGCTTTGACCGAGCCATCGAAAGTAATCCGATTCGCCCGCTGTTCGAGTGCCGCGTTCTGGTTAATACCGCCAATGGTGATCGCGGTGCCACGAGTTACGCCGCCCGCCGCCTGCGACGCGCCAACATTAGCGGCATCAATCTGCCCCTGAGCATATTTCTGATGCGCCTCAGTCACTTGGGTGAGATAAACATCCTGGTTGGCGCTCTGGCCTTGCGCCGCACGGGTTTGATTCTCCATCAGCCCTGCGGTCGCTGTGTTCAGTGCCTGCTGCTGGCCTTCTGCACGGTTTTGAATGGATCGATACTGTTGATAGAGGCCGTATGCGCCGCCGCCAAGTTTAATGGCTTCACCGGCAATGTTCCTGGCAGTTGATTTACCTTCTCCTTCGACGATACCTCCAACCCATTCCGATCCCCTGATGACTTTGCCGCCAATCCAGTTCTGAGTGTCCGCCGCGCGGTTCGTCTCGATCACCGAACTCTCCTGATCGCGCCGCACGCCTAGGTCGCCGATGGCCTGAGCGTTATGCACTTCAATATCGCCCTTACTCAGAGTGGTCGCGGCGGCTGCCGAACTGACACCGAACAACTGTCCAGCCTGCGCACTCATGATGGCTTGGGTGCGCGCGCCATAGATCTGTCCGAGGGCCGCCACCTGACCACCATGCGCCGAAGCAATGGCGGCAATCTGCCTCGCCCGGACTCCTAGATTCCCGGCTTCAAGCCCAGTGCCCGCACGTGTCACCTCGCCGCTGTACGCCCCTTGCGCCTGTGTCCTCTCGGCCTGGTTTTGCAAGGCCGCCGCTGCCTGCGCGCTTACAAGCTCGACTCCCGTACCAACAATCGCCGCTGCCCATCCTGACACAGTTGAGGAAACAGACTCGTAGACTTGACCCATCGAGACTTTGTAGGCAATGATAGGCGAAAACCAGACGCAGAGGCCGGTGATGAGCATGATCGCCGCCGCGATGACGATGGTGTAGATGGGCTGCGCCAGCGGGTTTGAGATTACCTGCATCGTTGCTGGGTCCCAAACATAGAGCGGATTCGGGTCGCCCACCGCCATCGCCAAATTACCTCCCATATAGGCGAGACCCCTGATGAGGTAGCTGACGACCGGCCAGACCAGCGTGAGCACGACCACGCCCCAGAGGAAAGGGTATGAAATTTTATTCGCCAGATGGCGATCAACGGCAACGGCAATCATCAAAGGCGCGGCCAGTCGCACTGCGATCAACAGAAAGCCGTTGAGCATAATCAGAAAGAGATCACCGAATTCGATGATGCCGCGCGCGAAGCTCATCACGCTGAACATCGCCGGCATGCTCCAGGATGAAACGTCCAGCTTGCGCTCGACATCCTTAAGGTTCGCCTCCTTGTCATAAAGCACGCCCAAAACGACATCAGTACCATTCGGCCCTGGCGCGACCGGCACGTCCTGCCCGTTGACTTTGACGGTGAACAACCCTTCGGTGAACTTTTGGTAGCTGTCGTTGAAGCTGTCCCTCTGCCCGTGGTAGAAGCGGCTCAGGACGGAGTCGCCGATCAACTCATTGCCGCGCGCGATCTGGTTGCCGATGCTGTTCATGTAGTTAATCAGGTATGGCCCGCTGCTTAATAGTGCGAGACAGACGGCCAGCCGCCCGAACCACCAGAAGGCGTCGGCGCTAGCACCATTGTTTTCGCGCCAGAGCCTGGCGAAGCTGAACATCACGACCAGCGCCGCCAATACAATGGCGATCTTCTCGAACCACGAGAGCAGCGGGCTTTCGACCTCCGATTGCAGCTTGGGGATCAGTTCGCCGGCACGCTCAGCAAGCGCCGCGATATTTTCTGAAAGCGTCTTGCCGCTCGTCGGCGTCGGCGCTGGCCCTGGTGTCTGGGCAATGACGGGAAGCCCCAGGCACATGCTGAAAACCGCAAGGTGAAGGAGTGCCCAAAGGCGTCGTTTGATCGGTATGATGCGCATAGCTATTTCCTACTCAGGGGTTGTCCTGAAGACGGCGGCCTTCGATATCATCAAGTAGCTTCGTCAATTCATCCTTGTTTTGGTTGAAGCTTTTCCAAGCATCGTTGGAGGATTGCACTTGCTGGCCGAAGTTAACTCGCTCCTCCAAGACGACGTTGTATTTCTTGGTGCGTGTGACGATCTCCGCTTGCAGGCGGCTGATGTCGGCGTCGAGCTGGGTGATGAGTAATTCGCAGTTGGCGATTTCCCGTTTGAGATCGGAGATGCACGCTGCACATCTCTGGCTCTCTGGCTTGGCTAGTTCTTTGTCCAGATTCGCCTGCGCTTGTTTCTTCTGCGCTTCGGCCCCGGCCTTCTTCGCCGAGGCTGTCTGCATGTCGTAAAGCAGGCGCTCCAACTGATTATCCATACGAGCGAGCCGCTCAAGGTTGGCAACCGTGTCCTGGCTCGTCCGTCCGATGGAGTCCTTCAGATACTCTTCAAGATCGCGCAGGTCGGCGTCGGGGTCGAAGATGCCATTGTGCAAGCGGTCATTGATGGCTTTAATTGCACGGATGCGAGTCTTCACCAGCGCTTCGAGCTGGTTCTTGAGCATAAAGACGCCACGCACCGTCCGCCCGATGTCGCTCATGGTGGCGAGCCAGACGGAGTGATGAAAGACCAGCTTCTCCGCCTGCGTGAATACGCCTTTCAGAGTAGTCAGTTGTTGAACGGCGTTCTCATAAATCCGCGCATAGTAACTGATGGTCTGAACCCAGCGGTTAGCTTCTTCGATCCGCTTCTCCCATTGGAGCGCATACTGCGCCGGGTCATAGACGGTCCATTGGGCCTGCGCGACAGGCGCGGGCATGATAAACAGGCCGAGCAGGAGGCCAATGAACATTTGCTGCATGAATGGCAGTCTACGTCTTCTCATTTCGGTCGATCCCCCTTCAATTCATGTTGTTCCTTCGCTTAAGCGGTGCCGGCCAATAGCGACTCGTCAATTTCGACAAGCCCCTCGGACGCCAGGCCGCGCGGGTAGGTCGCCGCCAGCCACGCAATGACATCCGCCAGCGGCCACTGCGGCCTGAGCGACGCGACCCGCGCCCTGGCATTTCGCTCATAAGGATTGGTGGTGAACGTCCATAACTCGGCAGGCGAGAGGTCCATCTGGATCATCTCTACCGTTTGATCCTGACCGGCGCCGATCACGAGGACGTATTGGGCGTAGTGCCCGGCGACATTCTTGATGGCGCTAACCGCTGCCGCCGCATTCTCCGACAGCCCAGCGTCAGCGACCAGTCGCGAGTAGTCGCCGATCTGCTTGCCGATGATCTTCACGCCCGCAGTCTTGGTGATGTCGTGAAGCCCGGTGAAGTCTTCATAGGTATGGGTGGCGAGTACTGTCACTGCATTCTCGCGCCGCCCGGTGCGCGCGCCTTTCTGAATCACCCGCAGAATGCCGGGGTAGTACTGCACGATCTTCCAGACCTCGTCAAAGATCAGTAGCGTTGGCGTGCGCGTGCCATCTGCTTTGAGTTGACCAATAGAGCGCACAACTCGGGCGGCCACCCGATTCGCCAGGGTCTCGCGCACGTCCTGCGGAAAGGCGTCCAGCGAATCGAGTTCATAAACGTCGTATGGCGAGTCAACGGCAAAGTCCGAATGTGTCGGAGCGTCGAGCCACGGGTGGTTGCGGTACTTTTCGAGCGCAAGCTGGAGCGTCGCCGCCCGGTCCCTGACCGCCTGAGATTGAAACGGATAAGTCTCCAGCAGGGCGAGCAGATGGGAATGAGTCGGCTCGTGCCTGGGGCGGTCAGGGCCGTTGCGCGGCACCTCGTTCTTGAACACCTCGGTCACGACATTTGTGAGGATGTCTTCGGCAATGTTGTCATCCGACTTGACCCGCGCCAGCTTCATCGCGTCAATGACAACCAGGGCGATCTCCGTCTCATTTGGCATCTCCCCGTGTTCGAGGCCGGGGTAGTCCCAGATGTTGATGGTGCGGGTGTCTTCGACGCTGAATCGCAAATGTCTTCCGCGCGTGACATCCACATGCGGCGCGAGCGATTCGCCGAAGTCTACCGCCCGCACTCGCGCCTCGGGCAGGCTGGCGAGTACGTCATTGATCATGCGCGCCATCATGGTTGACTTGCCGGAGCCCGGCTGTCCGAGCACCGAGACCAGCGGCGAGCTGATGCGCGCCCGGTCAAAAAGGTCAAAGCCGATGAGCCTGCCCGTCGGAGTGGAACAGAGCGTATGCGGTCGCCGCGCGCCTTCCCAGGCGGACTCGGTCGGTGCCAGCGCCGCCAGTGAGTGCGCGACTTCGGTAAACTCGCGACCGGTGGGCCTGGCGTCAGCCTCGCCAACAAGACAACGATGGTAAAGGCTGCGCAGGCTCGCCGGC
>JADMIO011000762.1_pt1 | contig 40088 bp, 33 predicted proteins | sample 8958161 | NCBI WGS metagenome assembly JADMIO01 (sample SAMN16585339, study PRJNA669376) | soil metagenome | isolation source: Crop rotation soil | place: USA: Cullars Rotation, Alabama | collected 2011
GCGACTTCAAGTCACGTGAATTCCAAGCTTCGGATCCCACTGTGCTGGAAAGAACACATCGCCCTTCTTCAACTTACCCTTCGCATACCATTGAGCCATTCGCGCAGAGGTACCCGTGCCACAAGGTGAGCGGTCAATTGCTTTGTCGCCATAGAATACTGCATTCCTTGCCGTTGCTTTTTCATCTATAGTTTTCCCTGTCCACAAAATGTGACTGCACCCTGCAATAGTACTATCCATTGGGTGGACAAATGAATAGTTATCATTAATATCATTTCTCATTGACCTCGCCCATGCAACCAATTGTTCGGCATTATAATGTTCCAATCCTGCAAAATTCTCCTGTACATCAACTATTGCATAAAAATTGCCTCCATACGCCACGTCCACGTAAAGCGTTCCCAGACCGTGACATTCAACCGGTAAGCCGGTAGAGTGAAGGAATGCGGGAACATTTATTAGTTTCACCGAAGCCACTTTGCTTCCTGCAAGCGTATACTGCACAAGCACTAGTCCCGCCGGTGTCTCCATTCGTACCGCACCAGGAGTTTTCGGTTTGATCAACCCCTCCTCTATTGCAATGGTGATAGTGCCAATGGTACCATGGCCGCACATGGGAAGGCATCCACTTGTTTCAATAAACAACACTGCAACATCGTTTTCAGGATCATTTGGCGGATACAATATGCTTCCACTCATCATATCGTGCCCGCGTGGCTCAAACATCAGCCCTTTCCTAATCCAATCGAATTCGTGGAGGAAGTGCTGGCGTTTTTCACTCATGTTGTTCCCTCGAAGCACAGGGCCGCCATGTTTTACAAGGCGTACCGGATTACCGCACGTATGCGCATCAATACAATGAAACGTATGCATTTCTACCAGCCTGATTTATTCAGTTCGTTATTTACCGTTCGCCAGATGCCTAACGGGTTCCCGTTCTTTAGTTCATCGGGCAACAATTCGTTTGGCCAATTTTGATACGCTAACGGGCGTGCAAAGCGACGAATGCCATCGGCACCAACAGAGGTGAACCTGCTGTCAGTGGTAGCAGGAAATGGTCCCCCATGCTGCATGCTTAAGCAAACCTCTACACCTGTAGGTACGCCGTTGTATATTAATCTGCCGCATAGGCTTTTCACCGCGTCCAGTACAGACGAAAACCCTTTAACATCATTCTCGGTAGCCATTACGGTTGTCGTAAGCTGGCCCTTTATATTTGTTGCAACCTGCAACATCTCTTGCTGGTCTCTGCACTTTATCACCAGGGAATATGGACCAAATACTTCCTCCTGCAATACCGGGTTCTTTAAAAAGGCAGTTGCGGTTGCAGTGGCAATAGTGGGCAGTCCTTCTTCTGAAGAATTGCCGCGATTACCCATCAGGTCAACCCCTTCCTGCTGCAGCGCAAGCGCACGCTTTTCAGAATATGATTTTGCGATTCCAGCGTGCAACATTTTTGCAGGCGAAACCTTGCGCACTTCTTCCGACAGCAACTGCACAAACTCATCGAGCGCTTCGCTCTCAATGGCTAACAGTAAGCCGGGATTGGTGCAGAATTGTCCAACTCCGAGGGTAATAGAACCCGCATACATTTTTGCTATTTCGGCAACTCCCCTCTCCAGCTTTTCAGGCAACACAAATACCGGATTTACACTTCCCATTTCAGCAAAGACCGGGATGGGTTCTTCCCTTTGGTTGGCCCAATCAAACAACGTCTTCCCCCCGCGAAACGATCCCGTAAACCCAACAGCTTTTGCTCTGCGGTGCATTACCAATGACTTTCCAATTTCAAACGAGGCGCCATATACATGCGTAAACAAACCGGTTGGCAAACCGCATTTCTTTACAGCCCTGGAAATAGCATCCGCTACCATGGCAGAAGTGTGTGGATGCGCAGGGTGCGCTTTTACAACAACGGAACATCCCGCAGCAAACGCGCAGGCCGTATCGCCACCCGCAGTGGAATATGCAAATGGGAAATTTGAAGATCCGAATACCACGACAGGGCCCAGAGGTACCAGCATCTTTCGCAGATCAGGTTTTGGCGGATTGCGGTCGGTATCCGACGTGTCAATCCTGGCTTCCAGCCAGTCTCCGCGCCGGCATGCGTCTGCATAGCTCTTTAATTGAAACACGGTGCGTGCACGCTCGTTTCGCAACCGGGCTTCCGGAAGGTTGGTCTCTTCCCCGGCAACCTGCAGCAACGCATCGCCCAACGCTTCCACTTCATCAGCGATCGCATACATGAATGTTGCACGTGATGCCAGCGAATGATTCCTGTATGTTTGGAAGGCACGCCAGCTTTCCTCCATTAACTGTTCTACTTCTGCTATCGTTGCATCGCTATAGGTCATATTAAGCCTCCATGGCAAACAGTTCCGGTAATACCGGTCGCGTCGCCAATCCTTTATTGATGACTGCCAGCACGCGCTCACGCTCCTCGCCAACCAGCGTGAGCCGCGGGGCGCGAACATGTTCGGAACCCAATCCAACACAGGCTTCTGCCAGCTTTATGTACTGCACCAGCTTGGGATGGATGTCAAGCTCCAGGAGAGGCATAAACCAGCGGTAAATGGACATCGCCTCATCAATCCGGCCTTCCTTAACAAGGCGGTAGATGGCGACTGTTTCCCTTGGAAATGCATCTACCAAGCCGGCCACCCAACCGTGAGCGCCCATACACAAGCTTTCCATAGCAAGGGGATCCACTCCGCACAGTATTTTAAATCGCTGTCCAAACCGGTTCAACATCCTGGTAACATTTGTCACATCGCGCGTGGATTCTTTCACCGCCTGGATGTTCGGCTCCTCTGAAAGTTCTTCAAGCATATCCAGGGTAACGTCTACTTTATAATCTACCGGGTTATTATAGATCATGATGGGAAGGCGGGTAGCCCTTGCTATCGTTTGAAAGAAGGTTACCGTTTCCCTGTGGTCCGACTTGTATCTCATTGGAGGAAGAAGCATCAGCCCATGCACGCCCCACGCTTCGCCAAGCATCGCCTGATCTATAGCTTCCCTGGTAGACCCTTCCGCAATGTTAAGTACTACAGGTACAGCGCCATCCGCGTCAAGCAAAGCCTGTTTTACCAGGATCTCTTTCTCGGAGCTGGTCAGGACGTTTGCCTCTCCAAGCGTCCCTCCCACAATAAGGCCATCGACGCCAGCATCAATCTGCGCGATCACGTTTTTCGAAAACAGGGGAAGGTCAAGTTCATCATTCTTGGTAAACTTGGTAGTAAGCGCAGGGTATACACCCTTCCAGGCGGGTTTCATGTGCAAGATTTGGGGCTAATTTAAGTTTTTGGTTTGAACCACGGAGGCATAGAGAACACAGAGGGATTTATTTGTTTGTAGGTTCCGTGTTCTCTGTGTCTCCGTGGTTCAAGAAAAATTCTCTTATGTGTCCTTATGTGCCTTATGTGGTAACAACACACGTAGACGGAAATTTCAAACAAAAAACACTGCCAACGTCAGGAGTTGAGTGTGCGGAAATACTTCCATTGTGTATCTCTGCTATCTTCTTGCACAATGAAAGACCTATTCCATTCCCGTTGTAAGAATAGCGGTCGTTAAGGCGCTGGAATAGCTTAAATATTTTCTCTGAATACTTTGGTTCGAAGCCGATGCCATTGTCCGCAAATTTTATTTCAACAAAGCCTTCATCGTTACTCTTGTCTATGGTAATGCGGATCAAAGGCGGTTCATCCTGCCTGGAAAATTTCAAAGCGTTTTGAATGAGGTTATAAAACAACCTATTCATTTGAGAAGGAATGGCCTTGATCACCGGCAGCTCATCGAAAGCAATTGTCGCCTTCTTATTATTGATCAACAGTTCCAGGTCGGTAACCACGTTCTCAACAACAACATTAAGATCCGTCTCCACAAAGTGCTCTGCACTATATGTTGCGCGGCTATAATCGAGAAGGTCGCGGATAATGCTGTTCATGCGCTCCGCTGAATGCCTCACCTTGTTCAGGTAATTTCGTGCATGATCATCCAGGCTTTCGCCGCTGCGTTCCATTACGAGATTGGTGAACGTCGTGATCTTGCGTAGAGGCTCCTGCATATCGTGACTGGCTGCGTAAGCAAACTGTTCAAGTTCATCATTATAATGCTGAAGTAAAATATTTGCGTCGCGCGTTTGTTTGTGTTCGGTTACGTCTACCAGCATATTTACCGCGCCAATGAGGTCGCCGGTTTCATTGAACATAGGGTCAGGGTGCGGCAGTACGTGCAGCCTTTTGCCATCGGGTCGCTCAATCACAATCTCGACACCTCTTACAGGCCTTTCCTCCCGCAACGTTATTGCCATGGGGCAACGCTCAAGCGCCAATTCAACCCCGTCAGTGTCGTATATTTTGAATGAACCGCACCATAGTTCTTTACCCAGGACAGGCTCCCTGCCCCAAAGCTCAACAGCGGCTTTATTATAGAACCTGATAAAACCATGCTTATCGCAAGTGTAAATGGCAACCGGCAAATTCTGAATTAAGCCGGTGTAGTGAAGCTCGGACCGGAAGAGGTCCAGATCGATGGGGGTGGATGCTATAGTCGTCGGTGAGGTACTCACGTTAGTTCTTGCCCCACTAAGTACAAATATGAGTCCTGTTTAATGTTTTCCCCGACGGAAGTGCTAATCAATACCGGGATTGATCGTACTTGAACTCAACTTTTAAATTTCATTAATAAAAATCCCGCCGAAGCGGGATTTTTCAATTCTTATTATGCCGGTTCCGGCATCGCTCCTATCTGCTGCATTAGCCCTACCATGTCCATTTGTACCCAATTTTCCACACATTTCCCATTAGCGAAATGGAAGAAGTCCATGTAGTTCGTCTTCACGTTCTTTCCAGAAGCGGGTATTCCCATAAAGTCACCATCGTGCGTGCCTGTAAAATAGCCGCGGGTGGCAACGGTGTTGCCTTCGGCGATTATCTCTTCAACGTGAAGTTTCATGTTGGGAAAGGCAGTCAAAAACCCAGTCATGACCTGCTTGAATCCTTCCGGCCCCACGGCACCCGGAAAATTGGAGTTTGTATACGAGGCATCAAGTATTTCATCGGCGACGTTTAGGTTTTTAAGGGACATCCCTTCGTCAAACAGACGCTGGACGAGCTTTTTGTTTTGATCTGCAGACATAATGTATAGTTTAGAATGAAGAATCATTTTTTCACCTGCACCTGCGGAGGCGGCACTGGACCCGGTACCCTGTTACTCACCGGTGTCAGCGTTCTTAAATACGCGAAAACGCTGCGAAGGTCATCATCAGTCATTCTTCCAATCAACTCCCAGGGCATGGGTGGCATTATAGGCCTGCCATTGTCCTGCCCCTGGTGTTTGCCAGTTCTCAGGGCACGCATAAATGCATCTTCATTCCATGCGCCTAAGCCAGTGGCAGAATCAGGAGTAAGATTGGCAGAATACGAAATACCCCAGGGCCCTACCCAGGTGGTAAGGTCCGGGCCGGCGAGCATCCAGCTACCTGGCTTCAATGCGCTGCCGTCAATTGGATTGATCGGGGTGCCGGCCTGGTGGCCCGACAACAAACGGCTGGAGTCGAATGTAAACCCGTGCTCATTAAATTTCTTCGGCGAGTGGCAGTCGTTGCACGATGCAACCGTTACCAGGTAGTTGCCCCTCTTGACCATTTCGTCGGGGTCCATTTTCTTGGACTGTGAACTGTCTTCCTTCTTGTCAGCGGTTCCACTGTTGGAACAGGACGTGATGAAAAATGCTGCAGCTGCAGCGGTCATAATAGCGAGTCTTCTCATAACGTTGATTTAGGTGCCATTAAATTAAACAATTTCCCGAATGAGAGTTGGGGCATAATCCTATTTTTATCCATCTAAAATGCCCCCATGGACCAGAAGATCATTAATCTTTACGACGAATACACGCATAAGCCGCTTACGCGCGAAGTTTTCCTGAAACGCCTGATCACGCTTACCGGAAGCGTGGCGGCGGCCATGAGCGTGATACCGCTGTTAGAAGGGTGTTACACGAAAGCCGTGACAACAACCACTGACGAGCTTGTGACGGACCGGATCACGTATCCCGGTGTTACGGGCGAAATGAAAGCTTACTTCGCCCGCCCGAAGAAAGAAAAGAAATACGGGGCTGTAGTCGTCATCCATGAAAACCGGGGATTGAATGCTCACATTGAAGATGTAGCGCGCCGTGCGGCATCGGCTGGCTATATCGCTCTTGCGGTAGATGCACTGTCCCCGCTGGGCGGTACTCCCGCAAATGAAGATGAAGCGAGAGCCCTTTTCAGCAAGCTCGACGCAAAGCAGAACGTTGCAAATTTTGCAAAAGCGTTCGACTATCTGGGTACGCGCAAAGACTGCAATGGAAACTTCGGGTGTGTTGGTTTCTGCTGGGGCGGAGGTCTTTCTAACCAGCTCGCCGTAAACGTGCCCCAACTAAAAGCTGCCGTTGCTTTTTATGGAGCGCAGCCAAATGCAGCAGATGTACCGAAGATAAAGTCTGCTGTACAACTACATTATGGTGGACTTGACGAAAGGATCAATGCCGGCATCCCAAAGTATGAAGAGGCGTTAAAAGCTGCCCACGTTCCATACGAGCTGTATATCTATGAAGGGGTGAATCACGCCTTCCATAACGACACATCCGCAGCACGGTATAACGAAGCCGCTGCGAAGCTGGCGTGGAAGCGAACAACTGAGTTCTTTGCGAAGTATTTGAAATAGTTTCACGCAACGACGCAACGCCGCAACGGAAGGACAAACCTCCGAAACTGTATTTCCGTTGCGTCTTTGGGGCGTTGCGTGAGGTTTTCTCTGGCAACGCCGCGAGCGTGAAAGCGAACGACTGGGTTTCTTTGCGAAGTATTTGAAATAGTTTCACGCAACGACGCAACGCCGCAACGGAAGGACAAACCTCCGAAACTGTATTTCCGTTGCGTCTTTGCGGCGTTGCGTGAGGTTCTCTCCCGCCGCGCCGCCGCGTCGCCGCGTGACATTCATTCAAAACAAACCGCTATGCCACTAACACCAGAAGCCCGCTCTGAAATTTTCGGACGTATTAAAACGGCGCTGCAAAAATGCTCGCCACCCATGGTCATTAGCAAAGACGCCAAAGACGCCTTCGAACTGATGGGCAACAAGCCAGTCCCATACGGCAGCAAAAAAACCGTTGTACCCGGGATGTATTTCTCATCCGTCGTGGCGCGGAATGACATGGTGAGCTTTTACTTCTTTCCCGTTTATTACAGAACAGAAGAGTTTATGCAATTGATCCCTGGCATGAGCAAGCAACTGAAAGGCAAAACGTGCTTTAATTTCAAAAAGCCCGAGCAGGTGAACGACAAGGAACTTAACGCCTTGCTGAAGAAGGGCGTTCAAATCTGGAAGACGCTCGGATACATGTCTTAATGCCCGGCAATCACCGTTCACAGGCCCGTCGTCACCTTTTGTAAAAAATTGTCAACTCAACAATTGCACAGCCCTTAAATTTCAACCTAAACACCAAGTATAGAAAATGAAACATTTGTTAGCTGCTATCCTATGCCTGTTCTCGCTCATTGTATCAGCACAGGTTACCATCACGGGAAAGGTTGTAAACAGGTCAGATCAGAAGCCGGTGGCCGATGCCAGTGTATATGTAAATAATTCCGGTATCGGTACGCGCACTGACGCGAACGGATCTTTCGCGCTCACCATTTATTCCAATGCAGCTGAGATAATCGTTACACACATAAGTTTCGAAAAGCAGAGCGTGGCTTTCAAGGCCACACGCGCTAACGAGAGCCTCAAGGTCGAAATGGAGCCCAGGGTGCAGTCAATGGAAAGCGTTATAGTGCGGACCAAGAACAAGGAAACGTGGGCCAAGTGGAAGGACCTGTTTATCGAATCATTCCTCGGCAAATCCGAGTTTGCGCGTAAGTGCACAATCCTGAATCACGAGGTGATCTGGTTCCGTTATAATAAGAAAACGCAGACAATAATAGCAAAGGCGCGCGAGCCTATCATTATTGAAAACAAGGCTCTGGGTTTTATGGTGAGCTTTGACCTTGATTCGTTCTCCTACTCGTTCCAGACCAACCTCGTATACAGGCTCGGATCCTCTTTCTTCACGCCTATAAAGCCCGCTTCAAAAGATGAAGCACAGGACCAGGCAGTGAACCGCCTGATAGCGTACCGTGGATCGAAGATGCATTTCTTCCGTTCCGTGTTTGCAGACAACTACAAAAAAGAGGGATTCACCGTCTACAAATTCAGTGCACGCCACAATGAGGAAAAGGCCCGTCTCAGGCAAATGTTCGCCTTGTCGCAGGCAAAGAATTATGAGAAGAATGTGAAGGGTGAGGTTACCCTCGCTACCCTTGCAAGTAACCGCGACTCCGCGGAGTATTACCAGGACATTATGGCCACACCGGATTATCTTTTCCAGGATTCCACAAAAACAGACTTCACTCAGCGCGTTCAGGTGCTGGTCAATGGAAAAACCAAGGCTCTGGATTTTATGGAAGACACTTTGCTGGTTGCGTACGACAGTGAAATGGAAAAGGTTTTTACCGAATCCAGTGAAAAGATCAACAAGCGATACAAGCAACTTTCGAACGACCTTAAACTTAACTACAGCTTTTTTGCAAACTATGCCGCCATGTCACGGAAGCAGTTTACTTTGCTTAGCCTTGTGCACGGAGATTACCTGTGGGTGGAACAAAATGGTTATTGTTACAATGCCGATTTGTTTGAAGACGGTTATATGGCATGGAAAAAAATGGCGCATATGCTTCCCTGGGATTATGATCCCGAATTGGATCAGCGTCTGATTAAACAGTGAAGCCAGCGCGTCTCAGGCAACCAAAATGCTGATACGAAGTATTCGGAAATGGGACCTCGTACTGCTGGTGATCAATAGCATCATTGGTGCCGGCATCTTTGGCTTGCCTTCTAAAGTTTTTGTGCTCTCCGGCTCTTACAGCCTTGCTGCCTTTGGCGTGTGCGCAATGGTTGCAGCCATTTTCATTTTTGTTTTTGCGGAGGTAAGTTCACGTTTCGATCGCACTGGTGGACCATATGTTTATGTGCTGGAAGCTTTCGGCCCCTTTGCAGCATTCCTGGTAGGATGGCTGCTGATCCTTGGGCGGATCTTCAACTATGCCACGTTAATAAACCTGCTGATAGTTTATCTGTCACTCTTCTCGCCCGCTTTTACCGAACCTGCAATCAGGATCATCTCTATTGTGCTTGCGACCGGCACCCTTTGTTTCATCAATTACATCGGCGTGCGCGACTCCACGCGCTTCAACAATATTGTAACAGTGGGAAAACTGATTCCACTCGCACTGTTCATCATCGTCGGATTGTTCTTTCTGCAGGCCGACAGGTACTCGTTCGCATCGGCGCCGCCCGTTTCAGCATTTACCGGCTCCGTATTACTGTTGATCTTTGCCTTTGGCGGATTTGAATCTGCTTTAGTCACCGGGGGTGAAATGATAAACCCCAGGAAAGACCTGCCCTTCGCGCTGCTTGTCGCCGCGATAACCGTTGTTTCATTCTACTGCCTGATACAACTGGTGTGCATTGGCACCCTGCCTTCACTGGCCACGTCTGACAAGCCACTGGCTGATGCAGCCACGCGAATGCTGGGCAGCATCGGAGGCGCCATCATCGCCGCCGGCGCGGCAGTGTCGATAACCGGGACGTTGAACACCATTATGCTCAGCGGCACCAGGATGCCATTTGCGTTGAGTGAACAAGACCAGTTCCCGAAGATCTTCGCAAGGTTGCATCCACGATACCGCACGCCCACATGGTCCATCGTTGGATTCGGCGCACTGGTGTGTGGGGTATCTATTGGCTGGTCGTTCATGAGTGCATTGAATGTAGCTGTCATCATACGGCTCACGCTGTATTCGTCAGTCTGCGCTGCGTTGATCGCCTTGCGAAGGAAGCCGGGAAACGTCGCGCACTTTACCGTGAAGGGCGGGCCTGTGCTGGCGGTGGCCGGTATCGCAATATCCATTTACTTGATGACGTCTTCCAAGTGGAAGGAGATACTTGACTTTTTGATCTGGATCGCAGCGGGGTTGGTGCTTTATGTGATCATGAAGGGAAATTTCACGCGGCGACGCGGCGACGCAGCGGGAAGTTTGAATCAAGAACAAACCGGTCAGTAGCGATGAAGGAAGTTCTCGCTGCGTGTCCGCATCGTTAAGCAGAACGTCTTTCTTACTTGCGCCTTCGCTGCGCCAGTGCGCCGCCGCGTGAAATTCTCTCTATGAACCTTAATTTAGCAGTTGAATGTGTGTTATGAGTATTCCTCGACGTATCAAATGGTTGTTACCTGTGCTGTTTTTTGTCGCGTGCAGTCCTGAAGAGATGACAGCGGATTATGGTACACTGGTGATCTACAAACTTAGTTCTACGGGCAGCTTTTCTGTATATATCAATGGAACGTTTTATGGAGATGTTCCCTATGTGGATCATGTACCAGCGTGCAATACGAGCGATGGGCTGAGACTTAAGATGGTACCGGGCACTTTTTATCTTGATGTGAGGAACAATAGCAATACCACTTACGTTCCGCCGGTGCAGACAACGATTGCAAAAAACGAGTGCCTGCTGGTGCGTGCACAATAGTTTACCAAACATCACTAATTTAGGGTATGACCAAAATACCTGCAATCATAAGTGCCCTGCTCCTGCTGGCAGCATGCGGCGGCAAGGACGATCCAACTCCTAACTACGAATCGCAGCTACTAAAAGTTAATTCTCGCTACGATAGCGCCATCATGGTTCGCGATACTGCGTTCCTCAAAAAGCTGTATGCGGATACGTACGTGTATACCAACCCGGAAGGCAAGCTGCTCGACAGGGGTCAGCAGATTACGGCCGTGGCTGTATCTGAAATGCGTTGGCAGAACGCAAAGAGCGAAGATGTAAAGCTTAAATTTTACGATGATGTTGCCGTGATGACGGGCGCTTTCAATGCGCAGGGAACTTATCGCGGAAATCCCGTGACTGTTCATGAACGATATACCGCCCTATGGCAACGCCGCGATACCGCGTGGGTGTTGATCGCGGAGCAGGGAAATATTGTACAGTGATTTCAGGCGGCGGGGGAATTTCACGCGGCGGCGCGGCGAGGGAATCTCACGCAACGACGCAACGCCGCAACGAGTTCGGGATAACGTGAGTGACTAAATTAGCGCTCGGTGAGGGTTTTTTGAGACGATGCGGGAATTTCACGCGGCGGCGCGGCGAGGGAATCTCACGCAACGACGCAACGCCGCAACGAGTTCGGGATAACGTGAGTGACTAAATTAGCGCTCGGTGAGGGTTTTTTGAGACGATGCGGGAATTTCACGCGGCGGCGCGGCGAGGGAATCTCACGCAACGACGCAACGCCGCAACGAGTTCGGGATAACCTGAGTGAGTAAATCAGCGGTCGGTGTGGACCCATTACGGTTTCTCGTTGCGGCGTTGCGCCGTTGCGTGAGATTTCCTTCCCTCACAAACAACCGCATGGAGCTTTACCACATCAGACTCCTCTCCTATCGTCTCCACCAACTCTTTTCTTATGTTTTCCCGGACACGGGCAATGCGATCCGGGTCCTGCCCCTGCAAGAACCCATATATCGGCGTTCCATCCAAAAATCCCTTTACTACTGTATCTGTGGACTCGTAATGGCTGTCCAGTGCTACATCATGCAATGTCACATTCTGGAAGCCCGCATCAGTCATTAACTTATGAATTACGTCATGATCATAAAAAGAATAGGGCGCTACTTCTAAAAAACGGGGTGCAGCATCTCCAAATTCTTCTATCAACTTACGATGAACAATTGCGGGCGCAGGGTTCCTTTCAAGGGAACTCCAACAGTTAAAAAGATATTGGCCCCCCGGGTTCAGTACACGATAGGCTTCTGCAAAAGCCTTTGGCTTGTCGGGGAAGAACATCACGCCGTATTGGCAAACAACAGCGTCGAAGGAACAATCCTCAAACGGGAGTTCCTGCGCATTCGCAGGCTGCCAAATAATGCGCGGATCAGAAATCATTTTCTGTGCCACCGCTATCATATCAGGATTGAGGTCAGTTGCCGTTAACGTTCCATCCGCCGGCAATGCATTAACCAGGTGTTTAGTTACACGCCCGGTACCACATGCGATCTCGAGAATGCTGCGCAACTCTGTCTTATTCAATCGGTCAACTATGTCAACTGCGTAGGGTTCAAATAACATTGATCCGAGATACTTTTCGTAGTTGGTAGGAACAGATCCTGCGAAACCGGTAATGGATGACATAAGTCAAAAATAAAAAGTAAAAAGTTAAAGACCCTTGATATAGCTGAAGGATAAAACTTTATTGTTCGATCGCTCGATTGTCTTTGTATCCAGTTCGCTAATACGGCGAACCAGAGCGTACACTGCGCCTTAGGGCCACGAAATGCTCGCTGAGTACTCTTAATTTAGATGCATGAAGGCATCATCGCTGTCTGAGATAAAGCAGGAGTTACAACACACCGATAAGAAGCAACTGGTAGATCTGTGCTTGCGGTTGGCACGTTACAAAAAGGATAACAAAGAGCTTCTCACTTACTTACTTTTCGAAGCGCACGACGAACGCAATTATATCAACAGTATAAAGGAGGAAATAGACGAAGGCTTCACTAAAGTGAATATCAACAGTGTTCACTTCGCCAAAAAGACCCTTCGCAAGATCCTTCGACAGGCCAACAAATACATACGGTATTCGGGCAGCAAGACTGTGGAAGCAGAAGTACTTCTTCACTATTCCACCAACTTCAGAGGGCTGAAGCTTGCGTGGGCCAAGAGTACTCTGTTGAAGAATATTTACCTGGCACAGTTGAAGAAGATCCGTGCGGCTATCGAGACAATGCATGAAGATCTGCAGTACGAATATGCGGGGCAATTGAGGAGGTTGGAGGAGGTTTAGGCAACGATTGTTCGATTGTTCGATTGTTTTGATACTGGTTTTTTTATTTCACGCGGCGATCGCCGCGGAGCGGCGAGCGCGGTCCTTTAAACATCCCGCGCAACAACGCAAAGGCGCAACTAACAGCTGCGTCGCCGCTGCGCCGCGGTCGCGGCGAGAAACCGTACCCGTTATCCCGACCTCTTCCCATTGTAAAAGGACTGTCGTCCCAGTTTTCTCCCAGCATTCTCCCACTATTCTCTGAGACTCATTCGCAACACTGCCAATCTATGGCGTACTCTGCCCAAGGTATGTTCAAGGCATTTAGGGAGTTCGCTCGGGGCAGACAGAGGTCTGGCTGGAACCAAGCCCGGACCAGGTAGGGATGACACAGGTAGTAAGATCTCGTCAAGGTCTCATTAGGGTCCCGTCAATGTCTCGTCAGAGTCTCGTAAACGTCTTGAAATGGTGTTGAAAATCTCCCGGTGACTTCAACAAAAAAGATGTCAATAGATTTAATAAATTAAATATATTATTTAGCTTTAAAGAGTTAATGAAAGATATGGTATCGGAGACTGAACAAGTAGGGTCTTATGTGCTGTCCCGCTCACGCTTTGCGCCTCGCTCTCAGTCCGCTGCTATCATCTTTACAGGGTAACCAAAACCGATCATATGGCTAAAGTCAACCGTGGGCCTGTTACTCTTTCAGGCAAACTGGGGCAAGAGGTACACGTGGACGGGCGGTATGGGCGCTACGTTCGCCGGATTGCGCAGGGATCGTCTCAGAGAGTGAAAAAGAATCCTGAGATGCGGCGCCAGCATCAGCGAACGGCATTTTTGAATGAAATTTCATCTGAGGTAAACCATATAGTTCATCTGCATGCACGCGAGCTCAAGTCGTCCGCATTTTATCATGCAGTGCAAAAGAAACTGCGCAAGGAACCGCAGAATATGAAAGGCCTTTTGCTCATGCAGTTAAAGGGCATGGAGGTTCACCCAGCATACCCCCTGTCAACGCTTGGAGATAGCAGGATCACTGTGACAAATAATGGGGAGTCTTTCGGCATACAACTCGAAATCTTGTTCCATCCCCGAAAGCGCAGAAACCTGAACGCTAATTGTTATCAATACGATCTCGTTCTTATTACCTGGACCAAATACGGGGACAAAGCGCACTACGAACAGCAATACACCGATTGGATCTACCTCAATGAAGGCAGGGTGACATTCGAATTCCTCTTCGACAAGCCACGCGACACCATGCATTGGGTCCTTTGCCAGCGCGGGCAGTTTGGCCTGGCAGAGGTGGAGATAGGCACTCTTGCATCCCAGGGAATGAGAATCGTTGACGTAGGAACTTTCGATAAGAATGAACTTGCGATCCTTGAAGCGAGATTAAGAGAACAGAAAGAACTGGACAGGAAGAGGGCGATGCAGCCGGAGGTGAAGAGGGTTGTGGGGAGGAGAGGCTGACGGGAGATATAACGGGGCTACCTCTAATTGATGCAAGCCGGCAGTATGAATTAATTTTTAAAATAACCTCTGAAGGTCTGTGGAATTAGTTTGCAGAAGCCCTCATAAAGACCATTACGAATGAACATTTTTGGGTGCTGTGCAAAGTCAAAGACGCGGTACAGGTAGAATTCTTTTGCATTCTGCGTTGCAAAACTAATTTCCGCCTTAGATAAATAGATGGGTGTTTCCCTAGACAGCTTTGTAGTTTTTACTTCGATGTACCTATCAGTGCCATTTTTGTTCTTCGATAGGATATCATAACCAAGTCCGTCTCCAACTTCCTTGGAGACCCATTCTATCTTGTCTGCCAGATGTTCCTTGCCTTCGTTTGCCAGCCTGAACTTCTCGTACCGGATAACAAATTCTTCTCCCTTCTCACCCAGTGCGCGATTATTTTGTTCTCTTTCCAGATAATTAATGCGAACGGGTCTATATAATGGATCGTTTTCAGGCGGGTTGGATAGAACTGGCTCTTCATCTACTATATACTGGGCCGGACTTTCCGGCCTTTTATAAAAAACTTCTTTATCGGCAAATTCTTTGAACTGGTTTTCCAAATGTAATTGGAGGCTCTTGATGTACTCTGCAATCTCTTTCTCTAAAAGTTCCTTTTGATAATTGAATCTGGGCTTGTATCCTTTTATGAAGGGAAGCCCCATATTAACTAAGGCCGCGCTAATGTTCTGATGCTTAAATTCAATGGATCCTGAAGAACGGTCATCAAGTCGCGGCATCAGAGACCTGCGATGCTCTGTTTTATTGTAAGATCGGTTCGAAAGCTCCAGCTGAAGCATCTCAAAGTAGTCTTTGACAATGAGGCGAACTTCACTTTTTGACCAATCTTCAGCCATATCCAGACAAGATATAGCAGAAATTGCTAAAGATAAAAAGTCATGTGAACGAGTCTCGAAAATCCGGGAAACGATAGGGCTTCGAATCCCGTACGCGTTATCTTGCGACCGATCAGGCACCCTCCTTCAATCGAAATTTATGCTTTACTCCCGTCGTGTGGCGTACATCTTCACTCTTCTTGCCCTCATTCCCCTCGCCCACGTCATCGCAACATGGTCAAAATCCCACACCCAACATCCGTGGATAGTACCCACACTGTTCTATGGCCTCTGGATGATTGCAAGCATTGGGCTATTTCTCCGAAAAGGCGACCTGAAAAAAATGTTCAGGAAATCACAGACCATGAGCGTGTGGCTGGTCATTCCATTTGCATTTGCGGTAATAGCCTTTATCAACATATTTGTGCCTAACGTAGGCCTCTTCACTTTCGACTGGATGCTGTTAGCGAACGTGGTCATATGCGTGTGCAATCCCTTCATCGAAGAGATCTACTGGCGTGGCTTGCCGGCCGCCTACGTGAAGAATAAATGGATCCAATACATTATCGCGTCCGTTGGCTTTGCAGCGTCGCACCCTCTAATACTTGGCGTAAATAGTGTTGGGGCCTCTGGCTGGCCTACGTTTGCTGGGGCCTTTGTTCTTGGCTCATGCTGGTGGCTGGCATATTCACGGACGCGCAACATGAGGTTAAATGTATTCACACATTTCGTGATAGACGTTTTTGGAATGGCGGCGTATATGCTGGCAAATAAAGTTCCCGTATTAGACCTGCCATTGTGAAACGGCCGGCATGCAGAAAAATGACAGGCCACCGCCGTTTGTTAGTAATCGTGTGGAAACAGAGCCGGTCCAGTGGTTGCGGTGCCACAATTCAACGTTCCTGTTTTTAATTATCTTTCTGGCATGATGAATGTCGCCATGTTCCCATTGCTATTGGTCGCGACCATCGCGGCTGCACAAAATAATATCGCGCAGGTGGTTAACACCCATGTATCGAAAGGATTTAATGGCGTGGTGCTGGTGGCCGACAACGGAAAAATAGTCTACGAGCAGGCATTTGGTTATCGAACCTTTGCGGACAGGGCCGTGCTCAGAGCATCTGACATCTTCGAACTCGCATCGGTGTCAAAGCAGTTTACGTCAATGATCATCATGATGCTCCACGAAAAGGGTAAACTGGGTTATGACGACCTGGTGGAAAAATATTTAAGCATCCCTTACAAGGGCATAACCATCCGGAATTTGCTGACGCATACCAGTGGACTGCCCGACTACCAGGCAGTGATGGATGAGCACTGGGATAAATCAAAGGTTGCCGGCAACGACGACATTCTCGAATACCTGAACAGGTATACGCCGCCGAAACGTTTTGAGCCGGGCGCCAGGTATGAATACAGCAACACCGGATATGTACTACTTGCAAGCATTGCAGAAAAAGCTTCAGGCAAAGATTTCGTGAAGATGTGCCGGAAATGGATATTCAGGCCTACCGGGATGAAGCATACGGACATCCGGACTTTGAAACAAAAAGCTGCCGTCACTAATTTTGCGATCGGCCACATCATGGTGAGTGACCGCAACGAGTATGTACGTGCCGATTCCTTCCGTTCATCCGATTATACAATATGGTTGGGAAATAGAAAAGGTCCCGGGCGGGTAAGCTCTACCGCCGAAGACCTTTTGAAATGGGACCAGGCGCTGTACTCGAATAAGCTTGTAAAGCAATCAACCCTGCAGGATGCATTTCAACCAATGAAGCTAACAAACGATTCTATGAGCTATTATGGCTTCGGATGGGTGCTACGGAGTAATGCATCGACGGGTAAGGTAGTGTATCATACCGGAGATAATCCGGGTTATGCAACACAGATCGCGCGTTACATTGACAGGGGCAAGACCATTATTGTGTTGAGCAATAATGCCTATAATACCTCCGCAATCATCAGAGACCTTGAGCGGGTGATCTTCTGATCAATTGTTCAATTGTTCGATTGTTCGGGCTATGTGATCCTATGTGCTATGCTCCTGTATGCCTCCTATGTGATGAAAAAAGAGCGTCCTTTGTAAGAACTAACCAACCAGTCTCCATGCGCTGTCTTCTTTTAATAGCCATTGCATTAATCCCATTAAATGCTGCTTGCCAGGACAGCGACTCCCTACCGGAAAAAAAATTACCAGAGGTTCTTATCAAAGCCTTCGAACAAAATAAAAAGATGCGCGATGTGCCCGCGGCGATCAATTACATCGGCAGGTCAACGCTTGATCGTTTCACTCCCAGCTCCATAGTGCAGGCAATCAACTCCACTCCCGGCGTACGTATGGAGGAACGCTCACCCGGCAGTTACCGCTTCAACATCCGTGGCAGCTCACTTCGCTCTCCTTTCGGGGTACGCAATATTAAAGTTTACTACAATGATATTCCCATAACGGATCCGGGAGGAACTACCTACATCAACCAACTGGGCTACTACAATTTTAATTCCATCGAAGTGATCAAAGGACCAGGCAGCAGCTTGTACGGAGCAGGAACAGGAGGCGTTCTATTGATCGAAAGCCTGAATGCAAACGAGCAGCCGAATGTTCTTACGGAATATGCATTGGGAAGCTACAATATGCATAACATCTATGGAAGCATCAGCGTGGGATCGCAGAACACCATCAGCAAGATTGGCGTGCAGCACCAGGAGAGCGATGGTTACCGTAACCATTCAACATTGAATCGCGATGTACATAGCTGGAATGGCCAGTTCAGGTTTGGATATAAGAAGGCCCTAAAGACGACCTTCATTTATGGCAATCTATTTTATGAGACACCCGGCGCTCTCACAAAGTCAGAATATGACCTTAACCCAAGGGCCTCAAGGCCGGCAGCGGGACTGTCACCGAGTGCAGAGTCAGCACACGCATCAATCACTCAAAAGCAATTTATTGTCGGCGCTTCATACGAACAACCGCTGCTTCGGAATTGGGTGAACAAGTCCGTGTTATATGGAATGTTCACGGAACTGCGCAACCCAACCTTGCAGAACTACGGACGAAGTTCAGAACCGCACCTGGGAGGACGCACGGATTTCAAGTTCAACCAGCCGATTATGAATTGCATGATAACTTTTGACGTGGGTGCTGAATGGCAGGAAGGCTACACCTCGGTCAGCATTTACAAAAACGTAAATGGCAATGCGGACTCATTACGAACTTTCGATGAAATAAATAACCGGTCAGGACTGATCTTTTCACAACTGGTTTTCGACAACCTTAGCTGGACCATATCTGCGGGCGGCAGCTTCAACTTTCTCCGTGTCCGGTTCGAACGCTTTTCACCCGCTGCAACGGGCAGGCAGGAACGAAAATTTAATAAGCAGGCAGCGCCGCGGGTTGCGGTGATGAGGAAGTTTAAGAACTGGAATTTATACACGAGCATCGCGGGCGGGTTCTCGCCGCCAACAACTTCTGAACTGTTGCCCACGGGCGGAGCAGTGAACCTCGACCTGAATGCTGAAAGAGGAACTAATTACGATGTTGGTGCGAAAGGAACTATAGGCAACCTTTATTTCGACGTCAATGCATTCATCTTTTCCCTTAGCAACACGATAGTACTGCGCCGCACTGCCGCCGGTGGCGATTTCTTCGTGAACGCGGGAAAAACGAGGCAGCATGGAATTGAGACCTATGTCAGTTATCCGATTTTTCAATCATCGGCGGCAATAGAGAAAGGACTATTTTGGCTGAGTCATACATGGCACGATTTCCAGTACACGGAATTTAAGCAGGTAACAAACGACTTCTCCGGGAATAAATTACCGGCGGAGGCGCCGCATACCATTTCGACGGGTATTGACTTAAGCACCAGGAAGGGACTTACAGGAACGATAACCTATTACTTCAGCGACCGCATACCCCTGAATGACGCAAATTCAGAGTATGCGGACTCATATCATTTGGTGGGTGTAAAGCTGGGATACCAGAGAATGCTCTCTAAGAAATTCAGATTTAAAGTTGTGGGCGGAGTTGAAAATCTTTTTGATCAGAAGTATAGCCTGGGTAATGACGTGAATGGATTTGGGGGAAGATATTATAATGCCGCTGCCGGGAGGAATTATTACGTGGGGGTGATGATCCAGGCGGGGTTGAAGAGCCAGCTTCAGTAGTTTTTGAGGAATCTCACGCGGCGACGCCGAGAAGAATCTCACGCAACGGCGCAACGCCGCAACGAAAAGACATTCGTTTTAATAGTTACTGTACTCCCGTTGCGGCGTTGCGCCGTTGCGTGAGATTTTTTCTACTTTACTTCCACCGGCTTCAAATTATCGGTAGCCGGTCCATTTATTACTACTCCCGACTTTGTAAAGCGCGATCCGTGACACGGACAGTCAAAGGACTCCTCCTCGGGGTTCCATTGTAGTATGCAGCCGAGGTGGGGGCACACGGCGCTGAATGCATTTATCTTTCCATCCGAATCTTTATACACAGCTATCCTTTTTAAACCATGGCTCAGTATCGCCCCTGAACCGTTGGTCAGCTCATCAAGCTCTTTGATGTCTCCCGACTTGAAGTAATCGCCGTACTGCGCCGCCATGTTCATTACCTCTGATAAGTACGTCCCGGGAACTTTCAAAGGAATTCGTTTCGGGGAATACAGTTCCTTCCAGGGATTGTCCTTTGCATTGATGAGATCAGAGATGATGATGCCACCGAGAGTGCCATGGGTCATTCCGTTTCCTGAATCGCCTGTAATGATGTAGACGTTATCATTGCCTGGATTCTTTCCTATGAATGCCAGGTGATCAACCGGCTCCATCACCTGTCCTGACCATCGGTATATTACTTCGCCCATCATTGGGAAGTGCTGCTTGGTCCATTCTATTAAGGCGGTGTAGCGGTGATCCTCGGGAATTCCTTCATCATCAGCCTGTCCGGTCTTGTGGTCTTCACCGCCGGCTATGAGAAGATCAAATTCTTCGTCATACTCCTGTAACCGGATATAGTGATACGGATCTGTCACCCATTTCGATTCCATGTTGCCGGTGTCCCACCAGAGTGAATGTGGTAACGCGCCTTTCGCAACCTTTGCCCCAATGACGTATGTCCGGTAGGGATGTTGTTTGGTATGTATTGCAACGCGATCGTTCACAGGAGTGTTCGTGGCCACAACTACTTCCAGCGCCGTTACTTTGTAGCCGTTACAGACAGCGCCGGTCTTGTCGATCTTTTCAGCATGCGTCTTTGTATATATCTTTCCCCCCAGCCTGACTATTGCTTCAGCAAGCCCGTTCAGGTATTTTAGGATGTGGAATTGACCCTGGCGCGGAAAGCGTATGCACGGTCCCGTTACATTGCTGGTCCCCGGAACGCTTTTTAGTAATTCAGTGGGTATGCCCGCACGGCGCGTTGCTTCAAATTCTTTTTCAAGGTTCTCGGTCTTATCGGTGGGGTCAACAAACAGGTAACCGTCCACCCGTTCAAACGAACAATCTATGTTCTCACCTGCTACCGTGGATTCTATCCAGTCTATCGCGGCCATGTGGCTTTCTGCGGCCAGCCGGCTGCTTTCTTCACCAAACACGGATTCCAGTTCGTAGTACCTGTCGTCGAGGGCACATGTAAGATGTGCCGTAGTACGGCCACTCTCGCCACTTGCGATGAGGCCGTCATCCACAACAATTACGTGGCGTCCCGATTTGAGCAAACAATACGCCGCTGTTAAGCCCGCAATTCCACCACCGATGATCAATACGTCAGTTGTAACCTCTTGCTTGAGCGATTGAAATTCAAGTGGATGAACTGAATCTATCCAGTAGGAAATGGTTTTCCCGGATGTGACAACGCCTTTATTTCCCTGTGCCATACAATTGGTATTTAGACTAACCGTACGGCTACAGTGAAAAAATTATGCCTTAACAGCCTCAGTTTACCCCGTGAAATAGAGATAAATAGCAATAATGAGCGCCACCATGAGCACTGAAAGAAAAACATCCTTTGCATTCCAGCTGGAACGTGTTTCCAACCGATCCTCCGCCGATAACGTGGAGAATGTAAGCCCGCTGATCTTTTCATAATCGGGCTTTGGAGTTAACCGGCTCACCACGATAAATACAATGATGCACACAATAGTGATCAGTAAGCTGTAATACTGGAAGAAGATATTGTTGACGATCCAAAGAAAAGATCCCTCTGTATAGGTGTGTCCCGTTAGCTTCACCGGCGTATCTACGGCGAGCCTGAATAGGCCCATTGCAAAACCCACCAGCAGTGTTGCGAGACACCCGGGACCGTTAAGTCGCTTCATGAATATTCCAAAGAAAAATACCACGAATATGGGTGGCGCAAGGTAAGCCTGGATTCCCTGCAGGTAGTCGTAAAGTCCCCTGCCACCCTGTATGATCGGGATCCACAAAAGGCCAATGATCACCATACCCACGGTAGCTATTCTTCCTACCACAACAAGTTGCTTCTGTGTTGCCTTTGGTCGCAGCTTGGAGTAGAAGTCCATTGTAAAGAGCGAAGACGATGCATTGAACACACCTGCCAGTGCGCTCATGAGCGCGGCCAACAATCCTGCTACCACAATACCCCTCACTCCTATTGGCAACACGTGCATCACCAAAAGCGGGAATGCAGCCTGTGCTCGATCCCTTATAAGGTTGCCGCTTGCATCGAACAACTCCTTATGCAGATCAGGATTTAGCCCTGTTTTCGCAAGTGCAAAACAGATCATACCGGGAATGATGAAAAGAAAAACAGGAGTAAGCTTAAGAAATCCCGCAAACATGGAACCGCGGCGTGCTTCCTTTGTGTTAGGTGCACCAAGCACACGTTGAACAATGTATTGATCGGTACACCAGTACCACAATCCAATGATAGGTGCGCAAAGGAGCATGCCAGGCCACGGATATTTGTCGTTGAAGTACCAGGCAACTTTCCCCGCCTCATGAACAGGTGCCCACGTGCTCTGCACTCCGTCAGGCACAACGGGCTTCCACAGGTTGAACATTTCTGGACCACAGATCTCCTTCAATTTATCCCATCCGCCGAGCGCCTGCAATCCGAAATAAGTAACCATCACCGCGCCGATGATTTTTACAAATGTTTGAAGGGTTTCCGTGTACACCACTGCTCTTAATCCCCCGATAATGGTGTAGACACCGGTCAATACGATCAGTAATATGGAACCGACCCAAAAGGTATCCATGCCCATGAAATTGATCTCCGGAAGCAGTGCCCTGAACACTACGCCTCCGGCATAAATGCCCACCGCAATTTTTGTCAGGATGTATGCTATGAGTGAAATGATAGAAAGAACCGTGCGCGCATGCGGAGAAAATCTTCTTTCAAGAAATTCAGGCATAGTGAACACTTTTGAACGCATGTAAAATGGCGCCATTATCCATCCCAGGACGAGGAGGCACCAGGCATGCAATTCATAGTGCGCCAATGCCACACCATCGGTAGCGCCAGACCCGGCCAAACCAACAAGATGCTCCGAACCAATGTTTGAAGCAAAAATTGACGCCCCGATGATGAACCATCCTAAGTGGCGACCGGCGAGAAAATATTCCTCAGCCGAATCCTTCTTTTTCTTTTTCACCGCCCACCACGAGATGCCCGCGATCACTGCAAAGTAAAAACCAATGATGGCCCAATCCAGGCCGGTTAAGAAACTATTCATAGCAGATCATTTTGTAAACACAAAACCAAGTACGAAGTACGAGGTACGAAGTACGAAAGACGTCTTCGCTGCTTTGGAATTCGTGCTTGTTAGTTTGTTTTGGTTTGCGTTTTGATTTCAAATTTTATACATTTCCACACATCTCATCCTTCCCAGGTTATTTACTGTCTTCTAATACCCTCCAAACACTTCTAATCTTTACGACACAACTTTCGTACTTCGTCTTTCGTCTTTCGTACTTCGTACCTCGTACCTCGTACCTCGTACTTTCCCCGTAATTAGATAAACCGATTTACGATGTTCTCTATCCATTCCTGCCGCCCGCTTCGCATCTGGGGTTCGCCGTTTTCTATGGCGTATTGTCTCAGATCGTCGAGGGTTAATTTTCCCTGTTCGAAATCCTGTCCCTTCCCCTGGTCAAAGCTGGCGTAGCGTTCTGCGCGGAACTTTTTGTAGTCGGAATGCTGCAATATGTTATCTGCAGTTATCAATGCACGCGCAAAAGCATCCATACCGCCGATGTGTGCGTAGAAGAGATCCTCTACGTCCGTTGAATTGCGGCGAATCTTTGCATCAAAATTTACTCCGCCGCCCCTTAGTCCACCTGCTTCCAAAAAGATCAGCATTGCCTCCGTAAGCTCGTTAAGATTGTTTGGAAATTGGTCGGTATCCCAACCATTTTGATAGTCTCCGCGGTTGGCGTCAACAGATCCGAGCATACCTGCATCTGCTGCCACCTGCAGTTCGTGCGTGAATGTATGTCCGGCCAGTGTAGCATGGTTAACTTCTATATTGATCTTGAAATCGTCCGACAGGTCATGCTGGCCTAGAAAGCCGATCACTGTTTCGCAATCAAAATCATATTGATGCTTTGAGGGCTCTGCCGGCTTGGGCTCAATAAAGAATGTTCCTTTAAATCCATTGCGCCGGGCATAGTCTTTTGCGGCGTGGAGAAACCTGGCAAGATGCTCCTTCTCACGCTTCATGTTGGTATTCAGGAGGCTCATATAACCTTCCCTTCCTCCCCAGAATACGTAGTTCTCACCTCCCAATTCAATAGTAGCGTCCAATGCCGCTTTTACCTGGGCACCTGCATGTGCCAGCACATGAAAATCAGGATTGGTAGCAGCGCCGTTCATATACCGCCGGTGGGAAAAAAGGTTGGCAGTTCCCCATAGCAACTTTATGCCGGTATCCCTTTGCTTTTGCCGGGCATACTCCACCATTGTCTGAAGACGCTTTTCATTGGAGGCTACATCGTTGGTATAGTCAACTACATCCACGTCATGAAAGCAATAGTAGGGCAGCGTCATCTTCTGCATAAATTCAAAAGCGGCATCCATTTTCGACTTGGCCCGTTCAATTGGATCGCTAATGGTATTCCAGGAAAATAGATGCGTAGGCTCGCCAAAAGGATCCGCACCCGAACCACAGAACGAATGCCAGTAAGCGCACGCAAACCTGAAGTGTTCCTTAAGAGTCTTTCCTGCCACCACCCTGCTTTCATCATACCAACGGAACGCAAGGGGATTATCACTTTCAGCGCCCTCGTATTTTACAGTTTGGATATTTTTAAAGCGGGTTTCCATCATCAAGTAATTGATCTTTTTATGAATTTAAGAAGGCGTGTCTACCATCCATCCTGAGGTGTAGTTCAAGGGCTTTTCGCCAGTCCTGGTAGTAATTTTCAAGGCTGTTACCCGGCTGAACGATCCTTGCAGGGGTCCTGTTATGGAATGCTTCGGTAACAGAATGGTACCAGTTAATACCCACCCCGGCACCAATAGCGGCACCCGCACCGCCATCAGTTTCATATAACTCCACAGAGATGCCGGTAGCATTTACAAACGATTCAACAAATACATCGCTCAGGAACATGTTCGTTCGGCCTGCGCGAATGATCATGGGATGAACACCGTTTTCCCTCATGATGTCCAGCCCGTAGCGAAAAGAAAATGCAATGCCTTCCTGCACAGCCCTGGCAAGATGACCTGCTTCGTGCACATTCAGGTCGATATTATGCATGTGTGCACCAACCATCCGGTTGTTAAGCATGCGTTCCGCACCATTTCCAAATGGAAGAACGCACAAGCCGTTTGAGCCCGGAGATACTTTAGCCGCTGCGGCGTTGATGCTTTCGTAACTGTGGCCGCCCATAGCGTTGCGTATCCACCGGTTAAAAATGCCGGCCCCGTTTATGCATAAAAGAATTCCCGTGCGCACTTTGTCCGGCGTGTGATTTACGTGTGCAAATGAATTAATGCGCGACTGAGGATCGTACGCGAGCTTGTCGCTCACCGCATAAATAACACCGGATGTACCTGCAGTGGCAGCTACTTCTCCGGGTTCCAGTACGTTCAATGAGAATGCATTATTCAATTGATCGCCGGCCTTATACGACACCGGTATGGCGGGCTTCAATCCAAGCAACGCTGCCACGTCCTTTCGCAGAAACCCATGCGTTGAGAATAACGGCCTTGCATCGGGAACGATTTGTTGATCGAACCCGAAATGGCTCATTATTGCACTCGAGACTGAATTCTCCGTGAAGTCCCACAATATTCCTTCAGAGAGCGCCGAGGCAGTAGTTGTGATCTCACCGGTGAGTTTCATGCTTATGAAATCACCGGGCAGCATGGCTTTGTATATCCTTGAGTATACCCCGGGCTCGTTTTCTTTCACCCACGCCAGCTTAGCCGCGGTAAAATTGGATGGGGAGTTAAGCAAATGCGAAAGACAGTATTCATGTCCCATGGCGTCGAAAGCGTCTTCTCCCATCTTTACAGCACGGCCATCGCACCAGATAATTGCGTTCCGGAGAACGTTCTGATCACGGTCTACCATCACAAGGCCATGCATCTGGTAGGCAATGCCAATTGCGCCGATATCCCATGGATTAAACATTTTGCCGGCGTTACACTTCAATATCGCCTGCCTGGTGTGCTCCCACCAAAGCTCCGGGCTCTGTTCGGCCCACCCGGGCTGGGGTGTGATAATATCCGTCTCCGTCTCAGGATAGTGAGCCGATGCGATGGCCTTTCCAGTTTCAGCATCAACTACAGAAACTTTTATCGAGGAAGTGCCAACGTCTATTCCTAATAATAACATGGGATGGCCGAAGCTATGAAGAAAAATAAAGCACCTGCTTGCTTCTTAATGGCTATCCTCTGTGTGGTAAAAAAACTAATTTCACCACATAGGGCACTTACATAGGGACACAACACAAAGAGAATGCTTAAACGTTCTTACATGAGAAAATTCACATTTTTTGCATCTGCCGCTTTGACCATTGTTTCACACACCCTGTCGGCGCAACAATATCCTTTTCAGAACACTTCACTTTCATTCGAGCAAAGAGTTAATGATCTTGTATCAAAGCTAACCTTACAGGAGAAGGTGGCCCAAATGATGAATGCAACTCCTGCAATTGAGAGGCTTGGCATCCCTGCATATGACTGGTGGAACGAAGTACTGCATGGAGTGGCGCGAACTCCTTACCCGGTAACGGTTTATCCCCAGGCCATTGGAATGGCGGCAACTTTTGATACGGCTGCAATCCGGATAATGGGTGACTATTCAGCCACTGAGGGGCGGGCGATTTTTAATAAATCAAATAAAGATGGGCGTGCAGGAAGCCGATATGTTGGTCTCACATACTGGACACCCAATATTAATATCTTCCGCGACCCCCGTTGGGGACGCGGGCAGGAAACGTATGGAGAAGACCCCTTCCTTACCGCTACCATGGGCAGTGCCTTCGTGAAAGGGCTCCAGGGCGATGATCCGAAATACCTGCATGCGGCTGCATGTGCCAAGCACTTTGCCGTACACAGCGGCCCGGAGCCAATTCGACATAAGTTCGACGTGTTCCCGACTGACGATGATCTTTGGAATACATACTTACCTGCATTTAAAGAACTGGTGGTGAATGCAAAGGTTGCTGGCGTGATGTGCGCATACAATGCACTTAGAAGTCAGCCATGCTGCGGCAGCGACCTCCTGATGACCGACATTCTCCGGAACCAATGGAAATTCACGGGGTATGTAACGTCCGACTGCGGCGCGATTGACGACTTTTTCAACTTTCATAAGACGCATCCCGATGCAATAAGTGCCTCTGCGGACGCCTTACTGCACGGAACCGACGTGGATTGCGGAAATGTTGCGTACAAAAAGTTGGGAGAAGCAGTAATGCAGGGAAAGATCACAGAGCAGCAGATAGATGTGTCCCTGAAAAGGCTGTTCATGATCCGGTTCCGCCTTGGGCTTTTCGACCCACCCTCAATGGTAAAATATGCACAGACTCCGGAAACAGAACTGGAAAGCCCTCAGCACCATGCACATTCCCTTAAGATGGCGAGGGAAGCTATTGTTCTGTTGAAGAACGATGCCAACACTTTACCATTAAGCAAGACTCTTAAGAAAATTGCCGTCGTTGGACCAAACGCGGACAACTCCGTCTCCGTACTTGGCAATTATAATGGAAAGCCTTCCAGGATAGTTACGGCTCTCCAGGGAATCCGCGACAAGGTTTCAACTATGACTACGGTCGTGTATGATAAAGGTTTAGGTTTTACAGGTGATTCTACACTAAAGATGGAACAAGTGAAGGCACAAATTGACGCACTCGCCGGCCGGGTCGGTGATGCAGATGCAATAATTTTTGTAGGCGGCATTTCTCCGCAACTGGAAGGGGAAGAGATGAAAGTTTATTACCCCGGATTTAACGGCGGGGATCGTACGACGATCATGCTACCGCCCATTCAAACTCAACTGCTGAAAGCACTTAAAGCAACTGGCCGGCCAGTGATTTTTGTGATGATGACCGGAAGTGCCATCGCCATTCCGTGGGAGAACGACAATATTCCCGCGATAATAAACTCATGGTACGGTGGGCAGGATGCAGGTACGGCGATCGCAGATGTGCTATTCGGCGACTACAATCCTTCGGGACGATTGCCGGTTACTTTTTACCGCAGCGATGCAGACCTACCTGCCTTTGAGCAATATTCGATGGAGAACCGCACTTACCGTTATTTCAGAGGTACGCCTCTATATGCGTTTGGTTTTGGACTCAGTTATACTTCTTTCAGGTATGATCAGCTGACTCTTCCGAAAGAAACAATGTCGGGAAGAATGGTGCCAGTATCTGTACGCGTAACGAACACGGGGAAAAGGATGGGTGACGAGGTGGTGGAACTTTATGTGTCGGGTTCCGGGCTGCACGCGCCCATAAGATCACTGAAAGGATTCCAGAGGATCACTCTTAATCCTGGCGAGAGCAGCGTTGTAAAGTTCAATCTACCAGCCGAGGCCCTGGGTATCATGGATGATAATGGCAAGCCCAAACCCTTTAATGGGAAGGTAGTGATCTCCGTGGGCGGCCGTCAGCCCGATGAAAAGGCAATTAGAGAAGGAGTCGTTGTGCAGGGGAATGTTATCATGAATTAAAGAACAGCAGGACGAAAAATTCATTGGCCGAAAACGCCGTGTTCCCCGTGGTCCGCCGTGTTCGCTGTGTTCCTTTTAATTTTGGTTAAGGATCACGGCGGACACGGCGAACCACGGAGAACACGGCGAAAAAGACAGTGTGACCGGGAAAATCTCCTCCTTTTTTATACAGAGTTCCTGGTTTCCTATTCCAGGGTTCAATAAGCTCTCACAATCGTATGACTATTCCCGCTTGGGCCAGTCCAGACAAGTTTGTAATAATACGATCCCGTGCCAGGACATGATGTCGGCACTCCATTGGCATCGAGTCCAAATGTTACCACGGCGTTTGCAAAGCCCGCGTGCGATACTTCACCGGCGGTAAGCCTGAATGCGCAATCCTGTCGAACGATCAACGGAGAGGTAATGGATGTTGTAAACGCATGTCCAAACCTGTTAGTACCCCACTCCGCTATTTGCGAATTTGTCCCATCCGAATGGGTACCGGTTGTGGTGATAACAATCCCGTTTTCGTAAGTGAACTTCCGCTGCTTGCTTATCTGCCAGGAACGCTGGCTATTATCGTCGAACGTTACTGAAACATTGCCGGTTACTGTGTGTACAACAGAACTCAAATTTGAAAGGTTGAGAAGCAACCCGCCGGAAACGTTGGTGATCGTTTCGCTTCCGTTCAGTGTAATGCTTTTGTTATCTGCAAGTCTTGTTATTTTGAGGTTTTGGATAGATACGGTAATAACTGCACCAGCGTCCTTCCAGTGGACACCTGCAGGTATTGAAAGCACCACTACTCCCGTACGATTATGCGTGCCGAAGCAGTTTATTCCGTTATACGTAACCGTTATCGTTCTTGGATTGCTGGAGCTATCAAATACCGCTGTCGCCCCGCATACGCTTTGAATGTTCTGCTGTCGGCCTGAAAGAAACGGTTTGCTTTCAATGGCGGCATCAACGTCATTTGTTGTGGCATCAATGTCGTCCGACACCTGCGACTGATCGTCCGAGTGCATCGTTATCTCATTTGTGTTGGTATCAGCCACTGCGGCATCTTTCTTACAGCCTGTAGAAAATAAAAAAACAGCCATAGCAATGACTGTCAACGCTTGTGTGTTTTTTGTCATAGGGATCAGGTTTTTAAAATGCAGGGTTCTGTGCCTGCTTGTGATATAACGTAAAGAAAGAAAAATTATGCGAAAAATGCAATGTTTGAACCACGGAGGCACGGAGAACACGAAGAAGAAAATGTTCAGTTCAAATTTTCAACATCCAATGTCCAATTTACACACTGTTACTGCCAAGGCCTTATGTTAATAACGATTGTTGAGCGGTAGAAATTGAATATTTTCTTCTTCGTGTTCTCCGTGCCTCCGTGGTTCAAAACCTATCGCACCAGCACCGTGGTTCCCTTTCTTCTATAAACCAATCCGTCTAATCCTACGCCTTCGGCTATCCACACTACGACGCCGCTGCCCTGCGGAATGCCTTTAACTTTTCCATCCCAGCCATCGAATTTGGTTTGGGTTTCGAACAAAAGTTCGCCCCAGCGATTGTATATCCTGAAGTATCGCAGGTCCTTCATACCCTGCATAATTGGGCGCAGCAGGTCGTTTTTGCCATCGTGATTGGGCGTAAATGCTGATGGAACGAATATCTGTATCTCTTTAACCACCTTAACCATCTGCGTATCTACGGTAGTGCACCCTGTTTTGGTAGTTATTTCAATCGTATAAAGCTGCTCTGTTTCGCCCTTGAATTGCGGATTAACGATTACTGCATTATCCAAATTAATGGCCGGCTTCCACAAATAAGTTTCGCCAAAATTCCGCGCAGCTAGCGGGAACGTAAGGTTCTTTACTGCATACTCTACCGGGTACGCAACGCCTGGTCGCGGGCGGTCAATAAAAATGGTTTGTTGCTCTGTTGGCGTACTGCAGCCGGTGCCTTTGTCGTACAGCATTGCCTGGTACACGCCCGACTGGGTTACACTGAACTTGGTGCCAGTAGCGCCTGGGATGGCTGCTCCATCCTTGTACCATTGAATACTGTCAGCAGGCATCACCTGCAAGACCGACGAGTCGCCCATGTCCACGCAATACGAGGCCTTGCCCAACAACTGCAAGGCGTTGTTGATGACTCCAGCCCGGACGACAACGGTGTCCGTAGTGACGCACCCTCCTCCATCGTGCCGGGTGGTTAGTACATAAGTTGTGGTTTGATCGGGGCTTGCCACCGGGTTTGCAATCTGGTGATCCGACAGGCCGGTGGGGGGACTCCATGTATAGACGAGGCCCAACTTGGGAGGGGTACCAATGACCACGCCATCGTGGTTACAGGAAAGCATATCGCGGCCGGCATCGGCCTTTACCTTGAGGCTATCAATGAGATGCGCATATAACGTTTGGGGACAACCGAAACCAGCGTAAGGTTGCATGCTCACGGCTACAGTAGTACCGGTAGTTGGTGGTGGTCTCAGCGTAAGCACCTGCTGGCTTCCGAGTAACGTAGTGAGTGAACTGTCGTACCACGCGTAGCTCTGAAATCCAAACGGCGCCAAAACATTTACAAGTGAATCGTCAGGGCAAAATGTTGCGCCAACGAAATCGCCGCTGCATTCAGTGTTTACGTCAATGTACGCGTAACCAAAGTGCCTCTGGAAGGTGCAGTCAGAAGTCTTAAAGAACAGGCGGATCACTTTTCCCGCCATATTGTTCAAATTAATTGAAACCGGAGTCCAGTCCTTACACCACACGGGTGTGGAACTTCCGGGTGTCTGCGACTCGAAAAATCCTGGGAGAACTGTGCCGAAGGGAATCCATGTAAAAGATGAGCAACTGATGACTTCATTATCAGTAACGTTTGTGATCTCTATTTCCATTCTGGGCTGCTGAAATTCCAGGTGGTTAGGGTCCTGGAAAACAACTGCATAGTAATACATCAGTGAATATGTATTCTTGTTTGCAGGAATAGTGAACTCATATGAAATTCCTTCAGCCTGTCCCCCACCCTGATCATTACCAAGTTTGATGGAGTAGTTGCTGCCGTTCGGGCAATTCACCGGAAACCCTCCGTATGGATCGACGCCAGACCCTCGCCCATTTAACTCGTGACGGCCGGACTGAGGTCCTGAGACGCTGAGTGAAATTGAGTTTTGACCGGTAGCTGCAGATACAAATCCGGTGTAACAGGTCCATCCATCAAGGCTTCCTTTTTCAAAATCAATATTATCGGGGCATTGTGCGGAGGCCCAGGTACCGCAAATTGACAGCAGAAAGACCCAAGCGAGTCGGGGTAGCCAGTGTGGTAGCAATGTAGTTTTACAAAAGGTCCTCAAGTATTGCACCTGGATCGGTTTAGGCAATTATAGGTGTAATTTAAGGAATTTTGGAGTTCGATTGCCATTTCACGCGGCGACGCGGCGGCGCGGCGGGAAACCCGTTTTTGTTGGGTGATGCTTTTATCATACGAGGGATGGATCACGCAACGGCGCAACGGCGCAACGAAAACGGCTTTGGTGATTGAGTTTTTTACTGATACGACGATTTAGCGTTGCGGCGTCGCGTGAGGCTTTCTCCAAACCCCTTGCAAAAGAAAAAATTATATTTTATCTTAACCGCCGAATAACATCCAATCAACATGAAAAATGTCATCCATCCCGTACCCGCCTCAGATCTTCGTGCCAAAACTGCTGTGCAAAAGATCCAGAAATGGGTAGAAGAAAATTATCCAAGACTAGCTGCCGTAACTAAAGCAAAACTCATTATTGAATGCCTCATTGAGCTGAAGGAAGAGCGCAGGCACATTGCAGCTAACAATTAGATAATTCCACGGCACATTTTTTTTCGAAAACGCCCGGACAAGCGCCGGCAAAGATTTCTTTTCCCTTTGGTTTACAGATGATCCCAATTGATCAGCGTGTTCCACACGAGCGGTGCATCGTGCAAATTCAGGAACCGGTGCAGTGGATCGAACGTAAATGCAATAACACGTCCCAACCCCACCGGCACATTGAATATTGCGCCATGTCCAATGATAGTTTGCTCGTTGCGTACCATTCCAGATAACACATACGGAACTTCCTTTTTTGTGACGTCTTTGTTGTCCGAGGTGTCCTTACGCGGAGGTAATCCCAGAATGGGCCCGGTATATTTTTCCTCATCCTTCAGCGGCTTTGTTCCATACTGAACCAACATCATGTCGCGATTATACTTTCTCACCTGGAGCAGAGGCCCATTACCACGAAATATGGGGAACACGTCGGGATACCCATATACAACAGGACTGCTGTTCTTCCTGACCTTCACCTGTACAATTGAGCCCGGATGAAAAAGTCCTGACGCATCGTACGACTGCAATTCGCCCGTTATTCCGGCATTCGCGAGTATCTGCGAAGAGTTGTCTAATGCAACGACCACTCCTCCGCCATCGACAAACTTCTTCAATTGTGTCATCCCTTCGTACCCCGGGCCGCCGGTCATATCCGACGTTGAATCAGGATAACCGTGAGACGGGAATTGTGACGTCTTCGTATATGGCATTGGTCCAAACTTGCGATCTATCTCATTAATAAAATCGCTGACTGATCCACCTGTCCTGGGAATAAGAATTACATCGAACCGGTTGCGTAATCCGCCGCGTATCAGATCATCCTTATTGATCGATGTGTACGGAATTCCTAATTGCTCAAATGTGTACCGCGCCCATCCCGCATCCTGTGTGCTATACCATGTGTGATAAATGGCTATTGAAGGAAGCTTTATGGCGTGCTGCTTCGCAGCAGGTATAATTTCTTTTACCTGCAGATCAAGTTCAAAGCGTGACGCTAGTTGCCTTGCCTGTTCGGCAGACAAACCTTTAAAAAGAATGGTACCTGCATTTAATGTGTCCCTGGATCCAGTGACGGCTACAGTTGCGTCAAGCACACTGGCGGCAACAGTCGGATACTGGGTCCTGAGCCAGTATAGCGCGGGCAGCACATTATTTTGTGCCTTGTAATTCAACACATAGTTGCCCCCGGTTCCCGATACCTTCCCTTCATACTTGACATCGCCCGACACCAACTTGAGATTATTGCGCTGGTATTTCACAGTATCATCCTGGCGCACTTCAACTCCATACAGGTAACCAAGTGTCCAGGCAATATCGTCATAGGGCGGGAATTTGGCGTCCTTGGAAAAATTCTGTTTTGTCAATAATGTTACGGCCAGATTTCTGTACGGCTGATCCAGCAGCACCACGTAATCGTTCTTATTCCTTCCCGTGTCAACGCGATGCACTTCTATCTTTTGCCTGCGCAACTGGTTCACGAGGTATGCAGCCATTGCAGGGTCGTGCTGCGATGCCGGGATCACAAATGCTTTCGGCTTATCGTCTTTTCCCCTCCTGATATTGTTCACGCCTTTCTGATAAAAATTACGCAGCAATGTTTTGGCATTGTCGGCAGTATAGGTGAGCGATGCCAGTACTCCTGCTTCCATATAATTAATATTGTTGCGGGATGACCAGTTAACGAGCTGGGTGGCAGGATCGGGCCTGTACCACTCGCGGCTGGTGACCGCATCTCCCGCATAACGTGTGTCGGAAAGATCCCGCAGGTAGGTGTTGGCACCAGCATTACCGAATGTTTCATAAAACCGGCCGATAGAGTTGTGATTGTTGGCGACCCATATTCCGTAACCCGGGTACCAGCCATCATAAAAGGCCCACGTGAAAGCCCCGGGCAATCCCTGCGAGGCAAGTGAAGTAATATCATGGTTCGCCATTACCTGCCATTCGCCAATAGTGATGGGATCAATTGTTTCGTTGTATGGTCCCGTGCCGGTCGACATATATATCAGTGGCACTGATTCATGCAAGTCCAGCATCACAGTGGGATGCCAGTCGTAATAGATATCGAAGATGGCTTTTGTAATGGCTTGCGATACCTGTATGCCATCGCGGTTATTATCGTGAAAAACGTATTTGCCCCAATAAGGAGGCGAATACCTGAAGCCATCATCGAAGTCGGTGCGGGCTTTTGAATACCTGTAATACCAGTCCACCTGCTTGTCGCGGCCATCGGGTTCAGATGCAGGATTGATCAAAACGATCATATTGTCGCGGATCTTCTTAATATCGTCACTGGTGCCGGCCACCAGGCGGTACGCCAGTTCCATCAGCATTTCGGGAGAACCCATCTCGGTGGAGTGCAATCCGGCATTCAGGTAAAACACCGGTTTAGCCGCGTTGACCACCTGGCTTACATCCATTCCTGCCATCTTTCTCGGATCAGCCAAAAGATCGAGTTGCTTTTTATAAAGATCGAGCTGTCTTACAGATTCCGCACTTCCGATAACTACAAGATTGATATCCCTGCCCTCTTCGGTAGTGCCTACTTTATTTATTGTGATCAATGGCGAGGCTTCTGATAATTTTTTATAGTAGGCATATATCTCGGTGGTGTGGTGCATTATGCCAGGTGCGCCGATGATCTCGCCGAAAAATTTCCGGGGAGAAGGGATGGCTGGATCATCAGGGACGTTCAGGACGGACGAGGGTAGAAATTTTGGATCGGTTGTGTATTCCCTGATCTTCCGGTCGTAGAGCGAGTCGGTACGCTGTGCCAGCGAATGCGAACCTGCCAGCAATAGAATGGCAGAAAAGAATACAATAACGGGTTTGCACATAACAGTCGGTTTGGCTTTGGAGTTTGTAATGTACAGGAAAAACTAAAATATGAAAAAGGGAATCTCACGCAACGACGCAACGCCGCAACGAAAATCTCACGCGGCGACGCGGCGAAGAATATCGCGCAACGGCGCAACGCCGCAACGAAAAAATCACGCGGCCGCGCGGCGAGAAGCTTGGTCAATGCTTGTATTCGTTGCGGCGTTGCGTGAGATTCTCCAAAAAAAATCCCTCCAACCGGAGGGACTTCATAATTCCATAGGAGTAATTTCTTACAACCCCAGACCAAGTGAAAGCTGCCATCCACGTGCAGTCCATTTGTCTGGCTTACTTATATCGTTAATATCATTAAGTCCTGCGAAGTAGCGGCCGGAGAGACGAAGTTTACCGAGCTTGAATTGAGCGCCGCCCGTAAGGCCAAAGTCTCCATTCTTAAAGGCTTCCTGTCCATTCTGTAAGAGGTTCTTGCTCTGTGACATCAGGACTCCGAATTGAGGACCTGCCTGCAGTGACAGTATGTTGCCCAGCTTATAGTTCAGCAGGATGGGAATTGACAGATAGTTAAGTTTTACATCGCTGAAATTTGGAGCGAATACGTTGCTGAATGCGGTGTCTCTTTTAGTATTCACCTGGTTAAACAAAACCTCGGGCTGAATAGATAACCTGCCTCCAAGACCTATTTCAAGAAACCCACCAAGGTGGTAGCCGGTGTTGAATTCATCTTTGAAAGCCTTGCCGTCGATTTTTGAAAGTGTAGCACCGCCTTTGATGCCGAGTGTGAATTGCGCCATAGATACCTGCGCAAGAAGTACGCAGGCAATTAATACAGATAGTTTAAATTTCATAAACAAATTTGTTTGAATTTTTTTTTCAACATTAATGCCATGAGTTGTTAAAGCTTCACCAAGAATTAAAGAATAAACCCTGCATTAATAACGAACGATGTAGTGAAATTATTTTCAGTGGCGGGAAAGTAATAGTCTAACATTAACTGTGGCTGAACAAAAAATTTACCCCTGCCATATTCTGCTTTCAGGAATCCAGCGAGAGAAATGGGTTGAAAGTATAAGCTGTTATCGAGGTTGATACGCTCTGAACTGTACAACACACTGGCTCCCGTGCGCCGCACACTAGCATACGTGTTGCTGGTTTGGTTAAATCCGAATTGATGGGTGCCGCTCGAAAAAACGATTTGTGGCGTAACCCGTGCATAATCTTTTTTCGACAGAAGGTGCAGCCAGTAAAAATCGTGACGGACAGATGTGATCAGGTTAAAATCATTAACAGTTTCCTGCGTATTGATCCGGGTGAAGCCGCGCTGGGCCAGTTGTAACGACGTGATATACTCTTCCCTCTCTTCGTAGTCGCTCCTGCTTCCCCACCCGTAGCTCACACCCACTGTTGGCTTTATCCAGAAGTTGCGATAGGTAAAGTAGGCGTACGCCTCATTTTGAAGAGGGGATGTATAAAAAGCAAGATTGTCTTTAGTAATAAAATGTGTTAACGATACGCCAGTCATGAACTTCCGGTTGCGTATATAATCGTACGACAGTGTGGCCGAATATTGATACGGATTCACATTGTACCCGTCATCAATCACGGAGGCACCTACACTAAATCCAAGGCCCGACTTACCGAAATAGGAAATGGACGGTGCGAACAGCATTTTCTTGGAAGTTTGCAGGTAGTAGCTCGACTTCTCTTCAAAATTGAAGTATGCACTTGTGATCCCGAGGTTAAATAAAGTAAAACTGCGTGGCGCTGTGATGGAGTCCAGGAAGGCATCCAACTCGCTAAAAAGAAGGTCATAATCTGTGACGGTTGTATCTACGGGGGGATAGTCCTTTGCCGGCTTTTGGGCAAACGACGGGATGGCTGCAAGCAGTCCAAGCACCAAAAACCAGTTTTTTACAGGCATCGCAGCAGATTTCGGCTTTTCAGCGGGTTGTTCCACATAGACAATAACGAATCCTGGAAGTTTAATATGCGGGGTATCAATAAATTTTTTGTGTTCATCATGAAAGTTCCAAGAGCGTGATCTCGGGTAGTATTCCTACGCGACCGGGGTACCCGATAAATCCATATCCGCGGTTAACGTACAATTTCTGCCTGCCCTCCTCGTATAAACCCGCCCATTGGCGGTATACGTACTCCACCGGGCTCCATTTAAAGCCTGGAATTTCAACCCCGAACTGCATTCCGTGAGTATGGCCGGCCAGGGTGAGGTCAATATCACCGTACCTGGGTCTTACCTCGGCATCCCAGTGAGTCGGGTCGTGGCTCATCAATATCTTGAACGGATACTGTCCGGCGCCGGCGTACGCCTTTCCAAGATCTCCATACTTAGGGAATCTTTTCAATGCGCTCCAGTTTTGGATGCCGATAAGGCCAATTGTCTCGCCGCCTTTTTCTATGGGCACGTGCTCGTCCAGCAGGAGCCTCCATCCCATTTGGGCATGTACCTTTTTCAGGTTTTCGAGGTTTTGCCTTTTCGCGTCCCTGCTCTCCCACTGTACGTAGTCTCCGTAGTCGTGATTGCCAAATATGGAGTACACGCCCAGCGGCGCCTTCAAACCGTTAAAAACATCCACGTAGTCCTCCATCTCCACTGATTGGTTGTTCACCAGGTCTCCGGTGAACAGGATGAGGTCAGGCTGCAGTGCCATAATCTTATCGACCCCTTTCGCCACCGCTTCCTTGTTCGAAAAGCTGCCGCTATGGATATCCGAGATCTGGACTATTTTAAGCCCCCTGAATGATGACGGGAGGTTTGGAAATGATAATGCCACACGTCTCACCTTATAGTTATACTTGTTGGAGAATCCATACAGGAGAGATCCGAACAAGGTACCTCCTATACCTATCCCCATCCAGCTAAGAAATAATGACCGGGACATACGAACGCTACCCTGTATCTCCTCTCCCTCCGTATTGCTGAAAAACAATTTCCCCACCAGCCACTGAATGGCCCGGCGTATGTCGTCGATGAGAAAGAAAATAGATGCAATCAGCTTCATGAGAAAAATGCCGATCACGATAGCGAATAATGTGCTTCTAACGCCTTTTTGCAGTGAGTCCAGGTTCAGGTACGGCAGCAACAGGATCAGCAACAATGCAATCACCGATACAGTCCAGTATGAAATAAATATGGCCGACTTGGTCTTTGCTGCTGCCGAACCCGACACAAACTTTACTACCTGGAAAACATAGATATCCAGAAGTAGCATGATGCCGGCGAAAATGAACCATCCTGGTGAACTGCGCATAATTAATATTTCAACTGCATGACCAAATTTTGGAAAACCATAATCCGTGACATCTTATTTTTGCCCGCACCCTTAAAGCGATGTGGCCATGAAACTCACTTATTACGGACAATCCTGTTTTTCCGTTGAATGCTCAGGCAAAAATATTCTTTTTGATCCCTTTATTTCACATAATGAGCTTGCGAAACATGTTAATGTAAGCCAGTTGAAACCCGACTTTATCCTGGTGTCGCACGGTCATGCCGACCACATTGCCGACTGTGTGGAGATAGCAAAACAAAGTGGTGCAACGGTGATAGGACCTTTTGAGGTGGTAAACTGGCTCAATGAGCAAGGCGTTGAGAAATACCACCCAATGAATCATGGCGGCAGACGGGCGTTTGATTTCGGCACGGTGAAGGTGACAAATGCAGTGCATTCGTCTCAAATGCCGGATGGCAGCTATGGCGGCAACCCGGTTGGTTTCATTGTGGCCGCAGAAAAAACGTTTTATTACAGCGGTGACACCGCGCTCACTATGGATATGCAGCTTGTTCCCCGATGGGGACAACTTGATTTTGCAGTGTTACCCATTGGCGACAACTTCACCATGGGTTATGAAGATGCGATCCTGGCTGCAGAAATGATCCGCTGCAGGCACATTATGGGATGCCATTATGATACTTTCGGGTACATAAAAATTGATCATGACCAGGTTAAGAAGGCATTTGCGGAGGCTGGACTATCGTTACACCTTCCCGCAATTGGTGAAACAATAGATTTATAAAAAACTAAACTATTCTTCAGGGATAGACGGCGAATATGGGTAGAATTATTGGAGTTGCTAATCAAAAAGGTGGAGTTGGGAAGACGACTACTGCCATTAATGTAGCGGCCAGCTTCGCAGTTTTGGAATACCGGACTCTCCTGGTTGACGCCGATCCGCAGGCCAACAGCACTACAGGTGTAGGGTTCGATCTTCAGAACGTTACGCAAAGCCTTTACGATTGCATGGTAAACAACGCCACGGCGCGTGAGGTTATTTTGAAGACCGACATTCCCAACCTTGACCTGATCCCGTCGCATATTGACCTCGTGGGTGCAGAAATCGAAATGATCAATTATCCCAACAGGGAATTGGTTTTAAAACAGATCATAGAGGCCGTACGCAGTGAGTACGATTTCGTGATCATTGACTGCTCACCATCGCTCGGACTAATTACAGTCAATGCACTTACCGCCTCTGATTCAGTGATTGTGCCGGTGCAGTGCGAGTTCTTTGCGCTGGAAGGTCTTGGCAAACTTTTGAATACTATCAAGATCGTTCAAAGCAGGCTTAATACCGCCCTCGTCATTGAGGGCATCCTGATGACCATGTATGACGGGCGCCTACGCCTGAGCAACCAGGTTGTTGCAGAAGTACGACGCCATTTTGAAGACCTGGTGTTCAGCACCATCATCCACCGCAACGCAAAATTGAGTGAAGCGCCAAGCGCCGGCAAGCCAGTGATCCTATACGATGCGAACAGCAAGGGATCAATGAATTATTTAAACCTGGCAAAGGAGATCCTTCAAAAAAATAATCTTACGCGCATTGCCCAGGAAGAGCGGACCATGGAGCTATAGTGCCCGCTCCGTGTTAGTAATTTCTTCTTGTTTTACCGGGAGAAGTTCCTGTAAATTCGCAACGTATGACCACTCCCAAGCAAAACAAGGAGGCCATCGGTAAAGGCATCCGCTCCCTTCTTCAAAGTATAGATACTGATCTTAAAAACACGGCGGGACAATTG
>JADMIO010690304.1_pt1 | contig 40087 bp, 37 predicted proteins | sample 8958161 | NCBI WGS metagenome assembly JADMIO01 (sample SAMN16585339, study PRJNA669376) | soil metagenome | isolation source: Crop rotation soil | place: USA: Cullars Rotation, Alabama | collected 2011
CTCGAGGCGGGGCAGCGCGTCTTCGGAGAGAACCGCGTGCAGGAAGCGGCGTCCAAGTGGCCGGAATTGCGGGCATCCTATGAGGGCATAGAACTGCATCTCATCGGCCCGCTGCAGTCCAACAAGGTCAAGGAGGCCGTGGCCCTTTTCGACGTGATTGAGACTGTCGACCGCGAGAAGATCGCCGTCGCGCTCAGGGCCGAGATGGAGAAATCAGGCAAGCACCCGCGCCTCTTGGTCCAGGTCAATATCGGGCTCGAACCGCAAAAGGCCGGCATTCCGCCAGACGAAGCGGCGTCCTTCGTGAAACGCTGCCGCGAGATGCATGGCCTCACGATCGATGGCCTCATGGCAATTCCGCCCGAAGGCGTGCCACCGGGCCCCTACTTTGCGCAAATGGCGACGCTGGCGAAGGTGGTCGGCGCGAGGGTCCTCTCAATGGGCATGAGTGCGGACTTCGAAACCGCCATCGCGATGGGCGCAACGCATGTGCGGGTTGGGTCGGCCCTCTTCGGCTCGCGGACACCGTGAGTCTCAGCGGGTCGGTCGCACTGGAGACGCCGCGGCTGATCCTGCGCGACTTCACGGCCGACGACCTGCCGGCCTACGCCACTCTCTGCGCCAACCCTCGGGTCATGCGCTATCTGGGCGGTCCTAAGTCCGCCGAAGGCGCTCGGCTCGAAATGCTCGGAATATCCCAGTTCTTCGCAGAGAGTGGCTTTGGCATGCTGGCGGTTGAGCGAAAAGAGGACGCTGTCTTCCTTGGAAGCTGTGGTCTTTCGGTCGAAACATGGTACTCGGACGACCTTCAGATCGGATGGAGTTTCCTGCCGGAACACTGGGGGCACGGTTACGCGACGGAAGCGGCGCTGGCCTGGCGGGACCTTGCGTTTGCGGTGCCCGTCCCGCGCCTGGTCTCGATCTCCGATGCGCCGAACGTCCAGAGTCATCGTGTCATGGAACGGATCGGCATGCGTTTCGACCACGCCGCCGCCTTGTCGATCGGCAACGATAAGTTCGACGCCTTCATCTATGTGCTGACGCTTGAAGACTGGTCGTCCTTGGCGAAACTCTAATGCGCCCTGGCACGTTACTGGCAGCGTCACCATCTTGTGACTGGCTGGTTACGCCCTCGCGGCTTAACTCACGTTGAGTAGAATCTTGGGAGCCTAAGCATGATCCGACGTCGTATTTTTCTGGTCGACGATGACGCCGACCTGAGGAAAACGCTTATGGATCAGCTGATGCACTACCGGGAATTCGAGCTCCTCGAAGCGGCGACCGGCAACGATGCGATCCGCAAGGTCCGCGACGGCCACGTCGATCTCATGTTGCTCGACGTGGGTCTCCCGGACATGGACGGACGCGAGGCAGTCAAGATCCTGCGTCGGGACGGGTTCAAGAGCCCGATCATCCTGCTCACTGGGCACGACAGCGATTCCGACGAGATTTTGGGGCTCGAATCGGGCGCCAATGACTATGTCACCAAGCCCTTCCGCTTCTCAGTATTGCTCGCCCGCATCCGTGCCGCGCTCCGACAGCACGACCAGAGCGAGGACGTGATCTTCACGATCGGCCCCTACAGCTTCCAGCCGGCCAACAAGCTGCTCGAAGCGTCCGATGGCGGCAAGGTGCGTCTCACGGACAAGGAAACGTCGATCCTCAAGTATCTTTACCGCCAGGGGCCTAAGACCATCACCCGCGACGTCCTGCTCAAGGAGGTATGGGGGTATAATAACCGGGTGACGACGCACACGCTGGAGACCCACATCTACCGGCTGCGCCAGAAGATCGAGCGCGACCCCTCCAACGCCCGGCTGCTGGTCACTGAAGAGGGCGGCTACCGGCTCGTCCCCTGAGATTTGCGGCCCGCTGGTCACCAAATCATCAAAAGCGTTCTCGCAAAGGGGACGGTATGCTCTATATCGGGCCCCAGTGGCCGCGGGCGGCGGTCGTTTTAGGTACGGGGCAGGATGCAGCTCGACGACGCGACCACGATTCTGGGGCGCGCAGACTTCTTTACAGTCTGCGATGCCGAACAGCGTCGTCTGCTCGCTTTCGCCAGCGAGCGCAAGAAATGGCGCCCCAACTCCGTCATCTACCAGGCCGGCGATGTGCCCGAGGGGGCCCACGTGCTCGTTACTGGTACGGTCGCGACATATCAGGAAGGTGACGAAACGAACCCCTTCGTCATCTCCTCCCAGGGTGCCCTACTCGGCGCCATGTCGCTCGTGGTCGCCAAACCCCGACCGGTGACAGTCAAGGCTGTTGACAATGTCGAGACGCTGTTCGTCCCCCGCTCGGCCTTCATGAAGCTCGCCAACCAGGCACCTGATCTCGCGCGGCGAGCCGCCGAGCGCATCCGCGGTGAACTCATCGGCTATCTTGGGGCTATCGAACAGGTGAAGTCCAAGATCGGCTCGTCAAAGAGCTAGACGACTGGCACCAGTTGCTCCAGCGCATCGAGTCCTAACTCTCTAGACGACTGCGTCGACTTCGATCTCGATCAACCAATCCGGATCGACGAACCCGTTCACTGCCATCACCGTGGTCACCGGCCGGATATCCTTGAACACTTCGGCGTGCGCTTTCGCGGCCGCATCCCAGAGCGCAATGTCGGTCAATATAACACGAGTCCTCGTCACATGTTCGAAACCGGCTCCGGCATCGTCGAGCGCCTTGCCGATGATTTCGAAGATACGTTTGGCCTGTCCGTAGACGTCGCCCTTGGATGCCGTACCGCCGCCGGCTGCGATGGGCGCCGTGCCACCGACCGCGATGATGTTGCCAACGCGGACGGCGCGGGAGAAGCCGATGATCGGCTCGAGATAGGAGCCGGAACTCACAAGCTTACGGTCACTCATTGGCACCTCGGAAATGGGCGATGACGGGAACATGGTCGGACGGCTTTGCACTCCAGCCGCGTACCGGACGGATGATTTCGGCACCGGTCGTGTGTGCCGCGATGTCCGATGTCGCCCAGATGTGGTCGAGCCGGCGGCCGCGATCCGCCTTCTCCCAATCCTTGGCGCGATAGCTCCACCACGAGGAGAGCTTGGTTCCAAACGGCAAATGCTTGCGCACGAGATCGACCCAGCCATGGTTGGCCACCAAGAGCTCGTCGAGTGCCTGGGTCTCGATCGGCGTGTGGCTCACGACCTTGAGCAGCTGCTTGTGGCTCCACACGTCATCCTCATGCGGCGCGACGTTGAAGTCGCCGCAGATCAGCTGGCCTTGCTTGAACATGTCGTCGCCGAACCATGACTTGAGTTCGCTGAGGAAGCCGAGCTTGTGCTTGAATTTGGGATTGATCTCGGGATCGGGCTCATCGCCACCGGCGGGAATGTAGATCGAGTGGACCGTCAACGGGCCGCCGCCCCAGGCGACGCTCGCCGAGACGTGACGGCAGTCCGCAATCTCGCAGAACACGCGGCTCGAAATGTCGGTCAGCGGATAGCGCGAGACGATCGCGACACCGTGGTAGCCCTTTTGACCGTGCACGGCTTGATAGGGGTAGCCGGCCTTAGCGAATTTCTTACTCGGGAACTGCTCGTTCTGGCACTTGATCTCCTGGAGGCAGAGCACATCGACGGGATGGGCCTTCAGGAACCGCAGCACCAGCCGGATGCGCAGGCGCACTGAGTTGATGTTCCAGGTCGCAAGGCTGAAGGGCATGGGGACTCAAGTGGCCGAAGGTACCGCTCTTCTGCAGGGCGGACGCAGCGAGGGCAAGGGCCAGAAGTGGAGCAATCCGGTCCATCGAATCTCAACCGAGGCATGCGATGGCTACCAGATGACAAACTCACTCGGCACGAGGCTTCGGGGTGTCGCCGCGCTTCTCGCGTTGGCGCTGGTCGCGGCAGCATGGTGGGGCCTCAGCCAAGATAGCGACGTCGTGCCGAGGGCATTCTTTCCTGAGTATGCAGTTCGCTATCGCATCTCTGTCGCGGTGCGGGTGGACGGCCAGCGCGTTGTCGCTTCGGCCGTGCAGGAAATGCTCTATCGGGAGACCCCGTGGCCCGTCCCGCTTGTCCCCTCGAAGGTGCGGACGACCCTTCGGGTTGAAGCGACGGTCCTTGAAATGCCGGGCCTCGGGGCGCTGGTAGTGCTGATCGGTACTCGGGGCTACAACGCGATCCCCGTGCAGGCCTGTAACGCCCTGTGGGGCGCTGACGAGAAGTTGGCGTCGTTTGTCGCCGACCTGAAAGCGAAACTTCATCATTGCAGCGTGCCGCTCGATTGGTGGCCAACAATCCTGGCGACAAAGAACATGGCCAGCGCCGAGGGAATGGCCGTGGTTGCTCCATCGCAGCTCGGCGAATGGTTCCACAACGAGGTTGCGATCGAAGAGATTTGGCTGGAGGCGACCTCTGATGAATTTCCGAGCGCGATAGACAGCCAACTGCCCTGGCTTGCGGCCTATTCTGGTGGCGAGCATCTGCGACTTCAGATTCCCGTCATCCCGAGCGGTCGTACGATGATCGTCGGCGTCGGCAACTTCCGGGACGATTTGGGAGGCCGACTTGATCAGGCGGTCTTCGTGTCGAGCCAGATCGTCACCGGGCCGTAGTTGACCAGTGCGATGTCCATGTCGGCTCCGAACACGCCGTTGGCAACCGTCACGCCATTGGTCGCCATTTGCGCGGAGAAGTGCTCGTACAATCGCTTCCCTTCGTCCGGCGATGCGGCAGTGCTGAAGCCGGGCCGGTTGCCCTTCGTCTCCGCGGCCAGCGTGAACTGGCTCACGACCAGCGCGCTGCCACCGACATCGAGCAGCGAGCGGTTCATTCGGTGTCGTTCGTCCTCAAAGATGCGGAGGTTCACGACCTTGCGGGCGAGCCAGATGCTCTGCGCCTCGGTGTCGCCCTGCATCACGCAGACGAGGACAAGAAGCCCAGCGCCGATCTCGCCGGTGATCCGGCGGTCGACGGTCACCGACGCGGACGAGACTCGCTGGACCAGCGCGCGCATTACTCGGGCGCGTCGACCTGATTGTAATCGTTGATGTTGAGATAGAAGTAGGACGCGGGGATCTCGACGTCCTTTTCGACATCATAGAGCGAGAAGGTGAGCTCCGATCCATCGGGGCTGGTCAGCACCCATTGCACGAGTTCCTGCGTCGTCTTGTCGAAGATGAGCGCAATGCGCACCGTGCCGGCAGGCGTTTCGTCCTGCAGCGTCAGGTCGAGGTAGTCGTCGGACTGATCGATGGCGACGAGACCGGCATGCAACAGGTCGATCTCGCTGTCGAGGAACTGGCGCAGGGGCACCTTGTCCTGCGGGTAGGCGTATTGCGTCTTCTCCTTGCGGTCGATGACGTAGAACCCCTGGCCGATCGACATGATCTCCTGGCGCGAGGGCGGGTCGTAGCGGAAGCGAATCTTGCCCGGCCGCTGCAGATAGAACGTACCTTCGGCGCGGTAGCCCTGCGTGTCGATCTGGTTGAACCGCCCCGCCATGGTGGTGATCGCCGAATTGTGCGCCGAGATCGCATTGATCAAGGCGATCTCTTCGGGCGTCAGCTGCCGCGGCTCTTCCTGTCCAAGCGAAGGAAGCGCGGGCAGCGCCAGGGCGGTGGCCATGAGGGCGAGAAGTGAGCGTCGAAGCATGGGACAGTCCTGTTTCGTCTTTGCCTAACCGCTAGTGGGCAAATGAGGCAAGACAGGGAAATGGGTCCGAACGCAGGTTCATTCAAGTTGGCGACGACCGAGCGCATAAACACCAATTGAGACGCCAAAGGCGCCGCGCTAAGCCCAATGGCGTTATGGAGCCATACGTTCATTTCAATCCTTAGACACATTGCGTCCCTGGCGCGGAGGCTGAGACCGCGCACCCTGGTCCCCGAGGTCGCCACCTATGGACGTCACGCCGAGGCGTGGCACCAGGCCCTCGATGCGCAGGCGGAGGTCTGGTCGCATCTGCGGGGTGTCGCGCGGCCGGCGACGGGAGCCCGCCACTGGTGGCGGAAGCGCATCGTCGTGCCGTTGCTCGAGACCCATATCACCTCGATGCCGGGCGGATGCCACGCCCTCATCCCCGACCCCGACATATTGGACACATTCGGCGACAAGGCGAAGTTTGCGCGATATGCGCAAGAGATCGGGGCGTCCCATCTGGTGCCTCGTCCGGTTGCGCTCGAGAGCCCGACCTTTCCCGCCGTTCTCAAACGCACGAATCTCAACTCCGGTATCGGTGTGGCGTTGGTGACCTCTCAGCTGCAGCTCAACGAGCTGCTCGCGATGGCCCCCTGGGCTGGCGAGCCGGTGCTGTTGCAGGTGGCCGTTCCATCACGCCGCGAATACGTCTCGCACGTGGTCTGCGTCGGGGGCCGTATCGTGTGGCACCGCACCTACTGCTACCCGCTGTCTCATCGCGGCCAGATTCGCCGCGCGGTCGACGGGCTGGCGATACGGCGTGGGCGGGCACGCCCGGCGGATATCGCCGCCTTCGAGGTGTTGCTCAAACCCTTTGGATACAGCGGACCCGCGAATATCGACTACACGCGCCGCCCCGACGGTACGCTCGCGATCTTCGAGATCAATCCGCGCCTCGGAGGGTCGCTGATGCGGCCCCAAAACGTTCGCGATCTTGCCGGGTGCCTGCGCATGATCGTGCGGTACGCCGCCTGGCGGCCGGGGCGCTAGCGCTTCTTTGTGCTATGGACTGAACGATCCCGAGAGGTATCGCTCGGCCAACCGCTATCGCTTCTTCTTGCCACGCGCGATCTCGGTATGGAGCGCCAGGAGCTTGTGCGTCCAGAAGCCGCGGAAGTGGTCGAGCCAGGCATCGACTTGCTGCAGCGGTGCCGCGTCGATCGCATAGATCCGGCGCGTGCCTTCGGCGCGCACACTGGCAAAGCCCGATTCGCGCAGCACCTTCAGGTGCTGGCTCACGGCCGCCTGGCTGATGCCGAATTCGGCGGCGATCACGTCCACGACTTCGCCCGAGGCAAGTTCGTTCGCCGCCAGCAGCTCGAGGATGCGGCGGCGCACGGGATCGCCGAGGACGTCGAAGGCGTGCATCACATCTCCCGGGGCGGAGCTTCCCCCGAATAGAATTTCCGGGTGTTCTCGGCGGCTTCCATCGCGTTGACCATGCCATCGGCCTCAGCCGCTTTGCCCCAAGCCGTACTCGCTCGCCGATAGAACTCAAGCGCTTCCGGCGAGGTCGCCCACTGCGCTACAGCTTCGGGCGGCCGCTCGGCCTCCGGGCTTTCAACGTGGCGCTGGAGGCCAAGCAGCCCGAGGTCCCAGCCCACCCCCACGGCGCCCGGACCGTAGGTGGGCCAGAAGGCGTCATCGACGATGGCGATGTGGGTCAACTCGAGCCGCGTCTCATCGAGCTTGGTAGATACGAGCTGTACTTCGACCCAACTGGTCTGCCCGCCGAACTCCCATGTCGTTGCAAAGAAGGTCGGGGCCTCGCACGCGGTGATCGTCCCGCCCGCATTGCCCTCGAGCTGATAGCGGCCACCGAGCTTCAGCTCGCCGCTGACGGGCAGGAACCAGCGCCTGATGCGCGAGGCGGTCGTGACCGCGTCCCACAGGTCTTCGATCGAGGTTTCATAGGTCGCGGTGGCGACCACGGCCTTGGCCGGCTTGCCGTCCCGCTCAACCGATTTGACGTTGCGCACGATAGCGCCGGCATAGGCGATGGCATCGAACGGCATAACGATCTCCTCTTCAGTTGACGTGAGAAGTAATATCAGTCGGTGCTTATATAAGTCAATACTGATATATCGCAGTCAGGTCCTCCCCTGCCGCAGGCGGGGGAGGTGGCGCCGGTTCGGCGTCGGAGGGGGCGCAGCTTGCGAGATGAGTGGGTGTGGCGCCCCCTCCGTCACGCTAACGCGTGCCACCTCCCCCGTGCTTCGCACAAGGGAGGGCGCGACTGCGAGCTCCCGCAACAGGGGCGCTCAGTACCCGTCGGCGTTATTCCCCACGAGGATCTCGCGCTTGCCGGAATGGTTGGGGCCCGAGATCACGCCCTCCTTTTCCATGCGCTCGATGAGCGATGCCGCCTTGTTATAACCGATCGCCAAACGTCGCTGGACATATGACGTCGAGGCCTTCTTGTCGGTGAGGACGATGTGGACGGCCTTGTCGTAGAGCTCGTCGCCCGAGCCGCCACCGCTGCCCTCTTCGAGCGCCGCGGCTGGATCGAACTCTTCCTCTTCCTCGGTGATCGAGTCGAGATAGTCAGGGGCGCCCTGCGACTTGAGGTGGCGCACCACGGCTTCGACCTCGCCATCCGAGACAAACGGGCCATGCAGACGGCGGATGCGGCCGCCGCCAGCCATGTAAAGCATGTCGCCATTGCCGAGCAGCTGTTCGGCGCCCTGCTCGCCCAGGATCGTGCGGCTGTCGATCTTTGATGTCACCTGGAACGAGATTCTGGTGGGGAAGTTCGCCTTGATGGTGCCGGTAATGACGTCGACGGACGGACGCTGCGTCGCCATGATCACATGGATACCCGCGGCGCGCGCCATCTGGGCCAGACGCTGCACGGCGCCTTCGATGTCCTTGCCCGCAACCATCATGAGGTCGGCCATTTCGTCGATGATCACGACGATGAACGGCAGCGGCTCGAGGTTGAACTCTTCGCTCTCAAAGATTGCCTCACCAGTCTCGCGATCGAAGCCGGTCTGCACTGTGCGGGTGATGGTCTCACCTTTGGCCGCCGCTTCCGTTACGCGCTGGTTGAAGCCGTCGATGTTGCGCACACCGATCTTGCTCATCTTGCGGTAGCGATCCTCCATTTCGCGCACGGCCCATTTGAGGGCGGTCACGGCCTTGGAGGGATCGGTCACAACAGGCGTCAGCAGGTGCGGGATGCCGTCATAGATCGACAGCTCCAGCATCTTGGGGTCGATCATGATCAGGCGGCACTGCTCGGGCGTCATCTGATAGAGCAGCGAGAGAATGAAGGTGTTGATGCCCACTGATTTGCCCGAGCCAGTGGTGCCGGCGATCAAGAGGTGCGGCATGCGCGCGAGATCGGCGATGATGGGCTCGCCGCCAATAGTCTTGCCGAGACAGATGGGGAGCTTGCCCTTCATCTTCTCAAAATCCTGGCTCGCGAGCATCTCGCGCAGGTACACCGTCTCGCGGCTCTCATTGGGAAGCTCGATGCCGATGGCGTTACGGCCGGGAACGACCGCGACACGCGCCGAGATAGCGCTCATCGAGCGGGCGATGTCGTCGGCGAGCGAGATCACCCGGCTCGACTTGATACCGGGCGCCGGTTCAAGCTCATAAAGCGTGACCACCGGACCGGGGCGCACATTGATGATGTCGCCTTTGACGCCGAAGTCCTGCAACACCCCTTCGAGCCGGCGGGCCATGGCTTCGAGCTTTTCGGGCGCATGCTCCGGGCTCGGACCGCGATGACGGGCTTCGGCGAGGAGGCTGAGCTCGGGCAACTCGAAGCCAGCCTCTTCCTCGAGCAGCGAGCGCTGCGCTTCACGCGCCGCGCGCGAGCCGGGAGCAGGGCGCTTAACGGGAGCCACGACGCGAGACGGACGCGCGGGCGCGGCGGCGACTTCTTCTTCCTCTTCCTCGGGATAGAAGTCGTCGTCATCAGTCTCTTCGGGCTGACTCGGCGCGAAGATACGGCGCTCGACGGTCAGTTGCGGTTCGTGCCGTGCTTCCGACAACACCGGTGGCACGACAGGCACGCGTGCACCATTGGTAATGCTCGGCTCGACCGCGCCCTCGCGCCACGCCGCAGCTTCGGCTTCGCGCCGGGCGGCCGCATTCTCGCGCGCCCTGATGAAGGCGCGCCGTGCGGCCGCCTGCGCGCTGAAGCCGAGATGGACCAATCCGCCGATGACGACATCCAGAACGCCGTTCCGCTCGCGCTCGTCGTCTTCGATGACGGGAGCGGTTTTGCCTTTGGTGCCCTTGGCCTGCGGCGCCGGTATCTTGGGGAGGCTCACCGTGCCGAGCCCGAGCGCGATCCAGAACAGCGCCAGCGTCGGAGCGGTGAGGATGATGGCGAACAGCCACGCCGTGACGGGCTGCGGATTGGCGCCCGTGACGAGCGCGGCAAGGTTGGTGAAGCCCGCGCCGATGAGGCCGCCGAGCCCTGTTGGCAGCGGCCAGCTTGCGGGGGCTGGGATAAAGGCGAGCACGCCCGTCGCGAGTCCAGTCGCCGCGATCCAGGCGATCATCCTGAGGCCCATGATGGACGGCACCTGGCGGCGCACGAAGCTCCAGCCCCACAAGGCGAGCGGCACAAGGAAGGCAATGATGCCGAGCCCCAGGACTTGGAAGCTGATATCGGCGATGACCGCGCCGGGGAAGCCGAGCCAGTTCTTGGCGGATACCGAAGTGGCGTAGGAGAAGGACGGATCGTCGACGTTCCAGCTCGCGAGGGCGACCATCGCGACCCCGACCAGCGCCAACAGAATCAGCCCGATCAGCCGGATAGGAATGGTGATGGCGATGGCGGGCGCGGGCGACGAATGGTCTTCAAGCAGGGGGCGTGCCGGCATCGCAAAACTCTGAACGAAACTTGAGCGGCGATCCTAGGGCGGTACGGTTAATCCCAAGCTAACCATTGGGAGGGGGCGAGTAGCGAGGAGGAGAGAAGCGAAGGGAAGGAGTGTAGGTGCGAATGGCGAACAGGGGGTGGAGGCGGGCCCATCTTCCACTATTCGCTATTGGCTACTTGCTATTCGCTCGTTTCACATCTCAGGCGTCGCGCCGATCGAGTGGATGCTGAGGTCTGCGCCGCGCCGTTGCTGCTCGTCGGTCAGGCGGATGCCTACCGTTCGCTTGACGATGGCGTAGATGATGGCGCCTGCGGCGAGGGCGTAAGCAGAGACGATGACCGAGCCGCCGATCTGGACGATCGGCGAGACGCCACCCATGCCGCCCAGCGCTTCGAGACCGAAAATGCCGCAGGCGATGCCGCCCCAGAGACCGCAGAGCCCGTGCAGCGGCCAGACGCCGAGCACATCGTCGATCTTGAGCCACTCCTGGGTGATGTGGAAACCGCGCACGAAGATCACGCCGGCAACGCCGCCGACCACAAGCGCGCCGATGGGATGCATCACATCCGAGCCGGCACACACGGCGACCAGCCCCGCCAGAGCGCCGTTGTGCACAAAGCCCGGGTCGGACTTTCCGGCGATCGCGGCGGCGACGATGCCGCCCACCATGGCGAGCAGTGAATTGAGCGCCACAAGGCCTGAGACAGCAGCTGTCGACTGTGCCGACATCACGTTGAAGCCGAACCAGCCGATGCACAGCAACCAGGTCCCGAGGCCGAGCCACGGAATCGATGAGGGCGGGAACGGCCGGCCGTTGGGACCGTAGCGGCCGGTTCGGGCGCCCAGCGTCAGCACCGCTGCCAAAGCGATCCAGCCGCCCACCGCGTGGACGACGATCGAGCCGGCGAAGTCATGAAAGCTCGCGCCGAACGTGAACCTCAGCCACAGCTGGATGCCGTAATTGGCATTCCAGACGATGCCTTCGCTGAGGGGGTAAACCAGCCCGACGATCGCGGCGGCGGTCGCCACCTGCGGCCAGAATTTTGCGCGCTCGGCGATGCCACCCGAAATGATGGCCGGCACGGCGGCGGCGAAGGTTGCGAGGAAGAAGAATTTTACGAGGCTCAGCCCCTGCGGCATGAAGCCGGTTTCGGCGATGCCGGACAGCGACTGCGCACCGGAAAAGAAGTGCACGCCATAGGCGATCCAGTAGCCGATGAAGAAATAGGCCAGCGTCGAGAAGGCGAAATCGACGATGATTTTCACCATCGCGTTCACCTGATTCTTGCTGCGCACGGTGCCCAGCTCGAGGAAGGCGAAGCCGCCATGCATCGAGAACACCAGGATCGCGCCCATCAAAAGAAAGAAGACATCGAGTCCGATTGCGGACTGATCCACCATAAAAGCCTCCCAACAGTACCGGCTCGCAACCGGTCATTCCCGAGGCAGTGGACTCAAGGATCATGCCACGCGCGGCGGCGCTGCAAACACTAGCGGCTTCAATATGTTAGCCGGTAGACCACCGACAGGTCGCGGCACCCGTGAGCAGGGTGCTCAACAATTCGGCACAAAAACCTACGCCGCTGCCCATGTCGTAGGCAGCGGACTGGTCAGCGCTATCGGTCTTGATCGGACCGGGTGTGCAGCCCACGCAGTTTGCGAGTGGGAAGCCTCTGTGGCGGGCCAAGAGGAACGTGGACTGCACGCCGGGTCCGATCCGGCAGGGAGCCCGGCAACTGGCCGGGCTCCCCACTGATCGACGGAACGGGCTGGACGGGGAGGAGGTCGCCAGCCCGGTCCGGAACTAGTTGTACGCGTGCTCGCCGTGCGAGGTGACGTCGAGGCCATCGGATTCCGAGGCTTCGGGGACTCGCGCACCACCGAACAGCACATTGACGATCAGCATGGCCACCGCCGCCACGACGCCCGACCAGACCAGCGCGATCACGACCGCCTGGAGCTGGATCAAGAACTGGCTGCCGATCGAGTAGGCTGCCGGATCGCCGAGCGGGTAGCCGCCGAGCGACGGCGCCGCGACGATCGCGGTACCCAGGGCGCCGACGATACCGCCAACGCCATGCACACCGAACACGTCCAGCGCGTCGTCGTACTTGAACATCGGCTTGAGGGTCACGACGGCCCACAGACACACCACACCGGCGACAGCACCGAGCACGATCGCACCCATCGCGCCGGCAAAGCCGGCGGCCGGGGTGATCGCAACAAGTCCGGCAACCGCACCAGAGGCTGCACCGAGGAGCGAAGCATGGCCGCGGGTGAACTTCTCAGCGACCGCCCAGGCAAGCGCCGCAGCGGCAGTCGCGGTGATGGTGTTCATGAGCGCGACGGCGGCAAGGCCCGTGGCCTCGAGGTTGGAGCCGGCGTTGAAGCCGAACCAGCCCACCCACAGCAAGCACGCGCCGATGAAGGTCAGGACGAGGTTGTGCGGTGGGATCGGTTCCTTGAGGAACTCCTTGCGCTTACCCAGCATGACGGCAGCCACGAGGCCGGCGACGCCCGCGTTGATGTGAACCACGGTACCGCCGGCAAAGTCATAAGCGCCCAGCTTGTAGAGGTAGCCGCCCGCGTACCAGACCATGTGGGCGATGGGGAGATAGGAGAAGGTGAACCAGAGTGCGAGGAACACCATCACCGCGCCGAACTTCATGCGCTCGGCGATGGCACCCACGATCAGCGCCGGGGTGATGGCGGCGAAGGTGAGCTGGAACACGATGAAGGTGATCTCGGGGATCGAGACGCCGGCGGTGAAGGTCGCGGCCAGCGTGTCTTTGTTCACGCCGCCCAGGAACAGCTTCGAGAAGTCGCCGATGAAGGCCGAGATGCCGCCTTCGGTGGCGCCGTTGAAGGCCAGCGAGTAGCCGTAGATCACCCAGAGCAGGGCGATCATCGAGAAGCCGGCGAACACCTGCATGAGGACGCTGAGGATGTTCTTGGCGCGCACGAGGCCGCCATAGAACAGGGCGAGGCCCGGGATGGTCATGGCGATCACGAGGATGGTCGAAATCATCATCCAGGTGGTGTCGCCCTTATCGACCGTGGGGGCGGGGGCGTCCTGAGCGAGAACCGGCAGGGCAACCATTGCTGCCAGTGCGGCCAATCCCAGGACTTTCGAAACCTTCGAAACTGTCATTGGTGTTGTCTCCTAGAGAAAGGCGTTAGAGCGCCGACGCGCCGGTTTCACCGGTGCGGATGCGGGTCACGGCCAGAAGGTCGAGGACGAAGATCTTGCCGTCGCCGATGCGGCCGGTCTGGGCGCTGTCGCGGATCGCCGAAACGATCGCGTCGGACTGGGAGTCTTCGACGGCGATTTCGATCTTGAGCTTGGGCAGGAAGTGCACCGCGTATTCGGTGCCGCGGTAGATTTCAGAGTGGCCCTTCTGGCGGCCATAGCCTTTGACTTCAGTTACGGTCATGCCGTGTACGTCGAGCGAGTTCAGCGCCTGACGCACCTCTTCAAGCCGCGACGGCTTGATGATTGCGATCACCAGTTTCATGGATGCCCCTTTCAGACTTGGCGTTGGTCTCCAATGCGCGTTTCAGACTCAAGCCGCGTGCCAATTGCCGCCACATTTGCCAACGTTATGATTCTGTTAAGTGAATCGGTTCGGCTGGTGGGTGAACCGAAAGCGGCGCGCGCTATGACAGCAACGTGACGCACATAAAAGTAGCAATCCGGACCATTTTGCACACGGATTGTGCATCCAACTCTCCGGGCCGACCGATCCCGAGAGGGCTCGTTCGGCCAACCGTGTGGGGTGCCAACCCGTCGCCTTGCCTTCCGAACCTCAAAGGCAGAAAATTCCTGCATGCCTGATGATCTCTATGACGTCATAATAGTTGGTGGTGGGCCGGTTGGGTTGGCCCAGGCGCTGGCGCTGACGCGCTTCCAGCATGGCCTCCGGGTCGCCCTGGTCGATCGCCGGCCGTTCACCGTTCCCGACGATAAGCGCGCCTTCGCCCTGTCGGCGGGCGTCCGCCGCGTCCTGAGCACGCTGGGTGTCTGGGAGGCCCTTGCCGCTGAGGCCCAACCGATCCGGGCGATGAAAATCACCGATTCGGGCACCGGCGATATTTCGCGGCCGGTGTTCCTGACCTTCGAGGGCGACGTTGCGCCGGGTGAACCCTACGCGCACATGGCGCCGAATCGCGTCTTGACCAAAGTGCTGCTCGAGGCCGTTCAGGCTCGCGTCGACTTCGTGGCGCCCGTCGAGGTCACCGGCTATGCCGCCGACACGGCGTCCGCCATCCTCTCGCTCAAGGACGGCCGCACGCTCCGCGCGCCCGTGATCGTCGCCGCCGACGGCGCCATGTCGGCCCTCCGCGCGATGGCCGGCATCGCCGTGATCAGCCACGACTACAAACAATCAGGCATCGTGACGACCATTGCGCATGAGCTGCCGCACGAGGGTGTCGCTTACGAGCATTTCCTGCCCGCCGGTCCGTTCGCGAGCCTGCCGCTATCAGGCAACCGCTCGTCGCTCGTGTGGACTGAGTCCACCGAAGAAGCCGCGCGTCTCAAATCGCTGCCTATAGACGAGGTCGCGGGTCGCATCGAAGCCGCGATGGGCTCAGCGCTGGGCAAAGTGACCGTCGAGGAAGGCCTCCAGAGCTTCCCGCTTCGCCTGCAGTTGGCTCGCGAGTTCGTCGCGCCGCGCCTCGCCCTCATCGGCGACGCCGCGCATGTCATCCATCCACTCGCCGGGCAGGGCCTCAACCTCGGTCTCAAGGATGTCGCGGCGCTCGCCGAAACTCTCGTCGATGCCATGCGCCTCGGCCTCGACCACGGCGCGCCCGATGTGCTCGCCCGATACCAGGAGTGGCGCCGCTTCGACACGTCCCTGATGGCCGCGGTCACCGACAATCTCAATCGTCTGTTCTCGAACGACGTCGCTCCCGTGCGGGCTGTCCGTGACGTCGGCCTCGGCCTCGTCGACCGCATGGCGCCGATCAAGGATGCCTTGATCGCGCGTGCCGCTGGGCTCGAGTCGAACGGTCCGCGCTTGACGCGTGGAATGCCGCTCTAGCTGCCGCAAAGTCGTGGCCGAGGTGCGGCGAGCAACTGAATAGCGACTTCAGCGTGTGATCAGCTGGAGCGTCCTAGCCTCCTCCCCACACCAGCGCTCCTGCTGGTCATTTGAGGAGACTACGAAAATGCTCATTCGTTCTGTACTCATTGCCACGCTCTTCGCTTCCGTCGCGAGCACCGCAGTCCACGCCGCGCCCCCCAAGCTCGACGTCAGCGACTACAAGACCATCGACCGCTGGGTCGAGATCTTCGATCCGGGCCAGCTCGTCGGTCCCGAGATCGATCCGGACAATCCGCTGCACATCTCCGACGTGGTCGAGTTCGACCCGCAGCCCGAGCCGCCCAAGTTGGACGTCGAGATCGTCGTCGTCAAACGCTGACATCCAAGGCCGGTGGCCCAGCCACCGGGTCCTTATGCTGAAACTTCTTGTGCTTTCGAGCGCTCTCATTGTCGCCACTGCCGCCTCCGCGATGGCTGCACCGACGATCGGTCATGAGGAATATCGTGCCTATGATCGGTTCGATCACATCCTCCACCCGGACGAGGAAGTCGGGCCCGAGATCGACCCCGACAATCCGCTGCTCGATACGCCGATCTACCACGTCGATGTCTGGAAGTTCCTCGACGAGCCCGATCCGCGCGAGATCGTGGTCGACACGGTCGTCGTCCGCTGATGCAGACGGGCCGGTGGCTTGTCCACCGGCCCAACTGCCTAGGCCGTCGGCGGAAAGTGCACGCGCATCTCGCCGGGTTCGACGTCGCGGGCCTCGTCGAGGCTCAGCATCGGCACGCCTTCGCGGATCGGGAATGCCAAATGCGCCGCTACCGAGATCAGCTCAGTGTGGTCAGCGCTCAGCACGAGCCGCGTCTTGGTCAGCGGACAGACCAGCATTTCGAGCGTGCGGATGTCGACCTCGTAGCGGCGCTCGTTCGTCTCCGTCACAGCGCTACCCCTTGCTGGCGCATGATCTTGTCCGAAAACCGGCAGCCACTTTTCGGGATCATGCGCTACTGGAGTGCCGCTCCAGTGCCGCCCTTGGCCATCTCGAATTCGGCGAGAGCGATCAGCGTCTCGGCGCGGTCACGCAGCGAGCGGGCCTCGAGCATCATCTGCTTTTCCTTGGCGCCATAGGGCGAAACCATGCAGCCGAAATTCACCAGATCGGCGGTCCCGGTTTTCTTGATCTCGTCCCAGTTGAGCTCGAAGTTGGCGAACTCGGCGTAGTCCTTCATCATCTTCAGAAACCGCCCGCGGTCGACTTCGTCCTCGCCGAAGGCGGCCTCAAAGTCGGAGGCGAAGGGGGAGGCATCGATCGTCGCCTGGCGGAACGGCGTCATCACTGTCAGTTCGGAGACGAGCTCGAATCGGGTCAGCCCTTCGAGGATGATGAAGTAGCGGCCCTCGCCGTTCTCTTCCCAGTGGGTGAGACGGCCGACGGTGCCGATCTTTTGCAGCGGCGCCCGGCCGCGCGGGCTTTCTTCCGACGTGTCCTCGGGCTGGATCAGGCCAATCAGGCGATTGCCGGCCAGCGCATTGTCGATCATTTCGACATAGCGCGGCTCGAACACGTTGAGCGGCCGGTGCGAGAAGGGCAGCAGCAGCGCGCCCGACAGCGGGAACATCGGGATCGAAGCGGGCAGCTCGGCAGCTGAAGAGGGGCGGCGATGGATCATGAGAACAGCAACGACGAGAGCAGCCGCCGTCCCCTGATGGTGGCCGGGTCCTTGAAGCCCCAGGCTTCGAAGAACTCGAGCAGCTTCTTGCGCGCGCCGTCCTCGTTCCACTCGCGGTCGCGCTTCATCACAGCCACGAGCTGTTCGGCGGCCTCGACGCGCTTGTTCTCGGCGTTGAGTGCCAGGGCGAGGTCGTAACGCGACTGCAGATCATCGGGGTTGCGTTCGACCTTCTGCTCGAGCTCGGCGATGGCGGAGAGCTCCGCCGCTTCGGTGGCGAGCTTCAGCGCGGCCACGAGCGAGCTGTAGTCCTCGTTCTTGGGCTGCGGATCCTTGAGCGTCGCGAGCACCGCCTGCGCCTGCTCCGGCTCGCCGGCCTTCAAGTAGACGCGGGCCATGCCGATGACGGCCTCGGCGTTCTCGGGCTGATGCTGCAGCACCATGCCGAAAATCTGCGCGGCGGTGTTGAGGTCGTTGGCGCCAAGAGCTTCCTTAGCCGCGGCGAGGGCGTTCTTGATTTCGTCCTCGATCGAGCCTGCGGCAGGCTTACCCGCCGGAGCGCCGGCGATCACCTTGTCGGCAAAGCGGCGGATCTCGGATTCGGGGATGTTGCCCAGGAACGCATCGACCGGCCGGCCTCCCGCGAAGGCGAAGACGGCCGGGATCGACTGCACGCCCAACTGCCCGGCGATCGAGGGGTTCTCGTCGATATTGATCTTCACCAGCCGAATCTTGCCGGCCTTTTCCTTGACCACTTTCTCGATGTTGGGCGAGAGCGAGCGGCAGGGGCCGCACCAGGGCGCCCAGAAGTCGACCAGCACGGGCGCTTCGAGCGAGGCGTCGATCACATCGGCTTTGAACGCGCGGTCGGTCGAATCCTTGACCAGGGCGACCGGCGGGGTGGCGGCGGGGGCGGAACTGATATTGACGTTCACGAGAGCGCTTCCTTGAATGAGCATTTACCCTAGCAAATCCCGCTGTTGCGCGTGAGGCCGCAGCGGGGAGATTAGGGTTGCAAAGGCGATTTCCTTTGGGCATATAGGCCCGCGTCGCGCCGATGCCAAGTTTTCGGGGCATTTCGCGGCTTGGAGTGCGGGTGTAGCTCAGGGGTAGAGCATAACCTTGCCAAGGTTAGGGTCGAGGGTTCGAATCCCTTCGCCCGCTCCAAAATCCACTAGGATTGAATGCGCACGAAGCCCGGGGAAACCCGGGCTTTCGCATTTCGGCTATGCCCGCTTCCCCGGCCCAGCTGAACTCGCCCGCGCCACCAGGCGTGGCGTTACCACATAGTGTTCGGACTTCACGCGGCCGCCGATGCGCTCGATCAACATGCGTGCCGCTTGCAGCCCCAGAACCTGGCCCGACTGGTCGATGCTGGTGAGGGCGTTCTGTGCCAGGTCGCAGTACGACGTGTTGTCGTATCCGACCAGCGCCAGGTCGCCGGGGACCGACAGGCCGAGATCGCGGGCCACGCTCAGCACCTCGAGCGCGATGAAATCGGTCCAGCAGAAGATGGCGTCGGGGCGGTTGCGCCCTTCGAGCAGGTGGCGGGCGACGGTCTGCGTCTCACGCGCGGTCTGGTGCGCGTAGGACACCTGGATATGCCTGCCGAGCCCGGCCGCCTCCATGGCCCTGCGATAGCCGATTTCGCGATGAGCGGTCACCGAGGAGGTGACGGCGGGGTCGAGCCTTTGGCTGAGGAAAGTGATGTGTTTGTAGCCCCGCTCGACGAGGTGCTGGACGACCAGCGTCGCGCCGAGCTCGTCGTCGTTATTGACGGTGTCGAAGCTCGCGTCCGGCCCGGTATGGTTGGCGATCATGACCGTCGGGATGCGGGCGCAGATCGGTTCGAGATCGGCAGGCGTGAGGCGTGGCCCGATGATAATGAGGCCGTCCATCTGCCGGTCCATCATGGCTTCGATCAGCGCCAGCTCCATGGCGGGCGCCGAGTCGGAGACACCGAGCAGCGGCTGGTACTGCGTGCGCTCCAGCGCTTCGTTGAGACCGGCCATGATGTCGGCGAAGAACGGATTTCGCATGTCCGGGATCAGAAAGCCCAGCGTATAGGTTTGGCCGCGCATGCCGCGCGCCGCCGCGTGCGGCCGGTACTCCAGTCGCTCGATCGAGGCGCGGACCTTGCCCCGCAGCGCTTCGCTCACGCCATAGGCATCGCGCAGGACTTTCGAGACGGCGGCGACCGAAACGCCGGCATCTTCCGCCACTTCGCGGATCGTCACGCGTCCTGATTTGCCCCTCGGCGCCAAGCCTCTGCTCCCCCTTTGGCTCCTGCTTCTAGCAAAGCCACCGGGCCCCGTCGAACTGATTGAAACTGCAAGGACATGCGCGATCCTGACGGAAACTGCGCGGTCGTGCGCGAAAAGTGCTTGAAATCGTCGCGTAGAACGGTATACGTAGAACGATAGACATAGAACGATGCACGACGCTGCATCGCGGAGCCCAAGGCTCCAAGGGAGGACGATTTGAACGACGCGATGCTCGCGGCCGGCGGAGCCGCTTTGTCCCCGAAATCGGGGGGTTGGATCGCCAAGATGGTCAGGCCGCTGGCCGATCAGGGCGTTGAGACGCGTGCGTCTTTTCTCCGCAAGACCTTCACGCTTTCCTCCCTGGGAGGGGCCGGGACACTCAGGATCAGCGCTCTCGGCCTCTACCGGGCTTTCATCAACGGCAAGCGCGTCGGCCACGACCAGCTGACGCCGGGCTGGACCGTCTATACGAAGCGGCTGAGTTTCCAGACCTACGACGTCACGGACCTGTTGGTCGCGGGCGAAAACACCATCGACATCTGGCTGGGTGACGGCTGGCTCCGCTCGCAGATGGGCTGGCGCGCCAATCACTCGCTCAATACCTGGGGTTCCGAAATCGCCGCAATCGCGGAGCTCACCGTCGGGGATAAGCTCGTGCTTGCAACCGACGCGAGCTGGCAGAGCGGGCTGCTGCCGATCACCAAGAGCGGCATCTACCTCGGCGAGCATTACGATGCGCGCGAAGAGAAGCTGACCGCGACCGATGGCAGTGCTGAGGTCAAGGACTTCGACGACGCGCGGCTCATCCCGCACGAGACGACGCCGGTACAGGAGCTCGAGCCATTCGCCGTCGCCAAGAGTTCCACTGATGCCGAAGGCCGCACGGTCTACGACTTCGCCCAGAATATCGGCGGCTATGTGAGCTTCGTCGTGCGCGGCGAGCGCGGCGCCAAGGTCACCGTCGAGCACGCCGAGATCCTCGACAAGGACGGCAACTTCTACAACGTCAATTACCGCACGGCGGAAGCCAGGATCGAATACACCCTTAAGGGCGAGGGCGACGAGAGCTATACGCCGACCTTCACCTTCTTCGGCTTCCGCTATGTGCGGGTGACGATCACGGGTAAGGCTGAGATCGTCTCGATCAAGGCGATCCCCATTACGTCGGCGATCACGCCGACCGGCAACTTCTCGTCGGCGCATCCGCTGGTCAACAGGCTGGTCCAGAACACCATCTGGTCGCAGCGCGGCAATTTCATCGAGGTACCCACCGACTGCCCGCAGCGCGACGAGCGCTTCGGCTGGACCGGCGACGCACAGGTGTTCTCGCCGACGGCGTGCTACTTGCACGAGAGCCACGCCATGCTCGCCAAATATCTGCGCGATGTGATGGCCGACCAGCGCGATGACGGCGGTATCGCGCATGTCTCGCCCGATCCCTTCCGCCACAAGAATGAAGCGGCGTTCTACGGCTCAACCGGTTGGGGGGATGCGATCGTCGTCATTCCCTGGGTGCTCTACACGCATTATGGCGACCGCGCGATCCTCGAAGAGACGTTCGACGCCATGCTGCGCTGGAACGCCTTCGTGTGGTCGATCAGCAATGGTCCGATCGTTCATCCGCCGCAGAACTGGGAAGGCCGCGGCTTTACCTTCGGCGACTGGCTGCAGCCGCAGGGCGACTTCGCCAAACCTTATTCAACCATCGGCGACGACGCGGCAGCGACGATCTACCTCTACATCTCCTCAACGCTCATTGCCCAGGTCGCCGAGGTGATCGGCAAGACCGATGACGCGAAGCGCATGCGCGATCGCGCGGACGAGATCAAAGCGGCGTTCCAGAAAGAATTCATCACCCGCACCGGCCGCATCGGCTACAACGACCAGACGTCCTATGCTCTGGCGTTCCTCTGGGATCTTATCCCGCCAGAGCATATCGAGGCGGCCAAGGGCTACTTCAAGGAATCGGTCGAGCGCGCCAACCGCCGCATCGGCACCGGCTTCATCGGCACGCCGGCGCTGCTGCCGGCGCTGATCAAGATCGGCGAGCCGGAGCTCGCCGCCGCGGTGTTCCTCCAGGAGGAAGTGCCGGGCTGGCTGGCGCAGGTCAGGCGCGGCGCCACCACGATCTGGGAGCGCTGGGACGGCATCAAAGCCGACGGGACGATCTTCGAGCCGCAGATGAACTCCTACAACCACTATGCCTATGGCGCGGTTTGCCAGTGGTTGTTCGAATCCGTCGCCGGCTTCCGGCCGGATCCGAATGTGCCCGGCTTCAAACACATCGTGTTCGAGCCGACGATCATCCGTGAGCTGTCGCCGGTCAAAGCCGACCACGACTCGGCCGCAGGCCGCATAGAGGCGGGCTGGACCGTCGAGGGCGACAATGTCGCCTACGACATTACTGTTCCCGCTGGTGCGAGCGGCACGCTGGTGCTCTCGCCCACCTACAAGGACATCGTCGTCGACGGCATGCAGCTCAATTGGAACGGCAATGACAAAGCGCGCAGCCTGCTCGCGCCCGGGCGTCACAACGTGACGTTCCGGATCAGCAGCGCCGGCAGCTCGGGAGTCGCTGCCGCAACCTGACCAACCATCAACCGCCGGACAAAAGCCGGCCTAACGGGAGGACTATAATGGCATTCTTGACCACAAGGCGGGCGCTGATCGCGACGGCCGGCGCCTTGGCACTGAGCACGGCACTCGCCGTGCCCGCGAGCGCCGAGGACGTGACGCTCACCTACATGACCGACAACGCGCCCAACACCGTCGCGACCGCCGAAGCGATGATCAAGGCGTTCGAAGCCGCCAATCCGGGCATCAAGATCGAGTACGAGTCGCGTCCGGGCGGTACCGATGGCGACAATATCATCAAGACGCGCCTCGCCACCGGCGAGATGACCGACCTCTTCCTCTACAACACGGGTTCGCTGTTCCAGGCGATCAACCCCACGACCAACCTCGTCGATTTGAGCGACCAGCCGTGGCAGGGCGATGTCCTCGACAGCTTCAAGGTCACTGTCACGGGCACCGACGGCAAGGTCTATGGCGCCCCGATCGGTACCGCCATGGGCGGCGGTATCCTCTACAACATCCCCATCTACAAGGAACTCGGGCTCTCGGTGCCCAAGACCTGGGCCGACTTCATGGCCAACAACGAGAAGATCAAGGCCGCGGGTAAGGTGCCGGTGATCCAGTCGTTCGGCGTCGGCTCCACCTGGACCAGCCAGCTGTTCGTCCTCGGCGACTTCTTCAACGTGCAGACGGCGGTGCCGAACTTTGCCGCCGACTATACCGCCGGCAAGGCCAAGTACGCGTCGACCCCAGCGGCCCTCAAGGGCTTCCAGTATGGCGAGGACGTGTTCAAGGCCGGCTATCTCAACCCCGACTTCGCCGTGGCGACGTTCGAGGAGGCCGTCGTCAAGGTCGCGACCGGCGAAGGCGCTCACTACCCGATGCTGAGCTTTGCGGTCTCGACCATCCAGACGCTGAGCCCCGAGAATGTGAATAATGTCGGCTTCTTCGCCATCCCCGGCGATGACGCGGCCAAGAACGGCCTCACCGTCTGGACCCCGGCCGGTATCTATATCCCCAAGACCTCCAAGCACCCTGAAGAGGCCAAGAAGTTCCTGGCCTATGTCGCCTCCGTCGCCGGTTGCGACATCCAGACGGCCACGGTCGGAGCCGCCGGTCCCTACGTCGTCAAGGGCTGCACCTTGCCCACCGACGTGCCGCCAGTCGTTGCCGACTTGCTGCCGTACTTCCAGCAGGAAGGCACCACGTCGCCGGCGCTCGAATTCGTGTCGCCGATCAAGGGGCCGAACCTCGAGCAGATCACCGTCGAAGTGGGTTCGGGCATCCGTCCGGCTGCCGAGGCCGCCGCGCTCTATGACGAAGACGTCAAGAAGCAGGCCATGCAGCTCGGGCTTCCCGGCTGGAACTAAGACTGACAGAATGATCCCGCACCCGGGCAACCGGGTGCGGCCTACCTGCTAAGGGAGCGGCCGTTGTCCATCGCAGTCGAAGCCGGTGCCGCTCCAGCGGCCCGCCCCCAGGATAGCGCCAAAGCCAGGAGCGCCTATCCCAACTGGTTCTTCATCCCCGCCGCCATCATCTACGGCGTGCTGTTCCTGTTCCCGACGATCGCGTCGCTGTTCTTCTCGCTGACGCGCTGGACGCTGTTTGAAGCGCAGTTCATCGGGCTCGACAATTTCGTCCAGTTCTTCCGCGAACCGTTCCTCATCAAGGGCCTCGTCAACACGCTGATCTATGGCGTGCTCACCTCGGGTCTCAAGGTCGTGCTCGGGATGATGCTGGCGCTGCTGCTGACCTCCGACATCATCGGGCGGGGGTACCTGCGCGCCGTGGTGTTCTTTCCGGTGCTGGTCTCGACGATCGGTGTCGGCATTACGTTTACGGTGCTGATGCACCCCACCCAGGGCATCATCAACGACACCCTCGGGCTCTTCGGGATCAAGGGGCCAGGCTGGCTGTCCGATCCCAACTGGGCGCTGATCTCGGTGGCGCTGGTCGATGTGTGGAAGGGTGTCGGGCTCGCGACGGTCATCTATATGGCGGGCGTCGTGTCGATCCCGCAGGACTATTTCGAGGCCGCGCGGATCGACGGCGCGACGAGCTGGCAGAATTTCTGGGCCATCACGCTGCCGCTGCTGCGTCCCGCGACCGTCACCGTCGTCACGCTCTCCTTGATCGGCGGCCTCAGGTCCTTCGATCTCATCTGGGCGATGACCAAGGGTGGCCCGGGCTTCACCTCCGACGTGATCGCGTCGGTGATCTATAAGCAGTACCAGGCCGGCTTCTATGGCTTGTCGACGGCCGGCAACGTGGTGCTGTTCATCCTTGTCGCGATCATCATCGTGCCACTGTCGATCTGGTTCAACAGCCGGGAGATCGAGCAATGAACAAGGCTCGTCGCTACATCGTCGGCGGCATCGCGATCCTCGCCTCGATCGTGGTGTTCATCGTCCCCTTTGCCTACATCGTCCTCACCTCGATCAAGGATGCAAGGCAGGCCGCAACTCGCAATTTCGATTTGCCGATCAAGTGGCAGTTCTGGGAGAACTTTGTCGACGTCATCCAGACGCGCGACTACATGCTGGTGACGGCCTTCATCAACTCGATGATCCTTACCGTCGCAAGCGTCACGCTGCTCGTGATCTTTGGCGCGATGGTCGGCTTCGTGCTGCAGCGGCGGCCCTCGCGCTGGACCGGCATCGTCAACTTCTTCGTGCTCGCCGGGCTCATCATCCCGCCCGCGGTCGTGCCGACGATCTGGGTGTTGCAGGGCCTTACCCTGTTCAAGACCATGCATGGCATGATCCTGATCGAGGTCGCTTATGGCCTCAGCTTCTCGATCCTGCTGTTCCGCTCGTTCATCGCCACGGTGCCGCGCGAACTCGATGAAGCCGCCATCATCGACGGCGCGGGACCGATGCGGCTGTTCTTTTCCGTGGTGCTGCCGCTGCTGAGGCCGGTCGTCGTCACTGTGATCGTGGTGCAGTCGGTCGCGATCTTCAACGACTTCACCAATCCGCTCTATTATCTGCCGGGCAAGGAGAACGTGACGGTGCAGCTCACGCTCTTCAACTTCCAGAGCCAGTTCAACACGCAGTTCAACCTGCTGTTCATGAACATCCTCCTGATCACCATCCCGCCGCTCATCGTCTACATCTTCTTCAACCGGCAGATCGTGGCGGGCCTGACCGCGGGCGCGGTGAAGGGCTAGAGCCACTCCGGCGCGATGGTCGCGGTCAGCGTCAGCCTCTCGCCCGGTGCGAGGCGTTGCGGTGGAGCGACGCCGGGGCCGTTGCGGTTGTGCGCATCGACGCTGTGACTCACCGGCTCGATCGAGATGAAGTCGGCTGACTTCGAGGGCGAATAGAGGATCAGCGTGCGGAGCGGCTGGTCGGCGGTGACGGTAGCGGCGAGGCTTCGCGACGGCCACTCGATGCGGGCTTGTCCACTCCAACCGGTGATAGCGTTGTTGAGCCAGCGATCGGGCAGAGGGGGCGCGTCCTCGAAGTCCCAGTCTGGATCCCCGGCGAGATAGCGGTCGGGCAGATGGTCCGAGGTCTCCGTCCATACGCCGGCGGCGACGAAGCCGAGCCGAGCGTCAGGTGTCCGTGGGAACCACGGGTGGAACCCTCCGCCGTAGGGCAGGGCGATGTCGGCACGATTCGTGAGCGCGAGACTCATGCGCAACGCGGAGCCCTCCAGGGCATAAGTGAGTTGGGCGTCGTAGCGGAAGGGGCCAGGGCCACGTGATCTCAGGTTGAGCACCGCAAGAGACTCTGTCGCTTCGGCCACGTCCCAGACCGACGCGTAGGCATTGCCATGGTTCGGATAGCGCTCACCGTTGGACTCAAGCGCGTAAAACCGTCCCTCGAAGCTGAAGCCGCCGCCTGATATCCGGTTCGACCACGGCGCCAGAACGTTGCTGGCCAGCGCGAACGGGCCCGAGCGGCCCGAATCGGCCGAGGCGAGGAGGATCGGCCGCCGGCCGCTGGGCGTCTCGGCGTCGTATTGCGCCACTGCACCGCCCATTTCGGGGGCCAACTCGACGACCGCCCTGTCACCAACAAGTCGCAGCATCCATCCCTCCGCCGTCGTTGACACCATACGACAATATGGTTTTATTTGTACGACATATTTGTCGCGGGACTCGCCCGCGCAGGGAGGACAAACGTGGGAATCACCGCTCGCGATCGCTATTGGCTGCTCGAAAGCGGGAGCACAGCCTTCGCGCTGGGGCTCGATGACACCGGCGTCCTGATCCAGACCTGGTACGGGCCGCGGCTGCCGCGCTTCGAGGACTATCCGGCCGCCAGGCGCGGGCCGATCTTTGCCATGGAATACACCATGCAGCAGACGCACCAGGACCTCGCTACGGGCGAGGCGGGCGCGTCGGACGAGCGCAGCATCGACGCCACCAATGACAGCGGATTGCGTGGACTTGTGCTCCGCCTCGAGTCCGCGAGCGTCGACGGTGACACGCTGCACCTCGCTCTCAAGGACGAGGGGCACAACGCGATCGTCACGCTGAGCTATCGCGTACTCGAGCCGTTCGGGCTCATCTCGCGTCGTGTCACAGTGCGCAATGGCGGCGCGAGCGCGATGCACCTGACGCGGCTTCTCTCGGGCACGTTCTATCTCCCGCAGTCGCATGACTACACGCTCAACCATCTCGATGGGCGCTGGGGCGACGAGTTCCGCATGCAGCGTGAGCCGTTCGTGCATGGCGTCATCCAGCGCGAGAGCCGCCGCATGACAACGTCGCATGGCGGCGTGCCGTACTTTGCGGTCGAGCGCAGTACGCCCGGTCTCGCCGCAAGCGAAGAGCGTGGAGCGCTGTGGTTCGGCTCATTGAACTGGAGCGGCAACTGGAAGCTCATCGCCGAGCGCACCCGCGATGGCCGCGCTGTCGTTCACCTCGGCATCAACGATCATGACTTCGTCTACGACCTGCGTTCGGGTGAAGAGTTCGCGGCACCCGAAATTTTCTTCGGCTACACCGAGGGCGGTTTCGGGGCTATGAGCCGCGCGTTCCACGACTTCGTGCGCGAGCAGCATTCGCCGCGCCCGAACTACGTGGCGCCTGTCGTCTACAACTCCTGGTATGCGACGCTGTTCGACGTCACCGTCGATGGCCAGTCGGCGATCGCCGACAAGGCGGCTGCGATGGGCGTTGAGATGTTTGTCATCGATGATGGCTGGTTTCATGGGCGAAACCATGATCGCGCGGGACTCGGCGACTGGTGGCCGGACGAGGTGAAATTCCCCAGGGGGCTGACACCGCTCGCCGATCTGGTCAGGGCCAAGGGCATGAAGTTCGGCGTGTGGATCGAACCCGAGATGGTCAATCCGGACTCCGATCTCTACCGCGCGCATGCCGACTGGATCATTCACTTCCCTCAGCGTGAGCGCACGCTCGGGCGCAATCAGTCGATGCTCAATATAGGACGTGCCGACGTGCAGGATTACCTCATCGGCGTGTTCGACAGGCTGCTCAGCGAAAACGCCATCGACTTCATCAAATGGGACATGAACCGCAACGTCAGCGAGCCCGGCTGGCCGACGCACGATCGCGACCAGCGTGAGATCTGGGTGCGCTATGTGGACGGCCTCTATCGCGTGTGGGGCGAGCTGCGCCGCAGGCATCCCGATGTCATCTGGGAGAACTGCTCGGGCGGCGGCGGCCGCGTCGATCTGGGCATGATGGCGATCACCGAGCAGAGCTGGACCAGCGACAACACCTTGCCGCCGGCGCGCCTCGATATCCAGGAAGGCTACAGCCAGCTGTTCCCGGCCAACACGATGGCTGCCTGGGTCACCGATGAGCACAAGGATGCCTTCTCGCTCGACCTCCGCTTCCACGTCAGCATGGCCGGTGCGCTTGGCGTCGGCGGCAATCTGCTCAACTGGACGGACGCCGAACTCGAGACGGCGCGCCGGCACGTCGCGACATACAAGCAGATCCGCCCGCTGGTTGCCGGCGGCGATCTGTATCGCCTCTGCTCACCGCGTGAGAGCGCGTTCAGCGCGCTGATGTATGTCGCCAAAGACAAGTCGGAGGCCGTGCTGTTTGCCTATCGGCTGCTGCCGAGCCGGCCGCTCAGGAACCCGCTGATCCGGCTCGCCGGACTTGATCCCCACGCGCGCTACTCGGTCGAGGGAGATGACCGGGTGCTGTCAGGCAAAGCCTGGGCGGAAGTCGGGCTCAGGGTCGATATCGGCGACCTCGCAAGCCAAATCCTGCGGATCAAGCGTGTCTGATTATTTGTCGTACCTGCTAGACAATATGTACGACATATTCTAGCGTGACCGTAAGCCGCTCGGGAGAGGGCGGCTCCACAGGGAGGACCAGATGAGGTTGATGATTGGGCGCTCCGGCGCCCTCGCTTCCGCTATTGTCGGAATCTCGCTGCTCGCGACATCAGTCGCGATGGCGCAGACCTATTCGGAGGCACCGGCGCTCGCCGATGCCGTCAAGGCAGGGACGCTGCCGCCGGTCGAGCAACGCATTTCGGACAATCCGCTGGTGCTGACGCCGGTCGACAGCGTCGGCACCTATGGCGGTGTCATCCACGATGTCACCAAGGCCAATCTCGACTGGGAGAAGATGATCCTCCAGGTCGAGCCGTTCGCCCGCTGGGAGCGCGACCTCAATGGCGTGCGCCCCAACGTCGCCGAATCATGGGAATGGAACGACGCTTACACCGAGCTCACGATCAACTTGCGCAAGGGGATCAAGTGGTCGGACGGCGAGCCGCTGACCGCGGACGATTTCATGTTCTTCTGGAACGACGTCGTCCTCGACGACAGCGTGCCTGTGAGCTTCCCGGCCGGCACCGTGATCAATGGCGAGCCGCCCAAGGTTGAAAAGCTCGACGAAGATACAATCAAGTTCACCTTCGCCGGCCCGAACCCGCTGTTCATGGAGCTGAGCTCGCGCGCTTACTACAACAGCGCGCAGTGGCTGATCCCGGCGCACTACATGAAGCAGTTCCTGCCCAAGTATAACCCGGACATGAAGGACAGCACCGAGTTCGACAAGCGCTACTCGATGGACACCCGCATTCAGTTCCCGGACATGCCTACGCTGGGTGGCTGGATGGTGAGCGAATACACGCCGGGCCAGCGGCTCACCGCGACGCGCAATCCCTACTACTGGAAGGTCGACACCGAAGGCCATCAGCTGCCTTATATCGACGGTATCGAATCGACCGTTGCGACCGACGACGCGGTGGGTCAGGCCGTGCTGCTAAATGCTATCGCCGGCAAGCTCGACTTCCAGTCGCGCGAGTTCAACCTCGCCGATGTGAGCCTCCTCATGGAGAACCAGGAGAAGGGCGGCTACAGCGTCAAGCTCTGGGATCGCGGCGATTATGCCTGGCCCTGGATGATGCCGATGTATGACTACAAGGACGAAGGCATCCGCGACTTGTTCTACACGCCCGAGTTCCGCCGTGCGCTCTCGGTGGCGATGGATCGCGACAAGTACAACCAGGTTGCCGCCTTCGGTCTTGCCAAGCCGCGCCAGTTCGCACTGAGCCCGCTCAGCCCGGAACTGCAGACACCGCAGGGTAAGGAGTTCTACGAGAAGTGGGTCAACTCCTACATCCAGTATGACCCGGATCAGGCCAAGGCCTGGCTCGACCAGATCGGCGTCGTCGACAAGGACGGCGATGGCTGGCGCGACCGGCCGGATGGTACGCGCCTCCAGATGATCGTCGACATGATGCCCGGCGACAAGCAGACCGCCGACATCATGGATCTGATGAAGGAAGACTGGGACGCTATCGGCATCGAGACGCTGCTCAACACGGCTGACTGGGGCACCCTGTCGGAGCGCCAGAAGGCGGGCGAGGTGATGATGCGCGCCTGGGGCAGTGCCGCGGGCTGGGGCCTCCTCTCCGCGCCCACCGTGTGGGCACCGGTCGAGAACGCCGAGTGGACCATGGGCGGCATGTCGATTGCGCTCAACTACCAGAGCGGCGGCAAGGAAGGTGAGCCGGCACGCCCGGGCTCGGCCCTCGAGAAACTGCAGAAGGCTTATTCCAAGGCCGTGCAGGCGCTCGATCCCGACGCCCGCAATGCGGCATTGCTCGAAGCCTACCAGATTCATCTCGACGAGGGTCCTCTCACCATCGGCACCGTTGGCGAGGATCCCACTCCGGTGGTCGTCTCCAACAAGCTGCGCAACGTGCCGACGGTCGGCCTGATCGGCTCGTGGGACATGGGCTTCCCCGCTACGGCCGACCCGGAGCAGTTCTACTTCGCCGAGTAGCCTATTCTGGCTCTGTCCAACCGCAGTGGTTGATAAGATTACGGCGGCGCCCACGGGCGCTGCCGACTTCCGGAGGCTCAGTCATGATCCCTTACATCGGCAAACGGCTTGTGATCATGCTGCCCACGCTGCTGCTGATCATGGCGGTCGGCTTCTTCATCATGCAGCTGCCGGCGCAGGACTATGTGAGCCAGTACGTGGCGCGCCAGGGCCTCACGGGCAACACCACGGCAATGCTGCAGGAAGAGTTGCTGCGCCATTCGCTCGGGCTCGACCGGCCGCCGATCGAGCGCTTCATCACGTGGTTCTTCGACTTCTTCCGCGGCCAATGGGGCACCTCGTTCGTCGACTCGAGGCCGGTGACCACGATCATTCTCGAGCGCCTGCCGGCAACGCTCGGCATCTCGTCGCTCGCGTTCCTGTTGTCGTGGGGCGTCGGCATTCCGCTCGGCGTCTACTCGGCGACGCACCAGTACAAAATCGGCGACGTCGCGCTCACCACGCTCGCCTTCATCGGCATCGGCCTGCCTGATTTCCTCGTCGCGATGTTCTTCCTTGTCGCGGCATTCCTCGCCAGCGGGCAGGTCCTGCTCGGCTTGAACTCGCAGCAGTTCATCAATGCGCCCTGGGATTTGGCGCGCATTCTCGACTTCTTCTCCTATGCCTGGCTCAGCGTCACCGCCGTGGCGTTCACGGGCATGGCGCTCATCATGCGCGTCACGCGCAACAATATGCTCGAAGAGCTTGGTAAGCCCTATGTGCTGACGCTGCGCGCCAAGGGCCTGCCCGAGCGCGTGGTGATCTGGAAGCACGTGTTCCGCAACGCGCTCCATCCGCTGGTGACGATGTTCGGCCAGGTGCTGGCTTTCCTCATCAACGGCTTCGCCATCACCAGCGCGGTGCTGAACCTGCCCACCATCCAGTCGGTGTATCTCACGGCGACCTTCCAGCAGGACATCTTTCTTGCGGGCGCCATCCTTATCCTCATCGCCATCACCGTGATGGCGGGGAATCTCATTTCCGACGTGATGCTCGCTTGGCTCGACCCGCGGGTGCGCTATGACTGAGCTCGTCGCCGCCGGAGCGCTCGCACCACCGACGGGCGGGGATGTCGCGGGCAGCACGAAGGTGCTGTCGGTCCGCCAGCTCGCCTGGCGCAAATTCCGCAAGAACAAGCTCGCGGTCTTCGGGTTGGTGGTGCTGGTGCTGATGTACCTGACCGCCGCTTTCGCCGGCTTCCTCGCGCCCTATGGCGATCGCGAGACACATTCCCAGTTCGCGCGCATCGGCCCACACGGGCTCAACTTCGTCGACATCGAGGGTCAATTCCACCTGGTGCCGTTCGTCTATGGCCTCGAGCGCATGACGGACCGCAAGACCTTCAAGCAGGTGCTGACTGAAGACACGACCAAGCGCTACGAGCTGCGCCTGTTCGTCAAAGGCGCGCCCTACGCACTTTTCGGGTTCATCAAGTCCGACATCCATCTGTTCGGCGTCGAACAGGGCGGCAAGCTCTTCCTGCTGGGTACTGATGGCAAAGGCCGCGATCTCTTCAGCCGCATCATCTATGGCGCGCAGGTGTCGCTCACCGTCGGTCTTGTCGGCGTCGCGCTGTCGCTGTTCATCGGCATCAGCATCGGCCTCGTCACCGGCTACTATGGCGGCTGGTTCGACGAGATCGTGCAGCGCATCATCGAAATGACGCTGGCCTTCCCGCAGATTCCGCTGTGGCTGGCGCTCGCCGCGCTGGTGCCGCCGACCTGGAACAGTATCCAGATCTATTTCGCGATCTCATTGGTTCTCTCAATCCTCAGCTGGGGGGCGCTGGCCCGCCAGGTGCGCGCCATGGTGCTGTCGCTCAAGACGTCCGACTTTGTGCGCGCCGCCAAATACGCCAATGCCTCGACTGTGCGCATCATGTTCCGCCACCTGTTGCCGGGGACGATGAGCCATATCCTCGTGGTTGCGACGCTCACCATTCCCGCGATGATCCTCGGCGAAACGGCGCTCAGCTTCCTCGGCCTCGGCATCAAGCCGCCAATGACCAGCTGGGGCCTGTTGCTCAACGAGGCGCAGAGCGTCCAGGTGATCCTCGAGCTGCCGTGGCTACTCTATCCGGCGGTGTTCGTGGTCCTCACCATCATCTCCTTCAACTTCGTCGGCGACGGTCTGCGCGATGCAGCCGACCCGTTCTCGCGGTGATCTCATGAGCATAGCGAGTTCACCGCTGATTACTGTCGAGGGTCTCGTCACCGAGTTCCGCACCGAAGGCGGGCTGGTGCGCGCCGTGAACGGCATCGATTTCGAGATTGCCCGGGGCGGCACGCTGGCGGTGCTGGGCGAAAGCGGCTGCGGCAAATCGGTGACGGGCTTGAGCCTCCTCAATCTCATCCGCCCGCCCGGCGCCATCGCGGGTGGTCACATCACCTACTACGGCCTGGATGGTGGCAAGCCCGTCGAGATCACGGCTCTGCCACCAACCTCGGAAGCCATGCGCCGGTTGCGCGGTTCCGAGATTGGAATGATCTTCCAGGAGCCGATGACGTCGTTCGATCCGCTCTATACGGTGGGTGAGCAGATCGTCGAGACATTGATGGCGCACAAGCGGGGCTTGAACCGCGCGGCTGCCCGCACCCAGGCCATCGAGATGCTGGCGAAAGTTCGGTTGCCGAGTCCCGAGATCCTCGTCGATCGGTATCCGCACCAGCTATCAGGCGGCATGCGGCAGCGCGTGATGATCGCGATGGCGCTGTCGTGCGGCCCGAAGCTGTTGATCGCCGACGAGCCGACCACCGCCCTCGACGTCACCACCGAGAGCCAGATCCTCGACCTGTTGCAGAGCCTGCAGCAGGAGCTCGGCATGGCGGTGATGTTCATCACCCACGATCTCGCGGTGGCCTCCGAAATGGCCGACGAGGTGGTGGTGATGTATCTGGGTTACGTCGTCGAGCGCGGGCCCGTCGACGAGGTGCTGGCGAACCCCAAGCACCCCTACACGCAGGCCCTGCTCGAATCCGTGCCGCGCATCGATGCCGACAGCAAGGAGCGGCTGCGCACCATCGAGGGCATGGTGCCGACACCCGACCAGATGCCGCGCGGCTGCCCGTTCCACACGCGGTGCCGCCATTTCATGCCGGGCATTTGCGACACCGCGCTGCCGCCGCTCTACATCGCGGGTCCGGACCACGAGGCGCGCTGCGTGCTCGTTGCCCCCGATTTTGCGAGGGAGCCAGCATGAGCGAGGCACCAAACATTCTCGAGGTCCGCGGCGTCAGCAAGACCTTCACACTGGCAAGTGGCATTTTCCGGCGCGACTCCGGCACGGTTCGCGCGCTCGACGACATCAGCTTTAATGTTCCGGCGGGTGCGACCGTCGGGCTCGTGGGCGAAAGCGGCTGCGGCAAATCCACGATGGGTCACGTCATCATGGGCGGGCTCAAGGCCGACGCGGGCGAGATCGTCTTTGCCGACCCCGACAGGGGCAATGTGAACCTTGTGGGTGCCGGCAAGGACATGCTGCGGCACGTCCGGCTCAACATGCAGATGATCTTCCAGGATCCCAACGCTTCGCTCAATCCGCGCATGCGCTTGTTCGACCTGATCGCCGAACCCCTTGTCATCAACAAGGTGCTGTCAGGCAAGGCGCTCGAGGAGCGCGTGGTGCAACTGCTCGAGCAGGTGGGCCTGTCACCGCGCTACATGTTCCGTCATCCGCATGCGCTGAGCGGCGGCCAGCGGCAGCGCGTGGTGATCGCGCGGGCGCTGGCGCTCAATCCGCTGCTTGTGGTCGCCGACGAGCCGATCTCGGCGCTCGACGTCTCGATCCAGGCGCAGACGCTCAACCTGCTCAAGGATTTGCAGGCCGAGCGCAAGCTCACCTATCTGTTCATCGCGCACGACTTGGGCGTCGTGAACCATTTCACCGATACGACTGTCGTGATGTATCTCGGCCGCGTCATGGAAACGGGCGTCACCCGCGACGTCTTCCGCCAACCGCTCAACCCCTACACCGAAGCGCTCATCGGCAGCGTGCCCCGTATCGGCGCGCGGAAGAAAGGCGGCCGCCGCATTGTCGCGGCAGGCGAAGTGCCGAGCGCGGCCAAGCCGCCAAGCGGCTGCCATTTCCACCCGCGCTGCCCTTACGCACAGGACATCTGCCGGCACGAAATCCCCGCACTGCGGGAGATCCGGCCGGGGCGCCAGTCGCGCTGCCATTTCGCCGAGACGCTCGAGCTCTCAGGCATGACCAACGAGCCGGCGCCCGCGCCGGTCGCCAATTAATGGATTTGACCCCAATGCATTCGACCCCAGGAACCGCGGCGCCATGAAGATCACCTCCATCACCGCCCGCATCTGCAATGCCGAGATGCGCAACTGGATCTTCGTTCGGGTCGAAACCGACCAGCCGGGACTGATCGGCTGGGGCGAGGCGACCCTCGAATTCAAGACGCGCGCCGTAATCGGCGCCATCGAGGACATCGAGCCGATGCTCGTCGGGCTCGATCCGCGTGACATCGAGCACCTGAGCCAGGTGATGACCCGGCACGGCTTCTGGCGCATGGGCGTCATCGGGATGACCGCGATATCAGGCATCGAGATGGCGCTATGGGATATCCTGGGCAAAGATCTCGGTGTTCCGGTCTGGCGCCTCCTCGGTGGCAAGGTGCGCGAGTACCTGCGCACCTATACCCATCTCGGCCTCGGCGACATGCGCGCAGTCTATGAGACCGAGACCGCCGCTTCGCTGGTCGAACACGGCCGCCGCGTTGTGCAACTCGGCTATGATGCCGTAAAGGTCGTCTGCATCCCCTATACGCACTACCTCGCGCCCAATGCCGATGTGGATCGCGTCGCGCGCATGCTCAACGATCTGCGCGAGGCGGTCGGTCCATCGATCGACATCATGGTCGATTTCCACGGGCGTCCCGCCTCGGCGGTCGCCGCGCTCGCCTATATCGAGGCGTCGCGCGACGCCCGGTTGATGTTCGTCGAAGAACCGGTTCCTCCCGAGGATCTCGCCGGCCTCGTGACAGTGACGCGGCAATCGCCCGTCCCTGTTGCGGCCGGCGAGCGCCTTATCGGGCGCCGCGAGTTCGAGCCCGCTTTCCGCGAGCGGGCCTTCCACATCGCACAGCCCGACATCTGCCATGTCGGCGGGTTGGGGGAAGCCAAAAAGGTCGCCGCGATGGCGGAAACCGCCGGCATCGGCCTCGCGCCGCACAATCCGCTCGGCCCGATCGCCGGCGTCGCGGCGCTGCACTTTGGCGTGTCGACCCCGAACGTCATCATTCAGGAAGAGATGTCGGGCGCCGTGCCCTGGTACGGCGACGTTGTGCAATGGCCGATCGAGCGGAAGGCGGGCCGCTGGGATGTGCCGCACAAGCCGGGCCTCGGGATCGAAGTCGACGAGAAAGTCATCGACGCCCACCCCTACGCGCCCGATATCATCCACCCGCGCGCGGCCGTGATGGGCGACGGTACGATCGTGGATTGGTGATGGATCGCCTCAGGGGCAAGCGCAGCATCGTTACGGGTGCCGGGCAGGGGATCGGCGAAGCGATCGCCCGTGTCTTCGGCGGGGAAGGTGCGCGCGTCATCATTGCGGAGAAGAACGAGGCAACGGGGGCCGCTGCCGCCGAGGCCATCCGCGCGGCGGGTGGCGAGGCGCATTTCGTGCCCACCGACGTCACCGACAAGGCCGCGATCGAACACCTGCGGGCCAAAACCGTCCGCCTCCTCGGTGGCATCGACGTGCTGGTCAACAATGCCGGCGCCAACGTCTTCTACGCGCCGCTCGAGATGCCCGAGGGCGAGTGGGAGCGGTGCCTGAAGCTCGACCTCGAAGCCGCGTGGCTCTGTGCTCGCGCGGCGCTGCCGCATATGCTCGAGGCGGGCGGCGGCGCGATCGTCAACATCGCCAGCACGCACAGCTTCAAGATCATCCCGCACACCTTTCCCTATCCGGTGGCCAAGCACGCGTTGATCGGGCTCACCCGGGCGCTCGCCATCGAGTACGCAGCGCAAAACATCCGGGTGAACGCGATCGCGCCGGGCTACATCGACACGCAGATCGCGCGCGACTACTGGGCCGGTTTCCCCGACCCCGCGACCGAGCGGGCGCGGGCAGAAAACCTCCATCCGCCCAAGCGCATCGGCCGGCCTGAGGAGATCGCGATGACCGCGGTGTTCCTCGCCTCCGACGAAGCGCCCTTCCTCAATGCGGAAACAATCCTCGTGGATGGAGGCCGTTCGGCGCTCTATCACGACTGACCCGGCCTATCCCGGGATAGCAGGACGTTGTAGGAGAGGGCAGGATTGAGGAGCGTATGGCAGACACCGTAACACCGCTCAAATCGACTGCCAGCGCGCCCACCTTCGTGCGCGAGCGTGTGCTCGCGACGCTCGGCCAGCGCATCCTCTCCTCGCACTACCCGCCCGGTTCGACCCTTCCCACCGAAGCGCAGCTTTGCGCCGAGTTCGGCGTCAGCCGCACTGCCATGCGCGAAGCGATCAAGATGCTGGCAGCCAAGGGGCTGGTGGTCTCGCGCCAGCGCGCCGGCACCCGCGTCCAGGATGCCGCGAGCTGGAACCGGCTCGACACGGACGTCCTCACCTGGATGAGTGCCGCCGAGCCGGACCCCGAGTTCGTCGCCGGGCTCATCGAAGTGCGCCAGGCGCTGGAGCCTGCTGCCGCGCGGCTCGCCGCCATCCGTGCCACCTCGCGCGATCTCGCCCTCATCGAGCAGGCCTATGAGGCGATGTGCGCCGCGCCCCTCGACGATCTGGCGGCCTGTGCCGAAGCCGATGTCGGCTTCCACGTCCGTATCCTCCAGGCGAGCCACAATCCGGTGTTCGCCGGCCTGGGCAACCTCATCGGCCAGGCGCTGTCGAATTCGTTCCGGCTGACGACGTCGGTCTCGCAGTCCTATGTCGCGACCCTCACCGCCCACGGCGACGTGCTCGAGGCGATCCGCCTGCGCCAGCCGGACGTCGCCAGCGAACGCATGCGTGCCCTGATCGATATCGCCTCGACCGATCTGATCAGACACGTCGAAATCATGCGCCGCGCCGCGGCCGAGCCGCCCAAGCGCGCCGGGGCCAAATAGCGCCCTTTGCCTTTCCGCCTCACCCGAACCTATAAGGGCTCGGGAGACTCGAATGGCCGACACCGCGTCCAAAAAACCACGCCGCAATCTGCTGCCGCTGCTGATCGCGATGCTCGCGGTCGCGGCGATTGCGCTGGTGGTTGTCGGGCGCCTCATCGGGCCGTCGACGGTCGACGAGCCGGGCTGGCAGGATGCGATCTATTCGGTGCTGTTGGCATTTACGGTCGACGGCACGTTCCTGGGTAAGCAGAGCCCAGTCACACTGATCGGCGCGCTGCTCGCGGCGGCAGTGTTTTATGTCGCGTTGTTCTCAAGCCTCTGGGTGGTGTTCCGCAAGCGGCTTGTCGCATGGTGGGCGTCGCGCAGCCGGGGGCATGTGGTGGTCATCGGTGACGATGAAGCGACCGCGGAGCTGGCGACGGCTCTCAGTTCCGACGCGAACGTCGTTCTGGTATCCGCCGATCCCGTGCAAGGCAAGCGCCTCTTCGGCGTCGAGCGGCCTGACACGACGTCCGAGCTCGTTGCCGCAGCCAACATTCAACGCGCCCGCTCCGTCGTCGTCATGCTGCCAGACGAGAAGGTCAACACCGCGATCGCGACGGCCATCGCCAGCGGCCGCAGCGGCAATGAGCCCGCCATCTGGTGCCGCACCGGCGACAGGCTGATCGCCGACCGCGTCTCGGCCGTCGAGAGCGGCAGCGCCCGTATCCACGTCTTCGGCGAAGCACAGATGATGGCGCGCAGTATGTTTGCAAGCCATCCCGCGCACGCGGTGGCCGAACGCATGGCCGCTTCCCGCGTGCACTTCGTCATCCTTGGCTTCGGCCGGCTCGGACAGGAGATGGCGGAGGAGGCGATCTTCTCGGGGATCGCCGAAGGGCTTGGCATGCCGATGATCACTGTTATCGACCGCCACGCCGCATCAGCGGAGATGATCTATCGCGAGAGCCGGCCGGCGCTCGACAAGGCCGCAGACTTTGCCTTCATCGAGGCCGAGCTGATCACGGCCGAGAACGCGCCGGTGCTGCCGCAGCCGGTGCTGGCGGCACTTGCCGCGCGCGACGAGATCGCCCGCGTTACCGGCATTCTGATCTGCCTCGGCAATGATGCCGACAATGTGCGCTTCGCACTGGCGCTGCCTGATCTCAGGCGTCGCGAAGGCCGTTACTTTGCGCCGGCCTTCATGCGCCTCAGGGATCCCGACGCCGAGAGCGTGGTCTTTGCAACGGCGCAGCCGCACGTGCTCGATCCCAATGATGGTGTCAATCCGCTGGAGCGGCCGACACGGCTCATCGCCAGCGACATCCTCGACAGCGCGCATCGCGACGAAGCGGCCCGACTGCTGCATGAAGCGTATGCCGTTGGTGCGGCCGCCTCGGCAAACGCTGCGACCGATTGGAACCACCTTCCAGAGACGTTCCGCCGCGCCAATCGCCGCAGCGCCGATCACATCGCGGCAAAGCTGTTCTCGATCGGCCTCACCTCCGAGCACGATGCGCATGCGCCGATCCTGGTCGAGCGTCGCGCGCATCAGCGTACAATCGCGGCACTGCAGTCGGACGACGACGCCCGCCTGCCGGCACTGGCAGCGCTCGAGCATCGTCGCTGGACCGCCGACCGGGTCATCGACGGCTGGTCCTATGCGGCCATTCGCGACGATGATCGCAAGTATCATCCGCTGCTCGAACGTGGCGATTATGCCGATCTTCCGGAGGTCGAGCAGAAGAAGGACCGTGACCAGATCCGCACCGTGCTCTCCTCGGTCGTCATCGCCGACGGCAAAGGCGCCATGCCCGAGACCCGCGTGGCTCTCGCCGGCCACCGCAATCTTCCTCCCGACGAAGAGAAGCGCGCCGTAGCCGCTTTGGTCGAGCGGCTGATTCCGCGGCTCGCCTCTGGGGATCGCGTCGTGACGCTGGTCTCGCCGCTCGCCCCCGGCGCCGACCTCGCGCTCGCCGATGCCGTCGCATCAGCACTCACAGGCAAGGTCGGCGAACTCCGGCTGATCGTGCCGGAAGCCGTGCCCTATCGCGTGGTGCTGGATGTTGTCGCGCGCGAGGGCGGCACAGATCCCGTCCACTTCGGTGAGGCCGTGCTGAAGCGCCGCCGCACGCTGTTCGACCGCTTCGCGCGCGTCGACATCGTGCGCATCGGCTTTGCCGGCAAAACCGACGATTCCTACCGCCGCGACAAGGCGCAGTTCGAGCTCGGTCTCGTTCGCGCCAATGCCTATCTGGTCCGCCGCTCAGACCTCCTGGGCGTTCTGTGGGACGGCGAGCCTGGCCGCGGGCCGGGCGGAACCGGCGACCTGGTCGCCGCCTGGCGCGATCCGAAGCGCCTGCCCGCAGCGGTCGATCCCGGTCCGTCGCCGGTTCGTCCGGGACCCGCCGATCGCGAAGCGAGCCTTATCGCCATTCGTGCCGAACGACCGACTGCTCACTGATTTCAGTGGATCGGGAGTTTTCCGGGACCTGTTCCGGTCTTTCGCAATGTCGTGGTTGCAGTTAACGTCGATCCCATATTTTGGGGGATGGGGTTTGAACGATTACGTCAGGGGGCGGATCGCCAGTCGGGCGGTCCGCGTTGAAGATGTCGCGCGCGAGGCGGGGGTCTCGCCGATAACGGTTTCGCGCGCCCTCAGCGCGCCGCACAAGGTGAAGGCCGAGACGCGGGTGCGCGTCATGGCGGCGGTC
>JADMIO011432778.1_pt1 | contig 40083 bp, 27 predicted proteins | sample 8958161 | NCBI WGS metagenome assembly JADMIO01 (sample SAMN16585339, study PRJNA669376) | soil metagenome | isolation source: Crop rotation soil | place: USA: Cullars Rotation, Alabama | collected 2011
GCCGCGACTTCAAGTCACGTGAATTCCAAGCTTCGGATCCCACTGTGCTGGAAAGGACAGCCCGCCGCGGATCAATCGCTGAAAGTACAGCGGCAGCTGATAGAGGTCAAGGAGCGTCATTGTACTCGGCATGCACCGTTTCGACAAAGCAGGCCGACAGTTTTTCTTCCGGTTTTTTCCTTTTCTTCCGGTTTTTTCCCGTCTTCCCGTCTTTCCCGCGGCGCGCGCCGCTCCCGCGCACGGGTGGCGGCCGCGCACGCCCGCACCGCTCCGCACTAGTGCAGCTGAGAAAGGTCGAGCGGCTGCTGGCGAAGCTTCTTGTCGCTCCTGTAGAACGTGCTGCCCGCCGCCTTCCGCAGCCGGAAGTAGGGCTGCAGGACCTCGATCGACCTCTGCATCCCGACGGCGATATGCTGGCGAACCTCTTCCGCCGCCCGCGCCGGGTCGCCGCTGATCACCGCTTCAGCCAGCTCCTGATGCCGGGTGTGGGAGTCCTCGGGGCGCGGCTGGCGCATCACGCAGAACCAGATCGAGGCCAGCGCGTGCGTCCGCTCGATCGCGTCGAGCAGCGCCGGGCAGCGGCTGCACTGGGCGATGCGGCCGTGCAGCTTCTGGTGCACGCTCAGGTACAGCGGCCGATCCGACTGCATCGAGAGCGCGTCCACGCGCACCGCGAGCCGCTTCAATTCGGCGCGCTCGCTCGGCGTCGCCACTTCCGTGAAGCGCATCGCCGCCTGGACTTCCAGGGCCTCCCGGACCACGTAGTGCCCTTTCACGTCTTCGAGCGACGGGATGCGGACCCGGGTGCCGGCGCGGGGACGGCTTTCGAGCAGCCCCTCGAATTCGAGCCGCAGCAGCGCCTCGGAGACCGGCAGGAAGCTCATGCTGAGCTCGGCGGCGAGCTTTCGCCGTGAGATCACCTGGCCGAGGAGGATCTCGCCACGGAGGATTCGCTGCCGCACGATCGTGTAGGCTTCGGCCGCCAGACTGGACGCTTCGGCAGAATCTCTCATGTCGTTCGCCCTTCCGCCGCACGCCGTGCGGCGCCCTCGCGAAGGAACTCACGCCCGCGGAAATCGAATTCTACGCAACGTCACTCGACAGTGGGACCGTCGCGACACGCACGGCAGCCCGCCCCGCGCCTCCGCACGACACCACTAGTGGACCGTATCAACTGATTGAGCAGTGGCCACAACAAGCCTTGGACGGCGGATCCCGCGGGCGCGACAACGGAGCGCCCGCTACCGTTCTGGCTGATACGTGCCACCAGGGCATCCGGATGGCCGATTACTATATCAGTTACGGTGCTGCACAACGTCCACGGATGGCGGCGTGCGCTGATTCGCTCCGTCGCCGGTGCCGCGCTCCTGAGCGCTGCGGCATGCGCCGGGAGCGGGCGTCCCGCCGCCCTCGACCGTCTCCACCCGTGCGCGACCGCTGAAGGGCCGAACGACGGCTATTGCGGTACGTTCGAGGTCTTCGAGCACCGGTCGGCGGCTGCGGGCAGGCGGATTTCGCTGAAGATCGTCGTCCTTCCCGCCCTCGGCAACGACAGCGAGCCCGATCCGCTGTTCTTTCTCGCCGGCGGGCCGGGCCAGGGCGCGGCAAAAATGGCGGCGCAGGTCCGCGATGCCTTTCGCGGCATCCAGCGCACCCGCGACATCGTCCTCGTCGACCAGCGCGGAACCGGCGACTCGAACCCGCTGGAGTGCCGCAGCGATACCGACTCCCTGCGCGCCGTCACCGAGTCCGACGATGCCGCCCTCGACCGCCTTCGCGCGTGCCTGAAAGGGTTCGACGCCGACGTGCGCCTCTACACCACCCCGATCGCGATGGACGATCTGGATGACGTGCGCGGCTACCTTGGATACGAGCGCATCAACCTGTACGGCGGCTCGTATGGAACGCGTGCCGCCCTCGCGTATCTGCGACAGCATCCGGACCGCGTGCGCTCGGTCGTCCTGGACGGCGTCGCGCCGACTGATATGCGGCTGCCGCTCTTCAGCGCCCGCGATGCGCAACGCGCGCTCGACAAGCTTTTTGCGGCCTGCGACGAGGATCGGCCCTGCCATGCGGCGTACGGCGACCTGCCGCAGCGCGTCCGCACGCTGCTGGCGCGGCTGGAACAGCATCCCGTCAGCGTGCGGCTGGTCCACCCTCGCACCGGCATGGCCGACGACGTGACGGTGGATGCCCGGTTCGTGGCGTCGATCCTCTTCGGCGCGCTCTACTCGCCGGTGACGGGATCGATCCTGCCGGCGCTCGTCGATCGCGCTGAACGTGACGATTTCCAGGGCCTTCTCGCACTGGGGTTTGCCGGCTCGCCCGAGGAGAACCTGAGCGTCGGCATGCAGCTCTCCGTGCTCTGCAGCGAGGATGTCGTCCGCATCGCGCCCGGCGACATCGAGCGCGAAACGTCGGGCAGCGTCTTCGGCCGCCGTCTGCTTTCCGGCCAGATGAAGGCCTGCGAGTTCTGGCCGAAAGGGTCCATCGACCCCTCGTACTACCAGCCCGTCACCTCCCCGGTTCCGGCGCTCGTCCTGTCCGGCGATGCGGATCCGGTCACCCCGCCGTCGTGGGGAGCCGAGGTGGCGAGCCATCTCTCACGCTCGCGCCACGTGATCGTTCCATCGACAGGTCACGGAGTGATCGGCACGGCGTGCGGCGGCCGGCTGATTCGCGAGTTCATCGACCGGGGCGCCGCCGAGACGCTCGACACGGAATGCGTGCGGACGGTCAAGCGGCCGCCGTTCTTTCTCACGCCAGCCGGCCCGGACCCGGCCCCGTCGGGCAAGGACGCCGCGCCGTGATCCGCATCGACCGCCTGCACAAGCGCTTCGGCAGCGTCACGGCGGTGAACGGCGTCAGCTTCGTCGCCGCGGATGGCGCGGTCACGGGTCTGCTCGGACCGAACGGCGCAGGGAAGACGACAACGCTCCGGATGCTCTACTCCGTGCTCAGGCCAGACTCGGGCGGCATCCTCGTGGACGACGTCGACGCGGTCGCAAGACCGCAGCAGGCGCAGTCGCGGCTCGGCGTACTGCCCGACGGTTTCGGCCTCTATCCCCGTCTCACGCCGCGCGAGCACGTCCGCTACTACGGCGAGCTGCACGGCCTCGGCAGGGTCGCGCTCGAACAGCGGACGCGCGACCTGCTGCAGTCGCTCGACATGAGCGCCATCGCGGATCGGCGCGTGGAAGGGTTCTCGCACGGCGAGCGCACGAAGGTCGCGCTCGCGCGCGCCCTGGTGCACGCGCCGCAGAACGTCCTCCTCGACGAGCCGACCAACGGCCTCGACGTCATGAGCACCCGCGCCGTGCGCGACATGATCCGCCGCCTGCGCGACGAAGGACGATGCGTGCTGTTCTCGAGTCACGTCATGCAGGAGGTCGCCGCGCTCTGCGACGCCATCGTCGTCATCGCGTCGGGATCGGTGGTCGCGGTGGGCACGCCGGACGAACTGCGCGAACAGACAGGGCGCGACAGCCTGGAGGACGCCTTCGTGCAGCTCGTCGGCAGGTAGGACGCCGGTTCCGAGCGTTCGAAACATTCGAAACACGTAGAATCGAACCCGTTCACTTCCTCTCCTCCCAATGACTCGGCCGCTGCAGCAGACGACGGTGATCTTCCGCAAGGAGCTGAAAGACGCCTTTCGCGATCGGCGGGCGCTCTTCTCGATCGTCTTCAGCATCCTGTTCGGTCCCGTGATCATCGGCTTCATGATGAACCGCCTCGCGGACCGGCAGCGCGACGCCGAGGACGTGCGCATTCCCGTGGTGGGCGCCGAGCATGCACCGGCGCTGGTGGACTGGCTGCGGCAGCAGGGCGGAGTGCAGATCGTGGCCGGACCGGCCGACGCGGAAGGGGCGGTGCGCGACCAGACCGAGGAGGTCGTGCTCGTGATCCCGGAGGAGTACGCCGAGCGCTTCCGCGCCTCGCGCCCGGCGCCGGTCAGCGTCGTCGGCGACAGCGCGCGCACGGCGTCGCGGCCGAAGGTTGAGCGCGTTCGCCGCCTGCTGCAGCGCTATGGCGCCGAGATCGGCAGCCTGCGGCTCATCGGCCGCGGCGTGAGCCCCGTGATCGTCACGCCGCTCGAGGTGACCGACGTGGAGGTGTCGAGCGCGCAGCAGCGCGCCGCCACGATCCTGGCGTTCATTCCGATGTTCGTCGTGCTCGCGGCGTTCACCGGCGGCATGCAGATCGCGATCGATTCGACGGCGGGCGAGCGCGAGCGCGGATCGCTCGAGCCGCTGCTCGTGAACCCGGTGCCGAGGGGCGCCGTGGCGGCCGGCAAATGGCTCGCGGCCACGTCGACGTCGATGCTCGCGGTCGCCATCAGCACGGCCCTGTGCGTGTGGATGCTGCGGTTCATTCCGCTGCAGGAGATGGGCATGCGCTTCCGCGTCGGGCCGCTGCAGTGGGGCGGAATGCTCGCCGTCCTGCTGCCGTTCTGTCCCCTCGCCGCCGCCGTGCAGGCGTGCATCGGCACCTCGGCGCGTTCGTTCAAGGAGGCGCAGAGCTACATGACGGTCGTCATGCTGCTTCCGATGCTGCCGGGGCTGCTCGCCACGCTGTATCCGGTGACGACGAACCAGACGTGGGCCTACCCGATCCCGATTCTCGGGCAGTACGGCCTGCTGGCCGGCGTGCTCGGCGGCCGCCCGGCCGGTCCCGTGTCGTTCGCCGCTGCCGCAGCCGGATGCCTCGCCGCCGCGGCGATCCTGCTGCGCGTCACGACGCGGATGTTCCACTCCGAGCGCCTCATCGTCGGTCGATGACTCCGTGAAGCGCTATCTTCCGCTGGTGCTGGCGACCGCGTTCTGGGGCGCCAACTTCAATCTCGGCAAGTTCGTCGTGAAGTACGTCCCGCCGTTCACGGGCGCCGCGCTCCGGTTCACGATCGCGTCGGGCGTGATTGCCGCGCTCTATGCGGCGACGGTGCGGATCGACTGGGCCGACGTGAAGGCGCATCTCCCGGCGTACTGCGCGCTCGGCATCGTCGGCGTCTTCGGCTTCAACGTGCTGATGTTCGCCGGCCTGAAGTACACCTCGTCGGTGAACGGCGCGCTGATCATGGCGACCAACCCGTTGATGACGATGCTGCTGGCAGCCGCGATCCTGCACGACCGGATGCGGCTGCAGCAGAAGGCCGGCGTGGTCCTGTCGCTGGTCGGGATCTTCTTCGTCATCACGGGCGGATCGTGGGCGCTCGTGCGCACGATGAGCGTGGCGGCCGGCGACGGGCTGATGCTCCTCGCCTGCGCGTGCTGGGCCGTCTACGGCGTGCTGGTGCGGAAGTTCCTGCACGGCCGGCCGTCGCTGGCCATCACCGCGATCACGATGGTCGTCGGCACCGCGGCGATGATCCCGTTCGCGCTGTTCGACGCCCATCCGCTCCCGCTCGGCGCGCTTCCGGCGTCCGTCTGGCTGGCGCTGCTCGTCATGGCGATCCCCGGAGCGGTGATGGCGTATCTGTTCTGGAACCGCGGGGTGGCGACGCTGGGACCGGCGAGGACGTCGATCTTCTTCAACCTCGTCCCGGTGTTCACCGTGCTGATTGCCACCGCGGCCGGCGAGCCGATCACGCGGGCGCAGGTCCTCGGCGGGCTCGTCGTGATCGCGGGGTGCGTGCTCTCTCAGTTGAAGCCGGGAGGGCACTGAGGCGACGGAGGGAACGGAGGAATGCATTTACACAGAGGCGCCGAGACACAGAGACGCACGGAGCATTTCTTGAATTGAGTTGTCTCCGTGCGTCTCCGCGTCTCCGTTTCTCTGTGTGAACTCCGTTCCCCCTCCGTTTCCTCCGTCCCCTCCGTTAGCTCATGCAGAACATCATTGCTACGATGAGGACACATGGCGGGTCTGATTGAGGCGATCGAAATCAAGCGCAAGATGTTCTTCGAGTACGAAGGCGTGCCCTACCACTGCATCGACGTCGAGGTGTCGAAACCCACCGCGCGCGGCGGACAGACGCTCGTCCGCCTGAAGATGCGCAGCCTGCTGACCCGCGCCGTGTTCGACAAGACCTTCAAGGCGGGCGAGAAGTTCAAGGAGCCCGACCTGGCCATGGTCGCCGCCACGTATCTCTACTCGGACGCCAGCGGCTACCACTTCATGGACCAGGAAACCTTCGAGACGCTGACCCTGCGGCCCGACGTGGTCGGCGACGACCGCGACTTCCTCGTCGACAACCTGCCGGTCCAGGTCCAGGTGTTCAACGGCTCGCCGATCGGGCTGAGCGTGCCGCCGCACGTCGAGCTCACCGTCGCCGCCACCGAGCCGGGCGTGCGCGGCGACACGGCGAGCGGCGGCGTGACCAAGCCGGCGACGCTCGAGACGGGCCTCGAGATCCGTGTGCCGCTGTTCATCAACGAAGGCGAGAAGGTGAAGGTGCACACCGAGACGCGCGCGTTCGCCGGGCGCGCGTAGCGGCGTTGCACACGGCCGTTGAAGAGACGTTATGCCAGACGGATCGAAGCGCCTCTCGATGGTCCGCTCTTACTCGCCGGCGGACCTGTTCACCCTCGCCAACGCAAGCTGCGGCACGATCTCGATCTTCCTCTGCCTCAGTTATCTCGCGGACGATCGCTCCGGCTTCCTGTGGGCGGCGTTCGTGCTCCCGCTGTTCGCGCTCACGTTCGACGTCCTCGACGGCTACATCGCGCGCCTCGACGCGCGGCGCCAGTCGGTGCTCGGCGCCGATCTCGACTCGCTCGCCGACATCGTGTCGTTCGGCGTCGCGCCCGCCGTGCTCGGCTACACCCTCGGGCTGCGCGGGTTCTGGGACGTGAGCTGCCTCACCTATTTCGTCTGCTGCGGCATCAGCCGTCTGGCGCGGTTCAACGTGACGTCAGCCGCGCTCACCAACACCGTGACCGGCAAGGTGCGCTACTTCGAGGGCACGCCGATCCCCACGAGCATCCTGCTCGTGCTGGTGCTCGCGCTGCTCTATCGCACCGGCTTCACCGGAGATCGGTTCTGGCTGGGGCACTGGGAGGTGCTCGAGCGCGGCTTCCATCCGTTCTCCGCGCTGTTCTTCGTGAGCGGCAGCCTGATGATCAGCACGATCAAGGTGCCGAAACTGTAGGCGTCCGCAGCCTGGTCTACGGACTTCGGTCCAGACGCGCTGTCGCGCCGTGAGTGCCGCGGCTGCCGCTCAGGACCGGAGACCGAAGACTGGAGACCGGAGACCGTCTTCTACGGCAGCGCCATCGCCACGATCTCCGCCGCCTGGCGTGCACCGCCGATGACGGCGACGACGTACTGCTTGCCGTTGAACATGTAGGTCATCGGAGCCGCCGTCGAGCCTGCCGCGAGCTCGGTCTCCCACAGCGTCCTGCCGGTCGCCTTGAGCGCGCGGAACTTGCGGCCGCCGCCACCGGGCGGCGTGCGCGGGTTCGATTGATCGCCCTCGGTCACGAACAGCAGCGTCTTCGTCGCAATCGCGGCCGATCGCACCGCCTGCCCGAGCGGTGGCAGGTTCAACGCCTTGAGCTCGGGATGGTTGCGCGGGCCATCGCCGTTCGCCACCATCCAGACGTGCTCGCCGGTGTTCATGTCGATCGCCGTGACGCGTCCGTACGGCGGCTTCGTGAGCGGCAGCCCGCGCGGCCCGGCGACGAGCGACCGCGTGCCCGCGCGGTAGCGCAGGTCGGTTTCACCAGGCTTCCCCTCGACGAGATCGGCAGCGAACGGATTCGTCTTCGAGGGGATGTAGAGCATCGCGGTCTCCGGGTCGAACGCGGCGCCGGTCCACGCCGCGCCGCCGTTGGAGCCCGGCAGCTGCAGCGTGCCCTTCGTCGCGCCCGGTCCGTCGCCGCGCACCGACGGCGGGGTGTAGAGCGGCCCCATCACGTACTGTTTCGCGATCTGTTCCGCCTCGGCGCGCAGTTCCGGCGTGAAGTCGATCAGGTCGTCCTTCTGCACGCCCTGCCGCTCGAACGGCGCCGGCTTGACGGGGATCGGCTGCGTCGGCGACGTCCGTTCGCCCGGCACGCCCGACTGCGGCACCGGACGCTCCTCGATCGGCCATACCGGCCGGCCGTTGGTGCGATCGAGCACGTAGACGAGTCCCTGCTTCGTCACCTCGGCCAGCGCCTTGATCCGCCGTCCTGCGACGGTGATGTCCATCAGGATCGGAGCGGCCGGGTTGTCATCGTCGAAGAGATCGTGGTGCACGGTCTGAAAGTGCCAGATGCGCTTTCCGGTCTTCGCGTCGAGGCAGACGATCGAGCTCGAGTACAGGTTGTTCCCGAGACGGTGGCCGCCGTACATGTCGTTCGTCGGGCTCGACGTCGGCAGGTAGACGTAGCCGAGGTCCTCGTCGGCGCTCATCATCGACCAGACGTTGGCGGCGCCCGTGAACTTCAACGATTCGGCGTCCCACGTTTCCGATCCCGGCTCCCCCGGATGCGGAATCGTGTGGAACGTCCACCGCAGTTTTCCGCTCCGGATGTCGTACGCACGCACGTCCCCGGGAGGTCCCTGCCTCTCCCGCGCCGAGTCCTGATCGAGCATCGAGGAGCCGATGACGACGACATCGCGGGCGACGAGCGGAACGCCGCTCCACCGGAACGACTGCATCAGCGGTCCGAGTCCGACGTTCAGATCGACCTTGCCGCCGTCGCCGAACGCGGGCACCGCCTTCCCCGTCTTCGCGTCGAGCGCGAACAGATACTGGCCGCGCGTGCTGAGGATGCGCGCGTCGCTGCCCTGCGCCCAGTAGGCCACGCCCCAGTGGGCGCCGCCGTTCAGCAGCCCTTCGCGTCCCGGCAGCAGGGGCGCCTGCACCCAGAGGGTTTTTCCGGTGGCCGGGTCGATGGCTTCGACGAGGCCCAGACCGTTCGACGTGTAGAGCACGCCATTGGCCATGATCGGGGTGGCGGTATAGCGGTTCGACAGCGGCAACCCGGGATTCGCCTCGAGCAGGGCCGGATCGACCTGCGGGCGCCGCCACGCGACCCGCAACTGCGCGACGTTGTCCTTGTTGATCTGGTCGAACGGCGCGTACTTCGTCGCCGCGTTGTCCCCGGAGTAGTAGCGCCACTCGACATCTCGCGGCGCCGCCTGCGCACCAATCGAAAGCGCGCACACGACCACGAGCAGGGCGGACCGGCGCAACGACGGACGTGCCTGACCGAGTACGGCTTTGTTCGCTCCCAAAAGCGGTCTCCTAGTTCGGAACCCTGAACGCCAGGAGCTCGCCCGGATACCCCTGTCCCGCGATCGCTACGACGATGTACTGCGTGCCGTTCCACATGTAGGTCATCGGCACGCCGGTCTGCGGCGCCGGCATCAGCACGGCGCCCGCGTCCTTGCCGGTGGCCTTGTCGTACGCGCGCAGCAGCGCACCGGTCGCGTGACCCGCGGTCGTGTTCTGCGGTTCACCCGAGATCAGGAGCGTTCCCGTCGCCAGCACGCCGACCATGCCGCGCTGGCCCGTTCGCGGAATGGTGAGGCCCTTCAGCGCCGGGTGGTTGCGGACGTTGTCGGGCGTGTCGCCGTGCGGCACCTGCCAGACGATCTCGCCCTTGTTCAGATCGATGGCGGTGATGCGCCCGTACGGCGGCTTGACCAGCGGCAGTCCCTGCACCGTCAGGCCGCCCAGGCCGCCGCCCCCAAGACCGCCGCCGCGGCCCTCGGACGCGGGCGGCGGCGCGGTGCCGCGCGTGTAGGCGAAGTCGCCGACCTTCGGATCCGACGGAAGCAGACCGAGATTGGCGATGACCGACGCCGAGTAGATGTAGAGCAACCCGGTCTGCGGATCGAAGGATCCGCCCGGCCAGTTCGCGCCGGCGACGTTCGCGGGCGCCAGCGTGCCCAGCGTCCCGTCCGAACGGCTCACGGACGGCGGCGTGAAGATCGGACCGATCCGATAGCGCGCGACCAGCTTCTCCGCCTCGGCCTTCAGCTCCGGCGTGAAGTCGACGATGTGCTCGGGCAGGAAGCCCTGGCGATCGAACGCCGGCGGCTTCGTGACGAACGGCTGCGTCGCCGCATACCACTCGCCGGGGACGTCGCCCTTGGGAACCGGACGTTCCTCGATCGGCCACACCGGCTTGCCCGTGGTCCTATCCAGGACGTAGAGCCAGCTCGCCTTGGTCGGCTGCGCCACGACCTTCGTGGCCCGGCCGTTGACGGTGACGTCGGCCAGGATCGGCGGACTGGCGATGTCCATGTCCCAGATGCCGTGGTGGACGAACTGGAAATGCCACTTCCGCTGTCCGGTCCTGATGTCGAGCGCGACCAGACTCTCGCCGAACAGCCCCGCGCCGGGACGATGACCGCCGTAGTAGTCGCCGGTCGGGAGCTCGACGGGCAGGTAGACGAGCCCCAGCTCTTCGTCGACCGCCATCTGCGTCCACACGCCGCCGTTGCCCGTGTACTTCCACGACTCGTTCTCCCACGTGTCGTGGCCGAACTCCCCGGGCAGCGGAATCGTGTGGAAGATCCACAGCCGCTTGCCGGTCCGGACGTCGAAGCCGCGGACGTAGCCCTTGACGTTGGTCTTGCTGCGCGGGGCGCTGCCGTCACGGTGCGCGGCGCCGACGATGACGACGTCGTTGGCGACGATCGGCGTCGCGTGCAATCCGACCTCGCCGTTCACGGGATCGATATCCTGGTCGTCGTCCAGCTTCAGATCGACGATGCCCTGCTGGCCGAAGCTGGTGACGAGCGTGCCGGTCCTGGCATCGAGCGCCACGAGTTGATAGCCGGGCGTCACGTAGAGGATGCGCGACTCGCGGCCGTCGGTCCAATACGAGACGCCGCGGCCCGACAGCGTGCGCGGCGCGCGGTCGGCGCGCGGTCCCTCGACCTCGCGGTGCATCCACACCTGCTCGCCCGTTGCGGCATCGAGCGCGACGACGGCGCGACGGCTGCCGGCGGTGGTGTAGACGAGGCCGTCGACCATCAGCGGCGTCGATTGGAAGTTGAACTCGGGGCGCGGCCCGAAGCTCTCCGTCTTGAATCGCCAGGCCACCCGCAGATCGTTGAAATTCGCGGCGGTGATCTGATCGAAGGGCCGGTAGCGCGTGTTGGCGAGATTCCCGCCCCAGGTCCGCCACTCGCCGTCCTGCCGGGGCGCCTGGCCGCTGATCGAGATCGTCGCCCAGATCAACGGGCAGATCGCGATTGCTATCCGACGCCACGATTTCGGTGACGGGGCCATTCCACGATCACGACGCACAGTGGCTCCGAGGCACAGAGGCCAGAAATCCCGGAACCCCCGGTGCCCCGGTGCCTCGGTGTGTCGTCGCAGGTGAAACGCCCTGCGGCGTATGGGCAGATCACGGCGGCTGAGATTCACTCGTAGAACTCCGGCGACTTCTTCAGCTTCGAGAACCCGACCAGGTCGTGCGTGATCCACATCTGCCCGTTGACCTTCTTGATGTAGGCCTGCAACTCGTCCCGCGCCTTGAGCGTCTGCTCCTGATCGCCCTGCGCCGGCGCGACCGTCCGCATCGGGATCTCTTCGGGGTAGTGATACAGGTCGCCCGGCAGGACGACGGTGCCCGTCTTCGCGAGCTTCACCGCAAGCACCTGATGGCCGGCCGTGTGCCCGGGGGTCTGCTTGATGACGACGGTCCCGTCGCCGAAGACGTCGTAGTCGCCGTCGATGAACCTGGTCTTGGCGCCCTTCAGCGCGCTGTAGGTCGACGCGGTGTAGAAGCGCGGCACCTTCTCGGCGAACATCGCGTCGTACTCGGCCTTGTTCACCAGCCAGGTCGAAGCGACGAAATCGTTGGCGTTGGCGGTGTGATCGCCGTGACCGTGCGAGATGGCGAAGTAGTCGATGTCAGCCGGGCGATAGCCGACTTCGGCCATCAGATCCTTCAGCCGCTTCGCCGGCGCGCCGGGACGGGCGTTCGCCGCCCCGATCTGGGCATCGGGGACGAGGCCCGCTTCCCACATCAGCGTGCCGCGCGGATGGACGATCAGGTAGGCGCCGTCGGAGAGATCGGTGGCCTTGACCTCCTCCTTCTTCAACCCGAACAGCGCCATCGGGTCCGCGATCCGCAGTACGCCGCCGTCGAACACGTACATCCTGACGCTCGACGGCGCCGGCGGCCGCGCCTGACCGGCGGCGATGTGCGCGGTCGACGCAAACACTCCGAGAGCTCCGGCGAACAGTGCGACAACACCGATTCCGACACGTGGCATGGCGACCCTCATGAGATCGAAGCGCGAAGACTGGAGCGGCGACCTACGCCGGCCCGGCTCCGTGGACACGACGCGCCGGCCGGTGCGAAGGCGCGCTCAACAACCCGCCGGCGATCAGGCTGACGACGGCGAGCGCAACGGTGGCGAGTGACGGCGGCGCGTACGGCGGGTGGCCGAGCAGATCGACGGCGCGGCCGACCGCCGGGAGCGACATCATCAGCGTGAACAGGACGTAGGCCAGCACCATCGCCGTCTGATGCGGACGGTGCAGCCGTCCGATGATCCAGCCGATGACGAGCCACATCGAATAGCGCAGGACCGACGCCGAGGCGGTCAGCGTGGCGGCGGCGCCCGGGTCGACGCTCTGCAGCCAGTCCTGCGACTCGCGCAGGATGGTCGCGAAGATCGCCCACATCAGCCAGCCGGTGAAGATCGCGCGCGCGGCAAGCCACTTGTGCCGGACCATCGTGTTCGCCGACGTCACGAGCGCGGCCGCCACGGTCTGGCGCCAGTACCAGGACGGGGATCTGCGGTTGCAGTACTCTTCGGCGAGGTCGCCGGCGAGCGCTTCGTCGACGTGCGCGTGGTCGAGCAGCCATGTCGCGGACGCGGGCGGGTGCGGCGACTTCATACCAAGCCTCCTCGCAGCGACGGAAGACCATCCCACAGCTTGAGCAGCGCCCGATGCGTGTCGCGGACCTCACGGAGGCCGCTGGCCGTCACGCGGAAGTAGCGCTTCGCGCGCCCGCCGCGCTCCGGTGTCGGCTCGCCCATCCGCGAAGCGACGAACCCCTTCTTCTCGAGACGCTCGAGCGCCGCGTAGACGCTGCCGAGCGCGACCTCGCGGCCGATGCGCCCCTCGATCTCCTTCGAGATCGGCAGCCCGTAGGCGTCGACGTCGAGGCGGATCAGCGCCAGCAGCACCATCAGCTCGAAGTTGCCCAGGTAATCGCGTGATCGGCTCATAGGCTCTTCGGTGGTCGGTCTTCGGTCTCGGGCCTGAGGGACGCGCCAACGCTCGCGGCGCGTCAGCTCCTACGTCACTGACGCTCCGCGGCCAGCCGTTTGAGCAACTCCGCCGTCTTCTGATAGACCGGCGGCGGGCCGCCGGCGCGTCCGCGGCCGCCGACACCGAGCGCCATGTCGATCGGCGTGCGTCCCTGTTTCTCCTTCACGTCGATCCGGGCGCCGCGCTGCACGAGCAGCGAGACCACCGAGTCCAGACCGGACTGCGCGGCATAGTGCAGCGCGGTCAGGCCGTTGTTGTTCGCGGCGTTGACGTCGGCGCCGGCGTCGAGGGCGAGGCGCGCCGACTCGAGCAGGTCCGCCTCGGTGCCGACGTCCTTGGCGAACACGCCGAGACCGCGGCCGAGGCCCGCGGCGAACATCAGCACGGTGGTCTGGTTCTTCTGCACGATGTTCGCATCGGCGCCGCCGTCCAGCAGCGCGCGCATCGCGGCGGCATCGCCGTTCTTCGCCGCCCGCATCAGCGGCGTCGTCCCCTCGCCGAGCGATCCCTCTCCGGGCGTGTGGTTGCGCGTGAGCGTCGGCGTCTTGAGCTGGGCGTTCACGATCGCCCCGTGCTTCAGCAGCATGCGGATGACGTCGACGGGCGTCAGCGTGTCGTTGACCTTGCGCGCCGGCCGGCCGTAGACCTCGCCCAGCGAGCTCATGTCGACCGCCGCGTAGAGGGCCGCCATGCCGGAGGAATCGGCGAGGTTCGGATCGGCGCCGCGCTCGATGAACACGCCCGCGGTGTCGTAGTGGGCGTTGATGATCGCGCGCACCAGCGACGTGGTGCCTTCCGGATCGACCGCGTTCAGATCGGCGCCGGCGTCGGCGAGGGCGCGAACGGCGTCCGGCGCGCCGTCGCGCGCCGCGTACATCAACGCCGTCCAGTTGCCCTTCGGCAGGAACGTCAGCACGCCTTCCAGGCCGAAGCGATCCTTGGGGAACGCGACCGACGTCGACCGCGCGTCGACCGCGGCGCCGCGCGCGATCAGCAGCCGCACGACCGCCGCGTGGTTTTCGGCGGCGGCCCACATCAGCGCGGTCTCTCCGAGCGACGCTTCGCGCGCGTTCAGGTCGGCGCCGCGCTCGAGCAGCGCCTTGACGACGTCGGGATTGCCGGTGCGGGCGGCGGTCATCAGCACCGTCTGACCGCGCCCGACGGGAGCGTTGGGATCGGCGCCCGCCTTCAGCAGCAGATCGACCATGGCCGGGTTCGCGTTCACGGCCGCGAGCGAGAGCGGCGTCACGCCGTAGCGGTTCGAGGCGGCGGCCTTCGCGCCGGCCCGGATCAGCGCCTGCGCGGTCTCGAGGTCGTCGACGCGCGCCGCCCAGTGCAGCGGCGTCGTGCCGTCGGCGTCGGCGGCGTTCACTTCCGCGGCGTTGGCGACCAGCGCCTTGATCGCCGTGCGGTTGCCCGCCTGGATCGCATCCGACAGCCGCGACCCGCCGGGGCCGGCGCTGACGGTCGCGACCCAGCAGAGGACCGCGAGAAAGGCAGCTCTCGATATTTTTCGCATATTCAGGCGCTCGTCCGGCCGTCGACGGGCCACAGAGGGACCGAGGCAGAGCGTTCCACGATGTTCATGAAGTCTCTGTGTCTCTGAGTCTTTGTGGCCCGTGACCGCGAACCCTCTCCCGACCTCCGCTATCCGAACAGATCCTCGACCCGCCCGTCGCTGTCGCCGAAGGTCTCGATGCGGCTGCCGTACTTGTTCGCGACCGCCAGCCACAGGTTGCCGATCGGCGTCCGCGGCTTCAGCTGGATGTGACGGTGGCCCCTGCCGACGCCGCCCCCGAGCGCAATGACGGGCAGCGGATCGCTGGCGTGTCCGTTCGGGTTGCCCATGCCGCCGCCGTAGAAGATCAGCGAGTGATCGAGCACCGAGCCGTCGCCGTCGGGCGTCGAGCGCAGCTTCTCGATGAACTTCGCGAACAGCCCGGCATGGTAGGTGTTGACCTTCACGTTCTGCGCGATCTTCTGCTGATCGTTGCCGTGATGCGAGACCGAGTGGTGCTGCTCGGTGACGCCGATGTTCGGGTAGGTGCGCTGGCTCAGCTCGCGCGACAGCATGAACGTGAACACACGCGTGACGTCGGCCTGGTAGGCGACGGCGAGCAGGTCGTACATCAGGCCGACGTGCTCCTCGAACGAGTCCGGGACGCCGACCGGCGCGTCAATCGTCACGTCGGCGCTGTTGTGCGCCTCGGTGCGCTGGATGCGCCGCTCGATTTCGCGCAGGTTGTCGAGATACTCGGACACGCGCACGCGGTCGCGCGTGCCCAGGCCGCGCTGCAGCCGCCGCGCCTCCTCGGAGACGGAGTCCAGCATGCTGCGCTGATCCTTGAGCCGCGCCGCGCGCTGCGCCGCCGTCCCCGCCTGCCCGAACATGCGCTCGAAGACGACGCGCGGGTTGATGTCCATCGGCAGCGGCGTCGACGGCGAGCTCCACGACACGGTGTTCAGGTAGGCGCAGTTGAACCCCGGCGAGCAGGCGCCGACGTAGCCGGTGAAGTCCTCGGTCGCCACTTCGAGCGAGGGAAACGGCGTGTCCTGGCCGATCTGCTGCGCCACGATCTGATCGATCGTGGTGTTCGCCAGCACGTCTTCCGCTTCCGTGCGCTTCGGCCAGACGCCGGTGAGGAACCCCGCCGCGCTCACGGCGTGGTCGCCGACCTGGCTGCCGGGATGCGAACGCGTGAGGTTCGTCACCACGAGCATCTGGTCCTTGAACGGCTCGAGCGGTTTGAGGATCGGCTTGAAGTCGAAGCCGGCGCCGACCGTCTCCGGGATCCACTGCTCCATGATGGCGCCGTTCGGCACGTAGACCGCTCCGAACCGCGTCTTCGGCGCGGCGCCGCTCTGCGCCAGCGCCGTCAACGCCGGCACCATCGCCTCGAGGAGCGGCAGGGACACGGTCACGCCGAGACCGCGCAGGAACAACCGCCGGGGCAGGGCTTTCTTCGTGATGAACATGGGGTCCTATCTCTGTGCCGTGGCGCGCACCGGCTCGCGCCCCGCCTCAGGCTCGGGCGCCGGCTTCGTGCGGTTCTGGAAGGGCACGCTGTGCACGATGCCGAGCACGAGGCGTGAGAACTTGTACTCGTGGCGCGCGGCGTCGCGCACGATCGCGCGCACGGCCGGCATGTCGCGCGCGTCGACGCCGCGGCCGAGCGCGTAGGTCATCAGCTTCTCCGTCATCGTGCCGACGAACACGTCGGGGCGGTTCAGAATGGCCTGGCGCAGCGTGACGACGCCGTTGACCTTGGTGCCGTCGGCGAGCTGCCCCGAGGCGTCGATCGCGCCGCCGGGCTCGCGCGTGCGCCACGCGCCGACCGCATCGAAGTTCTCGAGCGCGAAGCCGATCGGGTCCATCACATTATGACAGCTGGCACACACCGGGTTGGCGCGGTGCTCGGCCATCTGCTCGCGCAGCGTCTTCGGCCTGGCGCCTTCCTCGGCCGGCTTCAGCGGCGGGATGTCGGGCGGCGGCGGCGGCACCGGCAGACCGAGAATGTTGTCGAGCACCCACTTGCCGCGCAGCACCGGCGACGTGCGCTCGGCATGCGACGTGACGGCGAGGACGCTGCCGTGGCCGAGCAGCCCCTTGCGCGCCTCGTCCGTCACCGCGACGCGGCGGAACCGGCTGCCGTAGACGTTCGGGATGCCGTAGTGGCGTGCGAGCCGCTCGTTGACGAACGTGTAGTCGGCGGTAATCAGATCGAGCACGCTGCGGTCTTCGCGCATCAGGCTCTCGAACAGGAGCTCCGTCTCGCGCCGGAACGACTGCCGCAGGTTGTCGTCGAAGTCCGGAAACTCGTCGGAGTTCGGCAGCACGCTGCGCACGTTGCGGAGGTGCAGCCACTGGCCGGCGAAGTTGCTCACCAGCGCCTGCGCGCGCGCGTCGCCGAGCATCCGCCGGACCTGCCGGTCGAGCACCGCGGGGTCGTGCAGGCGGCCGTCCGCCGCGACCTTCAGCAGCTCCTCGTCCGGAAGGGTGCTCCACAGGAAGAACGACAGGCGCGACGCGAGCTCGACGTCGGTGACGCGGAACGTGCCGCCGACGGGGACCGCATCGGGATCGCGCTCGACGCGGAACACGAAGCGAGGGCTCGCCAGGATGCGCTGCAGGCCGCGCTGGATCCCGGACTCGAACGTGCCGCTGCGCCGCCCCGCGTCGTAGAACGCCAGCACCGGTTCGAGCTCCGCCTTCCCGATCGGCTGGCGGTATGCGCGCCGCGCGAGCCGGCCCAGGATCTCGGACGCGCAGGCGCGTTCCGCGGACCGCGTGGCCGGGCGGCACGTGAAGATCGCGCGCCGGCTCGGCGTGTCGCCCGAGGCGGTCGCCTTGAACGGACCGGTGATGGCGAAGGTCTGGATGTGTGGATGGCCGGACCAGTCGAAGTTGTCCGACGAGCTGCGCAGGAACGGCTGCAGGCGGACCGTGTCTTCGACCGGCAGGTTGTCGACGAAGGTGGCCGTGACGTCGTGCGGCCCGGCCGCCACCGGCACGCGCACGCGCATGCGCACTTCGACGGCGTCGCCGGTGTCGGTCGGCTTCTCGAAGAGCGCCTTCAGGTCGTCCTGGCCGCCGATCGTGACGCGGTGGATCGGCGTGCCGTCGACGGCAATCTCGAACTCGTGCGCGTACTCGAGGCCGCGCACGATGTTGAGGTTCGTGCGATACAGCTTGGTCTGGAAGTCGTACTCGGCGTCGAGCGGAAAGGTGTGGCGCACGCGCAGCCCGCCGACCGTGCCGAGCGGCAGGCCCTCGATGTGCTGATTCTGCGTGAGGTCCTGCGGCACGCGATAGGTGTCGCTGCCGGGCGCCAGGTCCGGATCGCCGACGGCGACGGCGCTGATCTTCAGCGCCGCGGACAGATACCGTTCCTGCAGCGACGGCGACACGCCAAGGACGTCGGACACGTTGTCGAATCCGTAGGCCGAATCGTCGGGCGGCAAGAGCGCCGCCGCGTCCACCTCGAGCGCCAGCAGATCGCGAATCGCGTTCGCGTACTCCGTGCGGTTGAGGCGATGGAGGACCGGGCGCCCGGCGTTGGGATGCGCCTGCGCGGCTCGATCGAGCGCCCCCTCGAGCCACGTGACGAGGCCGTCCGCCGTCGCGTGATCCGGCCGCCGGGCGTTCTGCGGCGGCATGACGCCGGCGCGCACCTTGCGGATGACCTTTTCCCAGATCTCCGGCTCGTCCGCGACGCCGGCGAGGTCCGCCCCTTCGAGCACGAGGCCGCCGGTCTTCAGCCGCTGGTTGTGACAGGTGACGCAGTACTGGTTCAGGGTCGCGCGGTACGGGGCGGTGGCATCGGAGGACGCCGCCTGCGCCGGCGGGGCGGCCTGTCGAGCGGCGGGGGACACCGCAAAAGACGTGGCCGCCAGCCAGAGACCGACCGCCAGGGCCACGACCTGCCTTCTCACGAACGCCCCTCCGGGAAAACGACACATCGAGGTACAGGGGCACCGAGGTACGTTCCAGAACCAGTCAGCCTCGGCGCCTCGGCGCCTCTGTGTGTCGTCATCCAGTGCAGGGCGCGTCGCCTCATCGCCGATGCCCTGCATCCGTTGGCTCGACTCGCCTCAGAAATCAATCTGCGCTCCGAAATCCACGAACCTCGCGGTCAGGATGCTGGTCGGCCCCTGCCACGTCGACCCGTACCGGTTGTTCAGCTGCAGCACCGGGTTCGCGTTGAACGCGTTGTACACGCTCACGTTCGGCCGGATGACGGTGCGACCCGCACGGATCGTCTTGCTGAACCGCAGGTCGACCTGGTAGATGCGCTCCCCATAAATCGTAGCAGGCGCCACCAGGTCCAGCAGCACGGTCCCGTTGCAGGTCGCGGCCGTTCCGCACGAGGCGAGATTGCGCCCCAGCGACGGGGCGATCTGCGCATTCGGCGTCGTCTGCTGTCCGAGGATCTGCGGTCCCGGCAGACTCTGGAACGTGGCGGCGGTGCTCACGCCCCACGGAAGCGGGTAGACGACCTGGCCCTTCACGTTCGGCTGCATCGGCGGCCGGACGTCGCAGTAGGCGTCGGTACGCGGCGACGTGGCGGGAAACGCCAGCGACAGGTCCGAGACGGCGTAGCAGTTGTTCGTGCGCGTGCGGCCGATGCTGACGCCGCCGTTGAGCATGACGCCGCGCGGCAGCCGGGCGTTGCCCGTGAAGTCGAAGCCGTCGTAGACCTCCTGCTGCTCGCCGAACTTGTCGGCCGCCTGCACGAGGTTGTTGGTCTGGCCGAACTTCGCCAGCTTGACGTCGTAGAAACCGCACTGCCGGTTGCCGCCGCCGTCCGGCAGCCGCGGGTCTGCCGGCGCGGTGATGCAGTACGGATCGAAGTCGGCGCTCGACACCGCGATGTTCTGCGTCACGAAGAAGTTGCCGTACCAGCGATGGATGTAGCCGGCGTACACCGACACGCGCGGCACCAGCTCGTGCTGCACGCTCAGCGTGCCTTCCCAGTTGTAGGGGCGCACGTTGAACCCGCTGGTCAGCGCCGGGTCGTATGACGTCAGCACGCGCACCTGGCCGAAGCTGGCGTTGTTGAGCGCGCCGCACTCGGCGTTGGCCGCGGCGCTCGCCAGGTCGCAATCGGGCCGGAAGTTGCCGCGGCGCGGATCGCCGGCCGGGTAGAAGCTGTCGTTCCAGACCCGCCCGGCGCTGTTGATGCTGGCCGCCTCGGGGTTGACGGCGCGCGCGATGCTGTACGAATCCGCCACCACGTAACGCCCCAGGCTGGCCTTGATCGCCGTCTTGCCGGTGCCGAACACGTCGTAGGCGACGCCGGCGCGCGGTGACAGGTCCCTCCAGGCAGGCACGTCTTTCACCGCGGCGAAGTTGCGCGCCGGGGTGAACGGACCGGCCTCGAGGTTCTGCTCGTCGACCTGCGCGTTCAGGAAGTCCGCGCGCAGCCCGTAGTTCACGGTGAAGCGGTTGATCTTCCACTGGTCCTGCGCGTACAGGCCCATGTTGTAGTTCACGGTCTCGTGGTACTGAATCGGCAGTGCGTACTGCGTGAGCGACGTCGGCACGCTGTTGAGCAGCGTCAGCGTCACGGCGTTGTTGACGTCCTGCGTGGTGTACCGCCACGTGTGCATCAGGAACATGCCGAACTTGGCGGCGTGCGAGCCGGTGACGTAGGTCGCCGACGCGCGGTAGTTCATCTGATCGCTGCGGTTGTGGCCGTACGACGCCGACGATCCCCACACGAATCCGGTCGACGACTCGGTCATCTGATACTGCGTCGTCGACACGCCGGGCTTGCGGAATCCCTGATAGTCCTGCGCGGTGAACGTGCCGCCGGCTTCGAGCAGCAGCTTGTTGCTCGCCGGCGAGCTCCAGCTCGCCTGCAGCAGGTAGCCGGGCACGCTGAAGTACTCGGGGCAGGCCGAGGGCGCCGTCAGGCGGCTCGGCACGAAGCACGTGCCCCAGTAGCTCTTCTGATAGTCCCAGTACGCATTCACCTTGTTCTTCGGCGACACCTGCGTCGTCAGCCGGCTCACGGCGCTCATGTGCCACGACGGGTAGATCGCCTGCTCGCTGCTCGGGGTGTAGAAGAGCGCCGAGCGATCGGCGTCCTCGTAGAGGCCGGCGATGTAGTTGTTGGCGCCCCAGTGCCGGTAGGCGCCGAAGATCCACATGCGGTCGCGGATGATCGGACCGCCGCCCGACGGGTTGGCGTCCCAGATCTTCTCGATCTTGTTGCCGCTGGTCAGCCCTCGCGAGATGAGGTCCTGATCGAGGTTGTCGGCCTCGAGGCTGGTGTTGGTGTAGCGGCCGGTGAAGAAACCGCGCAGCGAGTTCGACCCTTCCTTCGGAATGAAGTTCGACTGCACGCCGCTCGTCTCGTACTCGGCGCTCATGCCGTCGGTCTGGAACGCGATCTCCTGCGCCATCGCGTTGTTCTGGTAGATCCCGTACTGGAGGCCGCCCGCCGCCATGCCGTTGATCGAACGCATGCCGTCGACCAGGATCTGGCTGTCGCCGGCGCGGCTGCCGTGGATCTGCAGGTTCATGCCGGTCTCGGCGATCGATCCGCCCACGTTCTGCAGCACGCCGGTGACCTGCATGCCCGGAGTCATCGCCGCAAAGTTCACGAAGTTGCGGTCGGTCGGGAGCGCGTCCATGATCTCGCGCGACGTCACGGTCTGCCGCGCCACGCTCTGCACGTCGACGGTCGGCGCCTCGCCGGTGACCGTGATCGTTTCCTCGACGGCGCCCACACGCATCTCGCCGTTGATGTTGGCGGTGAAGCCGCTCGTCAGCTCGATCCCTTCACGGCGCACGGTGTTGAAGCCGGTCAGCGTGAACGTGACGGTGTAGACACCCGGCCGCAGGTCGACGATCTTGTAGGCGCCGGACCCGTCGGTCACGACCGAGCGGACCTTTTCGATGAGGGCCGGGCTGGCCGCTTCGACCGTCACGCCCGGAAGCACCGCGCCGGTCGTGTCCCTGACCGTGCCGGCGATCGAGCCGGATTGACCCTGGGCCGCCGTTCCCGCCGGGAACAGCAGGAGGCACGTGACGGCTGCCGCCGCGACGTACGCCGCCTTCCTGATCATGCAATCCTCCTGAATCCGCTGAGTTTACAGGGCGCGCGGGGGCCGTGCCAGGATTTTTTCCGTGAATGGAAAGAAACGTACGTAGCGCGGACCCGCAGGAGCAAAGCCGAAGCGGGTCCGCCCTACCGGGGATCAAAAGTCGATCTGGCCGCTGATTTTCGCGAACCGGGCGTCGATGACCGTCTGCGGCGTCAGCCACGTCGTGCTCGTCGGGCTGTAGGCCTGCTGCCGCGTCAGCACTGCGGATGAGTTGAGCGCGTTGAAAATCTCGAACCCCACGGTCGCGCGCGACCGGCCGACGCGCAGCACCTTCGCCACCCGCAAGTCCATCTGGTTCACGCGATCCTGCGTCATCTGCCAGGGATTCAGGACGTTGATCGTCACGTTGGCCGCGTTTCCGGCGAGCGGCCGCCCGAGCGTCTGGGCGATGACCGCGCTCGGCACCACCCAGTTCGCCGCCAGCGAATTGCCGGGGCGGCTCTGGAACGTGCCGCTGACCTGCACGTCGACCTTGGGAATCGTGTACGACGCGAGCGCGTTGGCCTGCGTCCGGAACGGCTCGGTCACGCGGCAGTTGCGCCGGCTCGGATCGTCCGGGATCACCTCGCAGTTGTCCGTCGTCTGGCGGCCGGTGCTGGTCCCGCCCTGCAGCGTGAGCCCCGTCCGCACGCGCATGCTGACGTTCACGTCCACGCCGTGCCACCGCTGGATCTGCTCGCCGAACGTGTCCGCGCCGACCAGCAGGTTCTGGCTCAGACCGAACTTGTCCGGCTTGATGTTGGACAGATCGCGAATGACGTAGCCGCCGCTGTCCGGCAGCCGCGGATCGGCCGGCACGTTCAGCGCGTAGAGGTCGTAGTCGGCGGGCCCGATCAGCAGGTTGTCGGTGACGTCGAAGTTGCCGAACCAGCGACGGTGGTAGCCCACCTCCACCGACGTGCGGCTGAAGACTTCGCGCTGGACCGAGATCCCGAGCTGTCCGTCGTTGGGACGCACGCCCCACCCCGAGAGCAGCGCCGGATCGATGTTCGTGCTGACGACCGAGCTGCCGAAGTTCCGGTTGTCCCAGGCGCCGCAGAAATCGCCGCCCGCCGTCCGCAGATCCTGTGCGTTGGGATTCAGCAGCGCGCAGTCGGCCAGATAGTTCCCGTTCGCGTCCGTCCAGCTGCGCGTGGTCGTCGTGACGATGCGCGAGAGCGGGTTGGTGGCGGTGTAGCGCCCGCCGTTCGCGGCCGCTTCCAGATACTTGCCCCAGTTCGCCCGCACCGACGTCCGGCCGTCGCCGAACAGATCGTACGCCGCTCCGACGCGCGGGCTCAGGTCCTTGAAGCCCTCGACGCCGTCCTGCGCCGGCAGCACGATCGCCGCCGGGATGAAGCGATCGGGCCCCACCTGCTGCTCCTTGAACTTGCTGTAGGCGTAGTCGAAGCGCACCGCGCCCTGCAGCGTGAGACGGCCGAACGTCGACTGGTCCTGGACGAACGCCGAGTGCGATCCCGTGCGCGTGCGCGTCTCGAACGGCAGCCCCGACATCGTCAGCTGATTGGGCACGCCGTTGTTGAAGCGGTAGCTCAGACGCTCGTCGTTGGTGAACGACTTCAGGTTGTTGATCAGGTAATTGCCTTCGTACCCGACCTTCATGCTGTGGGCGCCGGTGATGTACGAGGCGGTGCCGCGCCACCGGTTCGACCAGGCGGCGTTGCTCGCCCAGTTCATCGACCTGTAGGTGAGACCCGGAATCCGCCCCGCCTGCTCGACGACGCGAATCAGGCCCTGGGTGGCGTTGCCGTCGACGAACTGCCCGCCCACGTACGTCTCCGGTCGTTCGCGGCCGCCCCACCGGCTGCCGTTGATCGAGTAGCCGCCCTCGAGGAGCACGCGCGACGTCACCGGGGAACGCCACGTGATCTGCCGCGTGCGCAGCGGCGCGGCGTCGCTCGTCGCCGCCGCTTCGGGCGACGTCGTCGCCGTCCCGCCGCCGAGACGGTCGATCCAGATCCGCTGCTCGTCCCAGTAGATGTTGACGGTGTTCTTGCTGTTGGCCTGCAGCGTCAGGCGCAGGCTGGTGTTCTTCCACGTGCCGTCGTTGACCGCCTGCCTCGTGTCGGGGTCGTAGGTCCATTTCGCCGGATCGCCGGCGTTGCGGTTGTAGAACATGTTGGTGACGTACTTGCGGTTGCCCTGGTAGCGCGACGTCACGTAGTACCAGAACCGATCCTTGACCACCGGGCCGCCGAACGACCCGTTGACGTCCCACATCTTCCGCAGCGAGTTCGGGGCCGACAGCCCTGCGGCGCGCAGCTCGTCGGTGAGGTTGTCGCCCTGCAGGCCGCTGTTCGCGCCGTTGGCGTAGAAGCTGCCGCGCAGGGTGTTGCCGCCGGTGCGCGGCACGATGCTCATCACCGGACCGCCGATCTCGGCTTCGCCGAGGCCGCCCGACGTCGTGAACACGATCTCGGCGGCGTTGCCGACGTCGACGTTGTACATCGACGTGCCGCCGCCGTTCAGCGTGCCGCCGATGCCCATGCCGTCGAGCTGAAGACGCCCTTCGTTGGTGCGGCCGCCGTGAATCGTGAACGTGGCGACGGACGTCCCGGACAGGCCGCCCACGTCGGTCGACGTCGAGACGACGCCGGGGACGACCGCCAGGAGGCTGTGATAGGTGCGCGCGGTCGGGATGGCGCTGACCACCGAGTCGTCGAGCACCTGCTGGCGCCGGGAGCTCTGCACGTCGACGATCGGGGTCTCGCCGGTGACCGTGATCGTCTCCTCGAGCGAGCCGACGCGCAGCTCGACGTTGACCGTCGCGGTGAACGCGCCGGCCAGCTCGATGCCCTCGCGCCGCACCGGGGAGAATCCGGTCAGCGTGAACGTCACGGTGTAGACGCCGCCGGGAAGGTCGACCACGCGATACTGACCGGCGCCGTCCGTCGTGACGACGCGCAGCTTTTCGATGAGGGCCGGGCTCGACGCTTCGACGGTCACCCCCGGCAGCACGGCGCCGGACGGATCGCGAATCACGCCGGTGATCGAGGCCTGGGCCGAAGCCTGGGCGTAGCCAAGAGAAGGCACGAGCAGCGCGCAGACCAACACCGCGAGGACCTTACGCATGAAGACTCCTTCGTTCCAGATCCGAATTCGAGTGCGCGGATATTACACGCCGCCGCATGTTTGTTCAACGCAGGCAAACAAATGGACGCGCGGGTGAGTAGACTAGGGAACGGGGGTCCTTCGAGGTATTCATGACATTGCATCGTTCTCTCAGAGCGGTCCTCGTCGCCGCGGTCGTTGCCGTCCCGGCCACCCATCGGATCGCCGCTCGCTCGGCGCAGGATGCCGCGTCCGCCCCGTCGCGTACGGTCGCGGATGCCGTCTACACGAAGCCGCAGGCGGCGCGCGGACAGAGCATGTACACCGAGGCCTGCGCGTCGTGCCACCTGCAGGATCTGAGCGGCAGCAACCAGGCGCCCTCGCTTGCCGGCCCCGACTTCATCGATCGGTGGGACGGCCAGAACGTTGGCGAGCTCGTCGAGCGCATCCGCACCTCGATGCCGGCGGACAACATCGGCAGCCTGACGCGCGAGTCCTCCACCGACCTGGTGGCGTTTCTGCTGCAGGCGAACGACTTCCCGGCCGGGCAGGCGGACCTCGCGCCCGATCGCAACGTGCTGAAGACGATCGTCATCAGGAAGAAATGACTCTCGGCCAGCCCGCGGTCGTGGATATCCCCTGCTCGAGAACGCTGGCGGACTGGACGTCGCAGCTCTCGTACGCCGACCTGCCTCAGGACGTGATCGAGGCTACGAAACTCCGGGTGATGGACATCCTGGGGCTGGCGCTCGCCGGCGCGGAGACCGCGATCGGCCGCGCCACGCGTGACGCCGTCGTCGCCATGTCACCCTCGGGCCCGTCCCGCATCGCCGGCACGGGCGAACGAGTCGGCCTCACCGCCGCAGCACTCGCCAACGGCACGTTCTCGCAGGCGCTGGAGTACGACGACACGCACAACGAGTCGATCGTGCACATGAGCAGCCCCGCCGTCGCGGCGGCGCTGGCGCTGGCGGAGAGCCGCACGGTGACCGGTCGCGATCTCATCACCGCGATCGCCATCGGCAACGAGGTCGCGTGCCGCGTGGGCAGCGTCTCTCCGGGTCAGTTCCACAAGCGGGGCTTCCACCCGACCGGGATCTTTTCAGCGTTCGGCAGCGCCTGCCTCGCGGCGCGGCTGCTGGGACTCGATGCCGCCACGACCGCGCACGCCGCCGGGATCTGCGGCAGCTTCGCGTCCGGCATCCTGGAATGCTGGGTGGACGGCACCGATACGAAATTCCTCCACGCCGGCTGGTCGGCGCAGAGCGGCATGACCGCGGCCTTCCTGGCACGCACGGGGGCGACCGGTCCGTATCGCGTGCTCGAGGGGCGGTTCGGCTTCTTCGCGTCGCACCTGCAGGATGGCGACGCGGTGAAGAACTACGCGCGCGTGACCGACGGGCTCGGCTCGCACTGGGAGAGCCGCAGGGCGTCGTTCAAGCCCTTCCCGGCCGCGCACGTCATCCATCCGTACATCGACGCGGTGCTCGCATTGCGCCGGAAGCACGGGATCCAGCCGGCCGACATCGAACGCGTGGACTGCCCCGTCACCAGCTTCATCGTCGGCATCGTGTGCGAGCCGACGGAGGAGAAGTTCACGCCGGCCACCACCTCGCATTGCCGCGTAAGCCTGCAGTACACCCTGGCCGAAGCACTCGTCACCGGCAGGCTGGGCAAGGACGCTTATCGCCCCGAGCGCTTCACCGATCCGGCCGTCCTCGAGCTCGCGCGGCGGGTTCGCTATTCGGTCGATCCGAGCTACCCCGGACCGGGCCGGTTCAAGGGCGAAGCGACGATCACGCTGAAGAACGGGCAGACCTTCCACCACCTCGAGGAATACAACCGCGGCTCAGCGGAGAATCCGATGAGCTACGACGATCTGCGCGCGAAGTTCGAGGAGAACGCGAGCGGCTTTCTCTCGCCCGACCAGCGCGGACGCCTCGCGGACCGGATCCGTGTGCTGGAGACGCTCGATGACGCGAGCGAGCTGATGACGCTCGCGGTGCGGGGCCTGTAGGGCGGGTCTTGCGTTGTAGACCCGCCCCTTCGGCGGGTCCAAAGAGCACGACCCGCCCTACGTTCGTTCACGCGCTCATTCCTCCGCCACGATCAGCTTCAGCGACCACGACAGCAGCGCCGCCAGCAGCAGGAAGCTGCTCATTGCCAGCAGACCCGCCGAGAACGAGCCGGTCTTGTCGGTCAGCCAGCCCATCACCGTCGGGCCGACGAATCCGCCCATCGTCCCGATCGAATTGATGAAGGCCAGGCCGCCGGCCGCGGCGACGCCGGTGAGAAACCGCGGGGGGATGCTCCAGAAGAGCGCGCGGGCCCCGTTCATGCCGATGAGCGCGACCGTGATGCCGACGACGGCGATCCAGAACGTGTCGGCAAACAGGACGGCGCCGAGAAATCCGGCGGCCGACAGGGCGCAGGACAGACCGAGGTGCAGGATCTTGCGGCCGTGCCGATCGACGTGGCTCGCCCAGAGCACCATCCCGACGCACGCGAGCGCGTAGCTCGCGCTGGTGAGAAACCCGATCTCCAGGTTCGAGAGCTTGGCTTCGCGCAGCATCTGCGGCAGCCAGATCCCGATGCCGTACGAGCCGACGAGGAAGCCGAACTGCACGCCCGCCAGGATCAGCACGCGCACGTCCTTGAAGGCGCCGGCGAGGTGGCGCACCTCCTTCGGACGGCGCTCGCTCTCGAGGCGCGCGCGGACGATACGGCGTTCCTCTTCGGTCAGCCAGTGCGCGTCCTCCGGCCGGTCGGACAGGACCCGAAGGAGCAGGAAACCGACGATGACGACGGGCAGGCCCTCGAGCAGGAAGAGCCACTTCCAGCCCGCCAGGCCCCACATGCCATCCATCTCGAGCAGCAGGCCCGATACCGGGCCGCCGATGACCGACGAGACAGGCACGGCGACCATGAACCACGCCACCATGCGCGTCCGGTACTCTTTCGGGAACCAGGTCGCCAGGTAGAAGGCGACCCCTGGGAAGAAGCCGGCTTCGGCCGCGCCGAGCAGCAGCCGCAGCGCATAGAACGAATACGGCCCGACGACGAAGATGGTGGCGGCGGAGATGAAGCCCCAGGTGATCATGATGCGCGACAGCCAGAGCCGCGCGCCGAACCGGTAGAGCGCCAGGTTGCTCGGGATCTCGAAGAAGCAGTAGCCGAGGAAGAGCACGCCGGCGCCGACGCCGAACTCGGTGGCCGTCAGGCCGACGTCCGTGTTCATGCGCAGCGCCGCAAACGCGATGTTGTTGCGATCCAGATAGTTCAGCACGTAGCTGATCGTCAGGATCGGCATCAGGCGCCGGGCGATCTTGGCGAAGACGCGGCGCTCGACGGCCTCGATGTCGGTGTCGACCCGGGTTGGATGTACCTGCAGTGGCGGCTCCTGACAAGAAAACCGGGTCTGATTTCCTGCAGATCGCGCGGAAAATCAGACCCGGCTCGCTCACGCTAACACAGATCAGCCGGGCACGGTCCCTCCCGGATCGGGTCATGCCGTCAGCGCGGCGCGGCCGCTGCCTTTGCGCGCTGCAGCGAGTCCAGGATCTGCTGCGCTTCGGCGAAGCCGGGACGCAGGCGGAGAGCGGCCTGCGCTTCCGCGATGCCCTGGTCGAACTTGCCCTGCATGCCGAGTGCGAACGCCAGATTGCGATGCGTCTCGGGATTGCCCGGCGCAATCTCGATGGCGCGGCGAAACCCCGCGATCGCCTCGTCCAGACGGTTCCGCGACGCGAGCAGGAGCGCCAGGTTGAAATGGGCGTCGGCGTTGTCCGGGTTGATCGACGCGGCGCGCCGCAGCGCGCGCTCCGCGTCGGCCGTAGCGCCCGCGGCGTTCATCACGTTGCCGTAGTTGAACTGCACGCGGTCGTCGTTCGGCTTCAGGCGAACGGCTTCGCGCGCGTGCGCGACCGCGTCGGACAGCCGCCCCTCCGCCTGCAGGACGACGGCGAGATTGCTGTGCGCCTCCGCGTCCCCGGCGTCCAGGCGGAGGGCTTCCTCGAGGTGCCGTCCCGCCGCCTCGACCTGGCCGACCTGCAGATATTTCGTCGCGAGATAGTTGTGCGCCCGCGGATCGCGCGGACTGTTCCGCACCTGGGTCTCGGCTCCGGCGATGTCGGCCATCACGCCGCGGCGTTCGTAGTCGCGCATCAGCACCGCCACGTCGTCCTGCCGGCGAGGCACGACGTCGAGCCAGAGCGCGCCCATTTCGTCGGAGGACCGCGGCCCCCAACCGACGCGCTGCGGCGGCCGGTTCGGATTACGCGGATTCGCCGCCGAGTTGTCGTAGGTGATCCGCATGTTCAGGCGGGTGCCGGCGGGCAGCGCCACGGGCGTGACGAATCGATACTGGTCCTGCCAGCGGAAGTCCCATGCCTTGATCCAGAGGAGCGATCGCATGCTGCCGTCGGGCAGGGTGGCCGTGCCCGTGAATTCCTTCGCCAGGTAGTGGGCGTGCGGATAGATGCTCAGCACGTCGACGTCCGCCGGCAGCACGTAGCTGTCCTCGATCGCGTAGTCCGGCTGGCCGGCGGGAATGTCGATCGATTTCGACTCGAGCCGAATCGGAATCGGCTCGTGCGAAGGCGGACGATCCGACAGGAAGAGACCGATGCTGGGCTGGATCGCCTCGGACTGCGCGCGCGGCATGAGGTGCATCTGCACCACCAGATCGCTGCCCTGCTGCAGCGTCCACGCGCGCTCCGCCGGCTCCATGAACGGCGCTTTTCCCGGCGTCCATCCGTAGACGCTCTGCACGCGGTCGTCCGGCATCGCCGCGAAGCCGGGCTCCGCGTCGGCGCGATCGAGCACGCGCGACACGCGCAGCGGATCGACGCCGACGCTGGCATGGTGAAGGATCCGATCGTTGCCGGGGCGGAACTCGACGGCGCGCACGTAGCGGGTGTCGCCGGCCGGAACCGGCAGCACGAAGTTGCGGAAGATGTCCGCGTTCGCGGCCGGCACCTTGTACGCCGCGGGCAGCGTCACGATCACGTCGGGCCGTCCGAGCTGCCAGCCGTCGGTCCACGTGGGAGGCGCGGGCCTGTCGGCGGCGAGGCCTTCCGGAGCGCCCTGCTCGACCCACTTCTGAATCGTCGCAATCTGTCGATCGGTCAGCCGGCGTTCGCCGGCGAATTCGCCGTGTCCGGGCTCGGGGAGCCACGGCGGCATCCGGCGCGACTGCACGGCCGTCGCCACCTGCTTCGCTCGCCGCCGCACATCGTCGTAGTCGAGGAGTGGAAAGGGCGCGCCGGCGATGCAGAGCGGATCGCCGTCAGGCGTTCGCGCGGCTGATGCCGCGTCCGCGGGACGATGGCACGAGCTGCAGTTCGCGTACACGATCGGCGCGACGTCCTTGTTGAAGGTGACGACCGCCGCGGCAGAATCGTGCGCCGGAGTGCGCTGGCACCCGATGAAGAGAAGAGCCGAGGCGATCGAGAGGCCTGCGCGGGACACGGCGCCTTCAGTGTAAAGCACCGAGAGGTGCCGGTCTTCGGACTCCGGTCTCCGGTCGCGCACCGAACCCGCCTCGGTCCTCAACAGAGGACCGAAGACCGGAGACCGAAGACCGGAGACCCACATTAGTAGTAGACCGGCCTCCGCGAATACTGGTACGGTCCCCCGCCTATGGACACCACGGCCCCGGTCCTCGACGAGCGGCTCGTCTTCGCGAAGATTGCCCGGCGCTTCATGCCGATTCTCACCGTTGCTTATGTTCTGAATTATCTCGACCGCAACAACATCAGCTTCGCCGCGCTGTCGATGAACCAGGAAGTCGGCCTCAGCGCGACGGCGTTCGGCACCGGCGCCGGCATCCTGTTTCTCGGCTACTGCCTCTTCGAGGTGCCCAGCAATATGGTCCTCTACCGCGTCGGCGCGCGGATCTGGATCTCCCGAATCATGGTGACCTGGGGGCTCGTATCGGCGGCCACCATGTTCGTCTCCGACACGACGACGTGGTACGTGCTGCGCTTCCTGCTGGGCGCGGCCGAAGCGGGCTTCTTCCCCGGCGTCGCGTACTTCCTCGGCACCTGGTTCCCCGCCCAGTACCGCACGCGCATGCTCGCGTGGTTTCTCGTCGCCATCCCGGCCTCGTCGATCGTCGGCGGCCCGCTCTCGGGTGCGCTGCTGCAGATGCACGGCCTCGCCGGCCTGTCCGGGTGGCAGTGGATGTTCCTGCTCGAAGGACTGCCGGTCGTGGTGATCGGTTTCGTGATGCCGTGGGTGCTCGCCGACCGCCCGGAGAACGCGGACTGGTTGAGCGAGCCGGAGCGCGCGCTCGTGCGCGATCGCCTCGCGAGCGAACGGCGCGACAAAGAGGTCCGCCACCTGCTGCCGGCGCTGAAGGACGTGCGCGTGCTGATCCTGGCCGGCGTGCAGTTCGGCTTTCTCGTCGGCTCGTACGGCGTCACCATCTGGCTGCCGCAGATCATCAAGGAGGGGCAGCTGTCGGACCTGGCGATCGGGTTCGTGACGAGCGGCTGCTTCGTCGTCGCCTCGCTGGGGATGCTGGCATGGGCGGCGCGCGTGGACCGCCGCGGCGGCAAGATTCTCAACCTCGCGGCCGCGTGTCTGCTCGCGGCCGCCGGCCTTCTGCTGGCGATCTACCTTACCGGCTTCTGGGCCGGGCTCGCCGCCGTGACGCTCGCGCTCACCGGCATCACGTCGGCGCGCGCGATCTTCTGGACGATCCCGCCGCGCTTCCTGACCGGCATGGGCGCCGCCGCCGGCCTCGCGTTCATCAACTCGATCGGCACGATGGGCGGCTTCGTCGGGCCGTTCGTGATGGGCTGGCTGACGGACCGCACGGGATCGTTCGACGCGGGACTCGCCGCGATGGCTGGACTGCTGGTCGTCTCGACGGTGTTGGCCTGGTCTCTCAGGTTCTGGGTGAAGCAGGACTAGGTGTGAATGTCAAAGAGGTTGTTCATCACGCAGCCTCTTGGAAACGCGTCCACGGCGCACGCCGGCCAAGGCTGGCGTGCGGACGCTGGTGGTTGTAGATGCGCAGATACTGCGGCAGCCGGGCGGTGCGGCGCGCCGAGCTCGGATACGCCCGTTGATACGCCCACTCGCGCAACAAGGTCTGAATGAAGCGTTCCGCCTTGCCGTTGGTGCGCGGCGTGTACGGACGGGTGAAGCGATGTCGGAGCTGCCACGTGCGACACGCCCCCGCGAATCGACGGGACCGATAGCCGCTCCCGTTATCGGTGAGCAGCCGCCGCACCGTGATGCCACGACGCCGAAACCAGACCAAGGCGTTGCGGAGGAACGCGGCACAGGCGCGGCGCCGCTGCGAGCGGCGCACTTCGACATAGGCGAGCCGGGTCGCATCATCGATAGCGACATGCGCGTACTCGTAGCCGACGCCGTCCTGCGAGCGGGCCCGGTCGCCGTGAATGCGGTGCCCGACGCCGCGAATGCGCGCGAGCGGCTTGATGTCGAGGTGGAGCAGATCGCCGGCGTGCGGCCATTCATAGCGCTGCACGATCGGCGGCGGATCGAGGCGACTCACGCGATTGAGGCCGGCCCGCGCCAAGACCCGCGTGACCGTTGAACGCGGCACCCCCACGTGGCGACTGATGGCCCACGCGGTCGCGCGGTGCTGACGACAGGCGAGAATCGCCGCCGCCCGGGCCGGATCGAGGGTGCGCGGCTGGCGATGCGGACGCGACGACGCGTCCTCGAGCCTGTGATCGCCGCGGCGGGCCCGCGCCAGCCACTTGGCGACGGTCCGGACACTGACCCCAGCGGCCTGCGCCGTCGCGGCGTGCGTCCACCCCTGGCGCGTCACGCGATCGATCAGCAGCTGGCGCATCTTCGGCGTCGTCTTGGCGTTACGATGAACTCTCATTCGGGAGGACCTCCAGAAACGTTGGGTTGGTGTGGTAACCCCCATTGTTTCCAGAGCCTCCCGAATGAACAACGTGTTTAGCACTCACAGCTAGGGAGCCACCGCCTCGATCTTCGTTTTTCGATCGTCACACTTCGATGTGATCGCGCTCAATCTGAGAATGGCAAAATCTCTCAATCGAATTTGCAGACTGAAAATAGAAACTTGAAAATCGTTCAGCGCACCGTGACGGTAACCCTCTGCTCCACATCCAGAAGCCCGTCGCTGGCGAGAGCGTGCAGCACGTAGACGCCGGGCTCGCTGAATGACGCGGTGACCGTCGTCGTGCCGATCGTGACCGGGATGGTGGGGCCGGGTGGATTGAAGGTGACGCGGCCCGGGCCGCGGTACTTCGCCCAGGTGAGCGTGAGGCCGGACTCACGGACCGGGCCGAAGGCGTCCTCGCTCGTCGCCGGCTCGCCCTCGCCAGAGCCGCCGCTCCGCCTCGCCGCGGCCCTTCGCGGTGCCGGGAGACCGTCGTCCTGAATGGTCGCTGCGAGCGTCGCGCTGGCGGGCAGCGCGACCGTCGGGACCGTGGTCACCTGCAGCGACGGGCGTCGATCGTTCTTGATCAGATCGAGACGGAACGCGGCCGTCCCCTTGTTCTTGACGATCAGCTCGTCGTCGACCTCCCACACCGGCATCAGCGACCCGTAGGCCTTCTGCGTCTTGCCCCGCGTGCGCAGCGTCCAGACCAGATCCTTCTTTCCCCAGTCCGCCGGTACCCGAACCGAGAACAGGAACATCTGCCGGCGCGTCAGGAAGTGCGTCGGCTGCCCCTGATCGACAGGCCCCGGCTCGAACATGTTGTCCGCGCCAACCGGAACGTCCAGTGTCTCCTGCCGGTTCCGGTTGTAGTAGCCGAACAGCATGTCGTACGAGCCGTCCGCGGTCTTGCGCCAGCCCTCGAACACCGGCTGCACGTCCTGGCCGCGGTCGTACGGAATCTGAAACAGCTCCTGGGCGTGCGTCACTGCGACCGCCAGAAGCAGCACGGCGATGATCGACAGCGGCGCGCGTCGAAGGTTCGGCTTCATCTCGAATGCCCGGCTAGTTGGTGACGCCGCGGGTGGCCGCGCGGCGCGCGGCGAGCTCCTGCCGGTACTCGGCCTCGGTCAGCGCGTAGTAACTGATCCAGGACAGGTTCATCTCGTCGACGGTGCGGTTGCCCCACCCGCTCCAGTTGCGCGGGTCCGGGTTCGACGGCGTCGCGCGCGTGTTGTCGTGCCAGTTGATCACGTGCAGCATGCTGCCGGCCGGAATCAGCGGCGTCGCATCGTCGGCATAGTTGTAGACCATCGCCCAGCCGAACATGACCTTTGCGCAATTGAGCATCTGCTGGCGGCCATCCGGATAGATCACCTCGATGCACTGCCGCTTGCCGCGGTTGTGCATGTGCGGGTTGAAGTTGATCAGCTTCACCGCCGTGCGGAACGGCGTGTAGCCGTCGGTCCTGACGTCGGTTGCTCCGGCCGGGATGTCGATGTCGTAGCTGCCGCGGCCGAACACCGCCGTGCGAAACTCGTGCTTCGGCACGACGCCCTTCGGATAGAGCACGAGGCCGAGACTCGAGCGGTCGCGGATCTCGCGTCCGAGCGACGAGTAGTGCATGTTGAAGTGGATCTTCGTGCCTGCCTTGATGAGGAGCCCGGTGTCGGGCGGCATGAATTCGGCGCCCTTGCCCACCGTGTAGTTGTTCAGGATCGCCGTCCCGCGCGAAAACGACTCCATCGCGCCTTCGTCGCCCGGTGCCACGAGGTACTGGCTCGCATGGTGGACGACCGGGAAGCCTTCCTTCGACGGCAGCAACTGCACGGCCTTGACGTAGCGGTCTTCGGTCAGGCCGCTGTCGACGAAGAAATCGACCCACTGATCGGGAGACTGCGGCTTGACGACGTACTCCGGCGTCGTGACGATCAGGTCGGGGGTGCCGATGCGCCACGCGTGCACGTCGTCGAACCGGAGCGGCGGCGGCAGATCAGCGGGGTTGCCTTCGGGCGCACCGGCGTCGACCCACCGCCCGATGGTGTCGATTTCCTTCTCGGTCAGCGATGGATCGTCCTTGAACGCCTGGATGCCGTGGGTCTTCTCGACGAACCACGGCGGCATCGTCCGCGCCGACGTCCGCTGCCTGATCGCCCGCGCCCACGGCCGTGCCTCTTGAAACGTCACGAGCGACATCGGACCGATCGAACCCGGGCGGTGACAGTTCTGACAGGCACGCTGCAGAATCGGCGCAATGTCCTTCGAGAACGTCACCGGAGCCGGCGCGGGCGCCGCGCTCTGCGCCGTGAGCGACGCGTGCGAAGACACGGCCACGACGACCGCCGCCGCGATCAGCGCGACCACGCTCCAACGGCATCCACGAGGTGTGTACACGACCTCACCCTCCACGTTACGAGGCCCCGACCGCGCGCGCCGGAATCACATCGACAATCGAAGATTGACTGACGATTCGCCGAGTCAAGGAACACCGGGCCGGCTTCCGTCGTTGAGCCGGCCCGGCGTTACTCGTCCATGCGCTCACGCCTCCGCTCAGAAGTTCAGCTGCGCTCCGAGCTTGACGATGCGGCCCTGCTGCATCTGCAGGGGCCGCTGCCAGGCCGCCCCGAACGCGTTGTTCTGCGCCAGCACCGGGTTGGCGTTGAACAGGTTGTAGAGATCGACCATGCCCTGCCAGCGCTGGCGTCCGAACCTGACCTGCTTCGAGAAACGCATGTCGAACTGGTTGAGCCGCTCGCCGTACATCGTGCCCGGCTTGATGAGCGGCACCGTTGCCGTGCCGTTGGCGCCGGAGGCCAGATTGCGGCCGAGCGACGGGGCGATCTGCGCGTTCGCCACGACGTAGCTCGCCGTGATCTCGGGGCCGGCGATGCTCTGGAACGTCGCGCTCGTCTGCAGCCCCCACGGCAGCGGCAGCACGCCGAGCAGCTTGACCTGCGTCTGGAACGGCGGGGTGATGTCGCAGTTCAGGAGCTCCTGCGGCGAGTCGACGACGAAGCACCGGTTCGTCGTGACGCGGCCGGTATTGGCGCCGCCCTGAACGATGATGCCCCTGGCCAGACGCGCAGCCACGGTGTAGTCGACACCGTTGTAGATTTCCTTCTGGTCGCCGAAGTTCTTCGCCAGGTTGATGACGACGTCGGACTGCCCGAACTTCGCCGGCTTGATGTCGAACAGGCCGCACACCTGATAGCCGCCGCCGTCCGGCAGGCGCGAGTCGCTCGGCGCCGTGACGCAGAACGGGTCGTAGTCGGAAGCCGTCACCAGCGTGTTGTCGTTGACGCGCTGGTTGCCGTACCAGCGCCGGAAGTAGCCGACGTTGGTCGACACGCGCGGAACGATCTCGTGCTGCAGGCTGGTCGAGAACTCCCAGTTGTAGCCGCGGTCGCTGCGCGCCTGATCCGAGTAGCGCGTGCGCACCACGGTCTGGCCGAAGTTCGAGTCCGAGAGCGCGCCGAGCTCGTTCGGCTGCGGGATGAAGTCGCCATTCGCGTCGGTCCAGTTGCGGAAGGCGCTGTTGACGATGGCATCGGCCGGGTTGGCGAGGCGGGTGAACGACGTCAGGTTCGGCGCTTCCATGTAGCGCCCGATGCTCGCCTTGATGGCGGTCCGGCCGTTGCCGAACAGATCGTAGGAGACGCCGAGGCGTGGCGACACGTCGTTCCAGTTCGGCACGTTCTCGACCTTGTCGAACGACACGTTGCGGTTCGGCACCTGCGGACCGGGCGTCAGCGTCTGCGCCGGCACGTAGGCGTTGTAGTAGTCGTATCGGATGCCCAGGTTCAGCGAGAACTTCGCGATCTTCCACTGGTCCTGCGCGAAGAGGCCGACGTTGTTCGAGACCTCCCAGTACTGCAGCGGCGTGGCCCAGACCTGCACGCGGTTCGGCACGCCGTTCAGGAGTTCCAGCGTGACGCCGTTGTTCGGCACTTCACGCGACGTGTAGGGGAAGCCGCGGAAGTGGGTGATGCCGACCTTGGCGGCGTGCGTGCCGGTGACGTAGGACGCCGTGAAGCGGGTGTTGAACTGCGGGCTGTCGTTGTGCCCCATGCCCTCGGCCAGACTGCCCCAGCGGAAGCCGGTCGACCGCTCGAGGAACGCCGGCGTGGCGGACGTCACCTCGGGCTGCAGGAAATAGTGCCAGTTCTTGTTCGCGACCGCCGCGCCCGCTTCGAGCAGCACTCGGCTGGAGACGGTCGAGTTCCAGCCGACCGTGCCGAAGTAGTTTGGATTGGTCTTGTAGTAGATCACCGCCTCGGGCGAGCGCGTCCGGTTCGCCGTGCCCTGCCCGTAGAAGTGATCGCGCTTCTGCTGGTTGACCTGCGGGTGCACGGTGAACTTGTTCTTCGGCGTCGCCTGCCAGGTCAGGCGCAGGCTCTGGTTGCCGTCGGAGTCGGCTTCGAACGCCGGCCGGTCGAGGTCGGCCTGGTAGATCTGCGGGATGGTGCTCTTGTTGTAGTAGAGCCCGGCGATCCGCTGGTTCGTCTCCCACCAGCGCACCGACGAGTAGAACCACAGCCGGTCGCGCTTGATCGGGCCTCCGAACGACGGGTTGATGTCGTAGATGTGATTCACCGAGTCGACGGTGGTCAGGCCGCGGGCGATCAGGTCGTCGCTCAGGTTGTCGCTCTGCAGCGCACGGCTGGTGTACGCGGTCGAAAACGATCCGCTGAAGGCGTTGCCGCCGTCGCGCGGGATCAGGCTGCCGCGAACGCCGGACGTCTCGCTCTCGGCCGACAGCCCGCCGATCGACAGCGCGACTTCCTGCACGGTGCCGTCGTTGGGCGCCATCACCGTGAAGCTGCCGCCGCGGCCGCCGCCGTGGTTGTAGTACATGCCGTCGTAGACGAGCTGCTGCTCCTGCACGCGGCTGCCGTGCACCGCGATCGCCGCCGATCCGTACTGCGTCCCGCCGACGTCCTGGCTGATCGTCGTCACGCCCGGAACGAGCACGCCAAGAGCCGTGACGCTCTTGGTGCCGACCGGGATGTTGTCGATCACGTCACGCGTCATGACGGTCTGCTGAACGACGTTCTGCACGTCGACCGCCGACGCCTGGCCGGTCACGGTGACCGTTTCTTCGAGCGCGCCGACGCGCATCTCGGCGTTCACGGTGGCCGTGAACGCGGCGGTCAGCTCGATGCCGTCGCGGCGGACGGTGGTGAAGCCGGGGAGCGCAAAGGTCACGACGTAGGCGCCGGGGCGCAGGTCGACGATCCGGTACACCCCCTGACCGTCGGTCACCGCCACGCGGACTTTCTCAATCAATGCCGGGCTGGATGCCTCGACCATGACGCCGGGCAGCACCGCGCCGGACGTGTCCTTCACCACACCAGCGATGCCGCTGTTGTTCTGTGCAAGGGCGAGGGAGGGGATCAGAGCGAACGCCGCTACAGCGATCCAGAGTCTGGAATCGCGCCGTGTTCCCATTCGGGGTCCTCCAAAAATTTGTGGTGGGGAGCGTACCGGGATCCTGGCAGTTGTGCCAGTTACCCATTCAGGGGGGAGTTCACGGAGGGACGGAGGGCACGGAGGAAAACAATATTCACACAGAGACTCAGAGACACAGAGACGCACGGAGAATCTCTGTCGATCCGGGAGGTGGCCATCTCGGGCCGGGCGCCACCTCCCGGATCGACAGAGCGCTGCGCGTCTCAGCGTCTTCGCGTCTCTGCGTGAATACCGTCCTCCGTCCGCTCTGTTATCTCGTTGGGGCCATCAGTTCCCGCAGCAGCGCCGCCTTCTTGTCGTTGCCGGCCGCGCGCCCGCCACCACGGCCGCCACCAGCGCCGCCGGACGCGAGATCGAGCGCGGTGCGGCCGCGCTGGTCCTTGAGGTGCAGGTTCGCGCCGCGCTCGGCCAGCAGCCGGATGACGCTCTCCTCGGCCTGGGCCACGGCCACGTGCAGCGCGGACTGACCGTTCGCGTCGACGGCATTGATGTCGGCGCCGCGCTCCAGGCAGAGCGCGATCGCGTCGAGCGCCTCCTGTTCCGAGCCGCGGTTGGTCGTGCCGCGGAAGCCGCTCGCGCGGCTGGCCGCGTACATCAACGCGGTTCGGCCGGTCTTCGTCTTCGCGCCGAGGTCCGCTCCGCCGTCGAGCAGCAGACGCATGGCGGTGAGGTCGGCGTCCTTGGCCGCGCGCATCAGCGGCGTCGCCCCTTCGGCGAGACTGGGATCGCCGTCGTTGTGCACGCGCTCGAGGACCGGCGTCTTCAGACGTGCATCGGTGTTGGCCCCATGCGCGAGCAGCGCCGCGATCACCGCCGGCGCGTCCGCCGTGCCGTGCGGCTTGGGGTTCGGCCGGCCGACGGTCTCGTCGAGCGTGTTCATGTCGACCGCGGCATAGAGCGCGGCCGCCCCGGTCACGTCGGCGACGTTCGGATCGGCGCCCTTCTCGATCAGCAGCATCGCCAGGTCGAAGTGCGCGTTGATGATGGCGAACATCAGCGCCGAGGTCCCGTCCGGATCTCCGACGTTCAGGTCCGCGCCGGCGTCCGCCAGCGCCCGGGCCGCGTCGACGGCGTTCTCGCGCGCGGCGTACATCAGCGGCGTCCATCCGCCCTTCGCGAGCACCGTCGGGCGCGCGACGATGCCGTCGCCGAACTTGAAGCGCGGCGGCGCGGTCAGCGTGGAGCGGGCGTTGACGTCGGCGCCGTGGCGGACGAGCACCGACACCGCCCCGGCATGATTCTCGAGCGCGGCCCACATCAGCGCCGTCTCGCCCAGCACCTGCTCCCTGGCCTGGGCGTCGGCGCCCGCCTCGAGCAGCAGCTTCACCACCTGGGCGTTGCCGGCGCGCGCGGCGGCCATCAGGACCGTCTGATCTTCGGCGAGCCGCACGTTCGGGTTGGCGCCCGCCTTCAACAGCAGATCGGTGATTCGCTCGCTGCCGTTGAGCGCCGCCAGCACCAGCGGCGTCACCCCGTACCGATTGGCGGCGTTGGCGTTGGCACGCGCGCCGAGGAGCAGCCGCACCATGTCCGCGGAGTCCGCCCGCACCGCCCAGTGCAGCGCCGTGGTGCCGTCGCGCTCCGGGACGTTGACCGCGGACCCCGCCTTCATCAGCCGCTGCACCGCCGCACGATCGTCTGCCTTGACGGCATCGATGAGCGGCACGCCGCCCGCCGCTCCGAGCGGGATGGCGCACACGAGGAGAAGCAGGAGAAGCGCTGCTGTCTGTTTCACGACCACTGATCCACGGCGGCTACGACAGGTCGATGGCGCCGTTGCTGACACCGAATTTCTCGAGCGTGTTGCCATATCGCGCCGCAACGCCCAGCCACAGGTTGCCGATCGGCGTGTTGGCCGCCATCTGCAGGTGGCGGTTGCCCCGGCCGG
>JADMIO010833498.1_pt1 | contig 40079 bp, 32 predicted proteins | sample 8958161 | NCBI WGS metagenome assembly JADMIO01 (sample SAMN16585339, study PRJNA669376) | soil metagenome | isolation source: Crop rotation soil | place: USA: Cullars Rotation, Alabama | collected 2011
CTTTCCCGTGATCCGCCCGGTGACGCTGTCGACCGCCGATGCCGAAATTGCCATGTGGGTCCGCGCCCAGCCCCTGGGAGACAATGTCCGGTTGACCCTGTTCGACTGGACCGAAGAGCTGAGCGGGGCGGCTGTGGATGATCCGGGGCATGGTGCGGCGGAACGGGAAGCCGAGGCGGCACGCGACGCGGCGGTCGCGCCCGAAATCCGGTCGTCCCCGGCCTGGAGCTGGCGTGTCGATGCGGCGTTCCGCCTGCTCGATGTTTCGGGGCCGGCGCCGCTCCCGAGCTACGGCACCGCGCTGACCCGCTGGCTGGCGCTCGAGGTCGACGAGGACGGCGTCATGCCGCTGCTCGTCGGCGTCGCCGCCCGCGCAGCCTTCACCGACCAGCCGGCACGCCTGGTCAGCGATCTCGACGCGCCGCTTCTGCTGGCGGGCAGGCCGATCGACATTGACGGCCGGTTCGTCGGCTATCGCGGGACGCTGAAGCGTCTGGAGCCGGGGAGGATCGACGAAGCGGAGCCGCAGCAGATCCCCGCGCCCGTGCCCGAGCTGGAGCCCGTGCCCGAAATGGCGGCGCCCATCCCCAGCTCCACGCTGGACAATGCGCTCCGCCGCCCGCTCGGCCGGATCATCGCCAATGCCGACACCATCAGCGCCCGCCTGGAAGGGCCGCTGCGCCGCGACTATGCGGGCTATGCTTCCGACATTGCCGTCGCCGGCCGGCATCTGATGGCGCTGGTCGACGACCTCGCCGATCTCCGCGCGATCGAGCGGCCGAACTTTACCGTCGTCCGCGAGCAGGTCGACCTTTCCGACGTCGCGCGCCGCGCCGGCGGGTTGCTGGCGGTCAAGGCGGCGGACCGCAAGATCGCGCTCGATCTGCCGGCAAACGGCGATCCCCTGATAGCCGCGGCGGAATTTCGCCGGGTGCTGCAGATATTGGTCAACCTGATCGGCAATGCCGTGCGCTATTCGCCAGAGGGCTCGCAGGTCTGGGTGCGCGGCGAGATCGTCGGCGACAGCGTTACCATCACCGTCGCCGACCAGGGCCGGGGCATCGCGCCCGAAGACCAGGCGCGCATCTTCGACAAGTTCGAGCGTCTCGGCCGCCGCGATTCGGGCGGCAGCGGCCTCGGCCTCTATATTTCGCGCCGGCTCGCCCGGGCGATGGGCGGCGACATCGTCATCGACAGCGCGCCGGGGCAGGGCGCCCGCTTCACCCTCAGCCTGCCGGCCTGGAAAGCGGACGCCTGAAGCGGCTTCAGCGCTTGCTCACCGGCACATAGTCGCGCTGCGTCGGCCCGGTGTAGAGCTGGCGCGGACGGCCGATCTTCTGGGCGGGGTCTGAAATCATCTCGTTCCACTGTGCTACCCAGCCGACGGTGCGGGCAAGGGCGAAAAGCACGGTGAACATGTCGGTCGGGAAGCCGATCGCCGACAGGATCACGCCCGAATAGAAGTCGACATTGGGGTAAAGCTTCTTGTCGATGAAATACTGGTCCTTGAGCGCGATCTGCTCGAGCTCGCGGGCGGTGTCGAGCACCGGGTCGTTGATGCCGAGCTTGTCGAGCACCTCGGTTGCCGCCTTGGACAGCACCTTCGCGCGCGGGTCGAAATTCTTGTAGACGCGGTGGCCGAAGCCCATCAGCCGGAAGGGGTCGTCCTTGTTCTTGGCGCGGGCGATATATTCGGGGATACGGTCGGGCGTGCCGATCTCGCGCAGCATGTTGAGCGCCGCCTCGTTGGCGCCGCCATGCGCCGGGCCCCAGAGGCAGGCGATGCCCGCGGCGATGCAGGCGAAGGGATTGGCGCCCGACGATCCTGCCAGGCGCACGGTCGAGGTCGAGGCGTTCTGCTCATGGTCGGCGTGGAGGATGAAGATCTTGTCCATCGCGCTGACGACCACCGGGTCGACCTCATATTCCTCTGCTGGCACACCGAAGGTCATGCGCAGGAAATTGGCGGTGTAGCTGAGGTCGTTCTTGGGATAGAGGAAGGGCTGGCCCATGCTGTACTTGTACGCCATCGCCGCGATCGTCGGCATCTTGGCGATCAGCCGGTGGCTGGCGATCATCCGCTGCTTCGGGTCCGAAATGTCGGTCGAGTCATGGTAGAAGGCGCTGAGCGCGCCGACGACGCCGCACATGATCGCCATCGGGTGGGCATCGCGGCGGAAGCCGTTGAAGAAGCTCGCCAGCTGCTCATGCACCATGGTGTGGCGGCTGATCGTATAGGTGAACTTGTCGAGCGCCTCCTTGCCCGGCAGCTCGCCATTGAGCAGCAGATAGGCGACTTCCATGAAGGAGGACTGCTCGGCCAGCTGCTCGATCGGATAGCCGCGGTGGAGCAATATGCCCTCTTCGCCGTCGATATAGGTGAGGGCGGAATCGCAGGACGCGGTGCTGGTGAAGCCGGGGTCGTAGGTGAACATGCCGGTTTCCGCGTAGAGCTTGCGGATGTCGATCACCTGCGGGCCGACGCTGCCGTCGATCACCTTGTAATCATGGGTGGCGCCGCCGACTTTCAGGCTGGCCGTGGATTCCCCCATATTGCTACTCCTCTATGTCCGCATCATGCCCGGGCCATCGCCCCGGCATCCGCAAGTCTCAAAAGCGTCTCGTCTTTTCCGATCAGGAACAGGACGTCGAATATGCCGGGCGAGGTCGTCCGCCCCGTCAGCGCCGCGCGCAGGGGCTGGGCCACCTTGCCTAGACCGATACCGGCATCCTCCGCGACGACACGCACCGCGGCCTCGATCGCCCCTACTGTCCAGTCCGCGATGTCGGCCAGGGCCTCGCCGGTCTTCGCCAGCAGCGCCTGCGCGTCACCGTCTAGCAGAGCACGCGCCTTGTCGTCAAAATCAAGCGGCCGCTCGGCGAACAGGAATGCGGCGCCGTCGGCGAGCTCCACCAGCGTGCGGGCGCGGGGCTTCAATGACGGCATGGCAGCGGTAAGCAGCGCGAGCGCCTCGGGCCCTTCCTGCCCCATGCGCTGCGCCACCAGGGCCGCCAGCCGGGCATCGTCGGCCTCGCGGATATAGTGGGCGTTGACGTTCTCGAGCTTCTTCAAGTCGAAGCGCGAGGGCGAGCGGCCGACCCCGTCGATGTCGAACAGTTGGACGGCGCGGTCGCGGTCGATGATCTCCTCGTCGCCATGGCCCCAGCCCAGGCGGAGAAGGTAATTGACCACCGCCTCGGGCAGCATCCCCATCTCGTCGCGATAGGCGTCGACGCCGAGCGCGCCGTGCCGCTTCGACAGTTTCGATCCGTCGGCACCGTGGATCAGCGGGATATGGGCATAGACCGGCTCATGCCAGTCCAGCGCGCGGATGATCGCCAGCTGGCGGAAGGCATTGTTGAGATGGTCGTCGCCGCGGATGACGTGGGTGACGCCCATGTCATGATCATCGACCACCACCGCCAGCATGTAGGTGGGTGTGCCGTCGGAGCGCAGCAGCACCATGTCGTCGAGCTCGGCATTCTGGACGACGACGCGGCCCTGGACCGCATCCTCGATCACCGTCTCGCCGGTCTGCGGCGCCTTAAGCCGGACGACGAAGGGCGCCCCCGCCGGCGCATCCTCGGCCGGGCGGTCGCGCCAGCGGCCGTCATAGCGCATCGGCTGCCTCGCCGCCCGCTGGGCTTCGCGCAGCGCCGCCAGCTCCTCGGCGGTCGCGTAGCAGCGATAGGCATGACCGGCGGCGAGCAGCATTTCGGCGACCTCGGCATGGCGGCCGGCGCGGTCATATTGGAAGACCGCGGGCTCGTCGCTCTCCAGGCCAAGCCATGTCAGGCCGTCGAAAATCGCGTCGATCGCGGCGTCGGTGGAGCGCGCGCGGTCGGTATCCTCGATCCGCACCAGATATTTGCCGCCGTGATGGCGGGCGAACAGCCAGTTGAACAGCGCCGTGCGCGCGCCGCCGATATGGAGATAGCCCGTCGGCGAGGGCGCGAAGCGGGTGACGACGGGCCTGGAATCGCCGGTCATGCCGGCACTCGACAAAAGCGGTTAAGGCGCTGACAAGAAGGCATGGGACGCATAGGCGGGGGTGCCCCTAGCATGGGTTTGAGGCCACTACAAACGGCTTGGTTTGTAGGGGTTTGGGAACGTCTGAAGCGGACGCCCGCCGCGCTCGAAGCCTGGCTGGAGACAGAGCGCGACCAGCTGCCTTTGTGGTTGCCGGTCGCGGTCGCCAGCGGCATCGGCGCCTGGTTCGCCCTGCCCGATCCGGCCGCCTGGCTGGCGCTGATCTGCGGCGCGCTGGGGCTGGCGGCGGTGGCGGCGATGATTCCGGGCGGCGGGCGGATCGGCGCCGTGATCGGCGGCGGAGGATTGAGCGTCGCCGCCGGCTGCCTGCTGATCTGGGGCACCGCCGTTGCCTTCGGCACCAGGCCGATCGAGCGGCCGATCTACGGCCTCTTCACCGGCCGGGTCCAGGCGGTCGAGCGAATCGCCGCGCGCGACCAGGTGCGGCTCCGCCTGAGGCTGGCGGACCGCCCCGATATGCCCGGGCCGATCCGCGTGAATGTCGCCAGCAAGGACCTCATTCCCGGCATCGCCAGGGGCACGGTGGTGGAGGTGCGCGCCCGGCTGGTGCCGCCGCCCGGGGCGGACATCCCCGGCGCCTATGATTTCGCGCCGGTCGCCTATTTCGGTGGCCTCAGCGCCACCGGCAAGGCCTTGCCCCCGCTCAGGATCGTCTCGGGCGCGGGCGGGCAGGGCAAGGGCATCAGGGAACGGCTCGGCGCCTATATCCACACCCGCCTGTCCGGCCCGCCCGCCACCATCGCGGTGACCCTCGCCAATGGCGACCAGGGCGAGATCAGCCAGGAGGATGCCGACGCGATGCGGCGGAGCGGCCTTGCCCATCTGCTGTCGATCAGCGGCCTCCATGTCACTGCTTTGATCGGCGCGGTCTTCTTCCTGGTGCTGAAGCTGCTGGCGCTGAGCCGCCGGCTCGCCCTCGACTGGCCGCTGATGCTGATCGCGGCGGCGGCGGGCGCGCTCGCCGGCATCGGCTACACGCTGCTGACCGGATCGCAGGTGCCGACCGTGCGCTCGGTCATCTCGGCGATCCTCGTGCTCGGCGCGCTGGCGATGGGGCGCGAGGCGCTGACCCTGCGGCTGATCGCGGCGGGCGCGCTGTTCGTCATGATCTTCTGGCCCGACGCGGTCGTTGGCCCCAGCTTCCAGCTGAGCTTCGCCGCCGTGGTCGCCATCGTCGCGCTGCACGAGGCGCCCGGTATCCGGCGCCTGCTCGCCAGAAGGGATGAGAGCTGGGTCCGCCGATTGGGGCGGGAGCTGCTGTCGCTGCTCCTCACCGGCATCGCTGTCGAGGCCGCGCTGGCGCCGATCGCGCTCTATCACTTCCATCGCTCCGGCATTTACGGCGCGCTCGCCAACCTTGTCGCCATTCCCTTGAGCACCTTCGTGATCATGCCGGCGGAGGCGGCAGCGCTGCTGCTCGATACCGTCCATCTCGGCGCGCCTTTCTGGTGGCTGACCGGCAAGGCGATTACGTTGCTGCTGTGGGTCGCCCATTTCGTCGCCAGCCGGCCGGGCGCGGTGACCCTGATCCCGCTCTTTCCGACGCTCGCCTACCTCGCCTGCCTGTTCGGCATGCTTTGGATGGCGCTGTGGCGGAGCCGGGCGAGATGGCTGGGGCTGACAGCGCTCGTTGCGGGTCTCGCTTTCATGCTGACGTCGCCCCCGCCGGACCTGCTGGTGACGGGCGACGGCCGCCATGTCGCCGCGCGGACGGACAGCGGAAGCCTGGCAATCCTGCGCGGCCGCGCCGGCGACTATGTCCGCGACATGCTGTCGGAGAGCGCGGGCTATGAGGGCGAGCTCCCCGCCTTCGAGGACCTGCCGACCGCCCAGTGCAACGACGACCTCTGCAGGCTCGACCGCACCATTGACGGCCGCCACTACAGCCTGCTGGCGACACGCGGATCGGTCAGCCTGCCGGTCGCCGATCTGGTGCGCGACTGCGCGGCGGTCGACGTGGTCGTCAGCGACCGCCGCCTGCCCCGCGACTGCAACCCGCGCTGGTTGAAGCTGGACCGGGCAAGCCTGGCGCGAAGCGGCGGCATCGCGCTCTATTGGCGGACGGGGAAGGTCCGCACCGTCCGCTCAGCCGCCGAGGCCCATCCATGGATGAGCAGGCCGGATTCGGCTGTAGGAAATCGACCTGCTATTCCCTTCGACAGGCTCAGGACGCAGCCTGCAAATACAGGTGGAATGCAGGCATCGACGCCTTAATTATACCTCCGCAGCAGCCCCGCCAGCTTGCCTTGGATGCTGACCTGGCGCGGATCGTAGATCTGAGCCTCATAGGCGCTGTTGGCCGGGTCGAGCCGGATCCTGGAGCCTTCGTGGCGGAAATATTTGAGCGTTGCTTCTTCATTGTCGATCAGCGCGACGACGATCTGGCCGTCGCGGGCGACATCGGTGCGCTGGACCAGGGCATAGTCGCCGTCGAAAATGCCGGCCTCGATCATCGAATCGCCCGACACCTCGAGCGCATAATGCTCGCCCGAGCCGAGCAGGGCGGCGGGGACCGGCAGCATCGCGCTGGTTTCCATCGCCTCGATCGGCATGCCGGCGGCGATGCGGCCGTGCAGCGGGATTTCGACGACGTCGTTGGCGGCGGTGGGCGCGCGGTAGGGCACCTTGGGCATCGCCACGACATTGGATGCGCGGGCCGTCTTCATGCCCTCGGGAATTTTGAGCACCTCGAGCGCCCGCGCCCGGTTGGGCAGGCGGCGGAGGAAACCCCGTTCCTCGAGCGCGCTGATCAGGCGGTGGATGCCCGACTTGGACTTGAGGTCCAGCGCCTCCTTCATCTCCTCGAAGGAGGGCGAGATACCGCCGGCCTCCAGCCTTTCCTGGATGAAGTGGAGCAGTTCCTGTTGCTTCGACGTCAGCATGACATGGTCCCCGGCTGTGGAACGGACGGGGAACATTTAGGCAACGATGAGAACATCGTCAAGAAAATTTAAAAGGGCAGCACCTCGACGGGCTCTCCGACCCCCAGCGCCGGGCTCCGCGCCGGGCGGATGGCGAGGGCGTTGGCCTCGGCCAGCGCCAGCGTCGCGGCGCTGTCGCTGGGGCCGATCGGCGCCGCCTTGCCGTCGGCGACTCGCACCCGGACGAAATCGTCGCGCCCGCCGACCGCTGGAAACGCCGCGCCGGCAACCGCCGGTACGGCGTGGGGCAGGGGATCGGTGCTGCCGGCCAGGTGCCGTACGAGGGGCAGCGCGAACAGCATGGCGGTGACGAAGGTCGACACCGGATTGCCCGGAAGGCCGAGAAAAGCGGCGCCGCCGATGCGGCCGGCGATCAGCGGTTTTCCCGGGCGCAGGGCGATCTTCCAGAAATCGGTGGTGCCACCCGCCGCGGCCAGCGCCGGGCGCATCAGGTCATGGTCGCCGACCGAGGCGCCGCCGGTGGTGATGACGATGTCGGCGCCGCTGGCCTGACGCAGCGCATCGGTGTGCGCGTCGAGGTCGTCGGGGACGAGCCCGAGCTCAACGATCTCTGCCGGCAGGTCTCGCAGCATGCCGGCCAGCATGACGGCGTTGGATGCGGGCAGCTTGCCCGCCGGCACCGCCAGCCCGGGCTCGATCAGCTCGCTGCCGGAGGAGACGAGCGCGACCCGGACCTTGCGGCGCACCGGCAAACTGCCGTGGCCGGCAAGCGCGGCGACCGCGATCTGGGTGGCGCCGAGCCGGGTGCCGCGCGCCAGCACGGTGGCGCCCTCGGCGAAGTCATAACCGCGCAGGCGGACATTCTGCCCGGCCCAGGTCACGCCATCGCCGGTCAGCGTCAGCGTGTCGCCGTCCCGCTCGACATCCTCCTGGATGACGATCGCGTCGGCGCCCTCGGGCAGCGGCGCGCCGGTGAAGATCCGCACGGCCTCGTCCGCGCCGATGCGGGCCGGCGGCAGTCCGCCGGCGACGCTCGTGGCGGTGACGGTCCATGGCCCGTCCTTGTCGGCGAAGCGGATGGCATAGCCGTCCATGCTCGAGAGGTCGGCCCAGGGCTGGTCGCGCAGCGAGACGACATCCTCGACCAGCCAGCGCCCGGCGGCATCGAGCAGCGCCGCCTGTTCGCGCTCCACCGGCTCGGCCAGCGCCAATATCCGCGCCCGCGCCTCGTCGACCGTCAGCAGGGTCATGCGGTCCAGTCGCCCGATTTGCCGCCACGCTTTTCGATAAGACGGATGCTGCCGATGACCATCGCCTTGTCGACGGCCTTGGCCATGTCATAAACGGTGAGGAGCGCGGCCGAGACGGCGGTCAGCGCTTCCATCTCAACTCCTGTCTGGCCGCTGGTCCGTGCCGTCGCGGTGCAGGCGACGCCGCCCGCATCCACGTCCAGAGCGACCTCGACCGACGACAGGGCGATGGGATGGCAGAGGGGAATCAACTCGGACGTGCGCTTCGCGGCCATGATGCCGGCGATTCGCGCGACGGCGAGCACATCGCCCTTGGCAACGCTGCCGGCAGCGATCGCCTCGCGCGCGGCGGCGCTCATGTCGATGCGGCCGGCCGCGACGGCGACGCGCGCCGTCACCGCCTTGCCCGATACGTCGACCATGCGCGCCGCGCCGCTCTCGTCGATATGGGTAAGCCGCGTCATGCCGCCAGTCCAAGCAGGTTGCGGGTCGCCGCCTCGACATCGGCCTGCCGCATCAACGCTTCACCCACCAGGAAGCAGCGCACCCCGCGTTCCGCCATGGCGGCAAGGTCGGCGGGGCCGGTCAATCCGCTCTCGGCGACGAAGGTGCAGCCCGGGGGTGCGCGGTCGACCAGTTCATAGGTTATGGCAAGATCGATCGTGAAGTCCTTGAGGTTACGATTATTGACGCCGATCAGCCGCGACTTGAGCCTGAGCGCCCGATCCAGCTCGGCCGCGTCATGCACCTCGACCAGGCAATCCATGCCGAGGCCAATCGCGGCCGCCTCGATCTCCGCCATTTCGGCATCTTCCAGCGCCGCGACGATGATCAATATCGCATCGGCGCCGATCGACCGCGCCTCCAGCACCTGCCAGGGATCGACCATGAAGTCCTTGCGCAGCACCGGGATCGATACCGCCGCGCGCGCCGCCACCAGATACGCGTCCGATCCCTGGAAATAGGGCTCGTCGGTCAGCACCGACAGGCAGGCGGCGCCGCCGGCCTGATAGGCGCGCGCATGGGCCGGCGGGTCGAAATCGGCGCGGATCAGGCCCTTGGACGGGCTCGCCTTCTTGACCTCGGCGATCAGGCCGAATCCGGTCGCCGCCGCCCGGTCGAGCGCGGCGCGAAAGCCGCGCGGCGGGCTCTGCCCGGCGGCGCGCGCCTCCAGCTCGGCGAGGCTGACCGCGGCCTTTCGCGCCGCCACATGCGCGCGCTTCACCGCGCAGATTTCCGCCAGCTTGTCGGTCATCGATAGGCGATCCAGCAGTCGAGCAGGGTGTTGGCGAGGCCCTTGTCGATGGCCTCCGCTGCTTCCTCGACCCCCTCGGTCAGGCTGTCAACCGCGCCCGCTATCTCCAGCGCCGCCGCGGCGTTGAACAGCACCGCGTCGCGATAGGCGCCTTCTTCGCCCTGGAGCAGGCGGCGGAGCGCGGCGGCGTTGTGGGCCGCATCGCCGCCGCGGATCGCGCTGAGCGGGTGCGAGGGCAGGCCGGCATCGCTTGCGTCGATGCTGCGGAAGCTGACGTCATGGCCGCCGACATCGGCGACATGGTTGACACCGGCCAGCGACAATTCGTCGAGCCCCTCGTCGCCCGAGACGATCATCGAGCGCTCGGTGCCCAGCATCGCCAGCGCCTCGGCATAGATGGGCACATAGTCGGGCCGGGCGATGCCGACGAGCTGGCGGCCGACCCGCGCCGGATTGGCGAGCGGTCCCATCAGGTTGAAGATCGTCCGCCGCCCGATCGCGCGGCGGATCGGCATGATCCGGACGATCGCGGGGTGATGGGCGGCGGCGTTCAAAAAGCAGATGCCGATATCGGCGAGGCTTCGCTCGGCGGTCGCGGCGGCGCGGCCCATGTCGAGGCCCAGCGCCTCCAGCGTGTCGGTGGCGCCGGCCCTGGACGATGCGGCGCGGTTGCCATGCTTGGCGACCGGCACGCCCGAGGCGGCGACGACGATGGCGACCGCGGTCGAGATGTTGAGCGTATGGTGGCCGTCGCCGCCGGTGCCGCAGACGTCGATCGCGCCGGCGGGCGCCTGGATGGGGATCAGCCTTTCGCGCATCGCCGTGGCGGCGGCGGCGATCTCGATCGCGGTCTCGCCCCGGTCGGACAGGCCGATGAGGAAGGCCTTGATCTCCTCCTCGCCGACGGTGCCGTCGAGCAGCGCCGCGAAGGCAGCGTCCGCCTCGTCGCGGGCGAGCGGGCTACCGGTATCGGGCAGGCCGGTCACGCGGCCTCCTGCTTCCTCGCCTTGGGGGTGAGGCCGGCCAGCTTCATGAAATTGGCGAGCATCGCATGGCCATGCTCGGTGGCGATGCTCTCCGGGTGGAACTGCACCCCATGGATCGGCAGCGTCGCGTGGCGGAATGCCATCACCGCCTCGTCGTCGCTGGTGGCGTTGACGATGAGGTCGGCGGGAATGTCCTCAACGATCAGCGAATGATAGCGGGTGGCGATGAAGGGCGAGGGGATGCCCGCGAACAGCCCTGTTCCGTCATGGCTCACGGGCGATGTCTTGCCGTGCATCAGATGCCCGCGCACCACCCGTCCGCCGAAATGCTGGCCGATTGCCTGATGGCCCAGGCACACCCCGAGCAGAGGCAGCCTGGCGTCCGCGGCGGCCGCGACCAGGTCCAGGCTGATGCCCGCTTCATTGGGGGTGCACGGCCCTGGCGAGATCAGGAAAGCCTTCGCCCCGGACGAGATCGCCTGCCCGGCCGATATCTGGTCGTTGCGCACGACCTCGACCTCGGCGCCCAGCTCCATCAGGTAATGGACCAGGTTCCAGGTGAAGCTGTCGTAATTGTCGATGACCAGGATCATGGGGTCGCTCTTAGGGGCAGACGCCTGGGATATCCAGAGAGCCCGGCTCGCCTCCTGCTTCGAAGTTCGGCTTGATGTCGTCGGGCGGGAGTGGAGTTGGCGAAGCGAGCGCGGCCTCGTCGAAGCCACGCAGCGTCGGCAGATCGATGGCGCCTGCTTCGTTCAGTCCGGCCATCATTTCGTGGACCGCTGCCAACGCCTCGCTCTTATAGATTTTGCGCATTGCCATTCACTCCGAACAGCCTCTTTTATGGGGATTATTGCACCCGTCGCCACAACAAAAGGACTTGCTTCGGGCCGCCGCACGGACGACTGTTCGGCGCATAGGATGAACGGGAGAGCGGAAGATGGCCGGCGACTGGACGAAGCAGGAAGATATCAGCAGCGCGCGCGTGCGGCGCGCCATCGCTTTCGGCGATACGCTGGCAGATGTCGTCAACGGCAAGAATGAGGAAGGCTTCGACGCCATGCTGCCCTTGATCGATGCCGAGCGCTTCCGCAGGCGCGGCAATGAGCGCGACTATGAGATGGACTGGCCGACCTATCGCGGGATGTGCGAGCAGTGGAAGGGGACCAACGGGCTCTACGAAAAGGAGCTGTTCCGGGCGACCGAGGCCGGCAATGTCGTCTATCTCGACCTCAACGAGCGCTCGGTCTCACCCGAAGGCGAGGAAAGCACGCTGCGCTCGATCTCGATCTATCACTTCGACGATGCCGACCGCATCTACGGGGTCGATGTCTGCATGGGGTTCCACCACCCGCAGGCCTGGGGGCGGGAAAGCTGACAATCTTGGAGGTAGTGCACTTGAGCCCAGACGATTAAATCAATTGGCCTGTCAGCGAATTACGAAGGAATGGTGGGCAAGAGCTGATCGGGGTTTGAAACTTCGAATAGCCCACCCCTGATCCTGTTGATGATATCTGCGTCGATGCACCGCTTGGGCAGGATGATAAAAATCCGCTCAGCAGGATACAGCAAGATCGCTTGGTCGGACTCAGACCATTTATAGAGGTAGTCGAAAGGAATTTGTCCTTGCTCCAATGGCGACGCGTAGCGCAGCAGTGTGTCTTCAACGGTATAGTCCGTGGCCATTCGCATTCGGCGGTTTGAATTGAACTGGCGGCGGGTGCTGCGGGGTATGAGCAAGTAAGCAGCGCCCAGGCATGTGGCGACGAACAGCAAATAGGCAAATGCCCCGATCAGCGCGCCCAGCAGCAGTGAAGACCATGAAAATTCATAGTCGGGCTGGAAAACCACAGCGCCGAAGAGGCTCCAAAATCCCAGCAGCAGTACCCGAATTCCTGCTCGGCGTTTGATCGTTGTCCAGAAATGCGCGCGATTTGCGGCTACATAATCGGCAAGTGTCAGTTGGACAGTGAACTGATCGCTCACTGCCCAAACCCCGCTTCCCGAGCCAGCTTTACCGCCTCCTGCGCCGCAGTCACCAGTGCCCCGGCCTTGGCCTCGCACTCCCGCTGCTCATAATCCGGGTCGCTGTCCGCCACGATTCCCGCGCCTGCCTGGACATGCATGACGCCGTCCTTCAGCACCGCGGTCCTGAGCACAATGCAGCTGTCCATATTCCCATTGGGCGAGAAATAGCCGACGCAGCCGGCATAGGCGCCGCGGGTTTCGGGCTCCAGTTCGGCGATGATCTGGCAGGCGCGGACCTTGGGCGCGCCGGAGACGGTGCCGGCCGGGAAGCCCGCGAACAGCGCGTCGAGCGCGTCCTTGTCCTCGGCCAGCCGGCCGACGACGTTGGAGACGATGTGCATGACGTGGCTGTAGAACTCGACCGTATAGCTGTCGGTCACCAGCACGCTGCCGGCGGTGGCGACGCGGCCGACATCGTTGCGGCCGAGGTCGAGCAGCATCAGATGCTCGGCCCGTTCCTTGGGATCGGCGAGCAGCGAGTCGCGGTTCTCCGCGTCCTCGGCGGCGGTCTTGCCGCGCGGGCGGGTGCCGGCGATCGGGCGGATCGTCACCTCGCCGTCGCGGGCGCGCACCAGTATCTCGGGGCTCGAGCCGATGATCGCGAAGCCGGGCAGGTCGAGATAGTATAGGAAGGGCGAGGGGTTGATCCGGCGGAGCGCGCGATAGAGCGCCAGCGGCGGCAAAGTGAAGGGCGCGGTGAAGCGCTGCGCCAGCACCACCTGGAAGATGTCGCCGGCGACGATATAGTCCTTGGCCCTCAGCACCATCTCGGCATAGCGGCTTGCCGGCATCGCCGGCGTCACCACCACCTCGGGCAGGCCTTCGCCGCCCGGCCGCTCGGCCGGCGCGGGCAGCGCCAGTCGTGCGGCCGCCGCGTCGATGCGGTCGAGGGCGGCATCGATGCGCTGGTCTGTGTCGCTATGCCCCTCCACCATTTGCTGCGCAAATGGTCCCCCTCCCCGAGACAAGCTCGGGGAGGAACTGGGCCACACCGGCGCGACCAGGAACAGCGCGTCCGCCAGCCGGTCGAATATGCCGATCAGCGAGGGCCGGACGAACAGCATGTCGGGGAGGTCGAGCGGATTGGGCGCCGGCCGCGCCAGCGTCTCGACCAGGCCGATCGTCTCATAGCCGAAATAGCCGACCAGGCAGGACAATGCCGGCGGCAGGGCCGGGTCCATCTCCGCCCGGCATTCGGCCACCAGCGCCCGCAGGGCCGCGAGCGCGCCGCCTTCCTCGGCGACGAAGGCCTCACGGTCGGTCTGCCAGTCGCGATTGATCTCCGCCCGGTCGCCGCGTGCCCGGAACACCAGGTCGGGGGCCAGGCCGATCAGGCTGTAGCGGCCGCGCACCGCGCCGCCCTCGACCGATTCGAGCAGATAGTCGCCGCGCCCCGGCTCCATCAGCTTCAGCGCCGCCGAGATCGGCGTGTCGGTATCGGCGATCTGCCGCCGCCAGATCAAAGCCGGCCGGCCCGCGGCGAGCGCGGCCCGGGCATCGATCATCGCGCCGCCAATCCCATCTGGACCGTCGGCGCGCGCGTCGTGATGCGGGTTGTCAGCCACCGGACCCGGAGCGCATCAGCTCCGCCTTCGTCCTGGCGATCTGGTCGGGATAGGTCTTGAGCTTCATCTCCTTCTCGATCGCCTTTTCGAGCTGGTCGGCATGCTCGATGCCGATCACCTTCTGCAGCTCGCCGCGCATCGATTTCACCATGTCGGGGTCGCTCCTGGCGGCGTCGCTGCGGACGATCTTGTCGAGGTGGATGACCACCCAGCCGTTATTGCCCCTGAGCTGCAGCACCTTGGTGCTGCCCAGCGGCATGGAGAAGAGCATGGCCAGCGGCGGGGTGATATTCTGCTGGCGCATGGCATTGGCGCGCTGGTCGCCGATGGTCTCGATCGGCGGCAGCTTGAGCCCGGTTTCCGCGCCGGCGGCGGCCAGGTCCTTGCCGCCATTGACCTTGGCCTGGATGGCATAGGCCATCGCCTTGGCCTTGGCGGCGGCGACATCGAGCTTGTAGCCATTGACCACCGCGTCATGGACCTTGGCGAGCGGCGCCGGGGCGGCGGCGACGACTTCGCCGACGTCGACCAGCGCGAACCGCTTGTCCTGGACGATCTGGGCCAGCACCGGGTCGCCCTGCGGGTCGGCGTCGAACCCGGCGGGGAGGATCGCCTTGACGTCGGCATCGGCGACGAAGGCGGGATTGGCGGCGCTCTTGCCGTCCTTCATCAGGAGCGGCGTGGTCACCACGGTCAGGCCGCGCGCCTTGACGATGTCGTCGAAGCTGGTCCCCTCCTGGGTCTGGTCGTCAAGCTTGCCCATATAGTCGGCGAACAGCCGCCGCGACTTGTCGGTGCCCAGCAGGGTGACGATGGCCGGCCGCGCCTGGTCGAGCGATTTGGCGGCGATGTTGGTGACCGCCGTCACCTTGGCCAGCGTCCAGCCGAGCGGGGTCTTGACCGGCCCGACCAGGGCATTGGCGGAGGCGGCGAAAATCTGGTGCGCAGCGGCGGCGCCGTCGGTCCTGGCCAGCATCGCCTCGGTCTGGTCGGCAAGTTTTGAGGTGGCGAGGCCAGCCTTCTTCGCCGCGGCGTCGAGGCTTGTCCCCTTGGCGACATCGGCGGCGATGCCGCGCGCCGCCGCCTCGGTCAGCACCACCAGCTGCTCGACGCTGCGGGTCTGCCGCGCGGCGTAATCGGCCTTGTGCTTGTTGTAATAGTCCGCGACCTCGGCATCGGTGGGCTGGCCGGCCTTGTCGAAGCTCGCGCCGTCGATGATCGCATAGCGCAATGTGCGTTGCTCGGGGACCAGATAGTCCTGGGTGTGTCGGGCATAATAAGCCGCGACCGCCTTCTCGTCGGGCGCCCCCGGCGCCACCAGCGCCGCCGAGGGAATGCCGAGCAGCCGGCCCTGGCGGGTTTCCAGCAGCAGCGAGGCATAGGGCAGGACCAGGCCGTCCGGAGCGACCTCGCCCAGCGTCGCGGCAAGCTGCAACTGTCTCGCCAGCTTCTGATTTTCGATGTCCTGGCGCAGATCCTTCTCGTTGATGCCGAGCTGCTGCAGCCTAGCCTGGAAGGCGCGGTCGTTGAAGGTGCCGCCGGCACCCTGGAAACCGGGAATGGACGCGATTTCGGCGTCGACCATGCGCTTGCTGATGGCGACGCCCTGCCTGGCGGCGAAGGCCTGCATGGTGAGGCCGCCCACCATCCGGTTCATGATGCCGTCGAGCGCGCCCTGGGCGACATATTGGGCCATGGTGAGCTGCGGGTTCTGCGCCCGTTCCTGGCGGAAGCTGGTCTGCACCCGGTCGGTCAGCTCGGTGGCGCCGATGGTGCGGCCGCCGATCCGCGCAACCGTGTCCCCGCCGCCGCTCGCCAGCCGGCCGACGCCGCCCAGGCCGGTGATGTCGACCCCCGCGAACGAGAGCACGATCAGCCCGAACAATATGGCCATGACCGCAATGCCGATCTTCGAATCGATGAAGCGGCGCAGGAAACTGATCATCGCAAGGCTTTCGCTTGGGTGGGTGCGCCGCTGTAGGATGAGTGCGGCTGTGCATCAAGAGCGGGCCGGTCCTCGCCCGGGCGCGACCGCGAAGCTGGACAAAAGCCGTTTCGCCTGCAATCGCCGCCGCCGGAACGGTCAAAGGACGAGCTATGGGCAGGCGCAAGCTGGTGGCGGGCAACTGGAAGATGAACGGCCTCAAGGCCGACCTGCCCGAGGTCGCCGCGATCGATGCCGCCGCCGCGTCCCATCCCGCGATCGAGGTCGGCCTCTGCCTGCCGGCGACGCTGATCGCCGCGGCGTCTGCCGCCGGGCGGAACATCTTCATCGGCGCCCAGGATTGTCACCAGGCGGCGAGCGGCGCCCATACCGGCTGCCTGTCGGCGGCGATGCTGGCTGAAGCGGGAGCAGGCTGGACCATCGTCGGCCACAGCGAGCGCCGTGCCGACCAGGGCGAGAGCGACGCCGACGTCGCCGCCAAGGCAGTGGCGGCGCGCGGCGCAGGCCTCAAGGTCATCCTCTGCGTCGGCGAGAGCCTGGAGGCGCGCGACGCCGGCGGCGCCGAGCAGTTGGTCGCGTCCCAGCTTCTGGCGTCGCTGCCCGCCGGGGCGGCGGCCGACTGGCTGGCGATCGCCTATGAGCCGATCTGGGCGATCGGCACCGGCCGCACACCGACCGCGGACCAGATCGCGGCGATGCACGCGGCGCTGAGGGCGGCGCTCGCCGGCCGCATCGGCGAGAGCGCGGCAGGGGCGATGCGCATCCTCTATGGCGGCTCGGTCAGCGCCGCCAATGCGGCGGAGATTTTCGCGCTGGCCGATGTCGACGGCGGCCTGGTCGGCGGCGCCAGCCTGACGGCGGAGAAATTCGCGCCGGTGATCGCGGCAGCGGGGTAATGCATCAATCCTCCCCTGAAGGGGGAGGGGGACCGGCGAAGCGGGTGGAGGGGTGTCACCGCCTGCGAATTCCGCGCCGGTGACACCCCTCCGACGTGCTTCGCACGCCAACTCCCCTTCCAGGGGAGGAATGGGTGGTCCCAAACATTGCCCCAACCCGCCATCGTCGCTATGTGCGCGGCAACGGTTCCATTCCTGACGGACATTCGATGCTTTTCACCTTCATTCTGGTCGTCCAGGCGATCATCGCGGCGGCGCTGGTCACCGTCATCCTGATGCAGCGCTCCGAAGGCGGCGGGCTCGCCGGCGGAGGCAGCCCCGCGGGCCTCATGTCGGCGCGCGGCGCGGCGGACTTCCTGACCCGCACCACCGCGATCCTCGCCACCCTGTTCGTGGGCCTGAGCGTGGTGCTCGCGGTCATCGCCTCGCTCAGCCATGCTCCGACCAAGATCGATGCCTCGCTCGTCAAGAGCAGCAGCGGCAGCCCGGCCAACCCGGTCGGCACCGGCGCCAGCGACAATCCGCTGGCCGCCGCGGCGCAAAAGACCGCCAAGCCGGGCGCCCCCGGCAACAGCACCGGCGTCCCCATCCAGCATTGAGAGGACTCCGCGGCGTTTCGGCCATTCCGAAGCGGGGCGGAAAACTATTTTCTCCACGCGCGGATTCGCGCGCTTGCCCTTGCCGGCGTTTCGGCCTTAAGCCTCTTCTCCCATGGCGCGGTATATTTTCATCACCGGCGGCGTGGTTTCCTCGCTTGGCAAAGGCCTGATGGCCGCCAGTCTCGCAGCCCTGCTGCAGGCGCGGGGCTTCAGCGTCCGCATCCGCAAGTTCGACCCCTATCTGAACGTCGATCCGGGGACGATGTCGCCCTATCAGCATGGCGAGGTCTATGTCACCGACGACGGGGCGGAGACCGACCTCGACCTCGGCCATTATGAGCGCTTCACCGGCGTCCCGACCCGCCAGTCGGACAATGTGACGCAGGGCCGCATCTACCAGACGATCATCACCAGGGAGCGGCGCGGCGACTATCTCGGCGCCACCGTCCAGGTCATCCCCCACGTCACCGACGAGATCAAGGCCTTCGCCCAGGACCAGACCGACGATGTCGACTTCGTCCTGTGCGAGATCGGCGGGACGGTCGGCGATATCGAGAGCCTGCCGTTCATGGAGGCGATCCGCCAGCTCCACAACGACCTGGAACGCAATCAGTCGATCTTCGTCCATGTCACCCTGGTGCCGTACATCGCCGCGGCCGGCGAGCTGAAGACCAAGCCGACCCAGCACAGCGTGCGCGAGCTCACTAGCCTCGGCATCCAGCCGCACATATTGCTCTGCCGCTGCGAAAAGCCGCTGCCCGACAGCGAGCGGGCCAAGATCGCCCTGTTCTGCAATGTCCGCAAGGAAGCGGTCATCCCGGCGCTCGACGCCAGCAGCATCTATGGGGTGCCGCTCCAATATCACCTCGAAGGCCTGGACGCCGAGGTGCTGCGCGCCTTCGGCATCGCCGACGCGCCCGCGCCCGACCTTTCGGCCTGGGCCGACATCATGGACCGCCAGGCCAATCCCGAAGGCGAGGTGACGATCGGCGTCGTCGGCAAATATGTCGGCCTGCCCGACGCCTATAAATCGCTGCACGAGGCGCTGGTCCATGGCGGCTTCGCCAACCGGGTGAAGGTCAACATCAAGTGGATCGACGCCGAGCTGTTCGAGAAGGGCGACGACATCGTCACCAGCCTGGAGCCGATGCACGGCATATTGGTGCCGGGCGGCTTCGGCGTGCGCGGCTCGGAGGGCAAGATCGCCAGCGTCCGCTTCGCCCGCGAGCGCGAGGTGCCCTTCTTCGGCATCTGCCTCGGCATGCAGATGGCCTGCATCGAGGGCGCCCGCAACACCGCCGGCATCGCCAACGCCTCGACCACCGAATTCGGCCCGACGCCCGAGCCGGTTGTCGGCCTCATCACCGAGTGGATGAGCGAGGAGGGGCTGCAAGAACGTCACGCCGACGGCGACATGGGCGGGACGATGCGGCTCGGCGCCTATCCGGCCAGGCTCAGCGGCAACAGCGTCGTCGCCGGCATCTACAACAGTGAGAATATCTCCGAGCGCCACCGTCACCGCTATGAGGTCAATGGCGGCTACAAGGACGTGCTGGAGAAGGGCGGCCTGATCTTCTCCGGCATGTCGCCCGACGGGACATTGCCGGAGATCGTCGAGCGGCCCGACCATCCCTGGTTCGTCGGCGTCCAGTTCCACCCCGAACTCAAGTCCAAGCCCTTCGATCCCCACCCGCTGTTCGCCAGCTTCATCGAGGCGGCAGTGAAGCAGAGCCGGCTGGTTTAGCCAATTCTGAGTCATGCTGAACTTGTTTCAGCATCCATGACGTGACGCAGCCTCACTCGAATCGCTCAACTCGAACCTCCCGGGCCATGGATGCTGAAACAAGTTCAGCATGACAGATGGCGGGGCGTGTGACTCTGATCACAGTCACATCCGGCGTTAACCTGCATTAGACACTCACCCCAGTGCCGAATCGCAATGGGGGTGAGGGACATGATGGACGCCGACGCTCTTTACGGAAAACTGCCCGAACGCAGCCTGCTGGCGACGCTGTCGCGCGAGGAGCTGGGGCAGATGCTCGCCCAGGCGCACGAGCATCGCGCGCCCAAGGGCAAGGCGCTGATCAACCAGGGCGATCCCGGCGACTTTCTGATCATCCTGCTCGAGGGGCAGGCGCGGGTGACCGTCTATTCGTCGAACGGGCGGGAGATCGTGCTCGAATATGTCGAGGCCGGCGCGGTGCTGGGCGAGATCGCCCTGCTCGACGGCGGCCTGCGCACCGCCAGCGTCATCGCCATGGAACCGGTGCGCTATCTCACCCTGACCCGGCCGATCCTGGCCAGGGTGCTGGCGGAGAACAGCGCCATCGCCATGCGGCTGATGCGCGAGCTCGCCTCGCGGCTGCGGCAAGCCAACCAGACGATCGAGACTGACCGCAGCTATGGCGCCGGCGCGCGGCTGGCGCGCTTCCTGCTGCGGCTGGTCCATGACGAGGAGGATCAGCCGACGATCAGGCTCAGCCAGACCGAGCTCAGCATGTTCGCCGGCATCGCGCGCGAGAATATCAACCGCCAGCTCGGGGTCTGGAGCCATGCCGGGCTGGTGGCGGTGGAGGGCGGCAAGATCCGCATCCTCGACCGCGCGCTTTTGGAAGAGATTGCCGAAGCGATGGAGTGATCCCCCGCCAGGCAATGGGCAGGCTGTCACCAGCGACCCATGACGGTCTGCCCTCACTATAAAGGCCGCGGCGCCAAACGCCGCGGCCTCTTTTTTATTCCACAAAAACCTCCCCCTTGATGGGGGAGGCGCGAGACTTGGGCGCTTGCGCCCTAGTCGCAGCGGTGGGGGTGATCTCTCCGCGAGCATCTCGCCCAAAGGATAGATCACCCCCACCCAACTCTCCCCCATCAAGGGGGAGGGCTTTTCAGTTACGCGGCCTTCTGGTCGTTGATCTCGACGACGTCGGCGGAAGGCGCGTTGATCGCGATCTTCTTGGGCTTCATCGCCTCGGGGACCTCGCGCACCAGGTCGACCACCAGCAGGCCGTCGGCAAGGTTGGCGCGCTCGACGCGGACGAAATCCGCGAGCTCGAAGCGGCGCTCGAAGCCGCGATTGGCGATGCCGACATGCAGGAAACGGTTGCGGTCGCCCGCTTCCTCGTCCTTCTTGCCGCGAATCTGCAGCAGATTCTGCTGGGCGACGATGTCGATCTCGTCGCTGGTGAAGCCCGCTACCGCGAGGGTGATGCGATAGCTGTCGTCGCCGGTGCGCTCGATGTTGAACGGCGGGTAATTGTCCGGCTGGCCGGCGCGCGCGCCATTTTCGAGCAGGTCGAACAGGCGGTCGAAGCCGACGGTCGAACGGCGATAGGGGGTAAGGTCGAAACGGGTCATGTCAAATCCTCCAATGGAGCGAGTTGGGTGGTTCGCGGCCCCGTAAGCGGCGGCCGCGGCGGAGATATGGGTGAGGATTCGGCGGATTCAACCATTCCTCCCCGAGCTTGTCTCGGGGAGGGGGACCATCGGCGCAGCCGATGGTGGAGGGGTAGGGGAGGCAAGAGCTGGCTGAAGGGTTGAAGCTTGGGGGGCGACCCCTCCACCACCGGACTTCGTCCGGCGGTCCCCCTCCCCGAGCGAAGCTCGGGGAGGAATCAAAAGCGCCCAGACCGTTTCCGATCCGGGCGCCCGTGGACGATTTGCTCGTCTCCCCCTTGGTACCGCGTCTACCGTTCCTCAGCCCCCGAGCTCGGAGACGGGACGGCGGTGTCCCTGAACCACGGCCATTGACCTGTGCTTCAACTGTTTTGCTACGCGGGGTTTCCCCGGCTGTCACCGCCAAATCCCGGGCTTTGGGCATTTTGGAACCGGCCTGTGTCGTTTGCGCCACAATGGTTGTTTTTTCCCGGCGGGTTGCTCAGCGGCTGCGCGGACCGTAGAGCAGGGCGGACATGATCCTCAACGCCTATGAACGGATGATCGCCCGGCGCTATCTGCTGCCCGGCAAGGGGGAGGGTTTCATCTTCCTGGTCGCCAGCATCAGCCTGGTCGCGGTGATGCTGGGGGTCGCGGCGCTGATCATCGTCATGAGCGTGATGAACGGCTTCCGCGCCGAGCTGTTCGACAAGATCACCGGATTGAACGGCCATGCGGTGCTCCAGGGCTATGGCTCGCCGAGCCGGCTGACCGACTGGCGACAGGTGCTGGCCGAGGCGAAGAAAACGCCGGGCGTCGTCACTGCGACGCCGCTGATCGAGCAGCCGCTCGCCGCCAATTTCGAGGGCCGCTACGAGGCGATCCTGCTGCGCGGCATGACCAGCGAGGATATCGCCCGCAATCCGGCGCTCAATCACAAGGTGATCGCCGGCAGCCTGGCGGACATCAGGCCGGGCAGCGGCCGGATCGCGGTCGGTTCCGCGCTGGCCGAGAATCTGGGGCTGACGCTCGGCAGCCATTTCACCGTCATCAATTTCGCCGGCCGCTCCACCCCCTTCGGTACCATGCCGCGCGAGATCAGCTATGAGGTCGGCGCGATCTTCGAGGTCGGCGTCCACGACTATGACGAGCGTTTCGCCGTACTGCCGATGCAGGATGCCCAGACGCTGCTGCTGCTCGGCGATGCGGTCGGTATGATCGAGGTGACGACGTCCGATCCCGACCGGGTGGCCGAGATATTGACGCCGCTGGCAGCCAAGATCGCCGGCCGCGCCCAGGTGACCGACTGGCGGCAATTGAACGCCTCCTTGTTCGAGGCGCTGGCGGTCGAGCGGGTGGCGATGTTCGTCATATTGTCGATCATCATCCTCGTCGCCGTCTTCAACATATTGTCGTCCCTGATCATGCTGGTCCGCGCCAAGACCCGCGACATCGCCATATTGCGGACCATGGGCGCGACCCGCGGCGGGCTTATCAAGATATTCGTCACCGTCGGCACCACCATCGGCGCGCTCGGCATGGTGGCGGGCGTGCTATTGGGCTTCTTCTTCCTCCATTTCCGCCAGCCGGTGGTCGATTTCGCTCAATATGTCACCGGCCAGCAGCTGTGGGATCCGTCGATCCGGTTCTTGAGCGAGCTGCCGTCCAAGCCGGATCCGATCGAGGTCACGATCATCTGCCTTATGGCATTGGGATTCAGCCTGCTGGCGACGCTCTATCCCGCCTTCAAGGCAGCCAGCACCGATCCGGTCCAGGTGCTGCGCTATGAATGAATTCAAATGCCCGTTCGCCCTGAGCTTGTCGAAGGGCTGTACTTCTTCTCATGAAAGGACAGGGCTTCGACAAGCTCAGCCCGAACGGGGGGTGAAGTGACCCCCATCCTCGAAACCCGGGACCTCAAGCGCAGCTTCGTCCAGGCCGATGTCGCCATCGAGGTGCTGCGCGGCATCGATCTCAGGGTCGCAGCGGGGGAGATTGTCGCGCTGCTCGGCCCCTCGGGATCGGGCAAGTCGACCCTGCTTCAGGCGGTCGGCCTGCTCGAGGGCGGGTTCGAGGGATCGATCCGCATCCAGGGGCAGGAGGCGGCCAATCTCTCCAATGACGCCCGCACCACCGTCCGCCGCGACACTTTGGGTTTCGTCTATCAGTTTCACCATCTGCTCCCCGATTTCAGCGCGGTCGAGAATGTCATCCTGCCCCAGCTCATCCGCGGCGTTTCACATGAGGACGCTCATGCCCGCGCCGCCGCGCTGCTGGGCCGGCTGGGCCTCGACCAGCGGCTGGATCATCGCCCGTCGCAGCTTTCCGGCGGCGAGCAGCAGCGGGTGGCGGTCGCCCGCGCGCTCGCCAACCGGCCGGCGCTGATCCTCGCCGACGAACCCACCGGCAATCTCGACGAGCGCACCGCCGACATCGTCTTCGCCGAATTCCTGGCGCTGGTCCGCGGCGAGGGCGCGGCGGCTCTCGTCGCGACTCACAATGAACGCATCGCCGCCAAGATGGACCGGGTGCTGCGCCTGCATGACGGGCTGCTGGAGGGAGAGCCGGCATGAGCGGGACGATCGCCGATTTCGACGCGGCGCTGCCGGACGGCAGCCGCAAGCGGCTGTCGGACTACGCCGGGCAGGTGCTGCTGGTGGTCAATGTCGCCAGCAAATGCGGTTTCACCCCCCAATATGAGGGTCTTGAGGCGCTCTACCGTCGCTACCGGGACCGGGGCTTTTCGATCCTCGCCTTTCCCTGCAACCAGTTCGGCCATCAGGAGCCGGGCGACGCCGCCGAGATCGCGAGCTTCTGCAGCCTGACCTATGACATCACCTTCCCGCTCTTCGCCAAGGTCGAGGTCAACGGCGCCGGTGCCGACCCGCTGTGGCGCTGGCTGAAGGCCGAGCGTCCCGGCCTGCTGGGGACACAGCGGATCAAGTGGAACTTCACCAAATTCCTGGTCGACCGGAAAGGCGAGGCCGTCGAACGCTATGCGCCGACGGCCAGGCCGGAAGCATTGGACAGCGCCGTCGCGGCGCTGCTCTGACCTACATTGTCAGTGCTGTCGTCATCAGGAAAGCGCCGGCGATCGCGCTGACGATCAGGCCCACGACGAAGTAGACGACGATAGCCACGACAATGGTGACGATGACATAGGCGCCCGACTTGTCGGCCGGGCTCTTCATCAGCACCGGCAGGCCCAGATACATGAGATAGAAACCGTACAGCATGGCGAGGAACACCAGTATCGCCAGCGTCGGGATGAGGGTGACGATGCCGGCCACCCATGCGGCGGTATAGCTGTAGGCGACGACCTTCAACGCTGCCACCTGGTCCTGGACGCCATTGAAGGTGGGCGCCAGCGCATTGACGACAAGGGCAACGATATAAACGCCGACCAGCCCCATGATATAGCTGAGGATGGCGAAGCCGATGATGTAGGTCGGGTTGATGGGGACCACCACGCCGAGCACGCTCCGGGTGAAGGCCAACTGGCCGATCATCGTGCAGATCGGGCCGATCGCCGCCAGCCAGATGATATATTTCATGTAGATGCTGCCGACGGTCGCCGGCTCGGCCGCGATCACCGGCCATTCGGTCTTGGGCGTCATCAGGATCGCCTTCACCCGGCCAAACAGCCCGGACGAAGCGGTTACGGGATCACCTTCGCTCATGATTGGTCCTCCCCTCTTTGGACGAAGGAGAGTGAACCATGTCCGGCGGCGAAAGACAATGATTTCCCTTTCATGAATCGCCTGGCTTGTCCAAAGTCCGGCGATGGCCTTCGCCCGCTTCGTCCCCCTGCGCGTCTTCTCCTCCTTCACCATGCTCGACGGCGCCATCGAGCCCAAGGCGATCGCCAAGCATGCGCGCCAGCTGGGATTTCCGGCGGTCGCGGTCACCGATCGCAACGGCCTCTACGGCGCCATGGCCTTCTCGAAAGCCTGCGCCGACGAAGGGGTGCAGCCGATCATCGGCGCGATGCTGTGCCTCGCCCGGCCCGACCGGCCTCAGGGGGCGCCGGCCGAGCATGACTGGCTGGCGCTCTATGCCCAGGACGAGCGCGGCTATGACAATCTCTGCGCGCTGGTCTCCGCCGCCCATCTCGACCGGCCGATCGAGGACCAGCCGCATGTCGATTTCGCCGCGCTGGAAGGCCGCACCGACGGTCTGATTGCACTGACCGCGGGCGGCGAGGGCGCATTGGTCCGCCTGCTCGCCGAAGGCCAGCGCGACATGGCCGAAGCCTATCTCGACCGACTCGAGCAACTGTTCCCCGGCCGCCTCTATGTCGAGATATGCCGCCGTCTCGATCCGGCCGAGGGGGCGGCGGAGCCGGTGCTGCTCGACCTTGCCTTCGCCCGGGACCTGCCTTTGGTCGCGACCAACCCGACCCAGTTCGCCGAGCCGCATTTCCACGAGGCGCACGACATCATGCTGTGCATCGCCGGCGGCGCCTATGTCGACAGCGACGACCGGGCGAGGAGCAGCACCGACGCCTGGATGAAGCCCTATGGCGACATGAAAAGGCTGTTCGAGGACCTGCCCGAAGCGCTCGCCAACACCCTGGTCGTCGCCCAGCGCTGCGCGGTCGCCGCGCCCAGGCGCAAGCCGATCCTCCCCAGCCTCGCCGGCGATATCGAGGGCGAGGCGGCGAAGCTTCGCGCCGACGCGATCGCCGGGCTGGAGGACAGGCTGGCCTTTCTCGGCATCACCGACCCCGAAGCGCGCCAGCCCTATTTCGACCGCCTCGCCTTCGAGACCGACGTCATCATCCAGATGGGCTTTCCCGGCTATTTCCTCATCGTCGCCGACTTCATCAAATGGGCGAAGGGAAGGGGGATTCCCGTGGGGCCGGGGCGCGGCTCCGGCGCCGGCTCGGTGGTCGCCTGGGCGCTCACCATCACCGATCTCGATCCGCTGCAATTGGGCCTGCTGTTCGAGCGCTTCCTCAATCCCGAGCGCGTGTCGATGCCCGACTTCGACATCGATTTCTGCGAAACCCGGCGCGAGGAGGTGATCCGCTACGTCCAGCAGAAATATGGCCGCGACCATGTCGCCCAGATCATCACCTTCGGGCGGCTGAAGGCGCGCGCGGTGCTGAAGGACACCGGCCGCGTCCTCCAGATGAGCTACGGCCAGGTCGACCGCCTGGCCAAGCTCGTCCCCAACAATCCCACCGATCCCTGGACGCTGGAGCGCACGCTGAATGGGGTCAGCGAATTCCACGCCGAATATCAGGCCGACGCCCAGGTCCGGCGGCTGGTCGACCTGGCGATGAAGCTGGAGGGGCTGCCGCGCCACAGCTCGACCCATGCCGCCGGCGTCGTCATCGGCGACCGGCCGCTGGCGAAACTGATCCCGCTCTATCGCGACCCGCGTTCGGACATGCAGGTCACCCAGTTCGACATGAAATATTCCGAGGAGGCGGGGCTGGTGAAGTTCGACTTCCTTGGCCTAAAGACGCTTTCGGTGCTGCGCCGCGCGGTCGAGCTGCTGGCAGGGCGGGGGATCGAAGTGGACCTCGACCGGCTCGGCTGGGACGATCCGGCCGTTTATGCCCTGCTCCAGCGCGGCGACACGATCGGGGTGTTCCAGGTGGAATCGGAAGGGATGCGCAAGACGCTGGCGGCGGTGAAGCCGACCAGTTTCGGCGACATCATCGCGCTGAACGCCCTCTACCGGCCCGGGCCGATGGACAATATCCCGATGTTCGGTCGTCGCAAGAACGGACAGGAAGCCATTGAATATCCTCACCCATTGCTTGAGACGATCCTGGCGGAAACCTATGGCATCTTCGTCTATCAGGAGCAGGTGATGCAGGCCGCGCAGATCCTCGCCGGCTATTCGCTGGGCGGCGCCGACCTGCTCCGCCGCGCCATGGGCAAGAAGATCAAGTCGGAGATGGACGCCCAGCGCGCCACTTTCGTCGAGGGTTGCGCCACCCACCACGCTATCCCCGCCGCCAAGGCGAACGAGCTGTTCGATCTGATCGACAAGTTCGCCGGCTATGGCTTCAACAAGAGCCATGCCGCCGCCTATGCGCTGCTCACCTATCAGACCGCCTGGCTGAAGGCGCACCATCCGGCGGAATTCTACGCCGCGTCGATGGCGTTCGACATTCACCTCACCGACAAGCTCACCATCTTCGTCGACGACATGCGGCGGATGGGGCTGCAATGCCTGCCGCCCGACATCAATGTCAGCCTGGCCGATTTCTCGGTCGAGCCGGTCGGCGAGGGGCATGGGGTGCGCTATGCGCTGGCCGGGCTCAAGGGGGTCGGAGAGAAGGCGATGGAGACTTTGGTCGAGGAGCGCGAGGCCAACGGGCCTTTCGCCAGCCTCGACGAGTTTGCCGAACGGGTCGAACCACGGCTCCTCAACCGCCGCCAGCTCGAAAGCCTGGCCGCCGCCGGCGCGTTCGACGGCATCAATCCCGACCGCGCCGCCATCCATGCCGGCGCCGAGCGGATATTGTCGGTCGCCGCCAGCGCCGCCGACCAGCGCGAAAGCGGGCAGGGCGGCCTGTTCGGCGGCGACAGCGGCTCGCACGCGCACGTCGTGCTGCCCAAGGCCGCGAGCTGGTCGACGGCCGAGCGGATGGCGCAGGAGAAGGAGGCGTTCGGCTTCTATTTCTCGGCCCATCCGGTCGACCGCTTCGCCCATGTCGCCCGCGCCCGCGGGGCACGCAGCTATGGCGCGATCTGCGCCGATCCGCCGCCGGCGTCGGTCGAGGGCCGCACCGCCGCCGTCATGGCGGCACTGGTCGAGGAGATACGCTGGCGCGACACCAGGCGCGGCGGGCGCTATATTTCCGCGACCTTCTCCGACAGCAGCGGCCAGTTCCAGGCGAGCTGCTTCGACGACGATGCCTGCCGCACGATCGAACGGCTGGCGCAGGAAGGCGAGTGCGCGCTGCTGACGGTCGAGCTCGACCGCCAGCCCGGCGAGGAGACGCCGCGAGTGACGGTGCGCGGGGTCAAACCCTTCAGCCAGGTTGCCGGCAATGCGCGGATGATCCTCTGGGTCGAGGCGGCGAGCGAGGCCGCGGTCCAGTCACTGGCCGCCCTGCTCGCCGGCGCCCGCGGCGGCCGCAGCGAGGTGATGCTCGACCTCATCCTGGATGAGGGCAAGACCGCGCAAATGCGCCTGGGCGACAATTTCCTGATCGACAGCGAGATGGTCGAGCGGATCGGTGCGATCCCGGGCCTCGACATCCGCAAATTCGAGGACGCCCCCAGCCATTTGCGGCTAGTTTCGTAGGATATATTCCTCCCCCGCTCGGGGGGAGGATACGAAGCCTTGCTAGCTTGCTCGCTAGGCGCAGTTGGAGAGGGGGCACCCAGCCAATCCCCTCTCCAAGTCCGACTAGGTGGCTGCGCCACCAAGTCTCCCTATCCTCCCCCCGGGGCGGGGGAGGAATTAAGGTGCTTTCGCCTTGGGCTTGGGCTGCGCCGCGTCGCTCAGCATCTTGTCCAGGTCCCTCGCCGTATCGGACGAGGTGATCTGCGGCGGGCCGCCGTCGTCGCTCGCGTGGATCTTGAACACCGCCCTGGCGCGGGCGGCCTGGGCCTGGGCGGCGGCGGCGTCGGCGGCGGTGGGGGCGGGGCCGCGGCCCTTCATGCACTGGCTGACGTCGGCGCGCGGGAAGACGTCGCAGTTCCACAGCGAGCGCTGGAGGCCGGTGCCGGCATCCTGGATATAGCTGTAAGCCATGGAGGGCAGGCTGGCGCTGTCGACCGGGAAGCGGGTTGCCGCCTGGCCCGGGTCGGTCCAGCCCATCACCCGGCATTGCGGCCGGCCCGCGCAGACGCGGATGGCGAGGCTTTGCCAGCTGTCGGGCGCCGCGGTCTTGTCGAGGGCGACGAGGAAGGCCTTGCCGTCGGCCTGGACGCCGGAAATCCGGCCGGCGCCGACCTTCTGGCCGACCGATTCCTGGCCGAGCGCCATCGCCGGCTGGGCCGCAAGCTCCCTGGCGCTGATCTCGAAATCGCCCATCGCCTGGGCCACCGGCACGGGCGCCTCGCCGGGGGCGGCGACATGGGCGGGCGACAGCCGGGCGAGCGCCGGGACCGCCGGCTCGGCGCCCTCGCGGTTGAAATGGAAGGCCGCCGGCGTCCCCCACCAGCCTTTCCAGCGATAGAAGAGATGGGTGTCGACCGCGCTGATCTTGTCGAGGCTGCTGCTCCAATAGGGCACGACCCAGTCGGTATGATAATGGGTCGCCATGCCGACCGAGCGGACGATCCAGCCAGCGAGCGCCGCCCGCGCCACCGCCTGCGCCCGCTTCCAGGCGTCGGCCGACGGGGTGCGCGTCATGGCGCCGTCGCAGGTGAAGGTGAACTGGCAGCCGGTCCTGCGCTCCGATCCCTGGAAGATGACGCCGCAGATCGTCTTGGGGAAAGCGGGGTGGCGCACCCGGTTGACGACGACCTGGGCCACCGCTTCCTCACCGACCTTGTCGTCGCCCGCCTCGTACCAGACCGCGGCGGCCAGGCAGTCGGTGGCGCGCGCCTGGTCCAGCTCGCTGCCGATGAACTTGAACGGCCGCGCCGGCCAGTTGGTGTCGGTGGAGAAGGGCACCTCTGCATTCATCGAGCGCGCCGTGTCGGGGTCGACGTCGCGCAGCTCCGCCGGCTCTACCGTCGGCGGCGGGCTCGGCGGGGCATAGACGCCATAGGCCTCGGCGGCGCTGATCTGGTGCGGCCGGCCCGACAGGCCGACCCAGGCGATGCTGATGGGAATGGCGAACAGCAGCAGCACGCCGACCAGGGCGAGCCAGGGATTGCGCCGGAACATGAGGGTCACGGGGTCCGGATGATGCCCATGCGGGCCGGGAAGCGCGTAGCGAGCCATGCGGTGTCAAGTTCCTTCACGCCCCCGTGAGGCGGCGCTCAGATAAGGCTGTAACGCGCGGAAAACAAGTTTGGGGGCGGAGAGTTTGCCAAACAACACCGTTCGCACTGAGCTTGTCGAAGTGCAGTCCCTATTCTACGCCAAAGCAAGGACAGGCCTTCGACAGGCTCAGGCCGAACGGAGATTTTCTATTCCTTTATTCCGGCAGGAAGTCCGGCACCGACAGATAGCGCTCGCCGGTGTCGTAGTTGAAACCGAGGATCCGCTTGCCCGAAACCTGCTGCAGCTTCTGCGCGATCGCCTGGAGCGTCGCGCCCGAGGAGATGCCGACCAGCAGGCCTTCCTCGCGCGCCGAGCGCCGCGCCATCTCTTTGGCATCGGCCGGCTCGACCGTGATGACGCCGTCGAGCAGCTGGGTGTGGAGGTTGGCGGGAATGAAGCCCGCGCCGATTCCCTGGATCGGGTGGGGACCGGGCTGGCCGCCGGAGATGACCGGCGACAGGGTCGGCTCGACCGCGAACACCTGGAGATGCGGCCAGGCCTTTTTCAGTACCTCGGCGCAGCCGGTGATGTGGCCGCCGGTGCCGACGCCGGTGATCAATATGTCGATCGGCGCGTCGGCGAAATCATTGAGGATCTCGGCCGCCGTGGTCTTGACATGGACATCGATATTGGCGGGATTTTCGAACTGCTGCGGCATCCAGGCGCCCTCGGTGTCGCGGACGATCTCCAGCCCGCGCTCGATCGCGCCCTTCATGCCCTTTTCCTTGGGGGTGAGGTCGAAGGTCGCGCCATAGGCCAGCATCAGCCGCCGCCGCTCCAGCGACATGGATTCGGGCATCACCAGCACCAGCCTGTAGCCCTTGACCGCGGCGACCATGGCGAGGCCGATGCCGGTATTGCCCGATGTCGGCTCGACGATGGTGCCGCCGGGCTTGAGCGCTCCGGAGGCCTCGGCTGCCTCGATCATCGACAGGGCGATGCGGTCCTTGATCGACCCGCCGGGATTGGCGCGCTCCGACTTGATCCACACCTCGGCGTCGGGGAACAGCCGGCTGAGGCGGATATGCGGGGTGTTGCCGATGGTGGCGAGGACATTCTGGGCCTTCATGTCGCTTCTCCTGCGATTGGGGCGGCTGCGGGCGGGTTGAAGGTGCGGGCGCGCCCCAGCTCGGGGAAGAGGCGCGACCAGACCAGGGTGATGATAATCGCGCCGACGCCGCCGGCAATCACCGCCGGGACGGGGCCGATCAGCGCAGCGACGAATCCCGATTCGGCTTCGCCCAGCTCGTTCGACGCCGAGATGGTGAGCTGGGAGACGCTGGAGACCCGGCCGCGCATGGCGTCGGGCGTGTGCAGCTGGATCAGCGAGGAGCGTACATAGACGCTGAACATGTCGGCTGAACCCCAGATCGCCATCGCGGCGAGCGCCATCGGCAGCTGCACTGCCGCGGGCACGAAGCTGGTGCAGCCGAAGGCGATGGTCGCCGCGCCGAAGACGATCACCGCGCCGAGCATCTTGAGCCCGACATTGGTCTTGAGCGGCCGGAACGAGAACCACACCGCCGTGACCGCGGCGCCGACGCCGGGCGCGGCCGCCATCTGGCCGAGGCTGCGGGCGCCGACATGCAATATGTCGCGGGCGAAGACCGGCAGCAGCGCCGTCGTTCCGGCCAGCAGCACCGCGAACAGGTCCAGGGTGATCGCGGCGAGCACCAGCCGGTTGGTGCGGACATAGGTCAGCCCGTCGATCATCTGGCGGAGCGGATGGCGGCTGGTGTCGCGCGGGCTCTGCGGCACCTTGCCGAGGGTGAGGAGCGAGACCAGCGACAGCGCCAGCAGGCTGCTGGCGGCGGTATAGGCGCCCCAGGGCGCGGCGGCATAGGCATAGCCCGCCAGCGCCGGGCCCAGGATCGAACCGGTCTGCCAGACGACGCTGGACAGGGCGATGGCGTTGGGCAAGGTCTCCTTGGGCACCAGGTTGGGCGACAGCGCGCTCATCGCCGGTCCGCTGAAGGCGCGCGCGACACCCAGGAGCACGGCGATGGCGAAGATCAGCTTGAGCGTGATCCAGCCCTCATAGGTGGCAAATCCGAGCAGGCCCGCGCAGAGCAGCAGCAGCGCCGTCGTGCTCTGGGCGATGCGCCGACGGTCGAAATGGTCGGCGGTCCAGCCGGTCACCGGCGTCAGGAAAAACAGCGGCAGGAACTGCGCCAGCCCGATCAGCCCCAGCTGCGCCGCCGCCGCCCGCGGCTCCATCGTCTCGCGGGCGATATTATAGGCCTGCCAGCCGATCACGATCATCATGCCGGTGCTGGCAAGGGTGGCCGCGAACCGGCCGAGCAGGAAAGCGCGGAACTGGCCGATTCGCAGCGGGTGGATGGGAGCCGTTTCGGTCATGCACCGATGAGTAGGGCGAGGGCGGGGCGGGGGCAACCGCCCGCCGGACAAGATTTACATGGGTGCCGAATAGCCTCCCCTAATTCGGGGACACAATACTAATTAACGGTTGGCCTCCGCCCTGGGATCGGCGCATTCGCGATTAATTAGTATTGTGTCCCCAAATTAACGAATTGAACGGAATTAACGCAGGCCGGCAAACAGCCGATCAGAGCGATCGAGATAGCGGCAAAATGTGGTCGCGAGTAAGAGGCGCCAGCGGCAACGACATCGCCTCGATATGAGTGACCCAAACGGCTTCTTCAATTTCAGATCGTGTTTTGGGGAGGTGTTGGACTCGCACGTGGAAAATCTCAGCTTCGACGGTGTGACCCGGCTCGTTGGCCGCTGGCGCAGCAAACCGACCGAGATGGCGAGCATCTTCATCAGTCAGCTGTAGGCCGATCTCTTCTTTCAACTCCCGGCGCAGCGCGGACAGCGCGCTTTCTCCGACTTCGATCTTCCCTCCAGGCTGCATGAACCATTTGGTCCCTGATTTGCGAACCAGCAGTAACCGTCCTGCATCGTTGTCGATGAGGGCGGCAGCGATCCGGATCGTGAAGGCGGCGCCGGGTTCCATATCCTCACGCTAGCAGATGAAATATCCAGTTCAACGGCCGCTTTCGCAGCCTTCACAGCCGGAATGTCAGGGAAGGGGCTGGCCGACAGGCCGCTTTTACGAATCTACGGGCTAATTAGCCCGGAGCACGCCGGTTCCGACGCAGTTTCCGCCAGTTAATTAGTATTGTGTCCCCGAATTAAAAGTCGCTCGCCGCAAACAGCGCCGTCCGGGTCATCGAGCCCCGGCCGACGCTACACCCACCCCTTTGTCCTAGCTGTTCTCGCTGCCCTCTGCCTCGCCCTCGCCGCTCTCTTCCTCATCCTCCCCGGCATCCTCGATCCGCGCGGCGCTGACGACATGTTCCTCGTCGGCGACATTGAACAGGCGGACGCCCGCGGTGCCGCGGCCGATGACGCGCATGGTTTCCAGGCCCATGCGGATCAGCTTGGCCTGATCGGTGACCAGCATCAGCTGGTCGCCGGTGGTGGCCGGGAAGCTGGCGACTACCGGTCCGTTGCGGGCGATATTGTCGATATTGGTGATGCCCTGGCCGCCGCGGCCGGTGCGGCGATATTCATAGGCCGAGGACAGCTTGCCATAGCCGTTGGCGCAGACGGTGAGGATGAACTGCTCGCGGCTTTTGAGCTCCTCGAAGCGCTCGGCGCTCATCTCGGGCTCGCCTTCCTTCTCGGCCTTCCAGGGAGCGAAGCGGAGATAATCCTCGCGCTCTTCCTGGCTGGTGCCGACCCGGTGGAGGATCGACAGCGAGATCACCTCGTCGCCGTCCTTGAGCAGGATCCCGCGGACGCCGGTCGAGTTGCGGCTCTGGAACTCGCGGACGTCGTCGCCGGCGAAGCGGATCGCCTTGCCGAAGCGGGTGGCGAGGAGGACGTCGTCGCGCTCCTCGAGCAGGGCGACGCCGATCATCCGGTCGTCCTCGTCGGCACCCTCGAACTTCATCGCGATCTTGCCGTTGGAGGGGACGTTGGTGAAGGCATCCATGCTGTTGCGCCTGACGCTCCCCTTCGCGGTGGCGAACATGACGTGGAGCTTGCCCCACTCCGCCTCGTCCTCTGGCAAGGGCAGCACGGTCGAGATGGTCTCGCCCTCGGCCAGGGGCAGCAGGTTGACCATCGGCCGCCCGCGCGTCGCCGGCCCGCCCTCGGGCAGGCGCCAGACCTTCATCCGATAGACCTTGCCATGGGTCGAGAAGAACAGGACGGGCGTGTGGGTGGAGGTGACGAACAGCTCGGTGACCGCGTCCTCGTCCTTGGTCGCCATGCCTGAGCGGCCCTTGCCGCCGCGGCCCTGGGCGCGGAAGCTCGCAAGGCTGGTGCGCTTGATATAACCCTGGAGGGTGACGGTGACGACCATCTCCTCGCGCTCGATCAGGTCCTCGTCCTCGATGCCGTCGGCAGCCGCGGTGATCTCGGAGCGGCGCGGGGTGGCGAACTCGCTCTCGATCGCGTCGAACTCCTCGCGCATGATCCGGTAGAGCACGGTTCGGTCGCCGAGGATCTCGAGATAGCCGGCGATCGCCGAAGCAAGCTCCGACAGCTCGCCGCCGATCTCGTCTCGGCCGAGCGCGGTCAGGCGGTGGAGGCGGAGGTCGAGGATGGCGCGGACCTGGGTCTCGGTCAGGCGATAGGTGTCGCCCTCGACCTCATGCTCGACCGCCTCGACCAGGCGGATATAGGGCGCGATCTCGGCGATCGGCCATATGCGCGCCATCAGCGCCTCGCGCGCGGCGACCGGCGAGGCCGAGGCGCGGATGATCCGCACCACCTCGTCGAGATTGGTGACCGCGATGACCAGGCCGAGCAGGATATGCGCCCGCTCGCGCGCCTTGTTGAGCTCATATTTGGTGCGGCGGGTGATCACCTCCTCGCGGAAGCGGACGAACGCCTCGATGATGTCCTTGAGGTTGAGCAGCTCCGGCCGGCCGCCGCGGATCGCCAGCATATTGGCCGGGAAGCTCGACTGCGCCGGGGTGTGGCGCCACAGCTGGTTCAGCACCACCTCGGGCGTCGCGTCGCGCTTCAGCTCGATGACGATGCGCACGCCCGCGCGGTTCGATTCGTCGCGAATGTCGCTGACGCCCTCGATACGCTTGTCCTTGGCGGCCTCGGCGATCTTCTCGACCAGCCCGGCCTTGCCGGTCTGATAGGGGATTTCGGTGAGGATGATCGACTGCTTGTCGCCGCGCCCGGTCTCGACGACATGGCGCGATCGCATCATGATCGATCCGCGCCCGGTGGTGTAGGCGCTGCGCGCGCCGCTCTGGCCGAGGATCAGCGCGCCGGTGGGGAAGTCGGGTGCCGGGACGATCTGCATCAGCTCCTCGATGCCGATCAGCGGATTGTCCATCCACGCCTTGCAGGCCCGCAGCACCTCGCCGAGATTATGCGGCGGAACATTGGTCGCCATGCCGACGGCGATGCCGCCGGCGCCGTTGACCAGCAGGTTGGGGAAGCGCGCGGGGAGCACCTTGGGCTCGCTTTCCGAGGCGTCGTAATTGGGCTGGAAATCGACCGTGTCCTTGTCGAGATCGTCGAGCAGCGCGGTCGCGACCTTGGCCAGCCGCGCCTCGGTATAGCGCATCGCCGCCGGGGCGTCGGGGTCCATCGAGCCGAAATTGCCCTGGCCGTCGATCAGCGGCACCCGCATCGACCAGTCCTGGGTCATCCGCGCCAGCGCGTCGTAGATGCTGCTGTCGCCATGCGGGTGGAACTTGCCCATGACGTCGCCGACGATGCGCGCCGACTTGCGATAGGGGCGGTTCCACACGAAGCCCTGTTCCTGGGCGCCGAACAAGATGCGGCGGTGGACGGGCTTCAGGCCGTCGCGCACGTCGGGCAGCGCCCGCGCGACGATCACCGACATGGCATAGTCCAGATAGCTCGTCTTCATCTCGTCGACGATGCTGATCGGGCTGATATCGGAAGGGTCTTCGGCGAGGAGAGTCTCGTCGGTCAAATCTGTGTCTCTTATGCTGTTACGGAAATGTTGCTGTCCTGTTAGCCCAATGCCAGGCGCCTGACCACCCCCGCGCGCGCCCGCGCGCGTGAGAGCGAGAAACCACGCCGTTCAACGGTGGTTCACCGCATTCCCGCTAGGCGGGCGCCAAAATGTGCCGGCAATGATCTTGTCTCAATAGCCGGCGATGATTAGCAGGCATCTGCCGAACTGCGTCCGCCCCCGACGCACGACGACCATATATGGAGATGATATGATGCGTTTGGTTTCCACTCTGGCGCTCGGCGCGGCGCTGAGCATGTCGATATTGGCCATGCCCGCCCAAGCGCAGCGGCAGCAGCAGCAGGGTGGACGCGGCGGCCAGCCGGCCGGGCCGACGGTCAGCAAGGCCTTTGCCGACGGCTATGCCGCTACCGTCAACCTGGCCAAGGCGAACAACCTGGCCGGCGCCAAGGATGCCTATCTGAAGCTGATGCCGGCCAACGACATCGAGCGCTACAATGCCGGCATCCTCGGCGTGACCCTGGGCCAGGCTCTGAATGACACCGCCATGGTCGGCAGCGCCGCGGACATGGTTCTGGGTTCGTCCGCGGCCAAGCCCGAGGACAAGGCGAAATACACCTTCTTCAAGGGCGCGACCGTGCCGGGCGCGGCGGGCGCGGCGATGATGGTCCAGGGCTATGAAGCCGGCTACAAGCTGGAGGGCACCGAGGGCAGCATCGCCGCGGCCTATTACGGCCTCAAGGATCTTGCCAATGGCGACATCTGGGAGAAGCGCGCCACCGACCGGCTTGTCGCCGCCGGCAAGTCGCCGGTCGACGGCTATCGGGGCGCCTTGATCATGCATCTCCAGCCCCCGGGTGAATTCGTTGGCGCCCAGCAATGGGCCAAGCTGCTGGGCGGGATATCGCTGGCGCCCAATGATTGGCGCCTGATCGTCGAGGCCGGCCGCCGCGCCGGCACCGGCGACGAGCCCCAAGCCGACCTCGACATGATGCGGCTGATGCGCCTCGCCAAGGCCATGACCCTGGCGGACAATTACCGGGCCTATGTGGGGCTCGCCATCAGCCGCCTGCCGGGCGAGGTCGTTGCCGTCGTCAACGAGGGCAAGGGATCGGGCGTGCTCAAGGGCAGCGAGGACTTCATCTCCGGGCCGAACAATGCCTTCGGCGTCGCCAGCGCGAAACTGGCTGCCGACAAGGCCTCGCTGGCCACCATCGACAAGGACGCCGCCGCCGACCCCACCGCCAGGGCCGCCTCGGGTGGGGCCGACGCCCTGCTGGGCTATGGCGACTATGCCCATGCCGTCTCGCTCTACCAGGTCGCGCTGACCAAGAGCGGGGTGGACGCCAACCGGGTCAATGCGCGCCTGGGCATCGCCAAGGCCAATCTGGGCGATATCGCCGGGGCCGAGGCGGCCTTCGGCGCGGTCAAGGCGGGGCCATGGAAGAATGTCGCCGATTATTGGCTGGTCTATCTTCAGGCCAGGGGCAGGAATGCCCCTACGGCCTAACCGCCCGGCGCTCGTAAAGGGCATCTGGTCGCTTTCGCCCCTACCATGCGGGTCGCCGCGGTTAGGGTTTTCGGCGCTATGCGGGAGGAATTATGGGATTGAAGGTTCGGCATGCGCGCCTGGGACTGATCTGCCTGGCGCTGGCCGGAATCACGGGTGGCGACGCGATCGCCGCCAGGAAGAAGGAGCCGCCGAAGCCGCCGGTGCCGGTGCGCGAGCCGGTCAGCGATTTCGCCCTGTCCGACGCTTTCCGGCAATCGGCCGCCGCCGCCCAGGCCGCGATGAGCGCGGGCGATGCGACTGCGGCGCTGGCTGCCGCCAAGGCCGCGGCACTGACGCCTTCGGAAAAATACGTCGCGGGTGAACTGGCGCTCCAATATGCCGCCAGCCGCAACGACCCCAAGGCCTCGCTGACCGCCATCATCGACATATTGAACAGCGGCGGCGCGCCCGCCAGCGAACAGGCCGACCTCCGCTTCCTCGCCGGTTCCGCCAGCTGGCAGCTCGGCGATTACAATGAGGCCATCACCCAGCTGAAGCTGGCGCGGGAGGCCGGGCGCACCGACCTCAACGCGACGCTGATGCTGGCCGACGCGTACCTCCGCCGCAACAAGATCAGCGACGCGCAACCCCTGCTCGACCAGGCCTTCGTCCTGGAGGCCCAGGGCGGCCGGCCCTTGCCGCCGGGCTGGTATGACAAGGCGATTTCGGTCGCCTATGCGAGCGGCAAGTGGGACCGGGTCAGCAACCTCTACCAGCAGCGGCTGGCGCTCTACCCGGGCGCCGAGAACTGGCGCACCGCCCTGGTCAACAGCCTGGCCGCGCCGGGCGGCGACCCGCAGGCCCAGCTCGACCTCTACCGGCTGGAGGCGGCCACCGGCGCGCTCGCCAGCGAGCGCGATTTCCAGGCCTATGCCAAGCTCGCCTCCGATCGGGGCTATGACGCCGAGGCCAAGGCGGTGATCGAGGCCGGCCGTCGCTCGGGCGACCTGTCGCCGACCGAGCCGGTGACGACGGCGCTGATGAAGACGATCACCCCCAAGGTGGTGAAGGAACTGGCGGCGCTGCCGGCCAATGTCGCCAAGGCGAAGACCGCATCCACCGGAGGCGCGGCGGCGAGCGCCGGCGACATCTACCTTTCGACCGCCCAATATGCCCAGGCTGCCGAGCAATATCGGCTGGCGCTGTCGAAGGGCGGCGTGGACGTGCCGCGGGTGACCACCCGCCTCGGCATCGCGCTCGCCCGCTCGGGCGACCTCGCCGGCGCGAAGACCGTGCTGGCCGGCGTTCCGAACAGCAGCTGGGCGACGACTGCCGGCTTCTGGATCGTATGGATCGACCAGCAGCAGAAGAAAACCGCCGCCCAGCCCGCGGCGGCCGCCGGACCGGCCTGATTCCAAACATCTTCCCCTCCCTGAAAGGGAGGGGAGAAGCTTCACGGCGGCAGCGGCACGCCCGGCTGATTCTTCGATGTCCGGATGGTCGGCGAGGTCTTGACGCTGGCGACGTTGGGCGCGGGCGTCAGCTTCGAGGTCAGGAACTGCTGGAAGCTCTGCAGGTCGCGCGCCACCACCTTCAGGATGAAGTCGATCTCGCCGATCAGCATATGGCACTCGCGCACTTCCGGCAGAGCCGCGACATAGGCCTCGAACGCCTCAAGGTCGGCCTCCGCCTGGCTCTTGAGGCTGACCATGGCGAAGACGGTGATGGTGAAGCCGAGCGCCGCCGGGTCGATATCGGCATGGTAGGCGCGGATCGTCCCCGCCTGCTCCAGCGCCCGCACCCGGCGCAGGCAGGGCGGGGCGGTGAGCCCCACCTTGTGCGCCAGCTCGACATTGGTCATGCGGCCGTCCTGCTGCAGTGCCGCCAGGATCTGCAGGTCGATCGAATCCATGTTCGAACCGCTCATGATCGGATAACTTCCTGTCTGCATTCAGGGTGGATGCTATAAGATTATTTCAGCCGAATGCAATTGTCCCACTTCGGGAAGCAGGCACCGCATTCGCCAAATCCACTCTCTTTCCACCTGCCGAAATCACGCTTAATCGATAATGCTACCGGGCGATTAACGGCGTGCATGAGGGACGATCTGGCGGGTGACGGGCGTACGATTCAACGATCAGCTTCAGACCGTGCTGGCCGCTTCCGCCGAAGGCGATTTCGCGGCGATCACGCTGTGGCGGCAATGCGTCGACCTGCTCGCCCAGCATGACCGGCCGGGCTCCGCTTTGCTCGACCGCGCGGGCCGCGACGCGCTGATGCAGCGGCTGACGGCGATTCGCGCGCGCGTGCCCGAAACCCAGCGCATCGCCACCGTCATCGAGCTGGGCAGCCGCCTGCGCTCGCCGACCCTGATCCGCTTCTTCGCCGCCGACCGCCCGGCCATCGCCGCCGCCGCCATGGCCCGCGCCAGCCTGCCCGACCTGGTCTGGCCGGCGATCATCCCCGCCCTCGGCCCGACGGCACGCGGCGTGCTGCGCGGCCGGCGCGACATGGGGGCGGAGACGGTCCGCGCGCTCGCCGCCTATGGCGCCACCGATCTGGTTATCGACGGCGAGCGGGCAGGGGAGGCGGAATCGCTGCCCGAACTGCTGCTGGTCGAGGCTGCGCCGGCCGACGAAGGCGAAGCCGAGGAGCGTCCGACGCTCGCGGCGCTGGTCGACCGTATCAAGAGCTTCACCGAGGCGCGCCGCGAGCGGGAAAGCCGCGAGGCGGCCGAAGGCGAGCTGGCGTTCGAGGCCGATGTCGACGGCGTCATCAAGGCGGGCAATGGCGCGCTCATCGGCCTGTCGATCGCCGATGCCGGCGGCAGCAGCGACGCCGGCGGGCCGGACGGCCAGGCGGCCGGCGCCTTCCGCCGCCGCGACGCCATCCGCAACGCCCGCTTTTCGGGGAAAG
>JADMIO011000763.1_pt1 | contig 40061 bp, 37 predicted proteins | sample 8958161 | NCBI WGS metagenome assembly JADMIO01 (sample SAMN16585339, study PRJNA669376) | soil metagenome | isolation source: Crop rotation soil | place: USA: Cullars Rotation, Alabama | collected 2011
CGTCGACCAACACCGCCTCGACGCCGGGCGTGCGCAGCGTGCCGCTGCTCGGCCGCATGTTTCAGAGCTTCAATCGCAACGACCAGGACACCGAACTGATCATCGTGGTCAATCCGGCCGTCGTGCGATCGCCCGTCGCGGCAGCGTCCGCGTGGGCATTCCCGGGGAGAGACGAACTGGTCCGCTCGGTCCTCAACGGCACGGCGGCGGCGAAACAGTAAGCGAGTAAACGGAACAGGGACAAGGGACAGGAGGCTGTAATGGCGAACCTTCGGCGTCGGTTGAAGAACAGGGCAGGCGCGGCGCTGGTCGAATACGCGCTCATCATCGCGGGCGTCGCGCTCATCGGCGCCGCGGCCGTATCGGTGTTCGGCAACAAGGTCACGGACATGCTGGCGACGGCAGCCGCAATCCTGCCGGGCGCGCACACGGATACCAACGCGCCAATCGTCAGCGGCAAAATCATCGAAACGTCGCCCAACGCGCCGGGCTTCGATGAAGGGAACTCCTCGACCGGCATCGGGCTGGACGTCAACGCCATCACGCAGGCCAACGGCCAGAAGCGGCTCGGCGACAACGTCGGCGGCGACGGCTCTCTTTCTTCGCTGGTCCTCGAAACGAAGAACAGGTAGTTCGTGAACCGAACCCAGGGGGACACGCCGCCGCGCGGCCAGCGCGGTGCGGCGCTGGTGGAGTTCGCGCTCGTCTCGATGGTGCTGTACCTGATGCTCGCCGGCACGATCGAGTTCGGACGGCTGATGTTCGACGCCAACGCGCTGCAGGACGTCGCGCGTGTCGCCGCACGCGAGCTCGCGCTCGCCCCGATCAGGGCCAACGCCACGTTCGAGTACGCCCTGACGTGCGATGCGGCGAGCGACGCGAACTGTCTCGTCGACCTCCGCGCGCGCGTCTTCGATCCCGCCTGTCTCGTTGTCGACCTGAACGACCCCGCCGTCGCGCTCGACACCGACGGTTATTTCGCCGCAATGCCGGTCGTCAACCGCGCGATGCGCACGCTGATGATCACCGAACCGGCGCGGCCGAACATCCTCCGCTACGCCGGCGCGCTGATGACGGACGACACCGGCGCCGCATGCAGCGCGATGGGGCCCAACGGTCAGGCCGCCCCGACCGGCCTCACCGTCGGCATCCCGCTCGTCGAAGCGCGCGATGCCGGCGGCGCCGAAACGATCCGCTGGGTGCCCGTCGTGCAGGAGATTCGCGCCGCGCAGGACGTCGCATGTCCGGCGCGCGGTCCGTTCAGCCTCCTCTACGTGCCGGCCGCCGACGATTGCGGCGCGCTCGAAGCGGATCCCGCGCCGGATCGCGGCCTCGCCGCCGTGCGCATCAACTATCCGTATCAGGCGGCCACGCTGAGCGGCTTCCAGTCCGCCCCGCCCGGCGACGTCGACACCATCCAGCCGAACATCGGCAACTTCATCACCGCGGACGATGAGGCGGTCCAGTCGTTGAACGATCCGCCTGGAGGTCCGCTCGATGACGGCGCCATCGGCCCCTACGCCGGACAGTACGGGCTGGGCCGTCAGCTCGCGCTCGCCGGTCGCACGCTTCGTCCATTCCGGAAACTGATTTCCGCGCAGGCCATTTACAGGCGCGAGGTAGTCGAATGAGTCCCGTAAGTCCCCGTCGTCCCGGCGGCCGTCTGATCAACATGTCGCCGTCAGCCATCGCCACGATCGTGGTGTGCGTCGCGGCCGTCCTGATAATCGTGCTCGTCGGCATTCCGCGGCTGCGCGCGCAGGCGCCGTCGACCGCGGGGTTGATCGCGGTGCCCACGTCCGCGATGAGCATCCAGGCGCACACGCGCATCCGGCGCGATCACCTCTGGGATCGCGCCAACAGCCGCATCGCCGTCGTCTACCTGCCGCCGCGCGCGGTGACGAAGGAGATGCTGCTGAATATCAGCGACATCATCGGGCGCGTGCTCGACGGCGACAAGCAGCCCGGTTACGTCTTCACGGAAGACGACTTCCTGCCGCGGGGCACGCGCGAAGGGCTCGTCGCCGGCATTCCCACCGGCAAGCGCGCGATTCGCGTCGGCGCCGAGCGCGTTGAGGGACTCCAGGGTCTGAACGCCGGCGATCGTTTCGACATCGTCGCGACGATGCCGATCGACGCGGCGAATGGCGGCGGCCGCTCAGCCAATTTCACCGGGCCGTACAGCCCCGAGCTGCAGCTGCAGGCGCAGCTGTCGAACTGGGACAAGCAGGCGACGGTGCGTGTCATCGTGCAGAACGCCTCAATCGTCGAGCCGATGCTGACGCGCGGCCTCGCCACGGTGCAGGGAGGTCCGGGCGCGGCGGCGCGCACGCGCGCGATCCAGGAAGCGGTCATCGCCATCGAGCCGCGCGAGGTCGCGCTGCTGACGGAAGCGATGGCCGTCGATGCGCGGCTGTCGACGATTCCACGCTCCGGGCGTCCGGACGATCCGATCGACAGCAGGACGCCGGATCTGCATCCCTTCAGCCCGTTCGCAGCGCCGGGGGATCCAGGCGTTGCGGCGGAGAACAGCGACCGCTTCGCCGTGGTGGAAACGATCATGGGGCAGAAGCGCGCGCTGGCCGCGGTGCCGAGACCCTAGACGTGCTCGTCCAGATCGCGCTGATCGCGTTTGCGTTGAGCGCCCTGCTGTCGCTGGCGGTCGACGTCGGTTATGCGCGTCTGACGCAGAGCCAGATGCAGAACGCCGCCGATTCGGCGGCGCTCGAGGGCCTGCGGCAGCGCGACGCGGTCCGCAATCCCGCCAACGGCAATCCGATCGCGTATGCGAGCGACTGCCTGCGCCGCGCGGCGGCCAACCGCATGGTCCACTGGACGTTCGACGACGATTTCGACTACGCGTCTGGTGATCCGGACTATTCGTTTGGCGGCGGACCGGTGCTCGATACGGATGACGGCGTGACGAGCGCGCACGCCCTGCAGACGATCACGGTTCCCGACCCGCACGTCTACAAGCCCGACCTGCAGATGAACCAGCAGAACGCAGTCTATGGAGACATGGTGAGCGGCCGCTTCTGCTACACGACCGAGCCGGCGCCGTCGGAAGGCGGCGCCTACGAACTGCAGGACATCGTCTGCACGGAGCCGCAGCACGCGACCGGCAATTACTCTCGCAGCGATTTCAATCCGAACCTGACCGCGCCCGGATTGCCGGCGACCGTCAACGAATGCCCGGCACCGGACTCGACGTCTACGACGCCGCTGCCCCCCGGCGGTACGGGCAATCTCACGGGGGTGGACGACAGCGCGTTCCTCGTGCGCCTGCGCCGGTCGAACGACTTCGCGGGCATGCCGAACCAGGCCGAGGACGGTGTCGGATCCAGTGGACCGTCGCTGCCGCTGACGTTCGGCAAGGGGACGACGATCCACGGCGACGATCCGAATGGCGATTACTCGGTGCGACGCGACGGGCTCACGGTGCTGGCGAGCGCGATCGCGAACATCAGGCCGGCGTGGCACCTGGGGGCGCCGCAAGTGAATCCGGCGACGCCGGCGCTCGCGCCCTTCGAACTGCTGGACACCTGCGTCCAGAGCGCCACGGGGGCCGCCGTCACGCTCACGGTGACCGTGAACGGAACAACGGGTCAGATGACACGCACGGGTCCCGCCGTACCGGGCTGTGCCACAAACGCTCCCGTTGGACGGTTCGTCCTGCCGCCGCCGCCTCTGCCACCACCGGCGCTCACGATTCAAGCGGCGATGCGCACGGTCGGCGCTCCGCTTGCCGCGGCGGTGCCAAGGGTCTGTCAGGCTGCACCCGCGGCGCTCATCGATGCGTACGTTCCGATCTTTTCCGCGATGACGACTGGTCCGAATCGCGTCATCGGGTTCGCACAGGTCGATTTCGTCCGCGCGAACTGTCCCGCCAACCCGAGAGTCGCGACGTTCACTGCGACTATCACCCGGCGCGTACCCACGGTTGCCGCGCGGAACGCGACGGCGATGGTGTCCGAGACGTTGCCGACGGTCGCGCCGGTGGTGATGACCGAGCTGCTGCAGAAGAACCTCGTCGCCGCCGGACGCGTGAACTACGGCCCTGTGCTCGTCCCCGTGCTGGCGAGGTGATGCAGGTGTGGCTTGATCCGCGCGACGCCGACAAGACTCTGCAGGTGCTGATCGTCGGCGCCGACGCCGCGCTCGAAGAAGAGTTCCGCAGCGCGCTGGCGCGGGTTCCTGATCGCAAGGCCAGCGTCCAGTACGCGGAGACCTATCGCGACGCTGTCGAGTCCGCACGGCGGCGGCAGCCGCACCTCATCGTCATCGACATCGACCGCGATCCATCCGAGATCGCCTCGCTCTCCAAGGACCTGCAGGCGCTGGTGCCCGAGGCCGCCATAGCCGGCGCGTTCATGCCGAATCAGCTCGAGCAGGGCGGCTCCGAGGGCGCGACGATCATCGAGCTGCTGCGCGCGCAGGTGCGCGACTTCCTGCGGCGGCCGCTCTCGGCGACGGAACTGCGCGGGGTCATCGAACGCCTGTTCGCGCGGCAGACCGGCGGGGCGGCGGCCGCGCAGGGCCGGGTCGCCGCGTTCCTCAGCAACAAGGGTGGCGTCGGCAAGTCGACGCTTGCCGTCAACGTCGCCACCGCGCTCGCGCTGAAGCATCCGGATGATGTGCTGCTCGTCGACACCTCGCTTCAGATCGGCAGCTGCGCCATGCTCCTCGACATCAAGCCGGCGACGAGCATCATCGACGCGGTGCGGGAGCGCGATCGTCTCGACAAGACGCTGCTGCGACACCTGACGATCCGCCACGGCAGCGGTTTGCGGCTGCTCGCCGCGCCCACCGACGCGCTCGAAGGTTCCGAAGTCGACGACGAGGCGATGTCGCGCATCATCAACATGGCACGCCGATCGTTTGCCTACGTCATCGTCGACACGTTCCCGATGCTCGACAGCGTGCTGATGACCGTGCTCGACATCAGCGACCTCAACTTCATCGTCGTGCAGGGGATGGCGCCGTCGGTGGCCGGCATCGCACGGCTGCTGCCGGTGCTCGAAGGGCTCGGCGTGCCGCAGGCCCGGCAGCGCCTCGTGCTCAACTACAACTACAAGCCGTTTCTGGGCAACCTCCAGCCGACGGATATTGCGAACCGCCTGCAGCGCACGCTCGACTACGTCGTGCCCTACGAGCGCCGCGTGCTCGCGTCGATGAACACGGGAAGCCCGCACATCCTCCACTCGCGGCGATGGGAAGGCTTCGGCCGTGCCGTCAACACGATTGCCAGCGACCTCGATATGTGGGCGGTCGATACGTCGCGCGAAGCGGCCGCACCGGTGCGGCCGGTCGTGGAGCGGCGGTTGAACGTGGCCGGGCAGGAGGAGGCGTCGTGAACGAGATCGATCGCCGTCGCCTTGCGCGGCCGACGGCGGACATCGCGTCGCGCCTGAAGAACAGCTCCTCACGCAGCGCGGGCAGGACTGCGGGTGAGGATGCGGACCTCGGCACGGCGAAGCCGTCCAAGCCAGGCCGCGCGGATTACCTCAGCGTGAAGGCGGCGCTGCAGGAGCGGCTGCTCGACGAAATCGGCGAGCGCGGCCTCCTCGAGAGCGACGGCGCGGACGTGGCGACGGCGGTGAAAGAGTTCGCGGCGCGCGCCATCGCCTCCGAAGACATTCCGCTCAACGAAGCCGAGCGCGTGCGTCTGGCCGAGGAGCTGACCGACGAGACGATCGGCATGGGGCCGCTCGCGCCGCTGCTCGCGGACCCGGCGGTCAGTGACATCCTCGTCAATGCTCCCGACAAGGTCTATGTCGAGCGGTTCGGCAGGCTGGAAAAGACCGACGTGCGCTTCCGCGACGCCGAGCACATCATCCGCGTCATCGAACGGATTGCCGCGCGCGTAGGCCGCCGCATCGATACTTCGTCGCCGATGGCCGATCTTCGGCTGCCAGACGGCAGCCGCGTAAACGCGACGCTGCCGCCGGTGACGATCGATGGGCCGACGCTGTCCATCCGCCGCTTCGGGCGGCGCCGCCTGCGCCGCGAGGACCTCCTTCAGCTCGGCACGCTGTCGCCGGAGATTCTCGAGTTCCTCGTCATCGCGGTGCGCTCGCGCAAGAACATTCTCGTCTCCGGGGGCACCGGCGCCGGCAAGTCGACGCTGCTCGGCGTGCTGGCGGAAGCGATTCCGGACACCGAGCGGATCGTCACGATCGAAGACACCGCAGAACTCAGCCTCGATCAGGACCACGTCGTGCGCATGGAAACGCGGCCCGTCAACATCGAGGGACGCGGCCGCATCCTCGCGCGCGACCTGCTGGTCAATGCGCTCCGCATGCGCCCCGACCGCATCATCGTCGGCGAGGTTCGCGGCGCCGAGGCGCTCGACATGCTGCAGGCGATGAACACCGGCCACGACGGCGGCATCGGGACCATCCACGCCAATTCGACGCGCGATGCGCTCTCGCGCCTCGAGACGATGGTGCTGATGGCGGGCGTCGAGCTGCCGTCGCGCGCCGTGCGCGAGCAGATCGTGTCCGCGATCCACCTGCTGGTGCACGTACGGCGCTATGACGACGGCGTGCGGCGGATCGAGTCGGTGGCGGAGCTGACGGGCCTCGAGGGCTCCACGCCGCAGATGCAGGAGCTGTTCGGGTTCCGCCGGCGCGGCAAGCAGGGGCGGCGCGTCATTGGCCACTTCGCCGCGACAGGTGTCGTCCCGCGCATGGTCGACGAGCTGCGCGAGGAGGGTGTGCAGATATCTTCCGCGCTCTTCCAGCGCACCGAGGAGGGCGAGGCGTGACGTTGATCGTCCTCGCCGCCGCCATCGCCGGCGCGCTCTACCTCTGCTACGGCTACCGGCTGCGCCGGCTGGCCGATGCGCGCCTGGCCGAGATGGTCGGCCCCGCGATTATCGAGGAGGCCGAGGCAGCGGAACCGGCGCGGCGCGTCAACACGTTTCCGACGCGGTATCGGTGGATTCCGCCTGCGGTAGGCCTGGCCGCGATGCTCGCACTGTCGATCGTCGTTCACCTGCCGATCGCCGTCGCTGCGGCGGCCGGATTGCTGATTGGCGTCATCGTCCATCTGCTCGAGGAACACCGCGGCGATCAGCAGGAGGCGCTCATCGAGGCGCAGCTCGCGACGTCGATCTACCTGATGGTCGGCTCGCTCCGCGCGGGCGCGAGCCTGCTCGCCGCGTTCGAGTCCGCGCTGGAGGAGGTCGGCCAGCCGCTGCGGCCCTATTTCCAGGAGGTCGCCGGCCGTATCAAGCTCGGCGACGATCCGAAGTCGTGCGTGTCCGACCTGCAGGTGCAGGTGCCGCTCGAAACGTTTCGTCTCTTCGCCACCTCGCTCGCCATCCACTGGGAGGTGGGCGGCAGCCTGGCGACAACGTTGTCGACGGTGGGGCAGACGGTGCGCGACCGTATCGAGTTGTCGCGCCGCGTGCGCGCGCAGGCGGTGGAATCGCATGCCTCGGTTGCGGTGGTGCTCGCGATCGCCTACGTCCTCGGTTTCCTCATGTGGCGGACGAATCCGGACCGGCTGAATGCGTTCGTCGGCAGCAGCGTCGGCACCGCGGTGGTGGCGATCGTGATCGGCTTGCAGGCCGTCGGGCTGTTGTGGATGTCACGCCTGACGAGAACGGCGTTTTAGCGACCCTGACTTATGGTGAGTGGACTTATTTTGATCGTGCTCGTGGCGCTCGTCGCCACCTTCATCCGTGTGTCCGTGCGGAGCTGGGAAATCCGTCGCAGCGCGCTGGCGCGGCTCTACGCGATGGACGACCTCCGCTCCGGCGTCCGCGTCGACTCGCGTGACGGCGCACTCGCCCGCTGGCTTGCGCGCGCCGGCTATCGCAAGCCGAACGCGCAGAATATTTTCATCGGCGGGACCGCCGGCTGCGTGATCCTCGGCATCGCCATCAGCCAGGCCTACCGGCTCGTGCTGCTGCGCCAGCTGCTGATCGCCATCTCCGTGGTGCCCGGCAATGCCGGCGACGTGCTCGCGCTGCTCCTCGAATCGGGTCCGTGGATCCTGCTGCTGATCTCCGGCTTCGTCCCGACACTCGCCGTACGCGCCGCGCGGCGCGCCCGTGTGGAGGCGATCGAGCGCGACCTGCCGCTTGCCCTCGAACTGTTCGCGACGATGGCGGAGGCCGGGCTCGGCTTCGACGCGGCGCTGACGCGGATCGTCCGCGCGCAGGGAAGCGAGCGTCCGCTCGCGTCGGAGTTTCTCAACTTCCAGCACGACATGATGGCCGGCATGTCGCGTACGCAGGCGTTACGCCAGCTCGGTCGGCGCGTCGACGTACCGTCGCTTACGACCTTCACATCCGCGCTGATCCAGGCGGAGCAGGTGGGCGCCAGCATGGCGGAGACGCTGCAGCATCAGGCCGTCGATCTGCGCCAGCGCCGGCGCGAGAACGCGCTGCTGCAGGCGCAGGCGCTGCCCGTCAAGCTGGTGTTCCCGCTCGTCGTCTGCTTCCTCCCCGGTATCTTCGCCACGACGCTCGCGCCCGTTCTCTTCCAGATGGTGCAGGTCGCCAACGGAGTGCTTTCCTCCAGCGGCCGATGATGCGCCGCGCGGGACTGTTCGCTTCGCTGTTCGCGGCCGCCGCCTGCGCGTCGAATCCACCCGTCGTGCGGCAGCAGTGCTACAACCCCGATGCGCAGCTCGCCGAGCTGCTGACACCGTACGAGCAGGTGCGCGCGAAGGGGTGCGTGCTCGATGGCGGGCAGCTCGGATCCGAGTGCGACCGCCTGCGCGTCGAGATCGCCCGGCTCGCCGTGATCTGTCCGACACACGCGCCGACGCTGATGGCCAACGCCGTCATCGCCTACGATGACAAGCGTCCCGCGGATGCGCAGCAATATCTCGATCAGATCCTCTCGCAGCCGCGCAGCTTCCCGGATGCCGCGATGCTGCGCGGGCAGATCGCCCTCGAGGAAGGGAATACGCCGTTTGCGCTGCGGATGCTCGAGGAGCAGATCAAGCTCGCGCCCGACCAGTCCGGGCTGCACGAGACCTACGCGGCCGCGCTCTATCTCGGTGGCCAGCTCGCCCGCTCACGCGATGAACTGACGCTGGCGCAGGCGCTGGGGGCGCCGCGCTGGCGCATCGCCTACCATCTCGGCTTGATCGAGGAGGCCTCGGGCAATCGCGCGGAAGCCGCGCGCGATTATTCCGAGGCCGTATCAGGCAATCCGCAGTTTCAGCCCGCGGCGGCGCGTCTCAGGGCGCTGCAGGCTACTCCGCCGCAACGGTAACGGTCTTCGACGTACTGGCGGTCTGACCGAGCGAGTTCGTCACGGTCAGGTTTACCGTGAACGTGCGCGCGGTGGAGTAGCTGTGCGTGGGCGCGACGCCCGACGCGTTCGACCCGTCGCCGAAGTCCCAGCTGTAGGAGCCGCCGGTCACGGTCGATGACGACGCGTTAAAGAAGATCGTGTCGCCGACGCGCGGATCTGTCGGCGAGTACGTGAAGTTCGCCGAGCCCGCCGGCAGCGTCGTCGAGATCGTGATCGTGCGGGAGGTTATCGCCGTCAGCCCGGCATCGGTTGTGACGCGCAGCGTGACCGTATACGTTCCGCCCCGCGCGTAGCGATGCGTCGTCGGCGTGCCGATCCCGGTCGTGCCGTCGCCGAAATCCCACGCATAGGTACCGGCAACTCCGCCCGGACCGCCGGGGAAACCGCCGCTGTTCGCGGTGAACGTCACATCCTGGTTGATCGCCGGCGCCGTCGGCGAGAACGTGAACGTCGCCGTGTTCGGCGGCAGGTTTGCGGAGACCGTCACCGTACGCGACGCCGTCGACGTCGCTCGCGTATCGCTGATCACGCTGAGCACGATCGTGAACGTCCCCGCGCGGGTGTAGCGATGGGTGGCGGTAATGCCGGTGCCCGTCTGGCCGTCGCCGAAGTCCCAGTTGAAGGTGCCGTTGATGACCGTCGACGTCGCGCCGCTGAAGATGATGTCCTGGTTGATCGTCGGGTTGGTCGGCGAGAAGGTGAAGCGCGCGATCGTCGGGCCGCTGCTCGGAAAGTCGTCGGCCGTGAACGACACGTAGGTCGGAGAGCCCTGCGACACCGTCATCGGCTTTTCGCTGGAGAGAACGCCGGTCCTGGTGTCTTTCGCCGTGAACGTCACGTCCGCCTGCGGGGTGGGGGCAACGCCGTTGACGAAGGTATTCGTGTTCGATTCCGGCAGGTTCAGGTTGAACGAGCCCGACTGCCCGGCAGCCACCGTCCCGATAGAGTTGCCGTTGGCGAGCGCCTCGATGGTGTTCGCCGTGCGGTTGACGACGACGATCGGAAAGTCGGACTTGTAGTGACCTGTGCACCCTGCCAGCAGCAGCGCCAGCAGCCCGATTGCGAGGCGGACCGATTTCTTCAGAGCCATGGTTGTCCCAGACAGGCGCCGTCGCAGGCAACGGCAGTGCCAAGCTCAACTTTTGAGAGTGGCCGGATTTTATCTGAATTCGGGGGCTGAGGTGGGGCGGAATGGAGGACGGGTGGCGCCGCCCGGCGACGCCACCCGCGACTTTATTCCGTTATTCCTTGATAACCGTCGTGCCGCTGCCGCGCGCCGCCATCGCGATGATGACGATGAGCAAGACCAGCGCAATCACGCCGATGGCAATCCAAACCGGATTGGCCCACCACGCGGCGCCGCCGCTGCTGTGCGTGTTGATGTTCACGTCGAGGCGGCCCTGCGCGGGCTGGCCCTGTGCCAGCGCGAGCGCCGGCATCGCCAGCGGGCCGAGGCAGAACGCCGCGACGAGCATCAGAGACGCGGTGAGAAAACGCATTCCAGTTCCTCCTCGCCGGGTTCCGTGCGGACCCGGCTGCAGGAGGAACGTTGCAAAAGGTGTGAGCTGAGCGGTAGCGCCGCGTTAGGGCGGCCTAATCCGCGATCTGGATGTTCTGGCGGACCTTCTTGAACGCGTTGTCGTAGGTGCCGGCCTCGGTGCGCGGCGCCACGCCGATGACATAGAGAAGGCTGCCGTTGCGCAGTTCCGTCGTCGACAGCGAGATGTACTCGGGCTGGCCCGTCACCTCCGACACGTTGGCGAGCTGGACGGTAATGCCGTTGCGCCCTCCGACGTTGTCGTTCCGCGCCCGGCCCGACTGCTGGAGCTGCGGATTGCCCTGCGCGAAGTTGCGGACCAGTGAGTTGGTGTCGTTCTGCAGGTTGCCCGTGCCCTGCGCGACGCCCACTTCGACGCCGTGCGTGAACGCGCTGCCGCCGTTGCCCTGGAAGTACGCGCCCTGCGGCGCATACGTCACCGAGTTGTTACCCGCTTCGACCTGCTCCCAGTTCGACGGCACCGCGAGGCGGAGACCGTTGCTTGGCTGATAGGTGCGGAAGCTGCCCGACGGCGGCTCCACGTTCACGGCGCGGCCGCCCGTGCCGACCGGACGTCCGGACTTCTGCTGGTTGGCGATCTGCTGCGCGGTCAGCGCCGGCGACATCCCCTTCAGCCGCGACTGCACGCTGTTGAACTCCGCGGTGTTCTGGTAACCCGATCCGGTGAAGTGCAGCGCCGCCGCTTCCTGCTTGATGCGCGCTTCGCGGTTGCCCGGGTTCGGGTGATCGCTGAGCCACTCCGGCCCGTTGCCACCCTGCGCGGCGAGCGTGTGGAACATGTTCGCCATGTCGTTCGGGTTGTAGCCGGCGCGCGCCATGATCTGCGAGCCTTCGATATCCGCCTGGCTCTCGTATTCGCGGCTGAACTTCATGAAGTAGGTGCTGATGCCGAAGTTCGAGCCCTGGGCGATGATGCTGCCGAGACCGCCGCCGACGATGGCGCCGAGGATCTGGCCCGCCACCGCCCCGACCTCGTAGGGCGTCGCCTTGCTCTGCTGCGCGGTGCCGTGGCGCAGGACGACGTGACTGAGCTCGTGCGCCATGACGCCGGCGATTTCGCCTTCGTCGCGCGCCGCCTCGATCATCCCGCGATTGACGAACATCGGTCCGCCGGGAAGCGCGAAGGCGTTGATCTCCTTCTGATTGACGACGCGGAAGGTATAGCGGAACTCCGGATGCTGCAGCTCCGGCGGAATCGCGGAGACGAGCCGCTGGCCGATGCCGGCGACGTACTCCTGCACGGCCGCGTCGTTGAGCATCGGCAGCTCTTTCTGCGCCTGCGCCGCCGCCTCCTGCCCAAGCTTCACGTCGTCAGCCGGCTTGTACTTGTTCGCCGGGGGAACGATCTTGGTCTGCGCGCCCGACGGGCTCGCCAGGGCGAGCGCGAGCATCAGGGCGGAGACAACTCTAATGTAGCGATGAGTAGACATTGCTGACCTCATGGGAGGATGTAGTGCAATGAGATTGCCGGATTTGGGCGGCGGCGAAGTTCAGGTTTTCGCGGCGATTGAACCGTCGAATTCGTCGCTTCGTCAATCCGTCGATCCGCAAATTCAGTATCTCAGGACAACTCCCGCACTTAGCCGCCAGAAGCTGAGCCGAGTACCGCCGATCGTAACAGCGCCGGAATCGTTCGTCAGGTTCTTGAAATAGCGGAGCTCGAACCGCGCCCCGGCCCGCGGCGAGAGCATGCCGATGGCGCCGCCGCCGATGTCGAGGCCCAGCAGATTGCTCTTTGTGTCCAGCAGGCCGGCTGCCGTGCTGACCCGCGCGTGCATCAGGCCGAGGCCCGACACGACATAGGGCCGCAGCGACTCCTGCGTAATCGCTTTCGGCATTGTCAGGATGATGTTGCCGGTCAGCGTCGTCACGAGGCTGGAGGTGACGAGCTGACCCGTCCCCGGGCCGAAAAACTGCGGCGTCTGCTCGACGTCGGCTTCGACGCCGAGGATGTTGTCGGTGAGAAGGAGCGTCGACACACCGAAGGTGATTCGTTTGCGGCTGACCGTCGGCTCGCCGATGGCGATGCTCGTGTGCCCTTTGAACTTCGCACCGACGAACGGAACGATCAGCAGATCGGTCTGCGCGAGGGCCGGCGCCGGCAGCAGCGCGAGGAGGAGGAGCGCGGTGTAGGGCGCCCAATTGCGGCGCTCCAGCAACGCCGCGAGAGTGTCAACCAACGAACAGCTTCAGGAACGTCTTGGCGAACAGCGACGTGGTGACGTCGCCGTCCTGCAGCGGAAACGGCCCGCTCAGGCCGTCGCTGTTGGCGAGAAGAATCAACGTAATGTGCCGCGCGGGCACCTTGACGATCAACGACGAGTACGCGCCCGGAATGTTGCCGAACTGCCAGTAGAGCCGCTGCCCGTTGTAGTTCTGGACGAACCAGCCGAGACCCGTCGGCATCCCCGACGTGTTGCTCCACATGGTGGCCATCGTGTCGCGGTGCAGCAGGATGGCGTCGTCGAGATAACTGTCGAAGCGCGCCAGGTCGAGCACGGTGGAGATGACGCCGGTTGCCGCGTCGACGCCGCGCGCGACGCCGCCGTTGACGGAGACGGTGTTGCCGGAGACGCGGTAGGGAAGCGCGAGGCGTTTCAGCACGTCGCCGAAACGATCGAGCTGAGCGCGGGTGAACTCGACGCGGTCGTCCGCCGATGCATCGTCGACGTTCTGCGCGGGCACCGAGTCCGGCATCCTGACGCGCTCGAGAATCTTGTCGTTGATGGCCGCCCGGAACGGCATCCCCTTGCCGACGCACGCCTCGGCGAGCGTCGTCAAACCGGAGAAGCGGCTCGGGTCGTATCTGAAGGCGCCAGTGGACGTGCGATGCAGCAGCAGATCGCGCATCGTCGTTCCTGAATCGGAGTACGACGAGACGTGGAGCTGCACGGCGTCATCGAGATTCGCGTGGCCGGTCTCCACGCATTGCTCGAGCAGCATCGTCGACGACAGCGTCTCGGTCAGCCCTGAGATCTGATACGGCGTGTCGGAACGCGCGCGAACCGCGTGCTCGACATCCGAGTAGCCAAGCCCGGTTTCCCACACGACGCGCCCGTTCTGCGCGATGGCCGCAGAGAGGCCGGGAATGTTCGCTTGCACACGCAGTGCGTCGATGTACCGCTCGAAGAGCGAGAAGGTGAGGTCCTGCTGCGCGGACACGTACGGCGTGACCGCGATGGACACGAGCGCCGCTACAAGCGAGACTCTGATGGCACGACCCATGGAAGTGGGGTGGGAAACCCTGGCTGAGATCATAGCACCCGGGGTGAAATCGCTGTGCAGCACCAAAGTTGTGTGTTACATTTTTCGGCAGTTTTCGGCATGACCGTTAACGACTCCTCGATAGCGCGCGCCGCACGTGCCGCCGATACATCGGTCGTGCGCGCCGTTCTCGCCGTATTCCTCGCCGTATCCACCGTTACTGTCGCCGCCGCCGAGGGGGTGCGCATCGTGCCGCTGGTGCGCGATGACAGCGTTCTGGTCTCCTTCGAGCTGACCGATGGCTATACGCCGGCCGTCAAGGACGCCGTTCACAGCGGACTGAAAACGACATTCACTTACGAAATTGAACTGCGCCAGGACGTCCCGGCGTGGGTGGACCGGACGATTGCCACTTCTGTCGTCACCAACACCGTCCAGTACGACAACCTGACACGCCGGGCAACGCTTACGCGGACGCTCGACGGCCATGTCGAATCGACGGAGACGACGGAAGACGAAGCGATCATCAAGCAGTGGATGACGACCTTCCAGAAGATGCCGCTGTTCAGCACGACGGATCTCGAACAGAACCGCGAGTACTACGTGCGGGTGCGCGCGACGGCTCGCCCGGCCAACGGCTCGATGCTGTGGCCGTGGGGCAGCGGAATTTCGGGCATCACCAAGTTCACATTCCTGCGATAATCGCGTTCTACCCTCCCACGCTTCCAACTCTGAAATTGGTCGAGGTCACCTCCGCGCCGACCGTTGACACGGTCGCGGCGATTGCCGCGATGCACAATCCCGTGCTGCGCAACCTGCAGATCACGCAGTGTTATGCGGAGCTCTCGGCGGCGATGCGCGCGCGGACCCGCGACGCCGCCGACTGGTGCACCTTCGCGACCTGGGCGTCGCGCCAGGCCGGAAGCACCATCCGCGGGGAAGACCTGATCGCGACCCTGGATCGCATCCTCGGCGAGCGTTCCTGGGTGACCGCGCCGATGGCGGCGGTCGCGCGCGTGCTGCTGCGCAAGGGGTTATTCCAGCCGGACACCCGGCTCGGGCGCCTCACGTCGAACATTCGCACGCCCTTCGACGCCTTCGAGCGCGCGAGCGCGGAGGTGGCTGACGGCAACCTGAAAGTCTTCGCGGAGATCGGCCGCGAGTTCGCGCGATTCATCGCAACGGTGCCGCCCGATGTGCGCGAGGACTCGCCCGAGTTTCTCGCCTTCGCGGCGGGACTGCGGCTTGGTCCGCCGCCGGGCGGTCAGGATCTGCTGCGTGAGGCGTTCGCACATTACCAGCGTCAGAGCCGCGAGCCCGATGTGAGCGCGCGCGCCGCATGGATTCTGCTGGCGAATCTGAAAATCGGGCTGCACGAGCAGACGCGGCTGCAGCCGGAAATCGTCGCCGCCGTTGACGCGCCGATCGCCACGGCGGAAGCGCTGGCCCCGCATCTCAGCTGGTTTGCGCGGCGGATCAGAAAGGAAGCGCTCAGGGTCACGCAGGAAGCGGTCACGCGCGTGCTGATGACGCTGTCCATTCCCCTCGACTCGCAAGCTCGCTCGGGGCAAGCCGCGCTCGCGCTCACGACGCTTGCACTCGGCTGCGACCTCGATGCGCCCGTTCCGCAGCGGCTGCAGGCCGCGCATCCGTTCCTCGACGCCCTCGTCAAGCGATACGACCCCTGTGCGGCCGGCAGCACCGCCTGCGCGGCGAAGGATTGGTGCGATCTTCCCCAGCGGATGCACTACATCGTCCACCTGTTCCGCGCCTATGCGGACAGCGCGGCGCTCTTCTCGGCGCCGTTCACGGCCGAACAGGTGACCAGCTTCCGCGCCGGCATTATCCCGACCGGTAATCTGTAGACGGCGTGCCCACCGAAGCTCGCCGACGGCGAGCGAAGGCGGGACCTGCTCTGTCACTGCGCGCTTCTACCCTCGCGTGGGGGTGGACATGGCCTGTGCCGCGCATCGCTTCAACCGGCGCCGAACTGGCGCGAGGATTCTCTGTTTCGAGTGCTATCGGTCCAGGCTTGACCGCCCCGAGCCGCGGCCTGTCGCCGTCATTCCATTCCCCCGCTTGATGTCCGAGCGCGAGCTGGCGCATCGGCGGCAGATGCTGACGCACCTTCTCACCACAAAACACGCAACAGACCCGCAGCAATCCGCGTAAGATGTCCCCGGCCCGCTTCCGCTCGGCGATGTCGTGAGCTACGGCGAGGCACGCTTCCTCCTGGAGCTCACATGCATCACGGAGACGTCTCGCCAGAGATCGCCAAGGGTCTGCTCGCGCTGAAGAAGCGCATCGATGCCGCCAAGATCGCGCCGTCGAAATTGGACCAGAGCATCAACGTTGCCATCTGGAACATCCGCGAGTTCGGCAAGGTGCCGCGCACGGTTCCGGCCATCCACTACATTGCGGAGATCCTTGGCCAGTTCGATCTGATTGCGATCGTCGAGCTGCGCAAGAACCTCGGGGATCTCGGCAAGGTCTTGTGGTTCCTCGGTCCCTACTGGGAGGTCGTCTACTCCGATTGGGTTGAGGATTCGGGCGGCAACGACGAGCGCATCGCGTATCTATTCGATCGCCGCGCGGTGACGTTCAACGGCCTCGCCGCGGAGATCGACGCGCCGCGCACGAAGAAGGCGCAGGAGTATCTGGCCGGGAAGTCCTTCTGGCGGGCGCCGTATATGGCGTCGTTCCGCTCGGGCAACTTCGACTTCATTCTCATCGCGACGCACACCCGCTGGGGCGACAGCGTGAAGGCGCGCCAGGCGGAGCTGCAACTGCTCGCCGACTGGATCGACACCCGTTTCAAGAGCGACTTCGTCGAGGACCACGATCTCATCGTGATGGGCGACTTCAACATCCCGAAACTGAACGACAGCCTGTACAAGGCGCTCACCAGCCGCGGGCTGATGATTCCCGACTGCCTGAAGCAGCTGAAGGTCGGCGACCGGGTGATCGGCGGCTCGAACATCGGCGAGGACGCGCGCTTCGACCAGATCCTCCACCTGCCGACGATGAAGAACCGGTTCAACGACAATGGGGGAGTCCTCGATTTCTACATCAGCGATGCGAAGATCGCCGAGCTCTTCCCGACGTCGAAATACACCCGCGAGAAGTTCACCTTCCAGCTCTCGGACCATTTCCCGATCTGGGCACAGATTAACGTCGACATCGAGGGCGAGCGGCTGACGCAGATCATCCAGGACGCCAAGAAGGACTCCTAGGCCCCACCACCCGTTCGGAACGCGCGTTGCGTAATACAGCGCGTGGGACGCACGGCGCAGGGAGCGCAACAGCAGCTGAAGCGGACGCTCCGCCGGGTATTCGGCCATGCCGCGCTGCGCCCAGGGCAGGCAGAAGTGATTCGCGCCGTCATGAACGGCCGCGACACGCTTGCCGTGATGCCGACCGGCAGCGGCAAATCCCTCTGCTATCAACTTCCAGGCCTTCACCTCGAAGGTACGACAGTCGTGGTGTCGCCGCTGATTTCGCTGATGAAGGACCAGGCGGACAAGCTTGGAGATGTCGGCATCGACGCGTCACAGCTGAACAGCTCGTTGACCAAAGCCGAGACGGATGAGCACCTGCAGCGGTTGTCCGACGGCGGCGAATTCGTCTTCACGACACCGGAGCGGCTGGCCAACGACGCGGACTTTGTCGCGATGCTGAAGAGCCACACGATCGATCGCTTCGTTATCGACGAGGCGCACTGCGTGTCGCAGTGGGGCCACGACTTCCGGCCGGCGTTCACCGAGTTGAAAAGGGTGATCGCGACGCTCGGGCATCCGCCGGTCCTTGCCCTGACGGCCACCGCGACGCCGGAAGTGATCGATGACATCGTTTCGTCGCTCGGTCTGCGCAATCCCACCGTCATCAACACCGGCATTTATCGATCGAATCTGCATCTCGAGGTGGTGCAGGCGCCGAGCGATGCCGACAAGCGGCTGAAGCTGACCGAGCTCGTTCGCCGCCGCGAAGGCACCGGCATCGTCTACGCGGCGACGGTGAAACAGGTCGACGCGGTCGAAGCGGAGCTGTCGGCAGCCGGGCTGACTGTTGCGAAATACCACGGGCGGCTCTCCGCGCGGGAGCGGCACGACACGCAGGACCGATTCATTGCCGGCGGGCTCGATGCAATCGTCGCGACCAACGCGTTTGGAATGGGGATCGACAAGCCGGACATCCGGTTCGTCGTGCACTACGCGATGCCAGGATCGCTCGAGGCGTATTACCAGGAGGCGGGCCGCGCCGGCCGCGACGGCGAGGTCGCGCGATGCGTCCTGCTGTTCAACGCGGCCGATCGCCGCATTCACCGCTACTTCAACGCCCGCGGGCCCGAAGAGCGCCGGGCGATCAACGACGAAAAGCTCGAACGGATGATGGCCTACGCGCAGTCGGCGTCGTGCCGGTGGCGCGCGCTGCTCGACTACTTCGAAGAGCCTGACCTCGATGCCGAGTTCCGCTGCGGCACCTGCGACGCGTGCGCGCATCCGCTTGAGGCGCAGGAAGCGCCGGTCGCGGTCGTCGAGAGTCCACTGCCTCCGCTCGAAGATGCCGGGAGCGCGCTCGTCGAGGGTCAAGCCGTGGACGTGCCCGAGTACGGTGAAGGAACAGTCGCCGCTCTCGACGGCGACAAGGTCGAGGTCGCCTTTGCCGATGGCGCCGTGCGGAAGTTCAAGGCCTCGTTCGTGACCCCGATGTGACCTGCGCCGCTAGGGTGTCGCCGCCACAGTCGCTCCAGGAGCGATCAGCTTCTGTCCATTAGGGAGTAACGCCGTCAGCAGCCTGCCGATCGGCTGCCCGTTCTTCACGGGTTCGACGGTGACCGTGACCTCGTCGCCGGCCTTGAACGACGTGCGCGCCCATCCGCGCTGCGTCATTGCCGTCGGGTTCTGCGTTTCGACGGCCCAGTTGCGGACCTCTCCGCTATCGTCCTTCGCATCGAACTGCAGGAAGCAGTGCGGATTGCTCCAGACCCATCCCGTGACGGTTCCCTTCAGCGTGATCTCCTTGCCGGTGTCGAGCGCCGCCGCGCCGTGGTGCGCGAGAAGTGGAGCCGATATGAGGAGGGTCAGCACCGCCACGCTCATCTTTCGCATCGTGACCTCACTTCCAACTTCGAACTTCCAACTTCGAACTTCCAACTTCGAACTTCCAACTTCTCACTTCGTTTTGGCCTGGCTCGCGATGACGCGTTTGTAGGCCGCGGCCTCGGAGGCGGACGGAATCATCTCCATGAGATCGCTGCCGTTCGGCATCAGGTGGATCTGCAGCTTGTCGACCGCGACCCAGGGCTTCGTGTAGATGATTGGATCGTCGATCGTGACGGACATCTCCATCGTCTGCTGATTCACGCGGTGATAGCGCTCTTCAACCTTCAGGTTGTTGCTGTGCGGATTGCCGGCGTTGTCCAGCCACGTGCGATCGTCGGTGCCGACCGACTGCACGACGAGCGTCGTGTCGTCGGCCCAGCGGCCGACCGAATAGCCGTACCAGCGCGGATCCGGAGTGGTCGGGAGCGCGCGGCCGTCGGTCCAGATGACGCGCCACCGCTTCTCGAACATGTAGAGGATCAGCACCTGGTTCGGCGTCTGCACGATCTGAAACGGTCGCAGCTCGTAGAGGATGATCCGCGGGAAGCCGGTCGGATCGCCCATCGTGGAGAGCGGATCGTTGTCGTCGTTGACCGACACGAGGCGGGTGCCGTTTCCCGGGTGGTTCGCCCTGGCCATCTCCGCCCCCTGCGGCGTAAATGGCGCGGCGACATGGCCGGTCGGCTGAATGCCGGCGTTCCCGGCATCCCACGTGCCCGAGAGATCGCGCCGGGGAGCCGCGCCCGCCGGCCCGGCAGGTGGCCCGGACAGGCCCGGATTGTTCCAGGGCTTCATCTGGGCGAGGGGGAAGGCCGCGACGAGCATCGCGGCGGCGGCCGCGAGAAAGAGGACGAGGCGTAACCGCATGGCGGAAACCTCCGTGTCAACGCGCGGCCGGATTATACGTATAATCCGGCCCGTTCCGGAGGACATCATGCGTCAGACATTCGTTGTCGCCACGGTCGCGTTGTTCCTCTTCATGGCGGTCTACCCGCGCGCGCAGGCCCCGACGTTGAACCGGGACGTGGCGCCGCTGCTGCCGGTCAAACAGGTTGCGTATCTCAGGGCGTCGAACGCCGAGGCGCTCGATCACTTCGCGTGCGGCGGTGGCAACCAGGGCCACACCGGGACGTCGATCTCGATCAGCGGCGATGGCAACACGCTGGCTGTCGGCGCGCCGTTCGAAAGCGGGGGCTCGCGCGGGATCAACGGCAACCAGAACGACAACTCGGTTTATGCGGCGGGCGCCGTCTATGTCTTCACGCGCAACGGCAGCGCATGGACGCAGCAGGCCTACGTCAAGGCGTCCAATCCAGGCATTGGTGATCATTTCGGTTCGTCGGTCTCGCTGAGCCGCGACGGCAACACGATGGCGGTGGCGGCTCACTGGGAAGCGAGCAATGCCATCGGCATCAACGGCAACCAGAATGACGACTCGATTCCGCAGGCCGGCGCCGTCTACGTGTTCACGCGGACGGGGACGACGTGGACGCAGCAGGCGTATGTGAAGGCGTCGAACACCGGCAAGGCGGACGAAGGGAGTACGGCTGGCGACGGCGATCAGTTCGGATACTCGCTCGCGCTCAGCGGCGACGGCAACACGATGGCCGTCGGCGCGATCACCGAGGACAGCGTCGCGCAGGGGATCAACGGCAACGACAAGGACGACAGTGCCGCATCCGCTGGCGCCGTCTACGTCTTCTCACGGACCGGCACGACGTGGCGGCAGCAGGCCTACGTGAAGCCGGCGACCAACGAAGCGGGTGATCTCTTCGGCTTTTCGCTGGCGCTCAGCTTCGACGGCAGCACGCTGGCGGCGGCGGCGTTCAACGAGAGCACGTCGGGGCGCGGCATCAATCCGCCGCACGACAACAAGTTCGGTCAGTCTGGCGCGCTCTTCGTCTTCACGCGGCAGGGTGGAATGTGGAGTCAGCAGGCGTTCATCAAGGGGTCGCGCAGCGAGCCGAGCGACGGCTTCGGCTATGCGACGTCGATGAGCAGTGACGGCAACACCATCGCGGTCGGCGCGGGCGACGAATCGTGCCTCACGCCCGGAATCGATCCGCCGGGCTGCGCGGACGATGCGCCGCCGGGACGGGGCGCGAACATCTGGGCGGGCGCGGCTTACGTCTTCGTGCGCAACGGCGCGACGTGGAGCGAGCAGTCGTTCATCAAGGCGCCGAACGCGCGGCCGTACAACTCCTTCGGCGCGCGGCTGGCGGTGAGCGGCGACGGCAACTCGCTGCTGGTGTCTTCCTACCTCGAGGACAACGCCGGCCGCGGAATCCGGCCGCCGACGCTGTCACAGTTCCTCATCCAGGAAATCTTCAACGGCTGGCGGGAGCACAAGAACGAGGCCGAGGAGTCAGGCGCGGCGTACCTCTTCACGCGCACGGCGGGGAAGTGGACGGCCGGCGCTTACATCAAGGGCGACAACACCGATAAGGGCGACGAGTTCGGCAGCGCGGTCGCCGTCGATGACGACGGGCACACATTCATCGTCGGGGCGCATCAGGAGGATGGGCCGAACAACGCGGTGTCCGACTCGGGAGCGGCGTACGTATTCGCTTATTAGCTGTGTTTTCGTCGCCGCGGGCCGTTAACAGGGTCACGTGTTCGGTGATGCTCTTGACGCCAGCCGCCATCGCCGTGACTTGATCCCGGGCCCTGCCAAGAGCGGCGGGCCGCTGTTCCGATGCAGGCTCGTTGCTGATTGGCAGTTGACGCAGACTAAAGTCTCCTTTTCGGCGACAAAGATCCAATCTCCTGCTGATAACGACCGCTAATCGGTTCTTACCGGTGACAGCGCTGTGGCTCTGTTCTTGCCCGCACTAGAGGCTAGAACAATGCCTAAGCTTTCGATTGTCATACCCGCCTATAACGAACAGAGAACGCTTGCGCGGTGCATAGACCGCGTGCTTGCCATTGCAGATGACGAGTTGAAGCTGGAAATCGTTATCGTCGACGACGCCTCAACGGACAGCACGCATCGAATTGCGAAACAGATTGCTGCTGCTCATCCTGGCATTCGGGTGCTCCGCCACGAGATCAACCAAGGAAAAGGTGCAGCGCTTCATACGGGGTTTCGCGAGGCGACCGGTGACTTCGTTGCGGTTCAGGACGCCGACCTCGAGTACGACCCGAGAGACCTAAAGCGATTGGTCCGTCCCCTCATCGACGGAAGCGCCGATGTGGTGCTCGGTTCGCGCTTTCTGTCATCCGGAGACCATCGCGTCTTGTATTTCTGGCATTCCGTCGGGAACCGCTTCCTCACCTTTCTCTCGAACATGTTCACGGATTTGAATCTCACGGATATGGAAACCTGTTACAAGGTCTTCCGGCGAGAGGTTCTGCAGAACATCGAGCTGACAGAAAAGCGTTTCGGCTTCGAGCCGGAGATTGTTTCGAAGATCGCCCGCCTTCGGCTTCGAATCTACGAGATGGGGATCTCTTACGCGGGCCGAACATATGAAGAAGGGAAGCACATCGGCGCCAAAGACGGCTTTCGAGCGCTGTATTGCATCGTGCGATTCAACATCCCGCATGCGCCGCTGCCCATTCAGTTCGCCGGATATCTGATTGTCGGTGGGCTATGCGCAATCGTGAACATCATGCTATTCGGTGCCCTCATAACTGCAATCCCGCCTGCTGTCGCCGCACCTCTTGCGTTTGCGACGGCCGCCGTACTGAACTATTTGCTCTGCGTCCTCATTCTGTTCCGCCGCCGTGAACGGTCCGCGCGATGGATTGAAATCGGGACCTATGTCGCAGTCGTCGTTGGCGCAGGCGCGGTCGACCTGGTGGCGACGCTTGGACTCATGCGGGCCGATGTGGTTCCGTGGTGGGTAGCCAAGTCGGTCGGGTCCGTCATCGCTCTCGGGTTCAACTTCGTTGGCCGCCGTCTCCTTGTATTTCCGGCTCGCCAGCCAGGACCATGGGCACCAACGGATGCGCGCTACCGCGCCGCAGCGGACGTCCAGGGCGATGAGGGTGTGCGGTTCTCGCAAACGCCCACTTCGCGCCCGAGAGCCCTCTGAAAGGTCGGCACTGTTCTTTTTCGCGGCTACAGTTTCGGCCGCCCGACTGCAGAGAATTTCTGTGATGCTGGTGAGCCGCCGCGCGCATTCTCATCACAACGAACGGCCACCAGACCTTTTTCCTATCAGGGAATGGGCTTCAACCTGCGCGTTGTGTCCCGTTGAAGGCACCATATGAAGCGCAATCGGCACGACGTTTACCTCTATGCGTTGCTTGCGGCTATGGGAGCGCTTCTGTTCGCGCTGAGCTGCAATGCGTCGGATTTCGTCACGGATTCGTACTACTATGAGTTGGCGCGGTCGTTCTTGGCTGGGAGCGGCTACGGCTTTAATCTCCGGCCGGAGACCATGCTTCCTCCGGGGTTTCCGGCGTTGTTGGCCGTGCTTGTACTCGTGCTTGGGTCTAATTACGGGGTCCTGATGCGTTCCATCACGATCTTCACGAGCCTCGGATTGGTCGCAAGCTACGAAGTTCTTCGCTCCGCCGAAGGCCGCGGTGTCGCAGCCGCGTCGAGCCTTCTCCTGGCATCCTCTCCAGCCTTGTTTGGCTTCTCGACGACGATGCTCTTCTCCGATATGCCGTACTTCTGCGCAAGCACATTGCTGCTCTGGGCCGTGCCGCGTCTCGACTCATGCGAGGGCGGCGCCATGAGGCAGGCATTGTGGTGGACGCTCTGTGGCTTCCTGTTGGTCGTGTCGATTCTGATGAGGTCGACCGGCATAGCACTGGTGGGGGGAGTTTTCGGTTGGCTGGTCGTTTCGTTCTTTCGAGACCGAGAAGCGGTCCAGCGCCGTCTCACGATATTCCTTCCTCTCGTGGTTATCGGGATCGCAGTGGAGGGCGGCTGGATCGATTGGGCGGCGGCCAAGCACCAGCCTCCTCAGTGGCCGGTCCACGGGTATCAGGAGACCTACGTCGCGCAACTCAAATTGAAGAATGGAAACGACCCCGAGTTGGGAATCGCCACTTGGCGGGATATCCTGAGCAGGCCGATTGAGAACATCGACGACATGGTCACGTCCATGGCCGCGCTGTCGGTCCACAAACAGATTGCGTCGGCCTGGTATTCGCCGGGGACCGTCATGCCGCTCGCGCTCCTGTTGATTGGCCTGGCGTCTTCCTTGTCTCGGACCGGCGGCGGAATCCTGGAATGGTACTTTGTAGGTTATCAGTCGCTGTTTCTCTTCTGGCCGTGGAACTTCGAACTGAGGTTTCAATTGCCGGTTGCGCCTCTCGCGTTCCTCTTCATGTGGAGGGGCGGCCGCGCACTATTCAAGCTGGCAGGCAAGAGGCCGCGGGAGTTGGGAGCATCGGGTTTGGTGGCCGCTACGCTAGGACTCCTGAGCACAATCGCCTGGGGTTGGGACATCCCGCACCCTCGGACGAGCACGTGCCTCATAGTCTGGGTTCTTGTAGCAGCGGTGTCCGTTGCCCTTTGCGCGTACGGGCGTAACCTGTCTCGAACAGGATTGCTCGTGTTGGCACGAACAGTGGAATTCAAAGGACGGTTCGTGTCGGTCAGGCAAATTGCTGGCCCGCTCGCGGTTACTTGTATGTTTGTATCTGGCCTCGTCATGGAGCTGAAAATCGGCGTCCAGAACCTCCATGTCGCTCCGGAAAGTGACCCGAGTATCGAGGCAGCTGAATGGATTGGAGCGCATAGCGTACCCCTGGATGTAATCATGGCCAGGAACGAAGCGATCGTGTATCACTACAGCCACCATCAGGTAGTCTGGTTTCCGGCTTCGAGCGATCCGCAACTGCTGATGGCCGGAATTCGTCGCTACCACGTCCGGGATATCGTGGTCACCGATCAGGACGAAAGCCATAGCTATTGGAAGCCTTCTGAAGCCCGCAGTTTCGAAGCGCTGTCGCACGCGCACCCAGAGCGGTTCCGACTGGTGCACCAAGGGCCGCACGAGGAAGTATTCGAAATCGTATCGGAAAAAAACGACGCTCCAGCCTCGTAGCGTCATCTGCGGACGTGGCGGTCAGGATAATTCCCCATCGCGATTGGCCAGGCGTATTGCTACGCATACCAGGAGTGTGCGTCGTTAACGTGCTGAGAAAGCGCTGCCGGTGACGAGTTCATTCAGGGCACCGCGAAACGTGTTCAAGCACCGCGACCACCAACGCCGAACGCCCGTCTCAACGAGGCGTAAGCTAATATGCGTGCTCGCGTCGCAGCGCTTTCACCCTGCTGCGCGCTTTCTTGGACTCGAGCCGCTTCTCGCGCGCCGCGGGACGCGGCTTCGTTGTCTTCCGCCGCTTCGGCTTCGTCGCCGCCTGCGCGATCAGCTCGGCGAGCCTCTCGCGCGCGGCCTCACGATTCCGCGCCTGCGTGCGGTGTTCTCGGCTGTCCACGATCAGCACGCCGTCGGCGTTGATACGACCCGCGGCGAGCGTGAGCAGCCGATCCTTGACGTCGGGTGGAAGTGATGATGCGCGGATGTCGAAGCGCAGTTCGACGGCGGTGGCGACCTTGTTGACGTTCTGACCGCCGGGGCCCGACGCGCGAACGAATCGCTCTTCGACCTCGCGATCGTCGATCGCGATGACATCTGTGATGCGGATCTCCACGCGCGTCAGGTCTTATCGGCGCGGACGGCGAAATCGGTCCGGCGGGTGGTCCGGCTGAAGCCGGACACTACCGTGATGGTCCGGCTAAAGCCGGACACTACCGCGACAGTCCGGCTGGAGCCGGGCACTATCGTGGCACCGGCAGCAGCGGCGTATCCTTCGGGCGCACGTGCTGGTCGGCGATGTTCAGCATCAATGTCGTCGCCGCGTAATCGCCCATCAGCGCGACGATGTTCACGAGCTGCTGGTTGCCAAACAGCTTCTGCGCGCGGGCGAAAGTGTCGGAGCCGACCTTGTGCCGTCCGAGCGCCTCGCGACCGAGTTGCACGATGACGGCGTCCTGTTCGGCGAGCTTCGTCACGGGCCGCCGGAACTTGACGGTGTCGATGACCGCCTGCTGCAGGCCGGCCTTCTGAGCGGCAGGCTCGTGCGCGGTCCAGACGTAGACGCAGTCCATCTCGCGCGCGGTGACCAGAATCGTCAGTTCGACCAGCCGCGGGTCCAGGCCGGATTTACGCCTCAGATAGTCGTTAATCGCCGTCATCGATTCGGCCACGGGCGGACTGTATTGCCGGATCGGCCCGGGGCCGAAGGAATCGGGGGTCGCCTGCGAATTAATCGCTGGAAAACGGTTACCGGTTTCGGCGTTAATATCGCTCGGCCACCGCGTCTGTCCGGCAACAGACGCGACGCCAACCAACAGCAACAGCCCGCTCAGCATGCGAAGTGATCTCATATCCGTTCCTCGCTTCCCTGGAGGCGCCGTGAAGAGAACCCTGCTCGCCGTCTTGATGCTCGTCTCGTCGCTCGCCGCGGGCACCGCGGCTGCCCAGCCCGCCCCGTTCAACGAGGCTGGCGTGACGATGGGTCACTGGCACTTGATCTCGAAGGACGTCGAGACGAACAAGAAGTTCTTCCTCGCGATGGGCGGCAGATTGTACAACCCCGGACAGCCGCTGATGATGTTTCCGGGTCTCTACATCAACCTGCTGCTCGGCATGGAGAAAGGCGAGGGCGGCACGGTCGGCTCCGTCGTGAACCACGTGGGCTTCTCGGTCGACAACGTGCAGCGGCGCGTCGCCGAGTGGAAGGCGAAGGGCGTTACCGTGCTGCCCGGCAACAACGGCCGGACGGACCAGGCCTTCGTCGAGACGGCGGACGGCGTCCGCATCGAAATCCTCGAGGACAAGACGCAGGCGGTCCCCATCCGCACGGACCACGTTCATTTCGCGATGACGGACGCGGACATCCCGAAAGCGGTGGCGTGGTACGCAAAGGTCTTCGGCGGGAAGACGGGCGTGCGCAACAACGGGCCCGTTGTCGATCTGCCCGGCGTACAGCTCCGATTCCTGAAAGTCGACGCGAAGCAGGCGCCGACACGCCACCGGATCCTCGACCACATCGGCTTCGACGTGAAAGATCACCCGGCGTTCGTCAAGCGGTTGCAGGAGCAAGGCATCATGCTCGACGAGCCGCCGCGCAAGGGCGGCGCGAACACCATCACCTACATCACGGATCCCTGGGGCACGCGCATCGAGATCATCGAGCGCGGGTCGATCGGCCCGGAAGTACGGCAAACGAACTAGGAGACATCATGAGCGCGAAGAAACCTAGTCGAAGGAAGTTCCTGGCGAGCGGCGCCGTCGTGGCTGGTGCGGCAGCCGGGGCGTTGCGCACGGAGAACGCCGAAAGCCAGACGCGACTGGCTGCGGCAGCCGCTGCCGGCGAGACCACCGCGGCGCCGAAGAAAGACATCAAGGAGCTGATCGCCTACGGCGAGCGTTCCCATTACGTCACCTCGCTGCGCGAGCCCTCGGAAGGCCGCCCCTCACCGGATGCGTTCGGCCTGACTTTCCATGTCGTCACGCCGCTCGGCGATTCGGTGGGCAGCATCACGCCGTCCTCGCTCCATTACGTCGCCGCGCACCGCGGCTTCTACGTCCCCGACATCGACCCGAAAGAGCACAAGTTGATGATTCACGGCATGGTCGACCGGCCGCTGATCTTCACGATGGACGAGATCAAGCGCTTCCCGTCGGTCACCCGCGTCCACTTCCTCGAGTGCATCGGCAACCGTTCGACCGCGCGGCGGCAGACGGTCGCGCAGACGCACGGCATGACGAGCTGCAGCGAGTGGACGGGCGTGCTGCTCTCGACGCTGCTCAAGGAGGCGGGCGTGCAGAAGGGCGCTTCGTGGATCGTCTCGGAGGGCGCCGAGGAAGTGAAAGGCGCCTCGAGCGTCCCGCTCGGCAAAGCGATGGAGGACTGCCTCGTCGCCTGGGCGCAGAACGGCGAACCGGTGCGCCCGCAGCAGGGCTTCCCGCTGCGCCTGATCGTGCCCGGCTTCGAAGGCATCTATCAGACGAAGTACCTGCGGCGCATCAAGGTGGTCGACCGCTACTACATGACCTACAACGACTACGGACACCTGCAGAAGGATCCGAAGGTCCAGGCGCTCACGTCGCAGCTCGGTCCGAAGTCGGTCATTACGTTCCCCGGCGGCGGGCATCAGCTGAATGGCCCGGGCTACTACGAGATCAGCGGCCTCGCCTGGTCGGGCGCGGGCGCCGTGAAGCGAGTGGACGTCTCCGTCGACGGCGGCAAGACGTGGAAGCTGGCCGAGCTGCGCACGCCCGCGCATCGCATGGCGCACACGCGCTTCGCGCTGCCATGGACGTGGGACGGCAAGGAAGTGGACATCATGTCGCGCTGCACCGACGACCTCGACACGGTGCAGCCATCGCGCGCGCAGGTGGCCAAGTACTGGAACGAGCCGCTGACGCCGCAGTTCAACGTCAAGGGCGCGGACAACACGATTCAGGTGTGGCGCATCAAGGCCGATGGGAGCGTGATCAATGCGAACTTCATCTAGCGCCGTTCCCGGAGCAGCTGCCGGCTCCAAAAGGAGCCGGCCTGCGCTACTTGCTTTCGCAGTGATCGCGGTCGGCGTATCGATCAGCGCGCAGTCGCCGACCTATCACCTCGGCCGCACGCCGACGCCGGATGAAGTCAAGGCGTGGGACATCGCCATCAGCCCCGACGGCCACGAGCTGCCGCCGGGCCACGGCACCGCAAAAGAAGGCAGGGATCTCTTCATCGAGAAGGGATGCGTGCAGTGCCACGGCCGCAACGGCGAAGGCGGCAAGGCGCCGACGCTGATCGTGCCGAAAGGCGCGTCCACTTCCTCCGGCAGGCCGATGCCGGGAATGGACATGGGCATCCAGGGGCCCGGCCTGATGGCCGCCTACTCGCCGTTCGCCACGGTCATGTGGGATTACATCAATCGCGGAATGCCGCTCGGTCGCGAAGGCTCGCTCAAGCCGGACGAGGTGTACGCGATCACCGCGTTCCTGCTCTTTAGAAACGACGTCATCAAGAGCGACGACGAAGTGCTCGATCAGAAAACACTGCCCGCGCTCAAGATGCCGAACACCAGCGGATACACCGAGCACGTCGCCGAGTGGAAGCACGCGACGCCGCGGCTCGCGAATTATCCGTAAAGCTGGGGGGCCGGTGAAAGCCGGCCCCTGTTTTCTTGACACGGTAGATCCGCCGGTATAACGTCCCGCCATTCTTCCCGCGGCCACTTTCTCATTACCCAGCGTCAGCGGCACTCCTCTCTAGACAGATCGGGCACGTTCTCACGGTTCGACTTCCTCCGGGACACGCACGACAGGAGGTTCAATGAGATCGAGTGTTGGACGCCGGGTTTTTCTCGCCGCAATGCTGCTGCTGCCGGTGCGTGTATTTGCGCAGGAAGCCACCTTCACGGGAGTCATCACCGACGCCACGGGCGGCGTGCTGCCCGGGGTCGCCATCACCGCCGTCCTCGAAGCCACCGGCAACACGTTCGTGGCGGTCACCGACGAGCGCGGCTTCTACCGCATGCCGGTGCGCGTCGGCACCTATCGTCTGCTCGCGGAGCTGCAAGGCTTCGCCACGGTCGAACGGCCGGCCCTTCAAATCCTCACTGGCCAGACGATGGCGATCAACCTGCAGATGTCGCCGTCCACGCTGCAGGAGACGGTGACGGTGACGGGGGAGGCGCCGCTGCTGAAGACGGCGACGTCGAGCCTCGGCGGCAACATCGATCCGCTGCAGGTGCAGGAGATGCCCTCCGAAGGGAGGAACTGGATGGCGCTGCTGCTGCTCGCGCCCGGCAGCCGCAGCACATCGGCAAACCCCGCCGAGCCGCTCGAGACGCGAAACGCCAACCGCACGCGCGAGTATCAGACCAACGTCGACGGGATGCAGTTCGCCAACACGATGGGCGGCGGCGGCCAGCCGGCGTTCAGCCAGGAGATGATCGCGGAGTTCCAGTACATCTCCAATCGCTTCGACGCGACGCAGGGCCGATCGTCCGGCGTGCAGGTGAACATGATCACGAAGTCGGGAACGAACCGCTACGCCGGCTCGCTGCGCGGCAACTTCCGTGACGATCGCTTCAACGCCCCCAACCCGGTCATCGGCCGCGTCGTCCCGATCAAAAACCAGCAGTTTGCGGGCTCCTTCGGCGGTCCCATCGTTCGCGACAAGCTGCACTTCTTCGGCTTTCACGAGTACGAGCGTGCGCCGAAGACGGAGGTATGGAACACGCCGTTCCCGCGCTTCAACGTCTCGCTCGACGGCATCTCCACCATCCGGCACGAGGGACTGCGCTTCGATTACCAGCTCTCGCCGCAGACGCGCCTGATGCTCAAGGGCAACAAGACGAACACGCACGATCCCTTTGGACCGGGCAACAACCAGCACCCCGCGGCCACCGCGGTCGGATGGACGATCTCGGACGGGATGGCCTTTTCGCTGACCAAGGTCCTGAGCAACCGCGCGCTCAACGAGGTCTTGACCGGCTATGCGAGTTATCTGTTCGGCGAGTCGAACCTGACGCACTGGTCGAATCACTGGATGTCGCAGGGAGGTCCCTTCGGACCGATCACCACGGGATCGCCGCGCATCACGCTGACCGGCTTCACGATTGGCGGCAACAACGCGGCGCCGCGCTACCGCGTGCAGAACCTCTACAGCGTCAAGGACAACTTCACGCTGTCCTACGACGCACGCGGCCGCCACGATCTGAAATCGGGCGGCGAGTTCCTGCTCGAGCAGATCTACACGTCCAACTGCACGCAGTGCATGGGCGTCATCGACGCGCGCGGCGGGCCGCTGCCCGCCAACATGGAGCAGATCTTTCCGGACCCGTTCAACGTCGACACGTGGAACCTGGCGGCTATCTCTTCGGTCACGCGCCGTTACACGCTCGGCATTCACAAGAGCCGGCGCGAACCCGAACGCGTCTGGGCCTACGCCGGGTGGGCGCAGGACGACTGGCATCCCAATTCGAAGCTGACCCTGAACCTGGGGGTCCGCTACGACCTGATGTGGGACATGTTCCAGAACCAGCAGGAGTTCCTGCCGATCATGGAGGCGGGGCGTCCGCAGAACACGACGAACATCCAGCCGCGCATCGGCTTTGCCTATCAGGTCACTCCCGCCACGGTGATCCGCGGCGGCGCGGGGAAGTACTACGGCGAGATGCTCTCGCGGACCTATCCTGGCGAGTCGAAGACCGTGGCGCTCGTCGAGGTGGCCAACGACGGCCGCCCCGATTTCGCGGCCAACCCGTTCAACGGCCGGCCGCCGACTTTCGAGCAGGCGAAGGCGACCGCCTGTTCGGCGCCGGAGCAGGCCGCGAACTTCGCGGCATGGAAAGCGCGCAATTACGCCGGCACGGCGCCATGCCTGCTGCTCGCCAGCGGCGAGGTGAATCCGCCAGCGGGCAGCTACAACGTCAACAACACGTGGCAGACGAGCATCGGGTTCGAGCGGCAGTTCGGAAGCTCGATGGCGCTCGAGTCGGACTACGTCTACACCCGCGGCCGCAACGAAGGATGGGGACACCTGAACCTGAACATCGCCTTCAACGAGGCGACGGGGTTGAACTATCCGTATACCGATCGCGCGAAGCTGCCGTATCCCGAGTACGGCATTCTGGCGATGACGCTGCAGAACGGACGGTCGGCGTATCACGGCCTGATCACGACGTTCACGAAGCGGATGACGCATCGCTGGCAGGCGTCGGGCACTTACACGTTGAGCGGATTCTGGAACGCGGTCGGCGCGCCATTCATGGGTGTGCCGGGCAAGACGCCCATCGAGGTGCCGTTCGCGCTCGCCCAGGATCTGCGGGGTGAGTGGAGCCTGGCGGAAGGCGACCAGCGGCACCGCGTCGTGTTGAACAGCATCTGGCAGGTGGGGCATGGATTCCAGTTGAGCGGAATCCACTACGCGAGCGCGGGCGATCGATCCGCCACCTCCTACGGCGGCGACCTGCGCAACCTCGGCGCGGGATCCGTCGAACGGCAGCGCCTGCGGCCGGACGGGACCATCGTCCCGCGCAACGCGTTCACCCAGCCGGCGCGCAGCCGCACCAACATCCGCGTGCAGCAGCGCATCTCGCTGCCGACGCGCGTATCGGTGGACGTGATGGCCGAAGCGTTCAACGTCTTCAACCGGCCGAACTGGACGATCACGACGCAGGAACAGAGCCCGCAGTACCTGCAGCGGACCGCGGGCGAGAATCGAACCATGCAGTTCGGGTTCAGGGTAACCTTCTGATATGGAAAGACCGGTGTCAACGAGCCGTTCTTTTCATCGTTCATAAGCACGTTCAGCCCGCGCCCGGCTTATCAAGGCATCCGGGCGCGGGCGTTGATTGAGTGCCAGTCATCTGATCGGCCGAGCGACAGCGACGATGAATCACTCTGATATCCGCGGGTCGAGACCGCACATTGATGATCCGTCGGGAGCTGCCTCGCTCTAAGGGCGCGAATTCGAGACCGGAGTCGTCTATCGCATAGAAGGTTCGAGGGTCCTCCTTTACGACGTCGGCCGATCAGAAGGTGATGTCAACGCGGCCCAGACGAAGCCGGTGAGCTCGCGGGCGACCGCGGTGACGATGTGCTGTTTGGGTTTGCCACGCGCGGCGAACCGCGCGTAGCGACGATGCAGTCGATGCTGCGCCGTCCAGGCCTGCGCCACCACCGCAGGTGGCGCGCCGTGCTGGCGCCGCCGCAAGGCGTCGCTGACGAACGGATGATGGCGATAATGCCAGGCGGCTTCGACGAGCACGCGGCGGAGATGGGCGTTACCGGTTTTGGTGATGGCGCCCTGGACGCGTTTGGTCCCGCTGGAGTGCTCGGACGGGACGAGGCCGACAAAGGCCATCGTGCTCGCGGCCCGCGGAAAGCGGCGGGCATCTCCGAGCTCGGCGGCGATGGTCAGGGCGGTGAGATCGTCGATGCCGCGGAAGCAGCGCAGCCGTTGGACGCGCGGCCGGAGCGGCTCGAGGTCGAGCAATGTCCGGAGATCATCTTCGACCGCACGCAGGCGGGCGACCGTTTCCTCGACGGCGCGCAGATACGCGCGATGGGTGTGATCGAGCGCCGCGATCGGCCAGGTTTGAGCCCGCAGCCAGACGTCGTGCCGTTTGGACCAGGCCTTCTTGGTGGCGGTGAAGCGCCGGCCGTGACGCAGAAGAAATTTCGAGAGGCGATGCCGCGCGCGCAGGAGATCGGCACGGATGTCTTCGCGGCAGCGCAGCAGATCGCGGGCGGCTTCTTCCTGCTCGGTGGGAATGTGAATGGCCGTGAGTGCGCCGGCGCGATAAAGCACGGCGAGCTGGCCGGCATCGCGGCGGTCGGTTTTGATGCGATCACCGGCGCGGCGAGGAATCAGCGCTGGCGCGATGACATCGCACGCGATGCGGCGGGCCGTCAGCGCGCGCTGTAACTCGAAGCCGCACGGGCCGGCTTCGTAACAACACTGAATCGGTCCCTGGCGCTGCAGGCGATCGACGAAGCGGAGAATCGTGGGGCTATCCGACGCGAGCGTGTGTAGCGCCGGCGTCCGGTGTCCTGGGAGAAGGACGGCGGCGACGGTCGTCGCCGCGTGCTGATCGAACGCAATGATGGTAGTAGACTTCGCCACGGCCGACCTCCTTTGTATGCGGCTCTGCGCTGAGCGGGACACGCGAAGCGTAACCCGCGCCTTGCAAAGCCGAGGTCGGTCTTTCCATATCGTCTAACGCGGTGGTTCCAGGGTCGGTGGTTCGGGGGTTCGCGGTTCGGGGTTCGCTGGTCGTCGTGGCGCTTGGGCTCGGCGGGCTTCTGTCCGCCCAGGCGCGCGCCGCCTACGTTCCGTTCGCTGACGCGCGGCCGATCCTCGAGGCAATACAGCCCCAGTTGTGGCCGGCGGCGCTGCAAGGACTGCCGCCGGCCGCGGTCGAAGCGCGCTGGTCCGACTGGGTCGCGCACGAAGACGCCGCGATTCGCGCGCGCGTGCGGGAGGGAGATGACGACTCGGTCATCAACTTCCTGCTCTTCGGAACGAGCTTCACGAAACGGCCGCGCATCACCGAGCATGAACTGGCGGGGGTCGTGGTACGGCAGCGCGAGACCGGCGCGACCAGATTTGTACCGTCGCCGCTGCTCGAAGCACGCATTGACGACTTCATCGCGAGCATGGCCTCGCCGGGATCGAACGAACGCCTCGAGTTCGCCCGCGAAGTGATCGCTCGCCAGGGCCTCGACGCCTCCACCGGCGCCGGCAAGATGCGGCTGCGCCGCTACCTCGAGGATCGTGCAGCGGTCGTCGGCAGCGCCGTGCACGCCTCGACGCTGCTCAATCCGAACGCGCCGCTCGTCGATCAGGTCAGCATCTTCCGCGACCGCGGCCTCTCGTCGGACACCTCGATCGCGATCGACTTCGGCATCGATCGGGCGCTCGCTGCGATGAAGGGGGACGCCTCGATCGCCGCTGCCGCGGTTCGCCGCGTCGCCATCGTCGGTCCCGGGCTGGATTTCACCGACAAGCAGGAGGGGCACGACTTCTATCCCCCGCAGACGATCCAGCCGTTTGCCGTGATCGACTCGCTGACGCGGCTCGGGCTCGCCGCTGCGGGCGGTGTGGAGGTGACGGCCTTCGACCTGAGCCCGCGCGTGATCGGTCATGTCGAGGCCGCCCGTGCGCGTGCGCGCCAGCGCGACGCCTACACACTCGTCCTGCCACGCGAGCTCGATCGCTCCTGGTCGGGCGATCTCACAGCCTACTGGCGGCAATTCGGCGATCGCATCGGGCAGCCCGCGGTCGTCGCCTCACCACCGCCAGCTGCCGGTAACGTCACCGTTCGCGCCGTGACGGTTCGTCCAGCCGTGGTGTTGTCCATCTCGACACGCGATCTCAACATCGTCCTGCAGCGCGTCGAGCCGCTCGCCGCGCCGTTCGATCTCGTTGTCGCGACCAACATCCTGCTCTATTACGACGTCTTCGAACAGTCGCTCGCCGTGACGAACATCGCGAAGATGCTGCGGACGGGCGGGCTGTTTCTCACGAACGATCGTTTGTTCGATCTGCCTTCGAGTCCGCTCCGGCCCGCCGGCGCGACCGACGTCGCCTACTTCGAACAGCCCGGAGCGGGCGTGAAAGGCGATCGTCTGACCTGGTATCGGCGATAGGATGATGGACGCTCCGGGCAACCGCATCGCTAGAAGGAGAGATGGCGCCATGAAAAGGCATCTGCTCGTCGTGCTCGCACTCGCATCCCTGTTGATCGCCTCGTCCGCGGCGGCGCAGCCGGCGCCGTACAACGCGGCCGGCATCACCATGGGTCACTGGCACATCGCCGCGAAAGACGTCGAGGCCGACAAGAGACTCTTCCTCGCGATGGGCGGCAAGCTGTTCATGCCCGGCGGGCAGCCGCTCATCATGTTTCCCGGCCTTTACATCAGCCTCATTCTCGGCGACGAAAAAGGTGAGGGCGGCACCGTCGGCTCCGTCGTCAACCACGTCGGCTTCGTCGTCGACAACGTGCAGCGGCGCACGGCGGAGTGGAAGGCCGCGGGGGTGAAGGTGCTGCCCGGCGGCGCGCTGCCCGGCGGCGGCACCCGGCAGGACCAGGCGTATGTCGAGACGCCAGACGGCGTGCGCATGGAGATCCTCGAAGACAAGATGCAGACCGTGCCGATTCGCAACGAACACATTCATTTCGCCCTGCCGGCGGCCGAGATACCGAAGGCGGTCGCGTGGTACGCGCGCGTGTTCGGCGGCCAGACCGCCACGCGCAACAACGCGCCGGTCGTGAACCTGCCCGGCGTGCAGCTGCGCTTCAATACGGCCGACACTCCGCAGGCGCCGACGCGGCATCGCGTGCTCGATCATTTCGGCTTCGACGTCGGCGATCACGCGGCGTTCGTCAAGCGCCTCGAGGGGATGGGCATCAAGCTCGATCAGCCGGTGGGCAAGGGAGCGACCGGCAACACGATCACCTACATCACCGATCCGTGGGGCGCGCGTATCGAGATCGTGCAGCGGCTTCCGGTCGGCCGGCAGGTGCAGACGCAGTAATGCGTCCGGCAGGCGTTACTGCGTTCCTCGTCCTGTTCGCGCTCGTGTGCGCTGCGCCGGCCGCGGCGCAGCTGCACGCGGCGAAAGACGGGCCGATCGTTTACGGCCATCACCATCTGAACGTCACGAGCATCGACGCGCACAAGAAGTTCTGGATCGATACGCTCGGCGGCAAGGCGATCAAGGTGGGCACGAGTCCGAACGAAATCGTCATGTTCCCGAACGTGCTGATCTTCCTGCGCCAGCAGATGCCGAGCGGGGGAACGAAAGGGACGACGGTCAATCACATCGCGTTCGCGGTGAGGGACGTGCGTCGGATGCGGGACAAGGCGCGGGCGGCCGGCTATCCGATCGTCACGCGAGAGGAAGCCGGCGCCGGCGACGTCGTCACCGACGATATCTCCTTCAACAAAGAGCAGGGGAGCTACTCGGCGTTCGTGATGGGACCGGACGCGATCAAGGTGCAGCTCTTCGAAGTGAAGAGCCTCGCCACGCCGATTGCCCTGCATCACGTTCACTTCGCCGGCCCTGCGGCGGACATGCGCGACTGGTACGTCAGGGAGTTTGGTGCGAGGCCAGGCACGCGCGGCGTCTACAACACCGCGAACCTGCCTGGCGTCGATCTCTCATTCGGCAACGCGCCGGCACCTGTCGTCAGCACGCGCGGCCGCGTGCTCGATCACATCGGCTTCGAGGTGAAGAACCTCGAGGCGTTTCTCAAGAAGCTCGAGGGCGACGGCGTCAAGATCGATCGTCCGTACACGAAGGTCCCCGCGCTGAACATCGCCATTGCGTTCATCTACGATCCGTGGGGCACGTATATCGAGCTGACCGAAGGACTGAATACGGTGGGTGAGGCGGGCAAGTAAAAGCAGGGCCGTACAAACGCAACGCGCGTCGGAAAAAGGCGGTGCGCCTGCTGGTCGATGACGTTTTCACGCCATCTGTTTCGATCACCCTCGGATTCTCGCTCGATCACATGTGTCGCTTGCGCTTCACATCTTCCCGCTCGAAAACCGTCGCGTTCTCTTTCCCGGTCATCCAACGCATTCCGCGTCTGCTTCGCGTCCTGCACCCTCTTGCGAAGATGCCGTCCACTCCGCCAACACCGTCAACCTTGTTCGACCGGACCAACGAGCTGACCGTCGCCTTCCGGCGCGCGCAGCGAGGCGGAATGTATTCGAGTGCCGGAATGAGATCAAGTGAAATGTGATGTGCGAATCGAATTTTTTTGCAGTGCGCGTCACCGCACGCAAGTGGGATCGCCCTAATCAATGCCTGCATATAATCCGGTCACGGAGGCGATCGATGGCGACAACGTCGTGGAACATCAGCGGCCAGTACTTCGAGACCTGCAGTTGCGACTTTGTTTGTCCATGCATTCTCGGACAGATGATGACGCGGCCGACCAAAGGCTCGTGCACTTTCGCAATGGCTTTGCAGGTTGAGCGAGGCAGCTTCGGCAGCCTTTCGCTCGCGGGCGTCAACTTCGTTATCCTCGGCTACACGCCCGAGGAGATGGGCAAGGGGAACTGGTCGGTAGGCCTCGTCATCGACGAGCGTGCCACCGCGGAGCAACGCGACGCGATCACCGCGATCGCCAGCGGTGCCGCCGGCGGTCCGATGGCGCCGCTCTCGGGACTGATCGGAAAGTTCCTGGGCACTGAATCAGCGGCGATCAAGATCGATCGCACTGGCCTCAGGTTCACCGTCAAGGCGAACAACTTCGTGGACATGGCTGCCGAGGGACAGAAGGGCATCGATCCGAACACGAGCGAACCGATGTTCATCGACAACACCGGCCATCCCGTCTCCACGCGCCTCGCGCTCGCGCATGCGTCGAAGAGCCACGTGCACGCGCTCGGCCTGAACTGGGACGATACAACGGGGAACAACAACGGCCACTTCGCGCCGTTCTACTGGAAGAGTGCATAACGGCAGCATCGAGGAGCGGCCGGCGACGCGCCTCGAGGTCGAGCTCGGGCTTGGACAGGACCGCACGGCGCTGATCGTCCTCCTGATTGTTTTTCCATTCGTCTGCTGGGCGTGGATCGTCGAGATGGCGCGCGACATGTACGGCCCGATGAGCGGCGCCAGCGCGTGGATGATGACGCTGACGTGGGACGCGCGGCACGTGTTCCTGCTCTGGGCGATGTGGGCGGTGATGATGGCCGGCATGATGCTGCCGTCAGCCTCGCCGATGCTCCTGCTTTACGGCGCGGCGGCCAGGCGCCGGAAGGGAATCGATGCCAGGAGCGTCAGCGCCGCACATCAGATCTACGCACTCGCTGCGGGCTATGTCACCGTCTGGGCACTCTTCAGCGTCGCGGCCACCGGGGCGCAGCGAGTGCTTTCGCTGGCAATGCTCGTCTCGCCGATGATGACGCTGACCAGTCCTGCGGCCGCGGCGCTGATGCTGGTCGCCGCCGGCGCGTATCAACTGACGCCGATGAAGCACGCGTGCCTGCAGGCGTGCCGGTCGCCGCTCGCGTTCATGATGCACCACTGGCGGCCGGGCGCCTGGGGCGCGTTCCGCATGGGCATCGACCACGGCATCCACTGCCTGGGATGCTGCTGGGCGCTGATGCTGGTGCTGTTTGCCGGCGGCGTGATGAACCTCGCGGTCATCGCGGCGCTGACGGTGTTTGTCGCGTTCGAGAAGCTCGGTCCCTTCGGGCTGGCCGGAGCGCGCATCAGCGGCGCGCTGCTGATCGCCGCCGCCGTCTGGATGCTCGTTCGCTGACGTTACTGCGCGTTGGCGGCGAGCGGTGCCTGATGTCCAGTCGTGGGAATGACCGGTTCGCGCACGACGCCGGTCACACCAGGCGCACGGCTGGGCTGGCCATCGATCGCGTAGCTGACCGCTCCCCTGGGCACAGCTGCCTTCAGCTTCGGCGCGGGCGGCTTCGTCTGCGCGACAGGAGCGACGGTCGAAGCTGGACCCGAACGCGCGTCAGAATTGCTGCGCGCCGCGTTCGCCCACATGACACCGAGCGTGATGATGGCGACGGCGATGATCGCTGTTTGCCACAGCGGCGTACCCGTCGGCTGCCACTCGGAGTGCGGCGGGACGGGTGTCGGACGCTCCCCGAAATGCGCTGTCAGGATTTCGTCAGGGTCGAGATGGACGGCGCGAGCGAAGGCGTCCAGGTAGCCGCGGATGAAAATACCGCCGGGAATGCGCGAAAAGTCGTCGCGCTCGATCGATTCCAGGATCCAGAACGGAATCTTCGTCCCGTCGCCGATCCGAAACAACGTCAGACCGGCATCCAACCGCGCGCGTCGAAGTCGTTCCCCAACTGACATACTCGCCCCGTCCCGGACCGGCGAGTATGCAAATCAGTTTCCGCGCGTGACGCGGCGCATCAACAGGGGATTGCGATTCCGGTATGAACGAAATCGCCGGCCACATCCCACTGTCCACTCACCGTCGTTCCACCAACCCAGCCTGACGAGAGCATCACCTTCAGCCGGACGCGAAAACGATTGGTCGAACGCTGCACATCTTCAACGGATGCGTCGAGGTAGCTGAACGATCGTCCAACCTGCGGATACACGCACTTGTAGAGCGAATGCTTCGCCGACATGATGAGCGCGACCGCGGTCGCGTAGTCGAATTTCATTCCGTCCATGACGCCGAACACTTCGGGACTCGTCGCGGCACGGGAGGCGAGCGCATGCGCCTTGTCGAGCGACGCAATCGGTTCGATGTCGATGCCGACGCCGGCACACTGGCGGCGCGGGGCGGCGGCGGCGCAGACGAGCGACATCGCGTGCGTGATCGAGCCGACGGTTCCGGGCGGCCACGCGGGCGCGCCGTGGTCCGTCACTCCCGGGCACGCGCCCGGCTTTCCAGCACAGTGGGATCCGAAGCTTGGAATTCACGTGACTTGAAGTCGCGGC
>JADMIO010703255.1_pt1 | contig 40056 bp, 43 predicted proteins | sample 8958161 | NCBI WGS metagenome assembly JADMIO01 (sample SAMN16585339, study PRJNA669376) | soil metagenome | isolation source: Crop rotation soil | place: USA: Cullars Rotation, Alabama | collected 2011
GCCGCGACTTCAAGTCACGTGAATTCCAAGCTTCGGATCCCACTGTGCTGGAAAGCGCTGCTCGCCCCACCGCACCGCCTCGAGTCGTCGCTCTGGATCGGCGCGCGCCTGGCCGAGCTCCTGCCGCTGCCGCTTGCCGAGCGCCAGGCGCTGCTCGAGCTCGACGACGCCGGCGAGCGCCTCGCGCGCCTCGAGCTGAATATCAGAGGGTCTCGAGCAGGCGCCTGACCGGCGCGGGCACCGCCGCGGCGAGCGCGTCCTCGAGCTTCCACCACCGGCCCGCGGCGCCGGGCCGCTTCTCCACGAGGAAGGGGCGGATGCGCAGCCGAAAGTGCGTGAAGCCGTGCTCGACGGTGGGCAGCTCGGTGCCGCGCGCGCGGCACCGCTCGGGAAAGCTCCACAGTCCCGCCCACACGCCCTTCGGCGGCCGCCGCTCGAGCAGCACGCGACCGCGGTCGCGCATCACGAGCCAACGCGTCTCCCTCAGCGGCAGCGCCTTGCGCGGACGCGCGGCTGGAATGTCCGCTACCCGGCCGTCCCTGCGGGCCTTGCACGAAGCGCGCACCGGGCAGGCGCCGCAGCGCGGCTGTGCGCGCGTGCACAGGGTGGCGCCGAGATCCATCAGCGCCTGGGTGTAGGTCTCGATGTTCCGTAGCGGCATCACGTCTTCGGCGCGTTGCCAGAGCCTCGCTTCGACCGCCTTCTCGCCCGGCCAGCCTTCGATGCCGAAGTGGCGCGCCAGCACCCGCTTCACGTTGCCGTCGAGGATCGCTGCGCGCTCGCCGTACGCGAAGACGGCAACCGCCGCCGCGGTGGAGCGACCGACACCTGGAAGTTGCCGGATTTCCTCCTGACTCTTTGGAAAGCCGTGGACGGCAATCCGGCCGGCGGCCCGGTGCAGGTTGCGCCCGCGCGCGTAATAGCCGAGGCCGGCCCAGAGCGTGAGCACGTCCTCCTCGCTCGCAGCGGCGAGCGCCTGCACGGTGGGGAATTTCTGCAGGAAACGAAGGTAGAACGGAATCACGGTCCCCACCTGCGTCTGCTGCAGCATGACTTCCGACAGCCAGATGCGATACGGGTCGCGCGTGCCCTGCCAAGGCAGGCCGCGGCGGCCGTGGCGCCGCTGCCAGCGGACGAGCTCGTCTGCAAAAGCCATGCGGTAACATTCTCTCAGACCCATGGCTGCGTTCATCCTGCGGCGGCTCGGACAGGCGATCCTCGTCATGCTCGCCGTGGGGCTCATCGCCTTCGCGCTGTTCCGCTTCGTCGGCGACCCGGTGATCTTCATGCTGGGGCAGGACGCCACGCCCGAGGACCGCGCGCGCGTCACGCAGCAGCTCGGCCTCGACCAGCCCTTCTACGTGCAGTACGCGCGCTTCGTCGAGCGCGCGCTGCAGGGCGAGTTCGGCCTCAGCCTGCGCCAGGTGCGGCCGGTGGCGATCCTCCTCAAGGAAAGGCTGCCGGCCACGCTGGAGCTGTCGCTGGTGGCGGCGCTGTTCGCGCTTGCGGCGGGCATCCCCATGGGCGTGTACACCGCGCTGCGGCGCGATTCCTGGTTCTCGCACTTCCTGCTGGCGGTCTCGCTCGTCGGCGTGTCGCTGCCGACCTTCCTCATCGGCATTCTCCTGATCCTCGTGTTCTCGGTGCAGCTCGGCTGGATGCCGTCCTTCGGCCGCGGCGACACGGTGTCGATCGGCTGGTGGAGCACCGGCTTCCTGACGTTCTCGGGGCTGAAGGCCCTGGTCCTGCCCGCCATCACGCTGGGCCTGTTCCAGATGACGCTGATCCAGCGCCTGGTGCGCTCGGAGATGCTGGAAGTCCTGCGCACCGACTACATCCGCTTCGCCCGCGCGCGCGGCCTGACCGACCGCGCCGTGCACTTCGGTCATGCGCTCAAGAACACGCTGGTTCCGGTGATCACCATCACCGGCCTGCAGCTCGGCGCCATCATCGCCTTCGCCATCATCACGGAGACCGTGTTCCAGTGGCCCGGCATGGGGCTGCTCTTCATCCAGGCCGTGACCTTCGCCGACGTGCCGGTGATGGCCGCCTATCTCTGCCTGATCGGGCTGTTCTTCGTGATCATCAACCTGGCGGTCGATCTCCTCTACTATGCGGTCGACCCGCGCCTGCGGGTCCAGCCGATATGAGCCCCGCCGACAAGATTCGCGCCTACCACGGCGAGCTGAGCGCGGTACGCCGCGACATCCACGCGCATCCCGAGCTCGCCTTCGACGAGAGCCGCACCGCCGACCTGGTGGCCGCCAAGCTCGCGGGCTGGGGCATCGAGGTCCACCGCGGCCTCGCGAAAACCGGAGTAGTCGGCGTCGTAAAAGGAAAGGCGCAAAGGAGCGGCCGCGGCATCGGCCTGCGCGCCGACATGGATTGCCTGCCGATGCACGAGGCGAACAGCTTCGCTCATCGCTCCCAGAACGAAGGACGCATGCACGCCTGCGGCCACGACGGCCACACCACCATGCTGCTCGGCGCGGCGCGCTACCTCGCCGAGACGCGCAATTTCGACGGCACCGCGTACGTGATCTTCCAGCCCGCCGAGGAAGGCGGCGGCGGCGGCCAGGTGATGGTGAAGGAGGGGCTGTTCGAGCGCTTCCCCGCCAACGAGGTCTACGCGCTGCACAACTGGCCCGGGCTGCCGCCCGGCAAGATGGCGGTGCGCGCCGGCCCGGTGATGGCCGCCACCGACGAGGTGCAGATCACGGTGCGCGGCCGCGGCGGCCACGCCGCCATGCCTCACCTGGCGGTCGACCCCGTCGTCGCCTCTGCGCACGTGATCACGGCGCTGCAGACCATCGCCAGCCGCAACGTCAACCCGGTGGACTCCATCGTGGTGAGCATCTGCTCGATGGCCACCAGTCAGGTCGGCGTGTTCAACGTCATCCCCGCCGCGGTGAAGCTCGTCGGCACGGTGCGCAGCTTCCGGCCCGAGACACGCGACCTCGCCGAGCGGCGCGTGAAGGAAATCGCGTCGAAGACGGCCGAAGCGCTCGGCGCGCAGGCCGAGGTGGCCTTCGTGCGGGGCTACCCGTCCACGGTCAACAGCGCGCGCGAGGCCGACTTCGCCGCGCAGGTGGGCCGGCGCGTATTCGGCGCGGATAACGTCATCACCGAGCACGAGCCCACCATGGGCGGCGAGGACTTCTCCTATATGCTGCAGGCGCGCCCCGGGGCCTACGTGTTCCTCGGCCAGGGCGGCGCCGAGCCCGGGCGCGCCTCGCCCTGCCTGCTGCACAATCCGCACTACGATTTCAACGACGAGGTGATTCCCTTGGGCGCCGGCTATCTCGCGGCCCTGGTCGAGGAAGCGCTTCCGCTCAAATAGGAGGGAGGAGAGACCATGAGAACGCTGCTGTTCGCCCTGGCGCTGGTGGTGGCGCCGGTCCATGCGGTGACGCTGAAGTGGGCCGCGCAGAACGACATCCTGACGATGGACCCGCACTCGCAGAACCACGCCACCACGCACGCCATGATGCAGTACACCTACGAGGGGCTCACGCGCTACAGCAAGGACTACCAGATCGAGCCCTGCCTGGCGACGAGCTGGGACCGCATGTCCGACACGCAGTACCGCTTCCACCTGAGAAAGGGCGTCAAGTTCCACGACGGCTCGCCCTTCACCGCCGACGACGTGGTGTTCTCCTTCGGCCGCATCAAGGAGCCGCAGGGCACCAACCAGATCTACGTCGCCGGCATCAAGGAGGTGAAGAAGATCGACGACTTCACCGTCGACCTGATCCTCGAAGGCCCGCATCCGCTGCTGCTGAAGAACATCGTCGACTTCCGCATCATGAGCAAGGCCTGGTCGGAGAAGAACCGCTCCGAGCACATCCAGGACTACTCGAAGAAGGAAGAGACCTACGCCTCGCGCAATACCAACGGCACCGGCCCCTACATCATCAAGGGCTGGGAGCCGGACAAGCGCATCGTCATGACGCGCAACAAGGACTGGTGGGGCAAGCTCGACGGCAACGTCGACGACGTGATCTACACGCCCATCAAGTCCGACGCCACGCGCGTCTCGGCGCTGCTCTCGGGCGAGGTGGACCTGGTCACCGACCTGCCGACGCAGGACGTCGACCGCCTGCGCAAGGAGTCGGCGCTCAAGGTGCTCGACGGCCACGAGGTGCGCACCATCTTCATCGGCCTCGACCAGCACAACGACGAGCTGAAGTACTCCAACGTCAAGGGCAAGAACCCGTTCAAGGACGTGCGCGTGCGCAAGGCGCTCAACATGGCGGTCGACCGCGAGGCCATCCGCCGCGTGACCATGCGCAACCTGTCGATCCCGGCCGGGATCATGATCGCGCCCGGCGTGCACGGCCACACCAAGGAGATCGACAAGGTCGTGAAGTTCGACCCGGCGGGCGCGAAGAAGCTGCTGGCGGAGGCGGGCTATCCGAACGGCATCGAGTTCACCCTCGACTGCCCGAACAACCGCTACGTGAACGACGAGAAGATCTGCCAGTCGCTCGTGTCGATGTGGGCCAAGGCCGGCTTCAACGTCAAGCTGAACGCCATGCAGTTCGCCACCTACATCCCGAAGCTCCTCAACCTCGACACCAGCGCCTACATGCTAGGTTGGGGCGTGCCGACCTTCGACGGCCTTTACACCCTGCAATCGCTGCTGCACACCAAGACCAAGGGCGCGGACGGCAGCTTCAACCAGGGCCGCGTGAGCGACGCCAAGCTCGACCAGATGATCGACCAGATGAAGGTCGAGACCGACACGAAGAAGCGCGACGCGCTGCTCAAGGAAGCGCTCGAGCTGACGCGCGACCAGGCCTACTACGTGCCGCTGCATCACCAGATGCGGCCGTGGGCGATGAAAAAGGGCGTCACGATCACCTACAGCCTGGATGATCGTCCGCAGGCTCGCTTCGCCACGGTGAAGTGATCCTAAGAAAGGTCTGGGACCATGACCTGGCGTGGAGCTTTCGCCGGTCTCCGGTCACCGTAGTCGCCGCGGCGCTGACGCTCATCTGCGTCGGCGCCGCGCTGCTCGCGCCGTGGATCTCGCCGCAGGACCCCTTCGACATGGCGGGGCTGAACCTGAACGAGGCCTTCACGCCGCCCGCCTGGGACGAGCGCGGCATGGGCCAGTACCCGCTCGGCACCGACAACCAGGGGCGCGACATCCTCTCCACCATCATGCACGGCGCGCGCATCTCGCTCGGCGTCGGCCTGGCGTCGGTGCTGTTCGCGCTGGTCCTGGGCGTTTCCCTGGGGCTGGTCTCGGGCTACTTCGGCGGGCGTATCGACGCCTTGATCATGCGCGTCGCCGACGTGCAGCTCTCGTTCCCGGCCATCCTCATCGCGCTGCTCATCGACGGCGTGGCGCGCATCGCCCTGCCCGGCAACCGGCACGACGAGCTCGCCATCCCGGTGCTGGTGCTCGCCATCGGCTTCGCCGGCTGGGTGCAGTACGCGCGCACGGTGCGCGGCTCGACCATGGTCGAGCGCGAGAAGGAGTACGTGCAGGCGGCGCGCGTCATCGGCCGGCGGCCGCTCGCCATCCTGATCGCGCACGTCCTGCCCAACGTCACCGGCCCGGTGCTGGTGCTCGCCACCATCCACATCGCCACCGCCATCATCACCGAGGCCACGCTTTCCTTCCTCGGCGTCGGCGTGCCGGCGACGCGGCCCTCGCTCGGCACGCTGATCCGCATCGGCAACGAGTTCCTCTACTCGGGCGAGTGGTGGATCACGCTGTTCCCGGGCATCGCGCTCGTCGTGCTCGCGCTGTCGGTCAACCTGCTGGGCGACTGGCTGCGCGACGCGCTGAATCCAAAACTCAGATGATGCTGGACGTTGAAGGCCTGCGGGTGGAGTTCCCCACGCGCCGCGGCGTGCTGCGGGCGCTGGACGAGGTGTCCTTCTCCATCGCGCCCGGCGAGGTGCTCGGCGTGGTGGGCGAGTCCGGAGCCGGCAAGTCGATAACGGGCATGGCGGTGATCGGCCTGCTCGAGCCGCCCGGCCGCATCGCCGGCGGCGAGGTGCGCCTCGAGGGACGGCGCATCGACAACCTGCCGCAGGAGGAGTTGCGCAAGCTGCGCGGGCGCAAGATCGGGGTGGTGTTCCAGGACCCGCTCACCTCGCTCAATCCGCTCTACACCATCGGCCGCCAGCTCGAGGAAACGATCCTCACGCACCTGCCGCTCAACAAGCAGCAGGCGAGGGAGCGCGCCTTGTCGCTCCTGCGCGAGGTCGGCATCCCGGCGCCGGAGGCGCGCTACGCCCACTACCCCCACCAGTTCTCGGGCGGCATGCGCCAGCGCGTGGTGATCGCGCTTGCGCTCGCGGCCGAGCCCAGGCTGATCATCGCCGACGAGCCGACCACGGCGCTCGACGTCTCCATCCAGGCGCAGATCATCACGCTGCTCAAGCGCCTGGCGCGCGAGCACGGCACCTCGGTGATGCTGATCACGCACGACATGGGCGTGATCGCGGAGACCGCGCAGCGCGTGGCGGTGATGTACGCCGGGCGCGTAGTCGAGGTCGGCGCGGTGCGCGACGTGATCCATGCGCCCCAGCATCCCTACACCGTCGGCCTGATGGGCTCCATTCCGAAGCTCGGCCTCAAGAAGCAGAAGCTGGTCCAGATCGAAGGCTCGATGCCACGACTCAACGCCATTCCGCCCGGCTGCGCCTTCAACCCGCGCTGCCCGAAGCGCTTCGAGCGCTGCTTCGTCGAGCGGCCCGAGCTCCTGTCCGCGGGCGCGAGCCGCGCGGCCTGCTGGCTGCATGCCGCTGCTTAGGCTCGAGGCAGTCAGCCGCGACTTCGACGTGTCGCGGCCCTGGCTCAACCGCGTGCTCGAGCGCGAGCCGCGGCGCTATCTGCGCGCCGTCGACCAGGTGACCCTGGAAATCTTTCAAGGGGAGACCTTTGCGCTGGTCGGCGAATCGGGCAGCGGCAAGTCGACCGTGGCGCGCCTCATCGTCGGCCTCTACAAGCCGACCGAGGGCAGCGTCGAATTCAGCGGCCGTCGCATGCAGATGATCTTCCAGGACCCGTATGCCAGCCTCAACCCGCGCTGGCGCGTGCGCGACATCGTGGGCGAGCCGGTCGAGGTGCTGGGCACCTCGGTGCGCGTGGACGAGGCGCTCGTGCAGGTGGGCCTCTCGCCCGACGACGGCGACAAGTACCCGCACGAATTCTCCGGCGGCCAGCGCCAGCGCATTTCCATCGCGCGCGCGCTCGCCGGCGAGCCCGATTTCCTCGTCTGCGACGAGCCGACCTCCGCGCTCGACGTCTCGGTGCAGGCGCAGATCCTCAACCTGATGAGCGACCTGCAGACCCGCCTCGGCCTGACCTATCTCTTCATCTCGCACAACCTCGCGGTGGTGTCGCAGATCGCCGACCGGGTCGGCGTGATGTACGCCGGACGCGTGGTCGAGCTCGCGCGGGCGACGGACCTGTTCTCGCGCCCGCGCCACCCCTATACGCGCATGCTGCTCGATGCCGTGCCGGACTTGTCGATGGCGGGCAAGGCGCGCATTCCGGTGGCGGGCGAGGTGCCGAACCCTCTGGACCTGCCGCCGGGCTGCGCCTTCAATCCGAGGTGCCCGCATGCCAACGAGCGCTGTCGCACCGAGGTGCCTCCGCTCCTGGACAACGTGGCCTGCCACGCCGTGCACGAGGGCCGCATTTAGCGCGGCTTCTAGCGCTTCTTTAGGTCTAGCGCAGGTTCGCTACGCCGAAAGGAACGTGACCGGCCGCCACGAAGGCGCGCGCCGAGTCGACGTGGCCGCGCTGGTCGTCGAAGTAGAAGTCGGGCTCGAAGGCCTTGAGGAAGGCGCCCTTGTCCAGGCCGCCGAGGAACATCAGCTCGTCCACCGCGATGTTCCATTCCATCAGCGTGCGCACCGCGCGCTCGTGCGCCGGCGCGCTGCGCGCGGTGACCAGCGCCGTCCTGATCTTCACCGGAGACTCGCGTTCGTTCTGCAGGCGATGCAGCGCCTCCAGCAGCGGCTTGAACGGGCCCGGAGGCAGCGGCTGCAGCGCCTTGTCCGCCTCGTGCCGCGAGAAGGCGTCCAGCCCATCGCGCTGGTAGACGCGCTCGGCCTCGTCGGAGAAGAGCACGGCGTCGCCGTCGAAGGCGATGCGTAGCTCATCGGCGTGCCGGCTCGCCGCCTGGCGCGATTCGGGATAGACGCGCGCCGCCGGGCAGCCCGCGGCGAGCGCGCCCATCACGTCGGTCTCGTTCGCCGACAGGAACAGATTCGCCTTGAGCGCGTCGAGGTAGCTGTACGGAGAGCGTCCGCGCGTGAACACGCCGCGCTCGACAGCGAGGCCGGCCAGCTTGGCCGAGCGGAACACGCGCAGCCCCGAAACCGGGTCGTTCTTGGACAGGATCACCACTTCGACGCGCTGGGCGCGCGCGTTGTTGAAAGCGAGCAGCTTCTTCACCAGCGGGAAGGCCACGCCCTCGCGCGCCGGCACATCGAGCCGCGCGTACTGCAGCGCGATGTAGGCGGGCTCGCCGTCGCGCTCGAAAACGCGGTTCTCCTCCTCGAAGTCGAACAGCGCCCGCGAGGAGATGGCTACGACGAGCTTGCCTTCGACCGAGTACGGCATGGCGCCAATCTAGCACCTATGCTTGGGGCGGGCCGCGATGATGTAAAATACATCAGTCCTAAGGTATTTAACTTGGTAGATCAAGTGTCAAGCTTGTACCCATGATCACCTCGAGCCAGCTGCGCGCGGCGCGCGCGCTCGCCGGCGTCGACCAGCGCGAGCTGGCGCGCGCCTGCGGCCTGTCGCTGCCGACCATCCAGCGCATGGAGGCGAGCGACGGCGTGGTGCGCGGAACGGTTGAATCCCTGATGAAGCTGATCGCCGCGCTCGACCGGCTCGGCGTGCAGCTGATCAACGAGGGCGCGACCAGCGACTCCGGCGGCCGGGGGGTGCGGCTCAAGCAGCCGGCGCGCCCGCGTCGCGCGAGGTGACGGGTGGCCCTTGAGATCCTCCTGTGGTGCGTGGCAGCGCTTCTCGCGGCGGGAGCGGCGGCGCTTGCGCTCGCGCGTCGGCGCATGGCGGGCGCGCTCGTCTACGGCACCTGCCTGGGCATTACCTCGATCGCGTTCGGCACCGCCCTCGCGGTGCTCCTCGGCGGCGCCGCGCCGGCCGACGCCAGCCTGCCGCTGGGACTGCCCTGGCTGGGGGCGCATTTCAGGCTCGACGCGCTTAGCGCCTTCTTCCTGCTGGTGGTGAACCTCGGCGCCGCGGCGGCCAGCCTGTTCGCCCTCGGCTATGGCCGCCACGAAGAAAGCCCCGGGCGCGTGCTGCCCTTCTTCGCGCCCTACCTCGCCGGCATGAACCTGGTGCTGGTGGCCGCCGATGCGTTCACGTTCCTGTTCGCCTGGGAGTTCATGTCGCTCTCGTCCTGGGCGCTCGTCATGGCTCACCATCGACGGCCCGGCAACGCCGCGGCGGGCTACCTGTACCTGATCATGGCGAGCCTCGGCACATTGGCGCTGCTGCTGGCCTTCGGCCTGCTCGCCGGTCCGTCCGGCGGCTACGGGTTCGACGCCATGCGCCAGGCGCCGCCCTCGGCGGCGGTGTCGGCGGTGGTGCTGGTGCTCGCGCTGATAGGCGCCGGCTCCAAGGCAGGGCTGGTGCCGCTCCACGTCTGGCTGCCTCTCGCGCATCCCGCGGCGCCGACCCACGTTTCGGCGCTCATGAGCGGCGTCATGACCAAGGTGGCCGTTTACGGCTTCGTGCGCATCGTGTTCGACCTGCTCGGCCCGAGCGCGTGGTGGTGGGGCGCCCTGGTGCTCCTGCTCGGGGGCATCACCGCGGCCATGGGCGTGCTGTACGCGCTCATGCAGGATGACCTGAAGCGCCTGCTCGCCTACAGCACGGTCGAGAACATCGGCATCGTATTCATCGGGCTCGGGCTCGCGCTCGCCTTCCAGGCGAGCGACATGCCCGGCGCCGCGGCGCTCGCGCTCACAGCGGCCTTCCTGCACGCGTTCAACCACGCGCTCTTCAAGAGCCTGCTGTTCTTCGGCGCGGGCGCGGTGCTCGGCAGCACGGGAGAGCGCGACATGGACCGCCTCGGCGGACTGATCCACCGCATGCCGCGCACGGCGCTCGCCTTCCTCGTCGGTTCGGCGGCCATTTCGGCGCTACCGCCCCTCAACGGCTTCGTCTCCGAATGGCTGATGTTCCAGGCGATCCTGCTCAGCCCGGCGCTGCCGCAATGGCTGCTCAAGTTCCTGGTCCCCGCGGTCGGGGCCCTGCTCGCGCTCTCGGCCGCGCTCGCCGGAGCATGCTTCGTCAAGGCCTTCGGCATCACCTTCCTCGGGCGGGCGCGCTCGCCGGCCGCGAGCGAGGCCCGCGAAACCGACCGCTGGTCGCTCGCCGCCATGGCGGGGCTTGGCACGCTGTGCGTCGTCGCCGGCGCGCTTCCCGGCTACTTCATCGACGCGCTCGCCCCGGTCATCGAGACGCTGACCGGCGCCAGCCTGCCGCGCCAGGAGAGCCTCGACTGGCTGACCATCGTGCCCATCGCGCAGAGCCGCAGCTCCTACAACGGGCTGCTGCTGCTCTTCTTCATCGCGCTCGCCGCCGGCCTCGCCGCCGAGGTGGTCCATCGCCTCGGCTCCGCCTCGGCGCGCAGGGCGCCGGCGTGGGATTGCGGCTTCCCCGACCCCAGCCCGGCGACCCAGTACACCGCGGACAGCTTTTCGCAGCCCATCCGCCGCGTGTTCGGCAGCGTCGTGTTCCGCGCGCGCGAGGAGGTGGACCTGCCGGCGCCGGGAGACGCGCGGCCGGCGCGCATGCAAAAGCGTATGCGCGACCTTCCCTGGGACGCGCTGTATGCGCCGTTGGGCCGCATCGTGGGATTCGCCGCGGAGAGGCTGAACGCGCTGCAGTTCCTGACCATCCGGGGCTACCTCACACTGGTCTTCGGTGCGCTGGTCGCGCTGCTGATGGTGCTCGCGATATGGCAGTGATGCTCGACATGCTGGTGCAGTTCTGCCAGATGACGGTGGTGCTCGCGCTGGCGCCGCTGCTCTCAGGCTACGTGCGCAAGCTGAAGGCGCATCTCCTCGGCCGCCGCGGCCCGCCGCTGCTGCAGCCGTATCGCGACCTGCTGCGCCTGCTGCGAAAGGACGTGGTGCTCGCGCACTCGGCGTCGTGGTTCTTCCGCGTCGCGCCCTACCTCGTGTTCGCCGCGACCTGGGTCGCAGCGGCGCTGGTGCCCACGTTCGCCACCGGCCTGCTCTTCAGCTATGCCGCCGACATGATCGCCATCGTGGCACTGCTCGGCAGCGCGCGCTTCATGCTGGCGCTCGCGGGGCTCGACGTGGGAACGAGCTTCGGCGGCATCGGCTCGAGCCGCGAGATGATGATCGCCTCGCTGGCGGAGCCCGCCATGCTGATGGTGGTCTTCACCCTCTCGCTGCTCGCCGGGTCGACCCAGCTTTCCTTCATCGCCGACTTCATGCAGGGGCCGGGCGTCGGGTTGCGCGTGTCGCTCGCCCTCGCCCTGGTTGCGCTGGTCATGGTGGCGATCGCCGAGAACGCGCGCATTCCGATCGACAACCCCGCCACGCACCTGGAGCTGACCATGGTGCACGAGGCGATGATCCTGGAGTACTCCGGGCGCCACCTGGCGATGATCGAGGCCGCGTCCTTCGTCAAGCTGCTGCTCTACGTCTCGGTGATCGCCTGCGTGTTCGCGCCGTGGGGCATCGCCGCCTCCGGCCAGGGGCCGGCGGCCTACCTCATCGGCCTGGCGATGTACGCGGCGAAGCTGGCGGCGGCAGGCTTCCTCCTCGCCGTCTTCGAGACCGCCATCGCCAAGATGCGCGTGTTCCGCTACTCGGATTTCCTCGGCGCGGCCCTCATGCTGGGCGTGCTCGCCATCCTGCTGCGCTTCGTGTCGGGGACCGCATGAGCGGGCCGCTCGCCCTCGATGTCGCCCATCTCTTCGCCGGCGGGCTGGTGCTGGCGAGCCTGATGCTGCTCTACCAGGACCGCATGACCGGCCTGATCAACACCTTCGCCCTGCACGCGCTGGTGGTGTCGTTCTCGGTGGCCTGGCAAGCGCACATCCAGGGCGCGCCGCATCTGTACATCACCGCCGCCATCGCGCTGGTGCTCAAGGCCGGCGTGATCCCGTTTGCGCTGCGCCGCATCGTCGTGCACCTCGGCATTCACCGCACCATCGAGCCGGTGGTGGGCATCGGCCTCACCATGCTCGCCGGCATGGGCCTGATCGCCCTGTCGATCATGGTCATGCTGCCGATCACCGCCCAGGCCGGCACCCTCGCCCGCGAGGACTTGTCGTTCTCGCTCTCGGTCATCCTGCTCGGCCTGCTGATGATGATCTCGCGGCGCAACGCCGTGAGCCAGGTGATCGGCTTCATGTCGATCGAGAACGGCCTGATCCTCGCCGCCACCGGGGCGAAGGGCATGCCGCTGGTGGTCGAGATCAGCGTCGCCTTCTCGATCCTGGTTGCGCTGATCGTCATCGGCATCTTCCTGTTCCGCATCCGCGAGCGCTTCGAGACCGTGGACATCCACCTGCTGCACGAGCACCGGGGCGAGCAGCCGTGAGCGGAGAGCTGCTCGTCGCGAGCCTCCTCGGCCTCCCCGCGCTCGGCGGGGCGGTGCTGGCGCTGATCGCCGACGAGCGCAGGGGCGCCTGGCTGAACGTGCTCGTGTCGTTCCTCACACTGGGCTGCGCGCTGGCGCTGCTCGCCGAGCGCCCGGCGCCGGGGCCGTTCCTCATCGTCGACGACCTGAACGTGGTGTTCATCCTGATCAGCACGCTGGTGGCGTTCACCACCAGCGTCTTCAGCGCGACCTACATAGCGCACGAGCTCGACAGCGGGCATCTCACCCACGCCCACCTGCGCTTCTACCACGCCATGTACCAGATGCTCATGTTCGGCATGAACCTCGCGCTGCTGTCGAACAATGTCGGCCTGATGTGGGTGGCGGTGGAGCTCGCGACGCTCACGACGGTGGTGATGGTCGGCATCTACCGCACGCCGGCCGCGCTCGAGGCGGCCTGGAAGTACTTCCTGCTCGGCAGCGTCGGCATCGCGCTCGCGCTGTTCGGCACCATCCTGGTCTATCTCGCCGCGCGCGCCGTGGTGGGCGAAGGACTCGACGCCATGGCCTGGAACGTCCTCGTCGCGAACGCCCCGGGCTTCGACCCGGCGCTGCTCAACCTCGCCTTCGTGTTCCTGCTGCTCGGCTACGGCACCAAGGTCGGCCTCGTGCCGCTGCACGCCTGGCTGCCGGACGCCCACGCCGAGGGCCCGACCCCCATCTCCGCGGTGCTCTCGGGCCTGCTGCTCAACGTGGCGCTGTTCGCGGTGCTGCGCTTCAAGAGCATCATGTCGGCGAATCCCGCGGCGCTCGCGCCCGGCCCGCTGATGGTCACCCTCGGCCTCGCCTCGGTGGTGTTCGCGTCCTTCATGCTCTATCGGCGGCAGGACATCAAACGCCTGTTCGCCTACTCGTCGATCGAGCACATGGGCGTGATCACATTCGCCTTCGGCATGGGCGGCACGCTCGCCAACTTCGCCGGGCTGCTGCACATGGCGCTGCACAGCCTGACCAAGTCGGCGATCTTCTTCTGCGTGGGCCATATCGCGCAGGCGAAAGGCACTCAGCGCATGGCCGACATCCGCGGCCTCACCGCGTCGCATCCGGCGCTGGGGTGGAGCCTGGCCCTGGGCGTGGTGGCGATCGGCGGGCTGCCGCCGATGGGCCTGTTCATGACGGAGTTCCTCATCGTCACCTCCACCTTCGCGCGCGCCCCCGCGCTCGCCATCGTGCTCGGGCTGAGCCTGCTGGTCGCCCTGGGGGCGCTGCTGCTACGCCTGAACGGCCTTGCGTTCGGCGACCCCGACGGGCGTAGCGACCCCGTCAAGGCGTCTTTCCTGCCGATCGCCCTGCATCTCACGCTGGTGCTCGCCGCCGGCATCTGGCTGCCCCCGGCGCTCGTCGCCTGGTTCCAGTACGTGGCGACGCTCCTCAACTGATGACGGCTCCCTCGACCCTGGTGGGCATGGACGCGTGGCTGGAGGCAGCCCGGGCGCTGCAAGCGGGCGAGCAGTCGCTCGTCAGCCTGTGGGGCGAAGCGGGTATGGCGCACATGGCGCTCATCGACGCAACGGGCACGCTGCGGCTGCTTGCCCTGCGCTGCAGCGAAAACCGCTTCCCTTCCATAGGGCGGCTGCATGCACCGGCGATCCGGCTGGAGCGCGCGATGCGCGATCTCGCGAGCCTCGAGGCCGAAGGCGCGCCGGACCCGCGTCCGTGGCTGCGCCACGCCGGTGCCTACGACTTTCTGCCGGCGCATGGGGAAGGGCTGCACCAGATTCCCGTCGGGCCGGTGCATGCCGGCATCATCGAGCCAGGCCATTTCCGCTTCACTGCCAACGGCGAGACGGTCGTGCGCCTGGAGGCGCGGCTCGGCTACGTGCACAAGGGCATCGAGGCACTGATGGCCGGAGCCGGGATCGAGCGCGCCGCTTCGCTCGCCGCGCGCGCCTCGGGCGACAGCACCGTCGCCTACTCCATCGCCTTCGCCCGTGCGGTCGAGCAGGCGCTCGGCGTGCAGGTGCCGGCGCGCGCCGCATGGCTGCGGGCGCTCGCCGCAGAGCTCGAGCGCCTGGCGAACCACCTCGGCGACATCGGCGCCGTGTGCAACGACGCCGCCTTCAGCATCATTCACGCGAGCTGCGGATGGCTGCGCGAGCAGGTATTGCGCGCAGCGCACGCCGGCTTCGGCCACCGCCTCATGATGGATTGCGTCGCGCCGGGCGGCATGCGGGCAGACCTCGCGCCCGACAGCGTGCGCAGGCTGGCGGAGCTGGTCAGCCTGGTGCGGGGCCGCTTTCCGGAGCTAGTCGATCTCTATGACGACACCGCGTCGCTTAAGGACCGCACGGTGACGACGGGCATCGTCGCGCCGGCGCTCGCCCGGCAATTCGCCGCTGGCGGCTATGTCGGCCGCGCCTCCGGCCGCAACTTCGACGCACGGCGCACGCCGGGCTACGCGCCGTATGGCGAGCTGGATTTCGAAGTGCCCGTGGTGCAGGCGGGCGACGTGAACGCGCGCGTCTGGATCCGCATCCGGGAAGTGGACCAAAGCCTGGCGCTGGTCGAGCAGATCCTGGCACGTCTTCCGGGAGGCGCGGTGCACGCCGCGCTGCCGCGCGTGGCGGGGGAAGGCACGGCGCTGGTGGAGGGCTTCCGCGGCGACATCTTCGCCTGGCTGCGCCTCGGCACCGATGGGCAGGTCGAGCGCTGCCATCTGCGCGACCCTTCCTGGTTCCAGTGGCCGCTGCTCGAAGCCGCCATCGAGGGAAACATCGTCGCCGACTTCCCCCTGTGCAACAAGTCGTTCAACTGCTCATACGCGGGCCACGACCTCTAGATGAACCGCATCCTGCTGAGGAACCTGCTGCAGGCGCCGCTCACCGAGCCGCCGCCGCCGGTCGACCCAGCCGCGCTCGCCGAGCTCGCATCGCGCGTGAACCGGGCCGCGCGCGCGCGCCTCGGCCGCAGCCTCTCCATCCGCGAGGTGGATGCGGGCTCGTGCAACGGCTGCGAGCTCGAGATCCACGCGCTGAACAACGTGCTCTATGACCTGGAGCGCTTCGGCCTGCGCTTCGTCGCGTCGCCGCGCCATGCCGACGTGCTGCTGGTCACGGGTCCGGTGACGGTGAACATGCGCGAGGCGCTCGAGCGCACTCACGCCGCGACGCCCGATCCCAAATGGGTCGTGGCGGTAGGCGCCTGCGCCCTCGATGGCGGCGTCTTCGCCGGCAGCCCGGCGGTGGCGGGAGGCGTGTCGCAAGTCCTGCCGGTGGACCTGCACATCGCCGGGTGCCCCCCCACGCCGACAGCTTTGCTGAGCGGGCTGCTCGCGCTGCTGCAGTCGGTTCCTATGGCGAAATCCTGGGATGGTGGGAGCAGGCCGGGAAGATGATCAAGATCGAGGGCGGACCGCTGTCGCGCGCCCTGCACCAGGACCAGACCTCCCACAGCGAGCCAACCGAGATCGCCTGCCTCGACGGCTCGAAGAAGACCATTCTCATCTCCGCCTCACCCTTGCGCGGCATCGACAGCGCCTGATTGGCGTCTCGGTCGAGCTCGAGGAAAGCGCAGTGCGCTAGGTGGCTGGAGCGGGTGAAGGGAATCGAACCCTCGTATGCAGCTTGGGAAGCTGCCGTTCTGCCATTGAACTACACCCGCGTGCCCGGCGATTGTATATAAACTGCCGCGCATGGCGGCGGCGTGGGAACGCGTTCCCGGGATGGTGGTGTCGAGCGAGGTGATCGCGGCGCGCGCCGGCTGGAGCCGCGAGTTGAGCCAGGGCCAGGTGCTGCGCCTCGTCGACCTGGAAGGCAAGCAGGCGGTCGACTTCCTCTGCTACAGCTCGCGCGACTACGAGGACCGCTACGCCGCGGCCGACACGATGAAGATCAACGGCAACATCTTCATCCGCAAGGGCACGGTGATCTACTCGGTGAACTGCAACGCCATGTTCACCGTGGTGGAGGACACCTGCGGCTCGCACGACACCATTGGCGGCTGCTGCTCCCCGGCGCTCAACCGCAAGCGCTACAACAAGCCCGACGACCCGAGCTGCCGCGCCAACTTCCTCGGCCAGCTCGCACGCTATGGCATGGGGCCGCGCGACATGGTCGCCAACCTGAACTTCTTCATGTACGTCCCCGTAGCCAAGGACGGATCGATGGACATGGGGCCGAGCATCTCCAGGCCCGGCGACTACGTGGACCTGCGCGCCGAGATGGACGTGCTGGCGGTGGTCTCCAACTGCCCGCAGATGAACAACCCGGTGAACGACTACAACCCCACGCCGGTGCGGGCCATCGTCTACCAGCCCTAGCGGTATCATTCGGCAATGATCCAGGTCACCGTCAACGGTGCCGAGCATCGCTTCGAGGCGCCGCTCGATGTCGCCGCGCTGCTGCAGAAGCTCTCGATGGCGGGCAAGAAGGTCGCCGTCGAGCGCAACGGTGAGATCGTGCCGCGGGGTCTTCACCCGGAAACGCTCCTGAAAGATGGCGATCAGCTCGAGATCGTCGTGGCGGTAGGCGGCGGATGAGCGCCGTTCACCAGGATGCGCTGATCATCGCCGGCAAGTCCTACACCTCGCGCCTGCTCATCGGCACGGGCAAGTACAAGGACTTCGCCGAGACGCGCGCCGCGGTCGAAGCTTCCGGCGCGCAGATCGTGACGGTGGCGATCCGCCGCACCAACATCGGCCAGAACAAGAACGAGCCGAGCCTGCTCGACGCGCTGCCGCCGTCGAAGTTCACCTACCTGCCGAACACCGCCGGCTGCTACAACGCGACCGACGCCGTGCGCACGCTGCGCCTCGCGCGCGAGCTGCTCGACGGCCACGACCTGGTGAAGCTGGAAGTGCTCGGCGACCCGCACACGCTCTATCCGAACATGCCGGAGACGCTCAAGGCGGCGGCGGAGCTGGTGAAGGACGGCTTCAAGGTGATGGTGTACTGCTCCGACGACCCGATCCAGGCGCAGATGCTGGAGGAAGCGGGCTGCGTGGCGGTGATGCCGCTCGCCTCGCTCATCGGCTCGGGCATGGGCATCCTCAATCCCTGGAACCTGCAGCTCATCATCGACAAGATCAAGGTGCCGGTGCTCGTCGATGCCGGCGTCGGCACGGCTTCCGACGCCGCCGTGGCGATGGAGCTCGGCTGCGACGGCGTGCTCATGAACACCGCGGTGGCGGCCGCGCGCAATCCGGTGCTGATGGCCAAGGCGATGCGCAAGGCGGTCGAGGCCGGGCGCGAGGCCTTCCTCGCGGGACGCATGCCGAAGAAGCTCTATTCGGCCTCGCCGAGCTCGCCCACCGAAGGAAAGATCTCTTCGAAAGCCGCTTGAGGGCGATCCGCAGCTACGTGCTGCGACAGGGGCGCACCACGCCCGCCCAGCAGCGCGCGCTCGATGCCCTGCTGCCGAAGTACGGCATCACGTTCCCGCAGAAAATCACGCCTGAAAAAACACTGGTGCTCGAGATCGGCTCGGGCATGGGCGAGACCACGGCGGCGATTGCACAGGCGCATCCCGACATCGATTTCGTCGCGGTAGAGGTCCACGGCCCGGGAGTCGGCAGCCTGCTGAACCGCATCGAGGCGGCGAAGCTCGCCAACCTGCGCGTCGTGCGTCACGACGCCGTCGAAGTGCTCGAGCAGATGGTCGCCGACGCAAGCCTCGCGGGCATCCACCTGTTTTTTCCCGACCCCTGGCCGAAGAAGCGCCACCACAAGCGCCGGTTGGTGCAGCCGGCCTTTGCGGCCCTCGCCGCGCGCAAGCTCGCGCCGGGCGGCGTGCTGCACGCCGCCACCGACTGGCCGGACTATGCCGAGCAGATGGAGTCGGTCTTCTCCGAGGAAATGACTCTTGAGAAAGCGAACCGCGGGCTGGTCGAGCGGCCGGCTACGAAATTCGAGTCGCGGGGCCGGAAACTCGGACACCCGATACGCGATCTGTACTTCGCTCGCCGACGAACAGCGCCATGAGCTCGTTGAGGAAGAGCCGGCCACGCTCGGTCGGGCGCAGGTGCTGAACGTCGCGCTCCAGTAGCCCGCGTCCTTCCGCCTCTTCGATCTCTTTCAGGATGGCGCTGAACGGGAGCCCGGTCCTTTCGGAGAACAATGCAACCGGAAAACCCTCGACCAGGCGCAGCGCGTTGAGCATGAACTCGAACGGCAGCTCGTCGGCCGGCACCCCGCGTTCTCCTGCCAGCGTGGAGGCTGCGACCAGGTACTCGCGCGGCTGCTTGATGCGCTCGTGGCGCGTGACGCGGTCGGGGAAGCTCACCTTGCCGTGTGCGCCAGCGCCGATGCCGAGGTAGTCGCCGAACTCCCAGTAGTTCAGGTTGTGCCGGCAGCGCCGCCCCGGGCGCGCGAAGGCCGACGTCTCGTAGTGCTCATAGCCCGCGCCTGCGAGCGCGTCCTCGACTGCGAGCTGCATGTCGGCGGCTTCGTCGTGCTCCGGCAGTTGCGGCGGCTTGCTGAAGAACACCGTGTTCGGCTCGAGGGTGAGCTGGTAGGCCGAGACGTGCGGCACGCCGCAGGCGAGCGCGGCGCCGATGTCGGCGCGCGCCATGTCGAGCGTCTGCCCCGGCAGGCCGTACATGAGGTCGAGGTTCACGTTGTCGAAGCTGGCGAGCGCCGCCTCGACGCCTCGGCGCGCCTCGGCGGCGTCGTGGATGCGGCCGAGCGCCGCCAGCATGCCGTCGTCGAAGCTCTGCACGCCCACCGAGATGCGATTCACCCCCGCGGCGCGGAAGCCGCGGAAGCGCCCGGCCTCCACCGTGCCCGGGTTCGCCTCGAGCGTCACTTCCGCCCCCGGGTCGAGCGGCATGCGCGCGCGCACGCCCGCGAGCAGCGCGTCGATCGTCTCGGGCGAGAACAGGCTCGGCGTGCCGCCGCCGATGAACACGCTGGTCAGCCGCCGGCCCCAGACGGAGGGCAACAAGCTCTCCAAATCAACAAGGAGCTTGGCCAGATACTCGGATTCCGGAAGAGGGCCGGCGCGCTCATGGGAGTTGAAGTCGCAGTAGGGGCATTTGCGCACGCACCACGGGATGTGCACGTAGAGCGCGAGCGGCGGCAGCGCCGCCAGCTCGACGCGGTCCGCGCGCTCAACCTTGACGGTCGGCATGCAGCAGCTCGAGCAACCGGCGCGCCGCGATGGCGCGGTGGCTGGTGCGGTTCTTTTCCTCCGCGCCAAGCTCGGCGGCGGTCTGGTTCACACCGCCTACGAGGAAGAGCGGGTCGTAGCCGAAGCCGTTGTTGCCGCGCGGTGCGCGCGCGATCTCGCCGTGCCACAAGCCCTCGGCGACCAGCGGCCGCGGATCGTCGGGCGCGCGCACGAGGATCATCACGCAACAGTAGTAGGCGCTCCTCCGCTCTCCGAGGGAGTGGAGAAGCTTTTCATTGTTGCGCGCGTCGCGCTCCTCGCGCGTGCCGTCGCGGCCGGCGTAGTACGCGGAATGCACGCCCGGCTCGCCGCCGAGCGCCGGGACGCAGAGGCCCGAGTCGTCGGCGACCGCGGGAAGGCGCGCCGCGCGGCTCGCATGCCGCGCCTTGGCGAGCGCGTTCTCCAGAAAGGTGTCGTGCGGCTCGTCAGCCTCGGCGATGCCGAGCGAGCCTTGCGGCACGAGCTCGGCGATCCCGGCGAGGAGTGCCTGCATCTCCCTCAGCTTGCCGGGATTGTTCGATGCCAGCACCAGCTTCATTTGAGCTCGTATTCGACGAGCCAGTAGTACGGCAGCTCCCGGTAGGCAAGCGACGCGGCATACGGCGCGAGATCGGCGCGCACTTCGGCCTCGGCGGGAAAGTTCTTCATGACGCGGTTCTCGCTGCCGTCGGCGAGACGGCGCACCTGGAAAGTGTTGCCCTCGGCGTCGCGCTCGGCGATCGGCGTGCTCGAGCCCTCGACATAGCGGTTGTCCATGAAGAGCACGCGCGCGCCGCGTTCCAGGCGCGCGTGCAGCGAGGCGAGGAAAGCGCCGATGCGGCCGCGCGGCACGTGCGACCACCAGAACACGGCGAGCGCCGCGTCGAAGCGGCCGAGCGCCGGCGCGAGCGCGTAGGCGTCCGCCCTCTGGAAGCGCACGGCATGGCCGCCATAGTCCTTGGCTTGCGCGATCTTCATCGGCTCCTCGACCGCGTCCGTCGCGACGAGGCTCGACGCCGTGCGCGCCACGAGGACCGTCCAGTAGCCGGTGCCGCACGCCACCTCCAGCACCCGCCGCCCCGCCATGCGCTCGGGGATCAGCTTCTCGAGCACGCGCAGATCGGCCTGGCGCTCGGGCTTGGCATAGATGGCCTCGTACTCGGACGCCCGCCGGCGGTAGAAGTCGCTGAGGTTGTCCTTTACCAATGGCTCAGGAGATTCCAAGGGCCCTTCGCTGGTGGGCGATCAGCTCGGCGATCCCAGCCTGGGCGAGCGCGAGCAGCCGGTCGAGCTCGGCGCGGCCGAAGGCCTCGCCCTCGGCCGTGCCCTGGACCTCGACGAAGTTGCCGGCGCCGGTCATCACCACGTTCATGTCGCAGCCGCATGCCGAATCCTCGGCATAGTCGAGATCGAGTACCGGGGTGCCGCGGTAAACGCCGACCGAGACGGCGGCGACGTGATCGCGGATCGGGCTCGCGGCGAGGAGCTTCTTCTTCTGCAGGAAGGCGACGGCGTCCGACAGCGCGACGAACGCTCCGGTAATGGCCGCGGTGCGCGTGCCGCCGTCGGCCTGCAACACGTCGCAGTCGAGGTGGACTGTCCGTGACCCGAGCGAAGAGAGGTCAACGACCGCTCTGAGCGAGCGCCCAATCAAGCGCTGGATCTCCTGCGTGCGCCCGCTCTGCTTGCCGCGCGCCGCCTCGCGGTCGGTGCGCGTGTTGGTCGAGCGAGGCAGCATGCCGTATTCCGCCGTCACCCAGCCGCGGCCGCTGTCCTTGAGGAAGGGGGGCACGCGCTCCTCGACCGAAGCCGTGCACAGCACGCGCGTATCGCCGAAGCCGACCAGCACCGAGCCCTCGGCGTGCTTGGTATAGCCGCGCTCGATGCGCACCGCGCGCAGCTCGTCGGCTCGTCTGCCCGAGGGTCGCAATTCGGGTCTCATCCCTGCGACCTGCGCAGCGCTTCCTTCAGCTCCTCGATCGCCTTCTCGATGTCGGCGTCCGACATGCGCATGTAGTCGAGGTCCGTTGCGGTCATGTCGCGAATCTCGGTGCGCGTGCCCGCTTCCTCCGGCGCGGTGGCGGCCACCTCCTCCTCGCCCCACGCCATCGCCATCACCGACACGTTGTCGCACTGGGGCCCGGCGCGCTCCTCGGCGAGCGCCACCAGCTCGTCGATCGCGGTGTCGAGCGGACGCGCGAGCAGCGGATGCATGAGCTGGCGCTGCGTGAGCGGTCCCCAGAAGCCGTCGGAGCACAGGAGCACGATGTCGCCCTTGGCGAGGCGCGCACGCTCGGGAGCCTGGGACTTCGGCGCGCGGTAGCCGCCGAGGCACTGCAGCAGCCGGTTGCGCTCGGGATGGCTCGACACCGCCTCCTCGCGGATGCGCCCTTCGTCGATCAGCTGCTGCACCACCGTGTGGTCGCGCGTGCGCGCGAGGATGCGGCCGGAGCGGATGTGGTAGAGGCGCGTGTCTCCGATGTGCGTCCAGTGCGCGTGGCCGCCCTGCACGACGCAGGCGACGAGACAGGTGCGAGGCGTCTCCACGAAGTCGCGGCTCTGCGCCTCGCGCAGGATCGCCGCGTGCCCCGCCGCGAGGCCGCGCTCGAGGAACGCCGCCGGATCGGCGAGGCGCGGCAGCGCCTCGCGCTTGAAGGCGCTGACCAGCACCGAGACGGCGAGCTCGGCCGCCACTTCCCCGTGCTCGTGCCCGCCCAGCCCGTCGGCCACCACCATCAGCAGCGCCGCCGAGGTCGACCAGGAGCCGATGCGGTCCTCGTTGATCTGGCGCGCGCCGAGGCGCGTTGCCTGGGCCAGGCCGTATTTCATGCGCGGCTCACTTGACGCGCGCCTTCCGCTCGGGCTCCTTCTCGCCGAGCAGCGCTTTCTGCAGAGCGAACACACTCTGCGGCCTCTCGAGGTGCTCGAGCCGCAGGCACCAGTCGACGATGTCCAGCAGCGTGGCCGAGTACTGGCCCGCCCAGGTCTCGCCCGCCGGGGCCAGCTCGTCGCGCTCGAGGCGCTGGTCGGCGCGCGGCGGGGCCGCGCCGGCGAAGCAGGAATACAGCGTCGCGCCCACGGAATAGATGTCGGTCCACGGCCCGAGCGGCTGCGCGGCGCCGCGACGCAGGTGCAGGTACTGCTCGGGCGCGGCGAAGCCGGGCGTATAGGTCGGCGCGAGCTTGGACGCCTCCTCGGTGAGCATCTGGCGCGCGGCGCCGAAGTCGATGAGCAGCGGCGAGCCGTCGTTGCGCACGAACACGTTGGCCGGCTTGATGTCGAGGTGCAGGAGCTTGTTGGTATGCACTTCGCGCAGGCCGTTCAGGAGCTGCGCGAACGTCGAGCGGATCCACACTTCGTCGGGCATGCCGTTGCGGTTCAGGATGTGGTGCTGCAGCGAGAAGCCGCGCTCGTAGCGCATCACCAGGTATACCGTGTCGTTGGCGCGGAAGAAATTCAGAACGCGCACCACGTTGGGATGCTGCAGCCGCGCGAGCGCGCGGCCCTCCTCGAAGAAGCACTTCATGCCGTAGCGGTAGCGCTTCATGTCTTCGGGCGCGATCTTCGGCTGGGCGCCCGCCTCCGTGCGCACCGCGAGGCTCGACGGCAGGTATTCCTTGACCAGCACCTCGGCGCCCTTGTCGTCCTGCGCGAGGTAGACGAAGGAGAAGCCGCCCGAAGCGAGCGCGCGCACGATGCGGTAATTCTCCAGGCGCGTGCCTTCGGCGAGCGCTTGATTGGCTTGCGACGGCATCTCCTCCTATCATAACGAATGATCCACAGCATGACCGGCTACGCCGCCGCCGCTGCGGAAACCGAGCGCGGCACGCTCAGCCTGGAGCTGCGCTCGGTCAATGCCCGCTTCCTCGACCTGCAATTCCGCGTGTCCGACGAGCTGCGCGCGCTCGAGCCGCTGCTGCGCGAGCTGATCCTGTCTCGCGTCTCTCGCGGAAAGGTCGATTGCCGTCTGATGCTGAGCGCCGACGGCGGGCTGCCGGCGGGCGCCGCGCTCGATGCGCGCGCGCTGGCGCGCCTGAAGGAGCTGGCCGCCGAAGCCGCCAAGGCGCTGCCGCAGGCGGCGCCGCTGCGCGTGGCCGACGTGCTGCGCTGGCCGGGCGTGGTCGCGCAGGGCGCGATGAGCGAGGAAGTCCTGCGCGAAAAGACACTGGCGCTGGCGCGCCGTGCGCTCGATGAGCTGGTGGCGGCGCGCGCGCGCGAGGGCGCGCGGCTGGCGCAGGCGATCGGCGAGCGCGTGGCGGCGATGCGCCAGGCGCTCGAGGACGTCAAGCCGTTGCTGCCGCGGGCGATCGCCGCCTACCAGGCGAAGCTCGCCGAACGACTGAAGGAAGCGCTCGGCTCGGCCGACGACGAGCGCGTGCGCGCCGAGATCGCGCTTTTCGCCGCCAAGTCCGACGTCGACGAGGAGCTCACGCGCCTGCACACGCACCTTGCCGAAGTGGAACGTACGCTCGGCAAGGGCGGCGCGGCGGGAAAGCGGCTGGACTTCCTCGCGCAGGAGCTTAACCGCGAGGCGAACACCCTCGCCTCCAAGGCCGCGAGCCAGGAGGTCTCCGACTGCGCCCTCGAGCTGAAGCTCCTGGTGGAGCAGATACGCGAGCAGGTGCAGAACATCGAATGAGTGGGAAACTGTTCGTCATCACCGCGCCCTCGGGGGCAGGCAAGACTTCCCTCATCGAAGCGGTGATGCGCGAGGACCCGAGCCTGAAGATCTCGGTCTCGTACACCACCCGCGCGCCGCGCAAGGGCGAGCAGGATGGGGTCGACTACCACTTCATCGACCAGGCGCGCTTCCTCGAGATGCGCAAGCGCAACGAGTTCCTGGAGAGCGCGGAAGTGCACGGCAACTACTACGGCACATCCCGCCAGGTCATCCTGGACGCCCTCGAGCGCGGCGACGACCTGATCCTCGAGATCGACTGGCAGGGCGCGCAGCAGGTGCGGCGCCTCTACCCCGGATGCATAGGCATCTTCATCCTGCCGCCGTCGGTGGAGGAGCTCGAGCGGCGCATGCGCTCGCGGGCGACGGACTCCGACGCCGTCATCCGGCGCCGGGTGGAAAACGCGCGCGAGGAACTCTCGCACGCCAGCGAGTTCGATTACGCTATAATTAACAAGGACTTCGAAACCGCGAAGCAGGAACTCGCGGAAATCATTCGCAAGGAAAGACGCACTCCCCATGGCGCGAATCACCGTTGACGACTGTCTGAAGAGGATTTCCAACCGCTTCCAGCTCACGCTGGCGGCGACCTACCGTGCGCGCCAGCTCGGCGCCGGCGCGAGCCCGCTGGTCGAGCCCAACCGCGACAAGGCCACCGTGATCGCCCTGCGCGAGATCGCCGGCGGCAAGGTCGGCACCGAGGTCCTCAAGCGCAACGCCACGCCCGCCACCCCGCCCGGGTTGTAGGAAAAAAACGGGGTCGCTAATCTGACCCCATGGCGGCCGCCGCCCCGACCGTAGTTCCCGCCCTGCGCGAGTCCGCGCGCTTCGGCTATCTCAAGCCGACCGATGTCGCGCGCCTGGAGGAGGCCTATCGCTTCTCCGACGCCGCGCACGCCGGGCAGACGCGCCAGTCGGGCGACCCGTACATCTCGCACCCGCTTGCCGTGGCGGAGATCCTCGCCGACTGGCACCTGGACGGGCAAACGCTGGTGGCCGCGCTGCTGCACGACGTAACCGAGGACACCTCGGTCACCAAGGACGAGATCTCGGACACTTTCGGCAAGCCGGTGGCGGAGCTGGTCGACGGCGTATCCAAGCTCGACAAGATCGAGTTCCAGTCGGCCGAGCAGGTGCAGGCCGAGAACTTCCGCAAGATGCTGCTCGCCATGGCGCGCGACGTGCGCGTCATCCTGATCAAGCTCGCCGACCGGCTGCACAACATGCGCACGCTCGGCGCGGTGCCGGCCCCCAAGCGCCGCCGCATCGCGCGAGAGACGATGGAGATCTACGCGCCGATCGCCAACCGGCTCGGGTTGAACGCGCTCTACCACGAGCTGCTCGAGCTCGCCTTCAGCCACCTCTACCCGCTGCGCTATCGCGTGCTCGCCAAGGCCACCAAGGCGGCGCGCGGCAACCGCCGCGAGATGATCGGCAAGACGCTCGACGCGGTGAAGCGCAGGCTCTCCGAGAGCGGCATCCGCGCCGACGTGTACGGCCGCGAAAAGCACGTGTATTCCACCTACCGCAAGATGATCGAGAAGCACCTCACCTTCTCCGAGGTGCACGACATCTTCGGCGTGCGCGTGGTGGTGGCCGACAGCGCGGGCTGCTACCTGGCGATGGGCGCGCTGCACGGCCTCTACAAGCCGATCCCCGGCAAGTTCAAGGACTACATCGCCATCCCGAAGGCGAACGGCTACCAGTCGATCCACACCGACCTGATCGGCCCGTACGGCGTGCCGGTCGAGGTGCAGATCCGCACCGAGCAGATGCACCGGCTGGCGGAATCCGGCGTCGCCTCGCACTGGCTGTACAAGGACGACACCGACAAGCTGTCCGAGCTGCAGCGCCAGACCCACCAGTGGCTGCAGTCGCTGCTCGAGATCCAGCACCAGTCCGGCGACCCGCACGAGTTCCTGGAGCACGTGAAGGTCGACCTCTTCCCGGACGAGGTCTACGTCTTCACGCCGAAGGGGCGGATCCTGTCGCTGCCGCGCGGCGCCACCACGGTCGACTTCGCCTATGCGGTGCACACCGACATCGGCAACCGCTGCGTCGCCGCGAAGGTGAACGGCGAGCTGGTGCCGCTGCGCACCGAGCTGCGCAACGGCGACCGCGTCGAGATCATCACCGCCAGCCACGCCAAGCCCAATCCGGGCTGGCTGCAGTACGTGCGCACCGGCAAGTCGCGCTCCAACATCCGGCACTTCCTGAAGACCATGCAGTACGAGGAATCGGCCGGCCTCGGCGAGCGGCTGCTCGACCAGGCGCTGAAAAGCCTCAGGGGCTCGCTCGCCGAGGTCGACGACGCGAGCTGGGAGCGCGTGGTGCGCGCCGGCGGCGCCCGTTCGAAGGAAGAGCTGCTCGCCGACATCGGCCTCGGCAAGAGGCTGCCGGCCGTCGTGGCGCGCCAGCTGCTGAGGAAGATGGACGGGGAGGACGCCAAGGCTTCGGTCACCATCCGCGGCACCGAGGGCATGGCGGTGCAGCTCGCGCATTGCTGCCGGCCGATTCCCGGCGACGCCATCGTCGGCTCGATCAAGAAGGGCCAGGGCCTGGTGGTGCACACGTCGGACTGCCGGGGCATCGTGCGCTCGCGCAAGAACGAGCCCGACCAGTGGATCGACGTCGAGTGGGACGCGCGCACGTCGCGCCTGTTCCAGGCCGCGGTCGACGTCACCGTCGAGAACCAGCGCGGCGTGCTGGCGCGCGTCGCCTCGCAGATCGCCGAGGCGGCCTCCAACATCGACTCCATCTCGACCGAGGAAGACCGCGCGCTCTTCACCACCATGCACCTCGTGATCGAGGTGGCCAACCGCCAGCACCTGGCGCGCGTGATGCGCGCGCTAAGGCGCCTGACGGAAGTGAAGAAGCTCGTCCGCGCTAAGGATTAGCGCAGCGGAATCGTCAGCAGGAAATCGCCGCGCACCACGTTCAGCGCGAGCCGGCCCTGTACGCGCAGCTGCTTGGCCAACTCGTCCACCGTGGTGACGCGGCGCTGGTTCACGCCGATCACCAGGTCGCCGGAGCGGATGCCGTGGCTGAAGGCGCGCGAGCCCGCTTCGACGCCGGTGACGAGGACCGCCTGGTCGCGCCCCGGCAGCCCCTTGCGCTCCACCTCGGTGAGCGCCGCGCCGGCGAGCTCGGGGATGCTCTTGCCCCCGGCCACCTGACCCTCCACGGCGGCGATGCGCGCCTTGACCACCTGCGCTTCCTTGCCGCGCTGCACCTTGAGGTCCACGGTCTCGCCCACCGGCACGACGCCGAGGCGCGCGCGCAGCTCCGCGGGGCCGCGCACCGGGTGGCCGTTGATCGCGGTGACGACGTCGCCCTTGCGCAGCCCGGCGGTGGAGGCCGGCGACTGCGGCTCGACCTCCGAGATGAGAGCCCCTTCGCCGCCGCCGACGACGTCCTGCATGGCGATGCCGAGCCGGCCGCGCTTCACCTCGCCGAAGCGGATCAGCTGGTCCATCACCGCGCGCGCCAGCACGGACGGCACGGCGAAGCCGATGCCGACGTTGCCCCCCGCCGGGCCGATGATCGCCGAATTGATGCCGATCAGCTCGCCCTTCAGGTTGACGAGCGCGCCGCCGGAATTCCCCGGATTGATGGAGGCATCGGTCTGGATGAAATGCTCGTAGCCCTCGACCGAGAGGCCGCTGCGTCCCAGCGCCGACACGATGCCCGAGGTGGCGGTCTGTCCGATGCCGAAGGGATTGCCGATGGCGATGACGAAGTCGCCCACCTGCAGCGCATCGGAGTCGCCGAACGCGAGTTGCGTGAGCTTCTGCGGCTCCACCTTGACCAGCGCGATGTCGGTGCCCGGGTCGGCGCCCACCAGCTTGGCCGGCAGCCTGCGGTTGTCGCGCAGCGTAATGAGGATCTGGCTCGCGTCCTTGACTACGTGCGCGTTCGTCATGACGTAGCCGTTGGCCGCGTCGACGATCACGCCGGAGCCCGCCGCCACCTGCGGCTGCGACTGCTGCGGGCCGCCGAAGAAGCGGCGGAAGAACGGATCGCGCAGCAGCGGGTTCTGCTCCTCCGGACTCTTCTGCAATACCGCGATGTTCACCACCGCGGGCGTCACGCGCTCGAGGATCGGCGCGAGCGTGGGGAAGCCGTCGCGCGACGGTAGCTGGGCATTTGCGACGCCCGCCACGACGAGGGCGAAAGCTGCGAGCAAGGTTTTCATAGGAGGCGAAGTCTACTAAACTGAAGACTGGCAACCACGAAAGGAGGTGATCCCGTGAGAGACGACCAAGGCACCACCGGCCGGCAGGACTCTAGCGGAGGATCCGCCCGCAGCAGCATCGGGGGGCAATCCTAAGGAAAGGAGTCCGGCCCGCAGTTTTTCCCAGTAGCTCCAAGGCCGGCTGCCTGGAACGAAAGCGCCCGACGGGTGAAACCGCCGGGCGTTTTCTTTTATAGTCGCCGCGGTGCGCGCCCGCCTCCGGATGGATCCCGCCACCTCGAAGACCTACGTGCGCGACCTGCTGGGCGTCACGATCGGCGTGCTCGGCGCGGCGCTTGCCCTGATCCTCGCGGCCGTCGCGCGACGAACATGATCAGGCGCGTCGTCGCCGGGCGGGGCGCGTGCAACGTGGTCCTCATGGACTCGATCTCTTTCGTGGAGGCCGCCGATGCGGGCCACATCGTCGTCTCGGCTTCCCACGGCGGCGTGAGCTCGGCGGAGTACGCCAGCCGCCACCGGCTGCGCGCGGCCTTCTTCAACGATGCCGGCGTGGGCAAGGACGGCGCGGGCATCGCGGCGCTCGCGCTGCTCGAGCGGCTCCAGGTGCCGGCCGGTGCGGTAAGCCATCTCAGCGCGCGCATCGGCGATGCAGAAGACATGTGGTCGAACGGCGTACTCTCGCATGTCAATTTCGCCGCCCGGAGCCAGGGGCTCGAGCCGGGCGAGGGGCTGCGCGACGCCGTCGAGCGGCTGTTGTCGATTCCGGGCGGCCCCGCTCGACTAGGCTGATGAAAGGAGATCCACCATGCCAGGCAATACGATCCGTCTTCACCAAGTCCTGAAAGCCCCGCCTGAGCGCGTATACCGCGCCTTCCTCGATGCCGATGCGATGGCCAAGTGGCTGCCGCCGTACGGCTTCACCGGCAAGGTGCATCACATCGATGCGAAGGTCGGCGGCACGCACAAGATGTCCTTCACCAACTTCACCACCGGCCAGAGCCATTCGTTCGGCGGCCGCTACCTGGAGCTGAAGCCGAACGAGCGCATCCGCTACACGGACAAGTTCGACGACGCCAACCTGCCGGGCGAAATGACGATCAGCGTGACGTTGAAGGCCGTGTCGTGCGGCACCGAGCTGGAGGTCGTGCAGGAAGGGGTGCCGGAGGTGATTCCGATGGAAGCCTGCTACCTGGGCTGGCAGGAATCGCTGGCGCAGCTCGCCCGGCTGGTCGAGCCCGAGATCCGCGGCTAGCCGCCCTATTTCTGGCGCGATTGTCCGACCCGGGACAGCGCGCCCGCGGGCGGGGTAGGCGGCGCAGCTATGCTGCGCCGCTTTCCCGTCCATGTCCTATCAAATCGTCATCGATGAACGCCCGGACTACCTGCACGCCAGGGTCTCGGGCGAGCGCTCGCCGCAGAACCTGCTGCGCTGCCTGGAGGAGTCGTTCACCGCGTGCCTGGCGTCCGGGCGCGCCAAGGTCCTCCTGGAAATGCATTTCAGCGGCCCGAGCCTATCGTCCTCGAGCGTGCTCAACGTCATCTCGCTGGTACTTCCGGAAGCCCTCAAGCTCGCCAAGGTCGCGCTGGTGCAGGCCGCCTGCGGCGATACCACTATGGCCTTCGCCGAGACTGCGGCGTTGAACCGCGGCGTCAACGCGCGCTTCTTCCACAGCAGCGGCGAAGCCGTGAGCTGGCTCTCCGCCTAGCCCAAAAAGAAAACCCCGCCGAAGCGGGGTTTCTTCCTGCAGTTGCCTGGAGGTTGCTTAGCTGCGGCGACGTGCCACGCCGAAGCCGAGCAAGCCGACCAGCATGAGCGCCAGCGTCGCGGGCACAGGCGCAGCGAACTGGATCGCTCCGCCGGTCGCTCCGACGAGATAGTCCTGGTACGCCGAGAGGACGATGCCGCCGAAGTACGTGCCGAACGTGCCCTGCGTCTGGCCGGCGAACGTGCCGCCGAACGTGTCGTTGCCCCAGATCATCCACTCACCGCCCACGTTGATGAACGAGGGGCCGCCGGAGTCGCCGCCGCCGAGGGCGGATTCCACGTTGTTCGCCAGTTGCGGCGAGCATGCGGCGAAGAAGGCGCAGAACGTGTCCTGACCGTTGCCGTCGAAGTCGGCATACCAGACTTCCCTCGGCCCGGCGGCAAAGTCCTGCTCGTCGTCGAGATCGTAGAGGTCAGCGAAGTTGCCGCCGGAGCGCTTGATCCGGAAGTCCGGGCCCACATAGAACCCGCTCACGCCGTCGCCCGAGGTGCCGTAGCCGACCATCGTCACGCGCTGGCCATCCACGGCCGCGCCCGAGTACACACGATAGGTCTTGGCGGTGACCGGAGCCGGCGCACTCATGGTAATCACCGCGACGTCGTCGTTCACGCAGAAGTTGCCGTCGTGGTTCGCGATCGCCGGGCAGTTGCCGAAGCCCTGGTAGTTCGGGTTCATTGATACTGCGCTGGCGGTGACGATCGCCCGGCCCGGATCGCCCGGGTTCGGCTGCGAGTTGAACACCACGCGCACATCTCTGCCGCTCACGCCGAAGGGCTGGCTGACGTCGATCACATTGCCGTTACCCGTGGTGTCGACGCAGTGGCCGGCCGTAACCACATGGAGCGGGTCCACCAACGCGCCCGAGCAGATGAACGACAGTCCGTTGTAGCGGATATTGATGCTGACCACACCCGCGAAGGGCGACGATGGCAGGTTCGGGTCGACGCGGTTGCCCGGTGAATCCGGCGGCACACCGTTCGGGTCGCCAGCCTGGATCAGCGGCGAGATGGTGCCGCCGGCGCCGGCGGTGGCCGGGCCTGCCTGCACCGGGGCGGCGAATACTGCCGCGAGCGCGATGAATGCCAGAAGTTTGTTCATGGTCCTCTTCCCTCTCCCTTTTATGGGTGTGTGACGCCTTGATGCACAAACTGCGCCAGCGAAGGAAGTCCTTTTCTTTCAGTGGCCTGCGCTGGCGACACCCCGACCCTCGTCAGGAACCGTAAAGTTTTCCGACGGCAGTCGAAACAGCCTCGAAAAAACTTGCCTTTCCCGGTCTGCGGAAGCGGCGGCGCCACATAAGGATGGCTTAAGCGGGCCACGCCCACCCTTACCATGCCTCTTGGGAGGGAGGTCCCATGCACGCTCAACTCACGAGCCTCCTTGCGTTCCTGACCGGAACCGCATGGAAGCTTCCCGACGATCGCGACTTCTGGCACCAGAAGGGGCTGATCGGAACGCCGGAGTTCTTCACGCTGAAAGACGTGAAGGCCTACCTGAACAGCCCGATGCTGATGCCGGAGTATTTCTCGCTCATCTACCAGGGCAAGCACGTCGACTGCAAGCAGGCCATCGCGCACAAGGTGGTGCAGCGCGTCCACATCGAGTTCCTGAACCGGGGAATACTCGAGGACTACCTGTCCCGGGGCGCCGCGCTCGTGCTCGAGGGACTGGACATCGTGTTTCCCGAGATCAACGAATTCTGCGCCGCCATCGACGCGGCCAAGCCCAGCACGCTCTCGAACGCGGTGGCGTTCTTCTCTCAGCGCGGGGCGGAAGCCTATCGCGGGCATCGCGACTCGCAGGACGTCCTGGTGATCCATCTCGCGGGACAGAAGAAATGGCGCCTGCACGAGCGCCAGCCGCCCCGGCGGGTGGAGCTGGGCGAGCTGACGCCGGAGAAGATGGGGCCGCTGCGCAAGGAAGTGATCATGAACCCGGGCGACGCGCTGTTCATGAAGGCGGGCACGCCTCACCAGGTCGAGACCCTGAGCCCTTATTCGCTGCACATGTCCTTCGACATCCTGGACCGCAATCTCTTCCCGGAAAACGTGCTCGAGCTGCTGCTCGGCCAGTACAACCGCGCTTCTGCCGACAGCTACGCGCCCAACGAAGCCGTCCTCTCCAAGCTGATCGAGCACGCCTCGCGCCCCGAGTTCAAGCAGCGGATCGCCGAGGCACAGCTCGAGCAGACGCTCAACTGCCAGCGCTTCCGTGCGCTGCTTGGCTCGAACACCGTGCGTACGCTCGACAAGTGGCTATAGGCGCGGCGAGCGCCCCGCCAGCCAGACGCCGCACAGCACCAGGAACATGCCCGCCAGGTGATAGCTCCGCAGCGACTCGCCGACGAATAGCCCCCCGTAGAGCGCCGCGAACAGCGGCGTGAGGTAGATGGCGAGGCCGGCGAAGGCGACGCCGGCCCGCTGCTGCAGCCGCGCGTACAGCACGTAGGACGCGTAGGAGGCAAAGAACACCGTGAGCACCAGCATGCCCGCGCTCGCGGCCGAGAACTCGAAGTGCGCCCCCGCCGCCCATTCGCCGAGCGCGAACGGCGCCGCCGCCACCGCGCCCGCGACGCAGAGCCATGCGAAGCGCACCGTCACGTCGAGCTCCGTCTTCAGCCGGCGCAGGAGAAACGAGTAGACCGCCCACCCCAGCGAGCCGGCGAGCGCCCACAGGTCGCCGCGGTTGATGGCCAGGCCGCGCAGGGTCGCCGGATCGCCGCGCGCGACGATCGCGACGATGCCCGCGATGCACAGGACGATGCCGGTGATGCGCAAAGGTCCGAGGGGCTCGTGGAGGAACGCGCGCGCGAGCAGCACCATCACCACCGGCGAGCCGGCGTAGATGAGGCCGATGTTGACCGCGCTGGTGTGCTCGCCGGCGAGATAAGCCGCCGCGCCGCACAGCGTCATGCCGATCGCGCCTAGCAGGAACGAAGTCGGCGCTTCGCGCCTCATCGCCGGCCACGACGCGCGCACGGCACCGGCGGCGAGCGCGCAGGCGAGAAGCGCGGTGAAGAACCAGCGCCAGAACGTGAGAGCGAGCGGCGGCAGCCAGCCCGCGGCGAGCCGCGCGACCAGGATATTGGCCGCGAACATCGCGGACGCGACGAACAGCAGGGCCCAAGCGCCGAGCGGCGTCTTCATGGCCTTTGGAGGTTGGTAGGTCGTGGCGGATTCGAACCGCCGACCAACGGATTAAAAGTCCGCTGCTCTACCAGCTGAGCTAACGACCCACTATTTTCGCGGCTAAGGTGCTGCGGAAAGGGCGGAATTTTATCAGCCTCGACGCCATAATTGGCGCCATGAGATCGACCTTCTTCGCCGCGGCGATGCTCGTGACGGGCGCCGCGCTCGCGCAAGGCTATCCGACGAAGCCGATCAGGTTGATCACGCCGTATTCGCCCGGCGGCGCCGGGGACTGGGTCGCGCGCGCATCGACCGATCGAGTGACGGCGGCGCTCGGGCAGCCGTTCGTGATCGAGCCGAAGCCCGGCGCGGGCGGCAACATCGCGGCCGAGAGCGTGGTGCGCGCGCCGGCAGACGGGTACACGCTGCTTTTCGCCACGCCGCTGCTCACCATCAACGCCTCGCTCTACCGCAAGCTCTCGTTCGATCCGGCCAAGGACCTGATCCCGGTGGCGATGGTGGCGAACGGGCCGTATGTGCTCTATGCGACCGGCAGCCTGCCGGTGAAGAACGGCGGCGAGCTGGTGGCGCTGGCGAAGCAGAAGCCGGGGGCGATCAACTATGCCTCGCTCGGCATCGGCACCGGCCCACACCTGGGCGGCGTGCTGCTCGGCCTCATAGGCGGAGCCGAGTTCACGCACGTCCCTTACAAGGGCTTCGGCCAGGCGTTGCCCGACCTCGCCTCGGGAACGGTGCACTTCTCGCTCAACGGCATCGGGGCAGCGGATGCCTTCCTGAAGGACGGGCGGGTCAAGATCCTCGGCTTCACCGGCCTCACGCGCATGAAGGAATACCCGGACATCCCGACGGTCTCCGAGACGGTGCCCGGCTACGAGGTGCTCGGCTGGTACGGCTTCGCCGCCCCCGCCGGCACGCCGCAGGCCATCGTCGAGCGACTCAATGCCGAGGTGGTCAAGGTCTCCGGCTCGCCCGAGTTCGCGGCGCAGCTCGAGAAGCGCGGCCTGATCCCGCAGACCTTCAGCCTGGCCCAGATGCGCGAATTCTTCGCGCGCGACGCCGAGCGGTGGGCACGCGCGGTAAAGGCTTCTGGCGCTAAGATCGAAGAGTAAGGAGAGGAAGGCCATGAACGACGCAGTGAGCCTGAAGCCGGCCTATGCCGGCATGGACGCCGGCAACGGCAAGGCGGGGCTGAGGGGCATCCACCACCTCGCCATCGTCACCGAGGACATGAAGGGCACGCTGGATTTCTACGTGCGCGTGCTGCGCATGCCGCTCGTGCATGCCCTGACGACGTCGGCGATGGTGACGAGCACCCATGGCAAGGGCGCGCCCCCGTTCCGCGCCATCCCGCACCTCTTCCTCGACATGGGGGGCGACAGCCTGCTCGCCTTCTTCCAGTATCCGAAGGGCGCGGTCGGCCCGGCCGACCGCGACCGCGTCGGCGCCATGCAGCACGTGTCCTTCGTGTGCGGCCCGAAGCGCTTCCACGAGACCCTGGAGCGCGTGAAAGCGGCCGGCGTCACCATCGTCGGCGGCCCGGTGAAGGTCATCGACCCGGCGATCCACTCGTTCTACTTCTTCGACCCGGTCAACGGCACGCGCCTCGAGATCGTGGCGGACTTCGACGGCGACGAGCACGACCTGCGCCTGGTGAGGAGCGTGGACCAGGACGAGGCGACGATCCGCGAAGAGCTCGCGAAGGTGAGCGACGATCCGGCCTGGATCGACGAGATGATCGCGGCGCGCTCGCGCTAGGCGGACATGAAGCTTTGCAGGTACGCCCCCGATCGCCTCGGGGTGATCCGGGGTACGTTGGGAAATGAGGCCGTGCACGACGTCTCGGCCATCGCCGAGAAGCTGCCCCGATCGGGCTGGCCCTATCCCGGCGGCGACCAGCTGATCGCCAACCTGGGCGTCTTGCGCCCCGAGATCGAGAAGCTCGCCGACAAGGCCAGGCCCCGCGCGCTCGCCGAAGTCGGACTGCTCAGCCCGGTGGCCAACCCCGGCAAGGTGGTGGTGGCGGGCACCAACTATGCCGACCACATCGAGGAGGCGGCGAAAGACCCGACGCTCTCGCACGGCCGGAACGTGAACAGGGGCCTCGAGGAAAAGGGCGTGTTCCTGAAGGCGACCTCCTCCATCGTCGGGCCTTCGCAGGGCGTCGCGCAGCGCTTTCCGGACCGTCGCAACGACCATGAGGTCGAGCTCTGCGCGGTGATCGGGAAAGCGGGCACCCGCATCGCGCAGGCGCACGCGCTCGAGCACGTCGCCGGCTACATGGTCGGCCTCGACATGACGGTGCGCGGCACCGAGCATCCCAGCCTGCGCAAGTCCATCGACAGCTACACCGTGTTCGGCCCCTGCCTCGCCACCGCGGACGAGGTCGGCGACCCGCAGGCGCTCGCCCTCAGGCTATGGCTCAACGGCGAGCAGAAGCAGAGCTCGAGCACGCGCTACATGATCTCCACCGTCGCGCGCCTCATTGAGTACGCCAGCCAGTTCTACACGCTGCATCCCGGCGACGTGCTGATGACCGGCACGCCGGCCGGCGTGGCGCCGGTCAAGGCAGGCGACATGATCGAGGCGGAAATCGAGCGCATCGGCCGCATGCGCGTGCCGGTGCGGCTGGGCTAGCGCACTCGTGCGCTCCTGAGGACTACTCCGCAGGCTTCCAGCCGGAAGCCCTGACGATCCGGCCCCAGCGCTCGTAGTCGGATTTCACCAGGGCGGCGAACTGCGGCGCGCTCATCTCGCGCACGTCGAGGTCGAGCCGCGCCATGCGCTCGCGCACGGCGCTCGAGCGCATCGCCTGCACCAGGGTCTCGTTCACCCGCGCGGCGATCTCCGGCTTCATCCCGCCCGGGCCCACCACGCCGAACCACACCGGCAGCTCGAGCGCGGGATAGCCGAGCTCGGTGAAGGTCGGCACGTCCGGCGCGCTCGCGATGCGCGCCGCCCCGGAATGCGCGAGCGCCCGTGCCTTGCCGCTCTTCAGGTGCGGTTGCAGCGGCCCGAGCGGCGCGAGCGCCGCGGGAATCTGGCCTGCGACGACATCGGTGACCGCCGGGCCGACGCCCTTGTACGGCACGTGGACCAGCGGGATGCCGACCGTCTGCGCGACCAGGCTGCCGTAGAACTGCAGCGTGGAGCCGCCGCCCGAGGCGCCGAAGCTCGACTTGTCGGGATGCGCCCGCGCCCAGGAAGCGAACTCCGCGAGGGTGCGCGCCGGCACCTCGGCGCCGACGACCAGCACCATCACCGTGGCACCGGCATGCGCGATCGGCGTGAAGTCGGCGAGCGCGTCGTAGAGCGGCTTCGCCGCCGTGTGCGGATAGACCACCAGGCTCGAATCGACGATGGCGGCGAGCGTATTGCCGTCGGGCGGGGCCGCCCTGAGCGTCTGCATCGCCAGCAGGCCGCCCGCGCCGGTGATGTTCTCGACGACCATCGGCCGGCCGCTCGATTTCGCGATCTCCTCCGCGAACACGCGCGCCAGGATGTCGACCGCGCCGCCCGGCGGGAAGGCCGAGATCATGCGCCCCTGCTGCCCCAACGCCATGACGGGGGCGAGCATGAGAACCAGAAGAAGGGAGCGAATCATCGTCTTTCCTGCGTGAAGCGCATGTGGCCGAGGATCCCGGCGTCGATGCGGATCGCGGCGCCGCTGATGTACGACGCGTGGTCGGAGCAGAGGAAGGCCACCGTCGCGGCCACCTCCTCCGGCGTGCCGGCGCGGCCGATCGGCACGTCGCTCTCGAGGATCTCGGGCCAGCGTTCCTTGTCCCCGAAGCGCTGCTCCGCGCGCCGGTGCATGCCCTGCATGAAGCGGTCGGTCATGATCGGCCCGGGGTTCACCGCCACCACGCGCACGCCGTGGCGCACGCTGTCGGCGCCGACGCAACGCGTGAGCATGTTGAGCGCGGCGTTGCCCATGCAGCCCGCGACGTAGCTCGGCTCGGGCAGCTCGGCGGCGGCGCCGATCACGCTGACGATCACGCCGCGGCCGCGCTTCTTCATGCGCGCGAGATACGCGCGCGTGAGGTCGATGTAGCCGAACACCTTCAGGTCCCAGGCCTTGCGCCAGGCCGGACCGTCGATCTCCTCGAGCGTGCCGCGCGGGATGGCGCCGGCGTTGTTCACCAGGATGTCCACGTCGCCGGCCGCCTCGACGAGCGCGCCGATGCTCTCCGGCCGCGACAGGTCGAAGGCGAGCGGCGCCGCGCCGAGTTCGTCGCACACGCCCTTCAGCCGCGCCGCATCGCGCGCCGCCAGCCTGAGCTTCACGCCCTCGGCGGCGAGCGCTCTTGCGATGGCGAGGCCGATGCCGCGCGAGCCTCCCGTGACGAGCGCGCTGCGGCCTTCAAGCTTGAGGTGCAAGGTGCCTCCCCAGGAATTCCAGCGTCCTCGCCCTCGCCGTGCGCGCGGCGGCGCTCGCACGATCCCGGTCGAAGGCGTGAGGCGCATCGTAGACGTAGACCGGGAGCGACGGGAACGCCGCGCGCACCTTGTCCACGTCGGAGAGCGGAATCAGGTGATCCTTGTCGCCGAAGTGCAGCATCGCCGGGCAGTGCGGCGCGCGCTCGAGGAAGTCGACCACGTCGCGCCCGTAGTAGGACACCACGGCCGATACGTCGAGCTCCAGGCCCGCGATCCACGCCACCGAGCCGCCCACGCAATAGCCCACCACGCCGACGCGCCCGAATTCGCGCAGCCGCTGGACGCAGGCGCCCACGTCCTTCATCACGTCCGCCCAGACCAGCCCGCGCCGCAGGCGCCGCGCATGCTCTAGCGCCTCGCCTGCGTGGCCGTCCCAGGCTGCGCCGCGCTCCTGCCGGTCGTAAAGCGCCGGAGCGATCGCCGCATAGCCTTCGGCCGCGAATTCGTCGCACAGGCCGCGCACGTAGGCGTTGAGACCGAACGCTTCCTGCACCACCACCACGCCGCCCCGGGCGCGGCTCCCCGGCACCGCCAAGTGCGTGTCGAACGTATGCCCGTCGGCAGCCTTCAGCATAGAGGGGATGGTAAATGGTGTGTAATGCATTGGTGTCCGAACTCAAGCGCTGGCTCCAGGAGCTCGGCCTCGAGAGGTACGAGCCGGCGCTGCGCGCGCAGGACATCGACCTCGAGGTTGCGCCGGACCTGACCGAGCAGGACCTTGAGAAGATCGGTTTCTCGCTCGGTCACCGGCGCAAGTTCATCGCCGGCGCCGCGCGCCTGCGCAAGGGCGCCGGGGCAGGGAAGCCGGCCACCACGCACGAGGCACCGGTTCCCGACGAGCGCCGCCAGGTCACCGTGCTCTTTTCCGACGTGGTCGCGTCGAGCGCGCTCGCGACAGAGCTCGATCCTGAGGACCTGCGGCGCCTCCTCGGCGAATACCGCGCGGCCTGCGCGGGCGCCATAGAGCGCTACGAGGGCCACGTAGCGCAATACCTGGGCGACGGCGTGCTCGCCTATTTCGGCTACCCGAGCGCGCTCGAGGACGCTGCCGAGCGCGCGGTACGCGCGGGCCTCGACATCGTGGCACATGTCGCCCGCGTCAAGCGCCCGGACGGCGCGCCGCTCGAGGCGCGCGTCGGCATCGCGACCGGGCTGGTGGCAACCGGGGGCGCGGGCGCGAAAGGCGAGGCGACCGTGGTCGGCGACACACCGAATCTCGCCGCGCGACTGCAGACACTCGCCGAGGCGAATGCAGTACTGGTGGCCCCGTCCACGCACCGTCTGACGGGGAACTTCTTCGAATACCTCTTCGCCGGCGAGCACGCGCTCAAGGGCTTACCCGAGCCGGTACAGGTTTGGCGTGCGATCGGCACCAGCGCCGCCGAAAGCCGCTTCGCCGCGGCGGGCGCATCGGTGGCAGCGCCGATCGTGGGCCGCGAGCGCGAGCTCGCCTTTCTCGATGACGCCTGGCGGCGCGCGGTGCGGGGCGACGGCCACTTAGTGCTTGTCTCTGGTGAGGCGGGGATGGGCAAGTCGAGGCTCCTCGAGGCGCTTGCCGAGCGGGTCCGCGACCAGCCGCATCGGCTGCTGCGCGCGCAGTGCTCGCCCTATCACCGCTCGAGCGTCCTTCATCCCATCACGCAGCTCCTGCGCCGGCGGCTCGACCTCAGGCGCGAGCTCTCGGACGAGGAGAATCTCGCGCGCGTCGACCGCGCGATCGCGCGCATGGGGCTTGCCGCGCGTCCAGCGCGTCTGCTGCTCGCCGAGCTCCTCGAGCTGCGCACGCCCGAGTCGCTCTCGCCAGCGGAAATGACCCCCGCGCAGCGCAAGAACGCGACCTACGAGATCCTGGAAGAATTCCTGCTCGCGCCGTTCGACGGGGGCACGGTGCTCTTCCTGCTCGAGGACATGCACTGGGCCGATCCGAGCACCGAGGCGCTTCTCGAGCGGATCCTGGCGCGCGTCGAGCGCAGCCAGGCGCTCGTCGTCGTCAGCCACCGGCCGGAATTCAGGCCCGCCTGGAGCGATCGCCCGCAGGCATCGACGCTGCGCTGCAAGCAGCTCGGCGCTACGGATTGCGTAGCGCTCGCCCGCCACGTCGC
>JADMIO011204650.1_pt1 | contig 40056 bp, 33 predicted proteins | sample 8958161 | NCBI WGS metagenome assembly JADMIO01 (sample SAMN16585339, study PRJNA669376) | soil metagenome | isolation source: Crop rotation soil | place: USA: Cullars Rotation, Alabama | collected 2011
CGCGACAACTTGTCCACGTGGAATTCTAAGCTTAGGATCCCAATGTGCTGGAAAGGCGCGACCATAAAGATACAAAAACTCAGTATTCGGCGAATCGAGAGCATTTTGAACTCCCGAAGCAACCAGTTCCTTGCTGGGTTCGCTCGCCAGCCAAGCGCGCGGGTCCTTATCGACCTGCCGGCGCGCTCGCTCAAACTGGACAAACGGCTCTTCAGGCACGGGCGTGCTAACCGGAACAGCAGCCGGCGCCGGCTGAACTTTGCTCGCCAGGAAGGGGATTCGTTCTTTGTAACGCGCGCCGGCGTAGAAAGCCGCGCCGATCAGCAGCAGCACAAAAAGCACACCAAACACGCGTAGAGCGGCGCTGCTGCTGCCGCCTTGTCTTTCTCTGGGGTCCGCGATGTTGAGTGCCAGTTCGTTTGCCGATGAAACCTGGGGCGAGACTGCCGGTCCGGGGAATGCTATTCGTGACGCCGGTATGAAATTGCTGGTTTCTGGTTGTACACCATTACCCGACTGAGCAGCAGCGTAAACTGGTTGCGTCTCCGGTGAGATCGTCGGTTCGAGATCCTCCGGTCGTTCACCGGCTTTGAGATGTTCACCTACACGCACGGCGACGACGGTCAGGTTGTCCTCAGCGCCACGCTCGTAGCAACGCCGCTTCAACTCGGCGCAGAGCTCGTCGAGATTGTTGCTGACAACCATTAGCTGTCGCAGTTCGTTATCGGAAATGTGGCGCGTGATGCCGTCAGTGCAAAGAAGAAACTCGGTGCCTTCGTCGACCTCCATCGTCTTCATGTCGACTTCGACGCCTTGTTCCGCGCCGAGCGCACGACTGATCACGTTCTTGCTCGGATGATTCGCGGCTTGCTCGGGCGTCATGCGTCCGGCGCGCACTTCTTCCTCGACGATCGAGTGATCTTCAGTTTCGCGGTGCAGTTGTCCGTCAGGCGTGAGACGGTAGAGTCTTGAGTCGCCCACATGGCCGAAGGTGGCAACGTTTCCTTTGAGATGCAGCGCAACAATAGTCGTCGCCATCATTGAAAACTTCGCGTGCTCCTGGGCCATCTGGTGAATGGAGGCGTTGGCACGTTGAATTGCCAGTTCCATCAAGTCTTCCACGTCGGCGCCGTCAACCTGGTGGCGAAATGCTTCGTCGAGGACCTCGATGGCCGTTTGCGAAGCGACTTCGCCTGCTTCCGCGCCGCCGACGCCATCTGCGACAGCGAAGATCGAGCGCTCCTGATCGTGCAAAAGCGCGTCTTCGTTCAGTGGGCGACGCTCGTTCAGACCGCGGTCCGTCAGCGAAGCGGATTGGACCTGGAAGGTTTTAGGTGTCATTGCACTGCCTCCAGCTTCAGGGGAGAAGAACTCTTGGCCACCGGCCTGTCAACAATCGTCTTATCGCGGGCATTTCTGTTTGAGAACGCCATTAACATCCCGAGCATCGCAAAGCTCGTAATCAGACTGAAACCACCGTGGCTGACGAAAGGCAAGGTGATTCCAGTCATCGGTAAAGCTCGCAGGATTCCGCCAATGTTTACCAGCGCCTGGAACCCGATAAAAGCCGTTAGACCTGCCGCGCACAACTTCGTAAACATATCACGCGCCTCCAAAGAAGTGCGAACTCCAGCGACCACGAAAATGACGATCGCGAGAATGATTATGGCGCCTCCGGCGAGACCGGTTTCTTCTGCAATCGCCGCGTAAATGTAATCGGAGTCGGCGATGGGAATGACTTCCGGAAAGCCGAGACCAAAGCCTCGACCGCTGGTTCGACCTGACGCGATTCCAAACTGTGCCTGCGCCGGCTGAAACGCGAGTTTGTCGAACCAGATATCGACGTTGACGGTCCGCTGCATCGCGGGACTCTGCTCAGCGAGTTCTTTCAGTCGTGGATCTTTGCTCAGCGCTTCCTGGTATTCGCCCTTCCACCATGAAACTTCCGGCGACGGCGGATCGAAACCATCGAGCCAGAGATGAAATCGTTGTTGAATACGGGAAGGCAGCGCAGCGCTGATCGGTCGCGCAATCGTCGGCAGCAACGGCACCTGTTCCTGAATGTTGCGCGGCAACGCGCCGACGACGAGAATGCCGATCACAAGCAGAACCGAACCGACGAACAGCAGCAACTGCGGCCAGCGACGCACGGCGACAAGGTAGAGCGTCGTGTAAGCGCCGCTGAAGATCAGCATCTGTCCGAAATCTTTGAGTGCAAAGAACGGGACGAAAGGCAGCATCGCCATGACGAGCAGCGGCACGATATCGCGCGCGCGTGGGATGCCCCAGTAAGTCTCCGCGAGATCTTTGTAACGCGCAGTCAGAATACCGGCAAAGCCGACGAGGAATGGGATCTTTGAAGGCTCCCACGGCGTCATGTTGCCGAGTGCTTTACCGGCGCTGGAGGTGACTACCGCGATCGCGAGTGGCAAGAGGGTGAACAGCACGATGATGAAACTGTTTCGCTGTAACCACAGCAGGAAGCCGTCGCGCACGCAGAACGAATACGCAATCGCGAAGGCGAGGAACGAGAAGATTGGAATCCAAGTGTAACTGGAAGTGAGCGCGTTCCAGAGCGAGTAGCTCGACTCTTTCTTCGGAAGCTGGTTGATATCGATCGGCTGTGCGGGCGTGGGCGGCAGGCCCATCATCTGCTTCTTCACCGGATCGTAGTTCTCCATGATGTAGCGCGTGCGCAGCGCCTGCATCTTATCTTCGCGCGCGGAGGATTTGTCGCGAGAGTTGTATTCCGGATCGCTGTAGAGGCGATACTGGACCAGCATGCCGAAGGCAAAGAGGAGAATCGCGGTGGTGAAGAGCACCCAGTTGCCGGCGAACCGCTTGGTCCGCGACAGCCAGATCGCAAGGACCATCAACGGGAAAAACATCAACAGGTCGCGCACGGCGCCGATGATCGAAGTCTCGTAGCCGCGCAGCAGGCCCGCGCGGTGCACGGCGATGTAGCCGGCAATCTCGAGGCCGAGAATTATCAGAATTAGCAGCAAATGTGATGATGCGCGATTCTTCATTTAGGACCTATCTGAAATACCCAAGGTCTCTTGCTTTTAAAACCAGCGCGGCGGCGATTGGTGCTGCCGATCTCGATCCGTAGCCGCCACCCTCGACGATCACCGCCATCGCGAGCTGTGGTTTCTCGAGGGGCGCGATGCAGAGAAACCAACCGTCGATTCTCGGATGCTCGTTGTCCATGATGATTTCATCATATTCGCGGATGATGTTGCCGCGATTGTCGCGCTCGACTTTGTGTTGCCTCTTTGGCTCGCCTGTCTTTGGATCGTAAACGGGGACGATTTTCTGTGCTGTGCCGGTCTTGCCGCCAGTGTTGATGCCTGCCGCCTTGACTGGACCAAACACACCGCGCGCCGTGCCGCTCGGGCCACCGGTGACTAGGCCCATGATCGAACGCAGTCGCGCGGCAGTTTGCGGCGGCATCACCTGATTGAAAGGTTGTGGCGCAACGTTGTATTCAATCTTCGGCTTCATCAACTTGCCTTCCATGTTTCCGATCGCAGCCGCCGCCAGCGCCATTTGAAACGGCGTCATCTGGCCGGCGAAACCCTGGCCATATCCCATGAGCGCGAGATCGTATCTCGTCACTTGCTTGCCCGTGACGATCGTCGCCTCTCTCGGCGCGAGGGCGCGTTTTATCGCATCCGTGCTGGCATCCCAAATCTCCGGCAGCTTTCGACCGCGCAACGCCTCCGCAGGCGTGTCGTAAGCGCCGATGCCCAGCAACTGTGCGGCGCGTTTCAGCCGGTCCGGCCCAAGCTTCACGCCCATCTGTGCGAAATACTGGTTGCAGGAAACTTCATACGCCTGATCGATCCCGATGTGTCCGTGAACTTCGCCTGGTCCACCATCGTCGAAGATCACGTTTGCTCCCGGTGCCGCGTAGTAACCACCGCCGCTGCACGTAAACTCCGTATCCTGCTCGCCCGCGAGGAAAGCCGCGATCATCGTCACGGTTTTGAAAGTCGAACCGGGAATGTAATAAGCACCGAGCGCGCGGCTGACGAGCGGCTTGTCACGTTCATTTGCTTCGAGGCGAATCCACGTCGCTTCGTCGTCAACTTCAGCAAGGCTGTACGAAGGTTCGCTGTAGAGTGCGAGCACGTCGCCGTTCTGTGGATTAAGGATGACGACCGCGCCGTGCTTTCCTTTCAACTGGTCGACGGCAGCTTGTTGCAAAGCGCGATCGATCGTGAGTCGCACGTCCTGATTGCCTCTGAACTCGACCGCCTCACCCTTAACAACCTGAAGCGCTTCCGGAAGCGCGCCGCTCTGAACTCCAAACAGCGCGCGCTCCAATCCCGGATCTCCGCGATCCGATCCGAAGAGATGGGCCAACGCCTTGTCCATCGGATACTCGCGCCGGATGTTGCCGCTGGAGTCGCGTTTGTAATAAGCCAGCGGCTGATCCACACGGCCACTACGATCGAAGATCCAGCCGCGCAGCGTTGATGACGAGAGACGGCGAACGCGCAGGTCTTTGTAGCTCAAGTCCTGAAACTTCTCGTTCTCTTCAGTCGCGTAATGTGCCCAGTAGATGTGAAATGAAAATAGTCCGAGCGCGAGCAGCACAAACAGCCAGCGCAGCGCACGCAAGCCACGATTAGTCGACGTCGATCCGAGTCGTTTTCTGACTTCTTTCGGCAGGTTTTCAGGAATCGCTGATACAGTCTGGCGGCGACTGCGAATCAGGCTCAACAGCAGGAGCAGAATGACGAGCGCAAACCCGCCGACGTAAATCAGCGTGAACAGCGCCGGCGTTCTTTCCGGCACATGCGGAGTCGGGAAGGGAGAAGGTGAAGGGGTTTGGAAGAGAAGTAGAAGAAATAAACTCGCGTTCATCCAGTTTCGCTACTCACTTTTGCGCAATCGTACTTCCACATCTCCAAAACCTACCACGTCGCCGTCTTCGATCAATCGAGACTCGCCGTACGCGATGCGACGACCATTGAGATAAGTGCCATTTGTCGAGCCGGTGTCGGCGACGAGAAGCGTTCCTTCGGCAGTCATCAGGAGCGCGCCATGAATCTTCGAGACGCTCTTGTCGTTCAAACTCAGTTCGTTGTCGGCGGCGCGTCCGACGTTGAGCCTTTTGCCGCCGGGTCTGAAGATTAAGGGAATCTCACGGGTGCCGTTCGGCAGAGTGACGCGTGCGATCACCTGGATGTCTGGCATCGGCGGCGCTGCGCCGGGAATGGGCAGGCCGGTTTTCGCAGCACGCCTTCGTTCATCCTGCTGTCTGAGATCTTCTTCAAACTCGCCAAAGGTCGGATCGACGGAGATGCCGGTCGTGAAGATATCGACTTCGGCCTCAACCGCGATCGGGCCAAGCGTTCTGTAGCGATGATCGTTGATGTGGTCGATCGCTGCGGCGAGCACTTCGTTTTTCAGGTCGTGGAGGATCTCGGGTGGGGCCTCGGAATGAGTGCCCCATTCGACTTTAAGTATGAGGTGATGCGGCGCGACTCTTCCTTTATTGCCTTCGTCTCTGACGCGCTCATCGATCAGCCGCTTCATTCTTTCGATGAGCTTTGAGGTGGTGAGTCCGCTTCTCGGTTCGACAGTGCGACCCAACCTGCGGTCGACGACGCTGCCCATCCCTTCGAGCACGCGACGCAGGATGCGTTCGGGCAATGCTTCCTCGCGCCTCTTTTTTAGTACCTGCTCATCCTTGAGCTTGCCAGTCGAGTCGTCTGAGTCCGTCATGAATAGCCAATTCTAGCCGAAAAGCCACAAAGAAGCACAAAATCCACAAACGACTCTATCAGGTCATTTGTTCCTTCTGTGCTTCTTTGTAGCGTTGAGCTCTGCTGCTTAGAACAGAAGCTTCACGGAGAACCTCAGTGTGCGTGCGCCGCCGAAACTGTAGAACGAGGGGAATCCGCCGCCGGCCAGGCTGCGACCGCTCATCGAGGTTGACTGACCAAAGGCCAGGCTCTGATTGCCGACGACGAGATCGTTGCCGCTAGGATCTTCGAAGTTCGCATGGTTGAGAACGTTGAAGGCGTCGGCTTGGAACTGCAATGCGAGTTGTTCGCTGAAGCTGAACTTTCTGCGCAAGGCGAAGTCGACCTGGTAAAAAGGAAAGCCGCGCAGACTGTTCCGAGATAAGTTGCCCTGTTGCAAACCGGTTGGAATCAGAAACGCTGCGGCGTTGAGTCTTCGCCCGCCTGGAGCCGCCGGATCGGAAACGTAAGCTCCACTGACAAGATCCGGACGCAGATGTGCAACACCAAATGAAGTCGGAAACATATACACAACGTTCAAGGGTCTAGCCGAACGAGCATTGAAGACTGAATCGACAGCCCAATTGCGCAGGAGTTTGTTTCCGATGCCTTCCGACACGGGCGCAGGGAGTTCGTAAGAGAAGTATCCGATTAGCTGATGACGGATGTCGAAGTCGGATGGGCCACGATCGGCGTTCGCGTCCGCCATGAACACCTGTCGCGCTGAATCGTCAGTCACATTGTCCAACGATCGAGACCACGTGTAAGAAACCAGCGCGGCAACTCCGTTGCGCGGGGGGCGATCGAATGTGATCTGCAGCGCACGGAAGGCGGAGTTGCCGCGGTTGATGGTGAGCCTGAGAAAACTGAAGTCCGGGTTCTGGTCCAGGAGAGTCGCCGTGTGCAGCAGTCTCTTTCCTGACGAACCGAGATAAGTGGCAGAGAGCGTCTGCGATGCTCCGAAGCTCTGTTGCAAAGACACGTTCCAGGTGATGTCATATGGAAGCTTCAGTTGCGGATCGTAAGCGAGCAGGGGTAGCGCAGGAGCGCCTGAGACGAAGGGAATGGAGTTCGCGAAAATGTCGCCCGAGCGATCCTGGCCGAGGTCGTAGAGAATCCCCGCGCCGCCGCGCAACATCAACTCACGGCTGTTGGCGTCGGAGAGTTGATAGGCGAAGCCCGCGCGAGGCGCAAAGTTGAGGAAGGTTGTTTTCCATAACGAAGTGCCGGGCGCTGCGAGTTTGAGTGTTGCCGGATCGTTTACCTGGTCCACTGCGAAGGGCTGCGGATCGTTTGTTGACGGTGGAGGCGCCAGCTCCCAGCGCAGTCCGTAGGTCAGCGTCAAACGTGAAGATGGTCTCCACTCGTCCTGTGCGAACAGCGACAGGCTTTGAAAGACTGGATTGTGAGAGTCAATGAAGCTGAGATGATTTATGCGAGCCGGGATTCCTGTGAGTGCCTGGTCCACACCGTCGTAGAGCACATTTTCCTCAGAAGCTCGCAAACGGATGCGCGGGGAGAGTCGACGGTAATCACCGCCGAACTTGAACGAATGATTGCCATCAACGATTGAAGTCGAGCCAACGACATTGAACTGTCGTTGCAGGTTCGCTTGCTCGTCGCCAACCATCCAGGCGGCATTCCGTGAATTGAGATCGAAGACAAACGCTGAAACAGGGAAGGGATCGGCGGGTGTCGCGGCTCCGCCAAAGTCGTCGAGATCGTAAGCACCGTTAACACGCAACCGACTATAGTTCGCGCGGAGCTCGAGAACCGCCGTCGATGAAAGAATGTGATTAAGCGCGCCCGTGATTGATTGCGAGCGGCTGCGAATGCGGTTTGTAGTGTTGAGTGAAAAACCGTCCGCCCCGCGTAGCGCCGCACTCGAATCAGCAAAGCTATAACGCGCGTCGAGCGTCGTGTTGGAGGTCAGCATGTGGTCAAGCTTGAAGCTGCCCGTGTCATGACGCGCAGGGTTTGCAAAACTGCTCGCAAACTCCGCGAAGCCGTCTGGCCTGGAAGAGCCATTGGGAATCGGAAACAATTCCAAAAACGAGCGAATGCCGTCGGGCGCAGCGGCCCTCGAAGAAAGCGAAGGAACGTCAATGATGCCAACCATAGGCTGGCGCAGGCGCATTCCTTCATATGACGCGAAGAAGAACGTCTGGTCACGTTTGATTGGACCACCAAACGTGCCGCCGAAGAAGTTCAATCTCTTCGCAGGTTGGTCGAGGCCACGGCTGTTGGCAAACCAATCGTTCGCATCGAGCGCGTCGTTACCAAAGAAGTGAAATGCAGAACCGTGAAACTCGTTCGTTCCAGAGCGCGTGACGACAGCGACTTGAGCGCCTGCGACACGACCGTGTTCCGGTTCGATCGCAGAAGTTTTGACTGTGAATTCCTGCGTGGCGTCCAGTGTGGCTAAGCCGTTTGCGCCGCCACTTGCGGTCAGCGCGGGTGCGTTGCCCGCAGCCGATGCGCCGGGACTCTCGCCACCGGGCGCGATGCCGAAGTTTGCGCTGACGCCATCGACTACGAAACTGTTCGATGTCGAACGTTGACCATTGGCCCAATGCTCGGTGGTTGAGTTCGCACCAGGGCCGACAACGCCCGGCGTCAACGTCAGAAGACTGGCAAAGCTTCGTCCCTGGATCGGTAACTCCTGGATCGAACGTGTCGCGAGGCCGCTGCTTTGGCTACTGGTGCAGTAAACAACACTTGATGAGTTTTGAAGGGTCATAAGCATCATGCCAAGAACCGGAACCGCTTCGACAGGGACATCGATACGCTTCGGCTCATCAGTTCCGGTGAAGACCGCGTCGTCAATAGCGACGAACGACGTGTACCGGGTCATCAACTTAAAATCCAAACCAAGCTGTATGATCTCTTCTCGTTTTTGATCTTGCGCTGGTTGGTCGTTGACGCTGGCTGACGCTTCGCGCATGAGATCGTCAATGCGGCGCCGGGCCCACAGCGTCGCCAGCACGTCGTGATCAGCTTCCGATTCGGGCAGTTCAACGGGGATCTCGCGCAGAACGTCCTGGCCAGCCAGCTTTCCTTTCAAACGAATCATTCCCTTGCTGCCGCCGTTATAGCGACCTGCAAGTATCAGCGGCTTGGCGCCGAAGAGATCAGGAATAAGTTTTGGATAGATTTCACTAACAGGCAGCCCGTTCCAATCAATCGAGATGTCGGTCAATAGTGGATTGCGAATACGTTCATTAAAGCGCTTCGCAACCGCTGACGTATCGCCTGTTTCGGAAACGTAATCGACTTCACCACGACCGTACTCGGCCATCTTGTCGAGCAGGAAACGATCCGGAGCGGGTCCGAAACCCATCGCGAAGACACGCGCGTTCGGATGCTTTTGTACTTCAGCGAGAATTTCGTTGTCGTTGCCGACCTGACCGTCAGTCATGAAACAAACGATGCGCAGATGTTGTTGAGAGTCTGACGGCTCCAGCGCGGCTTGGATCGCCTTCATCATTTCAGTGCCACCGCTGCTTGAACGGCTGGCAAGAAACTTCTTCGCTTTTTGCAGGTTCTCGGGAGTGGCAAGCACGGGTTCAGGAAAGAGGATGTTGGTGTCTCCGGAAAAAGTGATCAAGTTGAAGGTGTCGTGCGGGTAGAGGTTGTTGAGTGCGAGGTCCATCGTCTGCTTGGCTTTCTCGATCGGAAAACCGCCCATCGAGCCAGACGTATCGAGCACAAACACCAGCTCTTTCGGCATGACGTCTTCGGCGGCAACGCGCTGGGGTGGCTGAAGGATGAGAGTGAAGAAGCCACCCCTTTCGGAGCGATGGGTAAGGACGGCATCGTTGATAGCGTTACCAGCAACACGATAAGTCAAAAGGAAATCTTTGTTAGGGATGGTGGCGCGATCTTTGAGCCGTACCACAGCACGCTGCGCGTTGATCTGCTCCACTTCGGTTTCGTGAGAGTCTGAGTTGACTCCAACGATGGGCACACCGGCATCCACGTCGATTTCCAGAGAGATATCGTGACCGGCACGCACTCCGTCGGGCGCGCTGGCAGGAGAAATGCGGGAGGCATCGTCTACTCCGTCGGGGATATAACGCGGAGCAACAACCATCGGAAACGACCATTCATAAGCACCATCTTCGTATTTCAGAGTCTCGACGTAGCTGATGATGATCCGAATACGTTGCCCCGGCAGGATGTTGGCAACTTGCTGCGTGAAGATGTTGGGTCGCTCCTGATCGAGAAGGCTTGCAACTTTGCCGAGTTGCTTAGCAGTGTCGTAGGCGTCTTTCGCTTCTTGACGGCGCATTATTTTTCCCTTGATGGTGCGCTCGCCGATGAGCATCGTCAGATCGTCGACGGCGGCTGCCTGTGGCAAAGGAAAGGTGTAGACCGCTTCGATCTTTTCTTCGAAATTGTTTTCGAAATCCTGTGTGACGGTGACGCGGGAAAGGAATCCGCTGACCTGCGCTTTTACTTCGGTGTGTTTCAGCGGGCACTCGCCGTTTGGCTTGCCGTCTTTGTCGAGTGTCTGAAGTGAGCCTTGCGTTTGTGATTTGACGTTGCTGAACACCAGCAAGACGGTAAAGATCGAAATGCTGGCGAGCCTGGTCCATTTGAGAATTGATGGGCGGCGCATAGACTTCTCCTTGTCGAGACACACCCGTGGGCGTAATGCTGGCGCACAACAAGCGTGTCGCTGCCTTCGTAATCGCAGGTTGTTAATTTGTTGAGACCGAGAACAGCGTTGGTCTCAGGTGTATCTACTGGACCATGCGGGGGAGACCGCGCGAGGAGCCATTCATTTGGCTAACGCTATTGATGCAGTTTTTCGTAGGGAGGTAGCCTGAGTGTAAAAAGTTTGTTGGGAAATCGGGTGAGTAAAGAAAGAATAGCCACAAAAAGGCACATAAGGCACAAGAAGAATGCGAGTTAGGAAGTTAAGTTCTAGTGGTGGGATTCTGGCAGGTTCAATTGATCGTCGACGATAGTTTCCATCGGCACACCTGCGAGCCGTGCGTAGCGCAGCACGATCAAGAGATCCGGCTCGCGCGTGCCTAGTTCAAAATTCGAAATAGCCGAATAATGGACCTTCAATTCGAGCGCGCGCGCCATCTGCGTTTGGCTCATCTCTAAACGCTTTCGGATGGCCAACAACTTCTCACTCAACCTCATCGGCTTGTTTCGGCGCAAGCGTCCCATCAGGCTGTAAACTCCTGACGAAGATGCGCTCTTGTATTTTATGTGTAATTTGACTTACACTGCGCGCCGAGTTTGAGGATACCCAAAACGCCCGATCTAATCAGGTGTATCTCACCGTTGGGTTGGTCCTCGCCCTTATTCACACTGCTCCTTTACACTCTTATGTTCGGAGCGCGCGACCCAGTGGCATATTGTGGTTGCATCTGCGTTCCGCTGAGAGCGGTGGTTCGGCTTGACAATCGTTACTACCGCTCTTACGCCTTATACTGCCCCACAATCTAACGTATTACACTTTACCGGGTATTAGTCCGGCGATTTCTCTTCGTCATCTTCGCAGGATCGGAGGTTAGCGCGCGGATTTTCGGTTGGCAATAGGTTATCCGTTACAATCTCCTGCATGAAACGATCGGGCATCGCGGATCTTCCTCTTCACGGTGGGCGTGTGCCGCCGTGGCTTGCCGAGCGCATGACGAAACTCGGCACCGCGATGACGGAAACGATCGTTCACGACTACGGCACGTCAGCGTTTCTGTCGCGTCTCAGCGATCCGTTCTGGTTCCAGGCGTTCGGCGCAGTGATGGGGATGGACTGGCACTCCTCCGGTATCACGACGTCAGTGATGGGGGCATTGAAGCGTGGTCTCGCTCCACGCGCGCACGAGCTCGGACTTTACGTTTGCGGTGGCCGCGGCAGGTTCTCACGAAACACGCCAAACGAGCTCCGTGCGCTTGCCGATCAGCGTGGCTTCGATGGCGACGAGCTCGTGCGCACCAGCAGGCTTACAGCTCGCATCGACAACAATGCCATCGCGGATGGCTTCCAGATCTATCTTCACAGTTTTGTCGTCACGTCGACAGGCGAGTGGGCAGTGGTCCAACAAGGCCTCAACGATCAAAACGGCCTCGCTCGCAGGTATCACTGGCACTCCGCTTCAGTGCGCGACTTTATCGCCGAGCCCCACACAGCAATCTTCGGCGAGAATCAGGGCACGATCATGAACCTCGTCGACGCAAAGGCCAATCGCGCGCAGGCGGCACTACTCGAGATCGCAAACGAGCGTCCGGACAAGACGCTCAGCGCCGCGCGTCACCTGCGTTTGCCCGCACATCATGAAGTGCGCGCAAAAGACGTCGATCTGAAACGCCTCGGCGCCGTGCTTGCCGTTGCTTACGAAAAAGGTCTACACGATTTCGCTGAACTCCTGCTGCTTGAAAAACTCGGTCCGCGCACACTGCAATCGCTGGCGCTCGTCGCCGAAGTGGTCCACGGCGCGCCCAGTCGTTTCAACGATCCGGGACGGTTCTCATTCGCGCACGGCGGCAAGGACGGCCATCCACACCCTGTTCCTATAAAAACCTACGACGAGTCGCTGAACTTCCTGCGTCACTCGCTCGACGCAGCGAAAGTCGGTCATACAGAGAAACTCGACGGCTTCCGACGTCTCGATGGTTTTGTTCGCCAGGTCGAAAAGCAATTCAAGCCCAAGGTTGACCTCGAAGCGCTCATTCGTCACGAAAATGCAATCTCGCCAACACTCAACGGGCGAACGGTTTTCGACGATAAGCGCAGGCGTGCGAATCCGCGGCAGGGCTCATTGTTCTAATTTGAACACACCCTTTAATTTCGTGGCCCCTTTTGCTACTCTTTTTTGCGACCCCCAACTCACAACTTGCCCCGACACTGAATGACGCGCCCGGAGTGCGCCATGCGCGTTCCGAGAATGAGGTTATTGAAGGAGCAAAATCATGAGCTTTAAGAGATTTTACCTATTTGCGGTGGGCTGTGTGCTGGCCATCATGATGTCGATGGCCCCTGCCGTTTTGGGTCAGGTGTCAAATCCGCAAGATCCAAATACGCAAGCGACACGGGAACGAAGTACGACGATTCGTTCGGTTCCCAGTGGCTCAAAAATGAAATTCAGGGGTGTCGTAATCAATCGCGACGCCGACGTTTTCACAATTCGCGACCGGACTCGCACAGACTATCAAGTTCTTATAACTGACGATACGAGCATAAAAACCAACGGTGGCTTCCTTCGCTCCGGAAAGAGATATCCGGTCACGGACATTCTCCGAGGATTGATCGTCGAAGTAGAAGGACGTGGCGATGCACAGGGTCAGTTAGTGGCAGACAAGATTCGTTTCCGTGAGTCTGACATGCGCGCGGCGCAAACAACTGATGTCCGCGTCGGTCCGGTGGAAGCGAACATGGAACGCGTGGCCGGTCAGATGGACGAGCTTTACGCGGTGGCTGCCGAAGCGCGGGCCGAAGTAAAGCGTGTAGACGAACGCGTTTCCGCGCTCGATGACTACGACGTGCAGGAAACAGTTTCAGTCAATTTCCGCACAAACAGCGCCGTCCTTTCGCCGGAAGCCAAGGCTACTCTCGACGGTCTCGCTACGAAGGCAATGACCGCGAAAGCGTTCATGATTGAAGTTGCCGGACATACCGATTCGACGGGCAGCGACGCGAAGAATTTCCGTCTCAGCCAGCAGCGTGCCGATGCCGTGGTGCAGTACCTTGCGGTACAGCACAAGATTCCGCTGCGCCGGTTCGTAACGCCGATGGGTTACGGCAAGACGGATGCAGTGGCTGATAACACGACGCGTGAAGGACGTTCGCAGAATCGACGTGTAGACGTGAAGATGATCATCAATCGCGGCTTGAACCAACCAGCCTCGAGTTCGTCGCAGCCGGCGCGACCGTAAATCAGGCAGCACAAGGCAGCAAACAGGAGCAGGATAAGTCATTTTCTTACCTGCTCCTGCCAAGTGCCGTCTGCCGGTTGCATGAAGTTTTTGTTGCCTTCCTTGCGGTTAACTTGCAATTCGTTTGAGCTATTTTCAATAGTTTCTCGCCTGTACACGGTTTCCGTACCCTAGACCCGCTTTCGTCGAAAATCTCTAAAATTTGCGAAGCAATTTCGTGATTTGTGGGGTTTTTCACTAGAGATTAATGGCCCCCCGTTTGCTCAAGGAAACCGCATGACTAATAGTGAAGTCTTCCCAATTGTGCACGGTGGGCTGGCAGCCCCAACGAAATCTGAACCGGCGCCAAACTCCGATCTTGCTTTGGCCATCGCGGCCGGCAAGGGTGACATGAGCGCCTTTGAAAAGATTTACGAACGTCACAACCGGCGCGTGTATTCACTGTGTCTGCGAATGACGCAGAACGCTGCTGAGGCTGAAGATCTCGCGCAGGAAGCGTTCATTCAGTTGTTCCGCAAGATTGGTAGTTTTCGAGGCGACTCGGCCTTCACGACCTGGCTGCACCGGCTGACGGTGAATCAGTGCTTGATGCACTTCCGGAAGCGCAGCGTGAAGCTGGAGAAGACGACCGAGGAAGGCGAGACGCCGGTACAGATCGTCAGCGGAACAGAGAACCCGAACTCGATGCCGATCATGGACCGCATCGCGCTCGATAATGCACTGACACAACTGCCGCCAGGGTATCGAACAGTGTTCGTGTTGCACGACGTTGAAGGTCACGAACACGAAGAGATCGCGAAGATGCTTGGCGTTGCGGTTGGAACGTCGAAGTCGCAGTTGCACAAAGCGCGCATGAAACTGCGCAAGATCCTCCGCGCTCGCAACGAGTCCAGCAAGAACTGACATAAGCCACAAAAAGGCACAAAAGCACAAAGCCTGAAAGGGATTTGTGCTTTTCTGCTTTTTGTGCTTTTTTGTGGCTAACTTACTTCTGGAGACAACAAATGACTGAACGAAGTGTGACTTTCTACCGCTGGGAAGAAATGCCGAAGGAAGAGCTTACCGACACGTTCGCTCGCCGTTTAATAACCGGCGACCGTGTGATGCTGGCGCACGTCTACTTGAAGAAGGGCTCTATCGTGCCGCGCCACTCACACGAGAACGAGCAGATCACCTACATTCTCGAGGGTGGGCTGCGCTTCTGGATCGGCGAAGACGAAGCGCAGGTGATCGACGTGATGGCCGGTGAGGTGTTACACATACCTTCGCTGGTCCAACACAAAGCGGAAGCACTCGAAGACACTCTCGACGTTGACATCTTCAGTCCGCCACGCCAGGACTGGCTCAACAAAACCGACGACTATCTCCGCCACAAGTAATCATGGATCTCGGACTAAGTCACAAAGTCGCACTAGTTGCCGCAGGAAGTCGTGGACTGGGTCGCGCCGTCGCTGAAGAGCTCGCAGCAGAAGGCGCATCGTTGCTGCTTTGCGCGCGTGACTCGCGCACGTTGGACGAAACAGCCGCGGCCATCGCCAAGACCAGCAATGCCCACGTGCTGGCTATACCGGCTGACGTCACGGTGACAGACGACATCAAGCGTGTCGTTGACTCCGGCATCGACAGATTCGGCCGCATCGACATTCTCGTCACGAACGCAGGTGGACCACCGGCCGGAAGGTTTGAGCAACTGACGCACGAGCAGTGGGAAGAAGCGATCCGGCTCACACTTTTCAGCGCGATCGAATTGACGCGTCAGGTCCTGCCGGGAATGAAAGAGCGACGTTGGGGACGGATACTGAACATAACTTCGATAGCCGTCAAACAACCCGTCGAAAACCTGCTCTTGTCGAATAGCCTGCGCGCGGGCCTCACCGGTTTTGCTCGCACCCTCGCGAACGAAGTCGCGGCAGACGGCATTACAGTCAACAACATCATGCCTGGTTACACGCGCACGGAACGTTTGGACGAACTGGCGCAGATGATGGCGGAGAAGCAGGGAATCAGCGCTGACGAGTTCAGGGGCAAGTGGGAAAAAGAGATTCCGATGGGACGTCTCGGTGAGCCACGCGAGTTTGCGGCGCTCGCGACGTTCCTCGTTTCTGAACGTGCCAGCTACATAACCGGCACGTCGATCCAGGTTGACGGTGGCTGGATCAAATCTCTACTCTAACGCTCAGAAAGGACCGTAACGTTATGATCAAGGCAATTCGTGGTAGCACCATCTGATAACTGGATAGAAACGCCTTCGACGAACTTATCAGGCCATACCGGCGAAGGTGTGATCATCGATATCGGGACGGGAGACGGGCGCTTTGTATACCAGTCTGCGCGCCGGAACCCGAACAAGTTCTACATCGGAATCGATCCGAGTACGCGCCCGCTGGAGAAGATCTCGGAGAAGATCTATCGCAAGCCGGCGAAGGGCGGCGCTCCTAATGTGCTCTTCATTCAGTCTGCGGTTGAAGACTTGCCGGCTGAGCTGAACGGCGTCGCTGATGAAGTACACGTACACTTTCCGTGGGGCAGTTTGTTGCGCGCGGTCGCGACGGGTGAGGTTGAGGTGTTGCGGAACGTGCGGCGGATTTGTTCTGCCGGAGCATTGCTGGAGGTTGTGATCGGACTCGACCCCGAGCGCGATCAGTCCGAAATCGAACGCCTGGGCCTCACGCCACTCTCGCTCGAATTCATCGACTCCTCTCTCGTTCCAAACTACGCAGCGGCGGGATTCCAGATCACCGAACGCGGAATCCTCGCCGCCTCCGAATGGCCCGACTTCGACACCTCATGGGCGAAACGTTTGAAAGGCAACCAGCGCCGCCCGATCACTTACCTCATCGGAAAATCCGTGTAAATCCGTGGCTAAAAACCCTGCTCGTCAGCGGATGGTCCATAGAGAGCGGGGACTTTTGCGCCCATGAGGCGAAGGTAGACGGTCATCTGGCCGCGGTGATGCGTCCAGTGATTGATCGTGTCCTGGATCATCTCGATGCGCGTTCCTTCCCAAACCACTTGCCCACGCGCCAACAGCTTCCAATTCGTAGCCAGATGCTCGTCAGTCGTGTTTTCGAGCGCGGTGCGCGCTTCCGCTGCGGCTTCGTCGAGCGCCTTAACTAAATCTGCACTCGTCTCTTTCGGCGCCTTCTTCGTGCCCTGGCCTTCCGCGGGAGCGATATCAAGCTCGTCACGATTGATCTCCATCGTGATCCACGTCGGGATCGTCGCCACCATATCCGCGAGATAACCAAAGATCATCGATTTGTCGTGCGGTTTCCACTGATACTTCCCATCCGGTACCTGCTCGAGCGCCTTGCGTGAACGTTCGACTTCGCGGTCCAACTCTTCCCGAAAAAACTCAGTCAGTTTCATTGCTTAGTCTCTCCTCCAAATATGTGAATTCGCTAGTTAGTGTATTATGACTCATCGATGTTCCTGCAACAGCACTTCGCTCTCCAATCTCCAATCGTCCGCATCGTGCTCGGCATTATTGCAATCGGGTTGCTCTACGTCCTGTGGCGCGAGGTGCGGAAGATCCCGGCAAAGTTACTTACCTTGATGGCGACGGCCTTCATCGACATGATCGGCGTGTTGATGATCTTTCCCCTCCTGCCGTTTTACGTGAAGCAATTCGGCGGCTCCGGAATCAACATTCTCGGATTTCACTTCGGCATCGGCATCATCGCGGGATTCATCATTGCTTCATTCACTGTTGCGCAGTTAGTTAGCGCGCCGATGTGGGGCCGGTTTTCCGATCGATTTGGGCGCAGGCCGACCTTGCTCATCGCACTGAGCGCAGCCGCGATCGCGTACCTGATCTTCGGCTTCGCGGATTCGCTGTTGTTACTGTTCGTCTCGCGCCTGGTGCAGGGCGCGGGCGGTGGAACAGTTGGCGTGATTCAGGCTTACGTTGCCGATTCGACTGCGCCGGAGGATCGCGCGCGTGCGCTCGGTTGGCTTTCGGCTACGACTAATCTTGGCGTAGCGCTGGGACCGGTTCTGGGTTCTTTCGCGATCACGCTGGGTAAACGCGACCTGATGCCTGGTCCAGCAACACTCGAGATGGGCCATGCAGCGCCCGGAATCATTGCGGCCCTGCTCTGCGTCATAAACATCGCGTTCGCGGCACGCTTCCTGACTGAATCGCGAGATGCGAGCGAGCACGCGCCCATCGAAGGTGAAAAGAAGTTGACCTCTCGTCAGGCGATCTGGCGCGTTGTTTCTCATTCGGGCGAGACGTCGTCGCGGTTGATCTGGATCTACGCTATCGCTATGGGCGCGTATCAAGGCAGCTTCTCGGTGCTGGCGCTCTTCCTCAATGCTCGCTTTCAGGTAACCGAACAGACGATCGGTTACTTCTTCATGTACGTCGGTTCGATCTCCGTGTTTACGCGCGTACTGTTGCTGGGACGAATGGTTGATTGGCTCGGCGAGGCAAAGCTTTCGCGCTTGGGACTCTTGCTGCTCGGCGCCGGCGTGCTGGGAATGACATTCGCGCGCAACCTGTGGATGCTCGGGATCGCCGTTGCTTTGATTCCCCTCGGCACGGCGTTCACATTTCCGTGTGTGACGGCGCTGCTGTCGCGCGTGATCAGTCCGAGAGAGCGCGGGCTTTACATGGGAATGCAACAGACTTACGGCGGGATCGCGCGGGCCATCGCGCCGCTTTTCTTTGGCTGGTCGTTCGATACTTTGGGAGTGTCGTCGCCTTACATCTTCGCGTCGGTCTTTATCCTCGCGACGATCTTTCTAAGCCCGCAGCTCAGTCTAGCGACACAAAAGCCGGCGCTGACGACGCAATCTGCGGACAACGCGTAGCAACTTATTCGTTCAGATTGTCGAGACCCGTAAACTTCCAGCCAGTCCGTGTCTGTTCGAAGTGATAAATCACGACCTCATTTCCGGCGGCGTCCGGGCAGGCAACGCTGAAGAGTTTCGGATTAGCTGCATCCACCTCCGGCTTTGCTTTGTTGAAGCAAGCCGCAGCGTCAGTTTGTTCGTTGAATAACTGGCGATATCGCCTGGTGAGCTGGACTTTGTTCCTGATGCTCGCTATTCCGTACGACATTCCGATCGGAAACTTCGAAAGCCGCGCGATTGTTTCTGTATCACGTTTGGTTACGGCGGTTTTGAACGTCTGCCAGAAGCTGTCAAAGCTCTCGGCGCCAGTGAGTAAAAGAACGAGAGATAGGGCTGTTAACGTTTTCATAGTGGTACAATCCGCTGTCAATACTAAAACGAAAGGTGCTTTTTTGCGATGCTCAATAGGTTCGTGGTTGCTTTGGTCTGCCTGATAGCGTTGTTCGCATTCAATGGTTGCACTAAGAAGAAGGGCCCGTCGCAGGCCGCCGAATCAGCTCCCGTGGAAGAAGGCGTCGAGAAGGCGAAGCCGGCGCCAGGGACCGGAAACGTGCAGGGGAAGGTGTTGTATAACGGCGCGCCGGTCGAGAATATCGAAGTGAAGTTGTGCGAGACGTTCAGCCGCTTTCTGAGCGGTTGCGGCGGGAAGATCTACACCGCGAAGACTGACAAGGACGGCGATTTCGTGATCGCGAACGTGCCGCCGAAGGAGTATGAAGGGTTGACCGTGCGCGTGTTTGATACCGACTCGTACGTGTTCGCGACCACGGGCATCGCAGGGATTAGCGCGACGAAGTACAACGTCGTTGCCGGCAAGACGCTGTTTGTGACACCGACGCACTTGTTCAAAGGCGATCTGCAAGTGCTGAATCCGAAGGCGGGTTCGACAGTGAGTGCGGAGAACCTGGAGCTCAAGTGGCAGCCGTATCCGGACGCGACGTATTACAAGTTCACGCTCTATCCCGACAACCACCAGATCACACCGCCGTACATAAATCAACGTGTTGACGATGCGTCGTTCAAGGTTAACAAGCCGCTGGAGAAGGGAAGTTATCGATTCAAGGTTGAGGCATTCAATAAAGCCGACAAGAAACTCTCCGAAACCAGCGACGACATCACGTTCACGATCAATTAAATAAGCCACGGATTACACGGATCGATCCGTGTAATCCGTGGCTGGAATCTAATGGTTAGGTGTCTTGACCTGCACGATGTTCGAGAACGCTGAGTTACCGGCGGCGTTGAAGGCTCGCACGCGGTAGCGATACCAGGTGTTGCGGGTGAGCCCGGTGTTGCCGAAGCTCGTTACGTTCGCTCCAACCTGCGCGATCTGCGCGAAGTTCGAACAACCGTTGCCCGTACAACGCTCGATACGGAATCCGTCCTCGTTGCTGGCGTTATCCGTCCACGACAAGTTGACCTGAGTCGTAGAGACCGGCGTTCCAACTAAATTCGTGGGCGCGTTCGGCAGCGGCACAGGCGTAGGTGTCGGCGTTGGTGTAGGCGTCGGAGTGGGAGTTGGAGTCGGCGTCGGTGTAGGAGTAGGCGTTGGCGTCGGAGTCGGAGCGCCGCCGCAGGTCGGGAACCGGAACGATCCGATGCGCGTGCGCCAATTGAAACTCGACGTCGTAGCGTAATATTCACTCGTAAACCAGAAAGTACAATCGTCTACCGGATCGACACTAAGCGCCGCGTAATCACCCCAACGACTGTTCGTACCAGTCTGACTTCCCGTACCCGAGAAGAGAGTCGCTTCGCCCTGGCCCAACACATTCAAAGGATCGGTTGCCAACCGTCCCGCATATCTTAACTGCGGAAAGATCGTCGCACTCGAGGCGCTGTAACCGATCGCGATGTTTCCGTCGCGGTCCATCGCAGCACTTCCCATCCAGCGCCAGGTCAAGTCGGGCTGGTACGTGCTCTCCTGCGCCACTGTCACCGGCCCATTCGTCACGTCGCGAAGCTCGAACCAGCGAATACCGGCAACCGTGCCTGAGCTCACCGTGTAGTTGCCAACGACGGACTCGTGAGTTCCGAAATTGCGATACGTAAGTCGAAACATCAGACGGTCGGCGATTGCGTCGAGACGCGAAGTCGTACCACCCTGCGGCACGCACGATCGAGTAAGTGGACAAAGCGATGTAAATCCTGCGGCCGCTGGACTGGCAAAGAGCGTGAAACTCGAATTCGCCGGCGTTACGAAATCGGCGTGAAAGTGAAAGATCCTGTAACTGCCGCCACTGGGAAACTCTATGAACGTGGCCGGCGCTCCGGCAGGCGGCAAGGTAGAACCGTCCAGATCCGCGGGCAGATAGACCTCTTCCGCTGATCCACCAGTGATCCCGGTCGTGATGAACGTCGCCGGCAAACCCAGGAGCATCTTGGCCCGGTCGAAAGCAAAAGGTTGCGGTCCGAGGAACGACGTGCCGGATGAGTTGAACACGTTCATGCTCATGTAATAACCATCGGGCCAGACACTCAGGTGCGGATAATCGAAGAAGTTGGAGCCCAGATGAAAATCATAACGGTGATAGGAACCGGTCGCGTCGCCGGTGGTAGACACCGCCACGCACTCATCGGTCGGCACCGAAACGCCGGCGAACTGCGAGATGATCCAGCGGTCCGCTAGCTGGTCGTACATCACCACCGGATCGCCACGGCCATTAGACTCGCAAACACCACCGAAGCCGGTCCACACAGTGTCGATGCCGGATGGTCCAAGTAAAGAACTGCCGGTCGTCTTGTCAAAAACCTGAAAACCTTCGTTAACGCTCTGAACGTACTGCGTGGCTCCGACTTCGCCGTTGGTGTCAGGTGGAGCGCAGTTGCACGCGACGCCGGGGAATCCCATGCCATTAAAGTTCTGGTCGGCGGTGGGCATGTTGGCGCTGGTGAACTCGTCAACGGCGATCGACTTCTGGACCACGCGATCGGGAGTGTCACGGTGGGAATGAGGAATCCTCGGGTTTTCGTTCGCCTCTTTCTTGGGTTTGAAAACCGGCTTCTGCTTCATTTCGCGCACGGGCACCGACGTGTCGTTACGGATCGACTCACCGACCGTAACTTCCTGCTTGCGTCCCTGAACGGGCGGGGCCGCGGGAGAATTGGCCAGTTTGGCCTCGATAATTTGTGGGACAGTTAGGACCGCGCCGAAGAGCAGTGCTGCTATTGCCAGAATGATGATCCTGAATCGCATTCTCGATTCCTCCAGTCAGAAGTCGATAAGACACACGTGAGGGCCATTCCGGGTGAACTTACTTAACTCGCTAGTAGATCTCCGGGCGACAGAGGTTGAGGATGATGAACGCTAACACAGTTTTGCTGAAAAGGCCAAGCAAATGGGCCAAAGAAGCGCAACAGCGGGCCCCGCTGCTGCGCTTCTTTGCGCGCCTGCCGGAAACTGGTTTAATACGGAGCCACAACGAAGCCTGATTCCCCCGACGGGTACGCAAATCATTAAGGAGCAGAAAGTAATGAAAGTATTTCTCATAGCTGTAGCCGCAGTTGCCTTTGCGGCGTTTACGATCCTGGGACAGACGCAGACCCGGCCGGCGGCTACTCCAGCGAATATCGCCATCATCGACTCGTCCGCATTCAGCGATGAGAAAGACGGCATCGCACGCGTCATGGCTGCAATGCAACAGATCGAGGCGAAGTTCCAACCACTGCGCACCGAACTCCGTGGCATGCGTGATCGTTTGAGCACGATGAGGTCCGACTTGCAGAAGAAACGTGCGATTCAAGATGCACAGACGACTGCACAGCAAACCGACGCAGCAGATCGCCTCGAGGTAGAGATCAAGCGTAAGGCTGAAGACGCGCAGGCGAGTTATCAGAGAGAGTCTTTAGCGCTGCTCGATCCGTTGCAGAAGGACATCGGTACGGCGCTGACGGCTTATGCTCAATCGAAAGGCATCACGTTGCTGATCGATGCGAACCGTGTCCCGATCATCTACGCAGCGAGTAGTCTGGACATCACCAAAGAGTTCATTGCCGAGTACAACCGGACGCATCCGGCGACAGTAACTCCAGCGCCGGCGCGAGCAACGCCAGCGCCCGCACGACCGACCGGATCACCCGCGCGACCAACGCGGCCGTAGTCGTGCGAGGTCACAGGACTTATCCATCTAATTCCCGATGTCACTTGCCCCCGGTGCTATCTTCGGTAATTACCAGATCAAATCCCGTCTGGGTTCCGGAGGTATGGGCGAGGTGTACCTTGCCCTGGACCAACGCCTGGGCCGTTTCGTGGCGCTTAAGTTAGTTCTCCCGGAATTCACCACCAGCGCAGAGCACCTACGTCGCTTCGAGCAGGAAGCGCGAGCGGCCTCGGCACTCAATCATCCAAACATCCTCACCATACATGAGATCGGACGCGAGGCCGCCACGAGTTTCATCGCTGCGGAGTTCGTGGAAGGCGAAACTCTGCGGAGTCGAATGCGAAGTAAGGCGCCACTCACTATCGGTGAAGTGATTGACATCACGGCACAGGTTGCTGAGGGCATTGGCGCCGCACACAGGGCCGGCATATTACATCGCGATATCAAACCAGAGAACGTGATGATCCGTCCTGATGGCTACGTCAAGTTAGTTGACTTCGGCCTCGCTAAATTGAACGTGCAACAGCCGGTGCAAATTGAGCCTGGCCGCGACGAGTCGACGATTTCCGTTGTGTATTCAAATCCCGGAGTCGTGCTGGGCACGGTCAGATACATGTCGCCTGAGCAACTGCGCGGTGAGCCACTCGACCCGAGAAGCGATGTATGGAGTATCGGCTGTGTGCTCTATGAAATGCTTGCGGGCCGTCCTCCCTTCGAAGGCCCTTCGAACGCAGAACTAATCGTGTCGATCCTCGAAAAAGAACCCGATTTACAGCACATTGGCCCACCCGAATTTAGAAGAGAACTGCAAACGATATTGAAGAGAGCTTTAGCAAAAGATAAAGGCGACCGGTTTGCAACGGCCAACGAGCTGGCGGTTCAATTACGTGAGTTGAAGAACTTCATTGGTTCAAAGGGGCATTCGATCGAGGTAACGTCAGATGAAAGTGGTCGACCGGGACGGCTGACTGCCGATACCTCGAATCTCACCAATCCTGCCGTCACAGTAGACAATAATGTTTGGACGCGGCCACACAAATTGTTCAGCGGACTCAGCCTGCTGACAATTATCGTGGGCCTCACACTATTATCAGGCGTCGCATATCTGATTTATCGGGCGACAACTCAAAATCGATCTTTATCACTCGTTCGCGCAAAAGCGCCAAGCAAACTGGTCGACACAGGTAACGCGACCGACGCGGCCATATCGCCGGATGGAAAGTACCTTGCGTATGTCGTCGAGGAGGCAGGGGGCCAGAGTCTTTGGGGGCGACAAGTTGGTGTAGCTAGTAATTCCTGGCCGATAGTTAGCCGATCGGAACGTCGCTTCTGGGGACTGACGTTTTCACCTGACGGCAATTACATCTACTTTGTCGTGTTTGACGATTCCATCAATCAATACGTCCTTTACCGTACGCCGGCTCTGGGCGGTGTAACCGAGAAGATTTTAGAGGATGTCGACACGCCAATCAGTTTCTCACCTGATGGTACGGAGTTCACTTTTGGGCGCGGCTATCCTTCAGAGAAACAGACAGCCATCATCGTGTCGACGGCCGACGGTAATAAAACGCGAATCCTGGCGGTTCGTAAATCGCACGATTACTTCGGTTTGAAGGGTGCTCCGTCGTGGTCGCCTGACGGGACGCTCATAGCTTGTGCTGTTGGACAGTATGAGGCGCAGATGCACGTAGTCGCGATTCGGGTGCGAGATGGTACAGAAATCAGAATCACTAAAGGAGAGTGGCCCTGGATCGGGCGCGTGTTGTGGCTACCGGGCAATCGGGGATTGCTGATGGTAGCTAAAGAAAGTGTGCCGTTGCCGCTGCAAATCTGGCACATCGACTACCCGAGTGGTGAAGCTGACAGGATTACCAGCGACGTTAACAATTACGGCGCGAAAAGCATCAGTGTCACGTCCGATGCCGCAAACCTGGTTACAGTACAGGAAAATTATCTGTCGAGCATTTGGATCTCTCGAAAGGATCAACTCGCAAATCCGCAGCGAATCAGCGTCGCGAAGTCTGATGGCTACAACGGCCTTGCGTGGCTGCCTGACGGCAGGTTAGTGATGGCATCGGGAGCGAGCGGCAGCCAGGATATTTGGACCATGGCTGCGGATGGCAGCAACCGGCAACAGTTAACAAGCGGCGGCTCTGCTAATTACCAACCCACCGCTACCTCTGATGGTCGATATATCGTTTTCGTATCAACGCGCGGCGGCGGCGAAGATATTTGGAGAATGGATATTGACGGCAGCGACCTTCGCCAACTAACAAAAAGCCATAACGCCAATCGGCCCGAATGCTCAGCGGATGGTCGTTGGGTATTTTTCAGGAGCTTATCTACGGGTTCGAGGAATATTTGGAAGGTTGGAATTGAAGGTGGAGAACCTGTTCGTTTGACTGATAAATTTTCAGACTGGCCTGCGATATCACCGGATGGCAAAAACTTCGTCTGCGAGTATTGGGATGAACAGCCAACAACGCAAGCCGTATTAGCAATTATTTCTACTGAGGGCGGAAACCCGATTTCCACTTACAAGTTTTTACCAGCTACAGCCACCGCGCTCGATCTGTCGAATAACGTGATCCGTTGGGCGCCGGATGGTAAGGCGCTGGTTTATATTGACCGCCGTAATGGGGTTACAAATTTAGTGAGTCAGTTCCTTGATGGTTCTCCACCAAAACAGCTAACCAACTTCAGAGAAGATCGCACTTTCTGGTTTGCGTGGTCGAAAGATGGACAGAATCTTGCTTTGTCTCGAGGTGTGGTCACGTCTGATGTTGTTTTGTTTAGAATTGGAAATTGACCGATGTTGAAAAAAGTTCTCCTACTATCGGCCTCCGCCGGCGCGGGGCACGTGCGTGCGGCTGAGGCCATCGAGAAGGCTTTCAAAGAGCTCGATGATGGCGAGAGCAGGGAAGTGCATCACTTCGACGTGCTCAATTACACCAACAAACTCTTTCGCCATCTCTACTCGAAAGCGTACATCGACCTCGTCAACAAAATGCCAGAGGTGCCGGGTTGGGTTTACGACAAACTCGACAAGCCCTGGAAGAACGAACGCCGCCGTCTTGCGCTCGACAAGCTCAACACGCGCCCGTTTGTTAAGCTGTTGCGCGAGTATCAACCGGATCTAATCGTTTGCACACACTTTCTTCCCGCTGAGATCGTTTCCTGGCTAAAAGCTAAAGAGCGGTTGGCGAGCCGGCAAGTGATCATCGTTACTGATTTCGACGTGCATGCGATGTGGCTGGTCCATCACTTCGAGCGTTACTTCGTTGCGGTTGAGGAAGCTAGAGTGTATCTCGAAGTGCTGGGCATTCCTGCCGAGAAGATAACGGTCAGCGGCATTCCGATCGATCCGGTTTTTGCGATCAGTAAAGACAAACAGGAGATGCGCGCGAAGCACGGGTTGGCGCCCGATCGGACCACGATACTGCTCTCGGCAGGTGGATTTGGTGTGGGGTCAGTCGATGCGCTGGTTAGTTCTTTGCTGCCGTTGCAACATCGCGCTCAGATCGTCGCGATATGCGGTCGGAATGAAGAGTTGAAGCAGCGTTTGACTAAACTGGCCGCGCGCATCAAGACTGACGCCACTGTGACTCTTAAACCGTTTGGCTACACGAAAGAGATGGACGAGTTGATGACGGCGTCCGATATGGTTATCGGCAAGCCTGGTGGTCTGACGACGTCCGAAGCCCTGGCGAAGGGATTGGTCTTCGTAATCGTGAATCCGATACCCGGTCAGGAAGAACGCAACTCGGATCACCTGCTCGAAGCCGCCGCTGCGATCCGTTGCAACAACCTGCCAACGTTGTCTTATAAACTCGATCGCTTGCTAGCCGATCCGGAGCGCTTCAAATCGATGCAGGCAAACGCGCGCCGCATGGGCCGTCCGAACGCAGCCAAAGAGATCGTGGAACAACTAGTATGATCATTCGACGCGCCGTCATGGAAGATCGTGAGTCGATCAAGCGGTTGATCGCGGAGTCGGCGCGTCTGCTTAGTCGCGAGCACTATAACGACACGCAGATCGAGACGGCGATCGCGACCGTGTTTGGCGTAGATACGGATCTCATCGAGGATGGGACTTACTTCGTAGCGGAAAGCGAGGGAATGCTGGTAGGCTGCGGTGGTTGGAGCAAGAGGAAGACGCTGTTTGGCGGCGATCAGTTTTCGTCGAGAGACGCCAGTTATCTCGATCCCGCGTCAGAACCGGCAAAGATTCGCGCGTTCTTCATTCATCCGGACCACGCGCGCAAGGGAATCGCGCGTGCGATCCTCTCGAAGTGTGAAAGCGAAGCACGCGACCAGGGCTTTCGCACGCTGGAGTTGATGGCGACGCTTCCCGGAATCGAGTTTTACAAGTCAGTCGGTTTTGTGCAGACCGGAAATCTCGATCTCGAGCTTAAAGATGGAGTAAAACTCGAACTCGTGCCGATGCGTAAAAACATTTAATCGAATGGAAACCAAGAGAAAACTGCTGAACCACTTCCTCGCCGCACTGGCTTACCGCACGCAGAAAGCTTTACGCGACGCGCCGCCGGACTTCGGCTCGTTTCGCGCGCACGAAGGCGTTCGTACTCCCGCTGAACTGGTCCGGCACATGGCGAGCGTGCTCGGTTATGCTCGCACGCACTTTATCGGCGGGCGTTACCGGCCCGAGCCTTTGGAGTCACTCCAGGACGAAATCGATCGTTTTCACGAAATGCTCGGACTGTTGGCCCAACATCTCAGAAACGGCGATCCGTTGCCGGAAGGAATGTCTGAAGAACGTCTGCTGCAAGGTCCTTTTTCAGACGCGATGACGCATGCGGGACAGCTCGCGCTGTTGCGACGTTTGGCGGGCGCGCCGGTGCCGCCAGAGAATTTCATCGTCGCCGAGATTGAACCCGATCGGCTAGGGCCGGACCAGCCAAAGCCTGTTAGCCCGGATAAGGTTTGGCCTGAAGCGCCGCCGGGATGGAAACCATAATCGCGCATAACTGGCCCATTTCGGAGCACCATTGCGCGTTAGCCTTTGAATGATCTATTCGTGACAACCATTGCCGGCATGGTTTGCCGGTGCAGGAGATTTCAAAATGAGGCACCTGTTGTTCGCGATTCTATTGCTCTTTCCCATCGTAATTTTTGGTCAACACAACGGCCACGCTCCAGCTAAACCCGCTGCGACTGTAACCCTGGAAGCTGGACTTGGCGACATCAATCATCCGGTATCAACCAACAATCCGGAAGCCCAGAAGTTTTTTAATCAGGGACTGTCATACATCTACGCCTTTAACCACGCGGAGGCGGTGAACTCGTTCAAACAAGCCGCTCAACTCGATCCGCAACTCGCCATGGCTTACTGGGGCATCGCCCTCGCCATGGGTTCGAATTACAACGTCCCGGCAGACGGCCCGTCGCTGGTCGAGGCCTACAACAATCTGCAAAAAGCTATCGAGCTCGCGCCGAAAGCGTCGGAGCACGATCGCGCTTACATCAACGCTCTTTCGAAACGTTACTCGAAAGAGATTCAGGCCGATCATCACCAGCTTGAAGTCGACTACAAGAACGCCATGCGCGAAGTGGCGAAAGCTTATCCGGACGATCTCGACGCCGCCACGCTCTTTGCCGAGAGCATGATGAACCTGCACCCGTGGAAACTCTGGTCGCTCGACGGCAAGCCGGCGGAAGATACGCTCGAGATCGTGTCCGTGCTCGAAGGTGTACTGCGTCGCAATCCGAATCACAGCGGCGCGAATCACTACTACATCCACGCCGTCGAAGCCTCGACCAATGCGGAGCGCGCGCTGCCAAGTGCTGAGCGTCTTGGAAAGATCGCGCCAAAGGCGGGCCATCTGGTCCACATGCCATCGCACGTTTACATTCGCACTGGCGACTACTACGCCGCTGCGAAAGCGAACGTCGATGCGATCGCGGTCGATCGAGAGTACATGACGAAGAGCGGCAATAACGGCCTCTATCCCGCAATGTACTACAACCATAACGTCCACTTCCTGGCGGCAGCAAGCGCCGCAAATGGACGTTACGCGGATTCGATCAAATCGGCGCGCGAGCTCGAAGCGAACGTGAAGCCGGTTCTGAAAGCGATGCCGATGCTCGAGATGTTCGCGCCGTATCCGCTCGTTTCGCTTACGCGGTTTGGTAAGTGGGACGAGATCCTGAAAGAGCCGAAGCCGGATGCGTCGCTGAAGATCGTGACCGCGTTCTGGCACTTCGCGCGTGGCAGTGCTTATGCGGCCGGCAAACAGACCGCGAATGCGGAGGCCGAGCTGGCTGCTCTGCGCGCTGTCGACAAGACCATGACAGATGAAACACGGCTCTTCAACAATGCGGCCCTCGACGTCATGAAGATTGGTGAGGTCACACTGGACGGAAAGATCGCGCTGGCGCGTGGTGACAAACAAGCGGCTGTCGATCTCTTGACGAAGGCGGTCGCCGCTGAAGATGCGACTTATTACTCCGAACCGTCTGACTGGGACCTGCCCGTTCGCGAAGTGCTCGGAGGCGCGTTGCTTCAGCAGGGCGAGTACGCGGCTGCGGAAAAAGTCTTTCGTGATGAGATTCTGCGACGGCCGCGCAACGGTCGCGCGCTGTTCGGGCTTGCCGAGAGTTTGCGCAAGCAAGGCAAGGAAGGCGCGGCAAAGTCGGTGCAGGGTGAGTTCGAGAAGGCCTGGCAATATGCAGACACGAAGCTCACGATCGGATCGCTTTCGGGCGTGACGAATAACAGTGAGGAAGGTGCGGTTTCGAAGCCGGCTTCGGACGTGCAGTTCTCGAGCGTGCTTCTGAAAACTGGCGTTCGTTTGCGCTATGCGTACAAAGGCGACCCGGCAGGAACTCCGGTGATCATGCTGCACGGCTTCACCGATTCGTGGTTTTCATTCAGTCAGGTGTTGCCGCTGCTGGATAACAAGTACCGCGTTTACATTCTCGACCAGCGCGGACACGGCGACTCGGATCGTCCGGTGGGAGGCTACGCGTTACAGCAGTTTGCTGCGGACGTGGTGGCGTTCATGGACGCGATTAATGTGAAGCAGGCGACGATCGTAGGTCACTCGATGGGAAGTTTCGTCGCGCAGCACGTTGCGGTTGAAGCGCCTGAACGAGTGAGCAAGCTCGTGCTCGTGGGATCTGCTACCAGCGTTCGGAACAACACGGTGTTGGAGTTGCAGCGCGAGATCAATGCGCTGTCAGACACCGTGCCGGAGAAATTTGCGCATGATTTTCAGGTCAGCACGATCTTTCATCCGCTCTCGCAGGAGTTTTTGCAGACGGTCGTGAAAGAGAGTCTCAAGACGCCCGCGCATGTTTGGCGTGAAGTGATGGCGGAGATGGTTTCGCCTGAAGCGAACGTGCAGTTGAAGAAGATCAAGACGCCGACGTTGATTCTTTGGGGCGACAAGGAAACTATTTTCCCGCGTTCCGAACAGGATCTGCTGGTCGCCGCGTTGCGTAACTCGGTGTTGAAGATTTATCCCGACACTGGTCATGCGCTGCACTGGGAGCGCCCGGAGCGGTTCGCAAAAGACCTACAGGAATTTATTAACTAAAAGCCTTTTTAGCCACGGATGGACACGGATTTAAATCGGATTTTTTATCCGTGTCATCCGTGGCTTAAAATGCAGCCATGGACTTACCCCGCGTCATCGCTGCAGCGAACAATATCGCGAACGACGCAAGAACTACTTTCGGCCATCTAACTTCTTCACAACTCAACTGGAAACCATCGCCGGAGCGTTGGAGCGTTGCGCAATGCTTCGACCATCTTCTTGCCAGCAACAGAGGTTACCTGCCGATCATCGACAACGTGCTCGCCGGTTACAAGCGCACGTTCTGGCAGAGCATGCCGGTGCTGCCGGGGTTGATGGGAAAGTTGCTCATCAAGGCGATGGATCCGAAGTCAACTCGCAAGGTCAAGGCACCAAAGCGCTTTCAACCAGCACAGAGCGATATCAGTGGTTCGATTATCAGCGACTTCATCGATCTTCAGAAGCACCTCGTTGATAAGATGAAGTCCACTGAACATCTCAATCTGGAGAAGATCGTCATCACTTCACCGGCCGCGGCGTTCGTCACTTACAGCCTCATGGATGCTTATCGCTTTATCCTCGTCCACGAACAACGACACTTCCAACAAGCGAAGCGCGTCACCGAAGAGCCCGGCTTCCCACGCTAGCCTCTTTGTGGCAAACTCTGGCGACATGGAAATTAAAAGAATCAACACGCCAAACGCTCCACAGCCCGGCGGACATTACTCGCAGGCAACTGTTTACAACGGCCTCGTCTTCGTGGCCGGACAACTGTCGATCGATCCGGCAACTGGGGAGAAGAAACTGGGCTCGATCGAGGAACAGACGGAACAAGCGCTCAGCAATGTTCACGCGATTCTCAAGGCGGCCGGAAGCGATTGGGACCGCGTCCTCAAGATGAACATCTCTATCGCGGACATCAACCTGTGGGAACCGGTGAATAAGGTCTATTCAAGAATCCTCGGCGAGAATCGCCCCGCTCGCGCCGTCATTCCGTGCGGCAATTTGCACTACGGCTTTCTGATCGAAATCGAAGCCGTGGCCGCCACGGATCTCTAATGAATTTCTGCTTGTAAACATCGATAGTTTTCATTAGTGTATCCACCCGATATGAAGAGCACCCCTCGACGTTCCAAACACGCGTCTGAACCACAAGTTATCCACGAACCCCCAGCCGACGGCGGGCGCCTGATTGTTTTGACAGCGCCGCTCACGGAGGCGATTGACCACGCCGGCTACTTTATTCAGATGGCCCTGGCTTCGCTGCCGATCTGGATGGAAGGCGTCATCAATCGAAAGTATCCCAAGTGGCGCGACGTCGAGCACAATCCCGACGGCTCTGCACGCTACATGCCCGCCGGCGTGAGACTCGTCGAGAAGTCTCTGCTTCGTGAATATCGCAGCGACGACGTGGTCGCGTGTTTCCCAGACGACCTGCACAAGTTTGTTGGACCACGCACGCGTGTCGTTGCGGTTTCGACGCACAACCCGCTGGGTGTTACGTTCGCGGCCGGCGTTTACACGTCGATCTTCGGCTCTTCAAGGATGCCCATCAACTCTCATTACGCGCGTGAGTTGTTCGGCAAAATCAAAGCCAGTCCTTTTCGAAGTAATTTCAAAGTCATCGTCGGCGGTTCGGGCGGCTGGCAGATCATCCAGACAGATACTTACGAAGAACTGAGCATCGATTGCGTCGTCGAGGGACGCAGCGAATCAGTTGAAACGCTGGAGCTCTTTCGAAAGGCGATCCAGGGCGAGGAACTGCCACGAAGTGTTGAAGTCAAACATCCGATGGACCGCGAGGCAATCCTCTTTCCTGACACGCGTACGACGTTCGGCGTCGTGGAGATGACTACCGGCTGCGGCCGTCGGTGCAAGTTTTGTGTCCCTGACCTGAATCCGCAGATCGATCTTCCCAAAGACAAGATCATGGACGCGGTCCGCGCCAACGTCAGGAACGGCAACAAGCAGATCTCGCTTGCCACTGAAGACATGTTCATCTGGGGACAAGTACACACTGACACGCCGTTTTACTTTCCGAACCGCGAAGCGCTCGTCGATCTTTATTCCGACATCGTGAATACGCCCGGCGTCGAACAACACGTGCTCAGCCATTGCACCATCGCTCCGGCAGTCGTCGATCCCTTGCTCATCAAACAACTCTCGGATCTGTTGCTCCCGAAGAGTCCAATTCACTTTCCTTACCTGAGCAGTCACCCGCAGAAGAAAGCACTCGCGCCGTTGATTGGACTGGAAACAGGATCGGTGCGCATGGCCAAGCAGATCATGTCGAGCAAGGGAGTGCCGTTCTCGATTGAAGACTGGCCCAGCGTCGTGCTCGAAGGACTGCGCGTCCTGAACGAGAACAACTGGTTCCCTGCGATGACGTTGATTGTCGGCAATCCCGGTGAAACCGACGAGGATGTGATGGCGACGATCGATCTCGTTTACGAGATGGAGCGACGCGGCTTATTCGCTTTTCTGGTCCCGTCGATCTTCACGCCGCTGCACGACACGCGCATGGAAAAAGAAAAGGGCGTCACCCAGACGAAGCAGTTAACGCCGTTGCAGTGGCAGCTCATGATGAAGTGCTGGAAGATGAACTTGAGACCGGGGCAATACAGTTGGTGGGGACCGATGGCGTGGCGCGTCGGTTCGCTGGGAATGTGGCTTTACAAGCTGCGCACTCTGAATGGTCCAAACTTCACCTGGCCGCTGCTCATGTTCTCGGGAGCGATTTCGGAAAAGAACCTTCAGCGCATGGGCAAGATCTATGCGGGCAAACCGCTGAAGGTGAAGACGCGCAGGGAACTGATCGCGTCGCTGAAGCCGAAGGATTGGCAGTATCTGCGCGCTGACAACGGCGACCTGCCGGTGGAGTATATCCCGCGTGCGGCCGCGCACGCGGTAGCGGCTGTATGAAAGACTTAAAACGACTTCTCGATCAGAACAGAGCCTGGGCTGAGGGTATCAAAGCAAGTGAGCCCGAGTTTTTCCAAACGCTGGCCAAACAACAAACGCCGCGGTTCCTCTGGATCGGTTGTTCCGACAGCCGTGTGCCGGCGACGCAGCTAGCCGGCATGATGCCGGGCGAGATGTTTGTACACCGCAACGTCGCGAACCTCGTGGTCCATACTGATTTCAATTGCCTGTCGGTGATGCAGTACGCCGTCGACGTGCTGAAGGTGGACCACATCATCGTCTGCGGTCATCAAAGCTGCGGCGGCGTAAAAGCCGCGATGGACAACTTGCAGCTCGGCTTGATCGACAACTGGCTGCGCCACGTTCAGGACGTGATCCAGGAGCATGAAGAACTGCTCGCCGAAGTGAAAGATGAAGACAAGCGCCTGGAACTCTTGTGTGAGCTGAACGTCATCGAGCAGGTTTTGAATGTTGGTCGTACGACGATTGTTCAGAGCGCCTGGCAGCGCGGTCAGGAACTGGCCATACACGGTTGGATCTACGGCCTCGAAGACGGACTGTTACGCGATCTCGGCGTTTCGATCGACAATGCCGAAGGCCTCACCGCCGCGTGTCGAGGCGCAATCAGCAACATCGTATGAGTTTCTCGCGACGTGGCTTTCTACAGTCAGCTCTCGGCGTCGCATTGCTGGACCGCTCGCTCCTACACACCACTGAAGACCTCGAAAAAACATTCGAAGAGATACGCGCAAACCTGCTTGAGATGATCAACGAGGAACGCGCGGTGGAGAAGGTCCAGCCAGTGGCGTTGGATGAGCTTGCGACGCAAGTCGCGACGGGTCACGCGGTGGAGATGGCTGTTGACGAGTATGTCAGTCACTGGGGAGGCGATGGACGCAAACCCTACCATCGTTATTCCTTCGCCGGCGGCACACACGCGACGCAGGAAAACGTTTCTGCAGCGGATAACACGTGGTCCATGAAAGAGAGCGACTTGAAGCAGGATGCGGCCTACCTGCACGTGCGGCTCTACCAGGAGCAGCCTCCGAACGATGGGCATCGCCGCGCGATACTCGCGCCACAGCACACGCACGTCGGATTTGGGTTAGCGATCGAGAAGTTGCGGTTGAGAATGGTGGAGCTGTTTGTCGCGAAGTATCTCGAAGTCGAGCCGATTCCTCGCAAGGCAAAGCCCGGCGATCAGCTCACGTTTGCGGCAAAGATGCCGAAGCAAAGTTATTACTTGAATCACATCGAAGTGTTTTATGAGCCGCTACCGAATGCGCCCGAGCTGAGTTGGTTGCGACAGCCGCGCTCGTACGCGTTGCCGTACGAGTCGAAGATTTTGCGGCCGAAGGTGCCGCCGCCGTTTATGTATGCCGACCGCACGCAGGGAGTGATTGATATATCGGTCGATGGAAGGTTGAGTACGCGGGTGAAACTCTTCAAGAATGAGCCGGGCATTTACACGATCGTTACGTGGATCAAGCACGGCGACAAGGGAAAAGCGTTTCCAGCCACAGAGGTCTGCATCGAGGCCGTAAATTAGCCACAAAAAGGCACAAAAGCGCAAAAGATTAAATCATGCCCGCTGGCGTGCGGCTTCGAACAATAGAATTCCAGCGGCGACGGAGACGTTCAAGCTCTCTGCGTCACCTTTCATGGGGATGGTGACTTTCTTGTCGGCCATGTCTAACTCTTCCGGTGTGAAGCCGGTTGATTCTGGTCCAAGAATCAACGCGCGTGGTCCGGTCCAATCCAGGTCGGTGTAAGAACTGGTGGCTTCCACGTCAGCGCAAACAGTCACGATGCCGCGCTGACGGAGCCACTCAATCGTTTCCATATAATCAGGCCCGCTCCAGATCGGTAGCCTGAACGCGGATCCCATCGCGCCGCGCAAAGATTTTGGCGAGAACGGGTCGCTCGTGTTTCTGGTCGTGATTACGGCAGTGGCACCGGCGGCTTCCGATGTGCGCAGAATCGCGCCGACGTTCACCGGGTTGTTGATCTGATGCAACACGACCAGCAGCGGATTGGCATTGAGACTCGGTTCCGAAGACTCAGGCCGCTGTGCCAGCACGATGATGCCCTGCGGCGTCTTCGTGTACGAGACTGACTCCAGCAACTTCTCACTGACTGACGCAATACGCTTCGCGAGTTTTGAAAGCTGATTGATAACTTCAGCGGTACGTTCTTTCCTCAACAACTCTTCCGAAACCACCACCGCCTCGATCTCGAGCTTCGAGCGATACGCTTCTTCACACAAACGCAGCCCTTCAACAAAGATCAGTTCCTCAATCTTTCCGTCGCGCACGGCGCGCACCTGTCGGAGCAGGGAATTATCACGGCTGGTAATGTGCATATCTAAAATACGATCTCCGTCCAGATGGGCCAGTGATCCGAGACGTTCAGCGGGCGCGCGACGCCCCAACGTTCAATCTTAACGCCGCGCACAAAAATCCAATCCGCGTGCATTCTCAGTCCACCGCCGCGCCACGTTGCCGTTCCGGTTGGAAACGTCGTCGTGTAACCACGCGACTCAAGAAACTTCCGCGTGTCGATACACTTCTGTCGCGAGAGCGTGTTAAAGTCGCCGAGAATGATCGTCGGAACAGTCACTGCTTCAGCTTGCGCAGCGACTACTTCTAGTTGGGCCAACTGGCCGTTGATGGCCGCGTGCGGATCGACGTGTGCGTTGAACAAGCGAAGCTGATGTGGTCCGTCCGCGATCGTTGCCGCAATCGCGAGGCGCGGACGCCATAGACACTCATGCCACGGCAAATCGATTCGCGTCACATCTTTTAGTGGCAGACGGCTCAAGAGCGCCACGCCCGTGTCGCCCGGGTCGTGCAAATCAATCGGTTCCTCGAAGTCGAGCCACCACTCCCGCTTCACTGGCGCCACACCGCGCGGAATTCCAGCAGCCTCGTGAATCAGACTCATATCTAATTTAGCGGCAAGCTCCTTCGCAACATCGTGACCTCCGCTGCGCCGCGTACGCAGATCCGCTTCCTGCAAGGCGAGCACGTCGACACGTGGCAACAAAGCGCCATCTGAGAATGCTCGTGCGGCTGCGGAAATCTGTTGAGCCACGTGCTCCGGACGGCGCGCTAAATCCATCAACCCCATTTTGCGACGCAGCCCGCCTGAGATCAGATAAGGCCCGCGGGCGTAACGAATGTTGTAAGATGCGATTATCATGAGTCAGATAGTCATTTCAGTTGTTGACGACATGTTCTTTGCGTCGAAGATTCGTGCGGTGGCGGAGGCGGTGGGTGCGGAGATCAGTTCTCCGCGAAGCCAGGAAGCCATAATTTCAAAGGCGCGTGAGACAAAGCCACGGTTGATTCTTGTCGATTTGCACAATCAACGGATCGATCCGATCGCATTGGCTCGTGAGCTGAAGTCTGATCCGGATCTGCAAAGCATAAAATTGCTCGGGTTCTTTTCACACGTGCAAACCGAATTGCAGCGCAACGCGATGGCGGCGGGTTTCGATCAAGTGATACCGCGATCGGTCTTTGCCCGCGACTTACCGGAAATATTGTCCGCCTAACTGACTGTGGCGGGCGCGATCACGTCGTGAATCGAGCGCACCTCACGCACCATGTCCTCATATTGCTCCAACGTCAGCGCCTGCGCACCATCCGAGAGCGCGAGTTCAGGCTGATCGTGAACTTCGACGATCAATCCATCCGCGCCCACCGCGACTCCCGCACGCGCCAGCGGCGTCACCATGAAATTCCTCCCCGTCCCGTGCGACGGATCGACAATCACCGGCAAGTGCGAAATAAGCCTGACTGCCGGAATCGCCGACAAGTCCAAAGTGTTTCGCGTGTGCTGCGCAAACGTGCGAATGCCTCGTTCGCAAAGAACTATCTGATAGTTGCCCTCAGCCATCACATACTCCGCCGCAAGCAGCCACTCATCGAGCGTCGCCGACAAGCCTCGTTTGAGCAGCACCGGCAGACGCGCTTTACCCGCGCGGCGCAAGAGTGAAAAGTTCTGCATGTTACGCGCGCCGATCTGGATCATGTCACCATATTTTTCCACCAGATCCACGCCGGCTTCGTCGAGCGCCTCAGTGACGATCTTCAACCCGTAGGCCTCGCGCACATCGGCAAGTATTCTCAAGCCCTCTTCGCCCAGTCCCTGAAACGCGTATGGTGAAGTCCTTGGTTTGTAAGCGCCGCCCCGAAAGAAACGCGCGCCACTTCTTCTAACCGCTTCGGCGATCGCGAACGCCTGAGCGCGACTCTCGATCGCGCATGGACCAGCAATGAGCGCCAGCTCGTCTCCGCCAATCGTTGCATCACCAACGCGCACGATCGTCTTTTCGGGTCGTAAATCGAGTGTGATCAGTTTGTAGGGTTTGCTGACGCGAATGGCTTCGGCGACGCCGGGCAGGTTCTCAAAGTGTGAAGGATCGACCGCACCCTGGTTGCCAGTGATACCGATCGCGGTGCGAGTGGTACCCGGCATCGCATGTCCCTTGAAACCCAACTGTTCGATCACGCGCAGGACAGTGTCGACCTGACTGTCGGTCGCGTCGCTCTTCATTACGATTAACATGGTGTTTTTACTCCAAAAGTTTACATCTGGTCGGGCACATTGATTCCCAGGATCGTCAACGCACTCGTCAGTTTAGCTCTCACGATCTTAGTGACCGCAATCAGCACTCCTCTTCGCACTTCGTCGGGTTCGGTAAGAATTCGATGATCGTGATAGAAACGGCTAAATGCCCTGGCCAGCGAGAAAGTGTACTTCGCAAGATTAGCAGGCTCGGCGGAATTGCGACACTGCGCGATTACCTCGTCAAGCTGTTGCGTCAACATCAGGAGCGACCAGATCTCCGTGCCGCCCTCACCTGATAACACCTCTGACACTCTTGCCTGCAACGCAGCGTCTCCAGCTACCTCTTTCAATAACGCATTGGCCGCTGCAACAGTTTCGTCGCCGAGTTTGCGGAAGATGGAGTTCGTGCGCACCGCGGCGTACTGGCAGTAAGGCCCGGTTTCACCTTCAAACGAGAGCGCTTCCTTGAAGTCGAAAGCGATTACCGTGTTACGCGTAAACTTGAGCAGGAAATAACGCAGCGCCGCGACGGCGACCTCGTGGGCCGTCGCCTTCTTGTCCGCCTCAGCGAGTTCGGGGTTTCGCTTTTCGACTTCGGTGAGCGCGCCTGCTTCGAGTTGATTTATCAGGTCGTCAGCCTTGACGCCGAGACCTTTGCGCCCGCTCATCTCGATGTACGGTCGAGTGCGATCTTCATCACTCAACTCGATCCCGAGCGCCTCACACGCAGCGGGCGACAATGCCACCATCTCGTAACTGAAGTGTACGCTCGCTTCCTCGCCGACTTCGGGAACGACCGCAGCCACGCCACGCGCGACGATCTCCTGCGGATACGATTGCCGCGAATCGATCACGTTATACACTTTGATTCCACCGCCGAAGTGCGGCCGCTCTGTTGCCCGTTCTTCGGGCTCCGTTTTGGTGGTCCAAAGAGTGTGGCTGTCCGGGTAGTTTCGAAAAACTTTGTAATTGAAATCGAGACCGAGCTTGCCGAGCTTCCAGAGTTGATAAGCGATGTCTTTGCCGGTGTAAGTGACGGTGCCGTTCGAGCGCACGATGATCTTGTCTGACTCGTGTTCGTCAGTGCCCGTGTACGACTCGAACGGCATGACCCAGCAACCGGCGTGACGTCCTTCGGTCTCGTACCGGATGACGCTTTTGTCTTTCATCAGTTCGAACGCGCGATTCCAGAAGTGCAGGTGCAGAATGTCTGACTCGCGCGCGAGCAGATCGTAACGAATGCCGAGGCGCTCCATCGTGTCGAGAATGCACTCGACGTTTCGTGTCGCGACGTAATCGGCGAGCTCCGCAATCGGATTTGAGCCCCCTTCTTCGAGCGCGTGCAGCACTTCGTTGCGCAGCTTTACCTTCTCGGGGTTCATGTCGCCGCCGGCGTTGCCGTCGCGATAGAAGAGACCAACTTTGGTGTAGAGATCCCAGCAGTAGTAATCGAACCTGTAGTCTTTCGAAAGCGACGCGTCGAGGGCTTTGATGTGATCGAGATCCATCTTCTCGAGGTGCAGAAAACCGACGACAACGTCGGCGACTTGGACGCCGGTGTTGTCGATGTAGTTCTGGACCTCGACGCGATCGCCGGCGGCTTTCAGGATATGCACAAACGTGTCGCCCAGCACGGCGTTGCGGACATGGCCGATGTGTGCCGCTTTGTTTGGATTTATGCTGGTGTGCTCCACCATCTTCTTCGGCTGTTCGAGATCATTTGCTTCGCGTTCTGTAGTTGGGCCAGCAAACAGGTTGAGCAGCTGGGCGCGATCAAAAAAAACGTTGATATAACCCGCGCCGGCGATTTCGACGCGCTCGACTTCGTCGATGTCTTCGAGTTGTGGCTTGAGCTTTTCAGCGATGGCGCGCGGCGCTTGTTTTTCCCCAGTAGCCTGCTTGATCAGTTTTGCGAGCTCGAAAGAGACGGGGAAGGCGAGGTCGCCGAGCTCCGGGCGCGGCGGGGCTTCGGCCGCGAGCTGTTGCACCTCGACACCGAAAATCTCCTGCGCCGCGGAACGGATTCGGTCTCTAAGTTTTTGCTGTAGTTCGGTTAGGGTCATGGGACAAAAGCGCAGAGTATAGCAAATCTATAGGTCTTTTCTCTGCGGCCCTCTGCGTATCTCAGCGATCTCTGCGTTAATGGTTATTTCAACGCAGAGATAGAACTGTATTCGACCTATCTGCTAACATCGCTTGGCGATGCAAATTCCAGGGGAATTGAAGCAGCGCTTTGAGCGCACGAAGCGCGTGCTGGTGCTGACGGGGGCGGGTGTCTCGGCGGAGTCGGGCGTGCCGACCTTTCGCGGTGGCGGCAATACGGCGGTCTGGAAGGGAATTCCGTTCGACGTCATCTCATCCGCGGAGATGCTCGAACGCGATCTGCCGGCGGTCTGGGAGTGGTTCGATTACCGCC